>OGWF01000009.1_pt1 | contig 32339 bp, 46 predicted proteins | sample 1575951 | NCBI WGS metagenome assembly OGWF01 (sample SAMN07581523, study PRJEB24739) | freshwater metagenome | place: Singapore | collected 2015-01
AGATACTCAGTCAGATAATCCATCCATTCCGCTTCATCGCCATCGTGTACAAGTTGATCAATGATGTTTTTGAGTGTTGTGTGATGTGGTTCAGCCGCACGTAAACCGCTCGTAACCGCACGCATTTCTTCCACGATTACCGGATTGTTGAACTGCTCATATTCACCAAGCTTGTAGCCGTACCCGTTGTCAGCGCATACCTCGTACGTAAAATACCAATCTTCTGGGCATCTAATCCCAGTCTCTTGAAACAATGTCATCTCACTACCTCCCAATCGTCTCTAACTTTCTGCTGTTCTTTGTCGTATAAATCCACTACAGGTGGGCAGTAGGTAGCCCGGTTACCTGATGGCAGATGCACGACAAGATGGTTTTCCCCGATAGCTGAGAGCCTGACAACCTTGCCAGACTCCCAACCCTTGCGTCTTATACCCATACCCTCAAACAGCCGAGGATAAACCTGCCCGAATGTCATCGTTGTAGCGGTCTCCCCGGTGCTGGCTTGATTGGCTCATCAATGACAATGTTGCCCTGTGGTCCTCTACGGAAGCCATCCTGAGCCTGTACCGCTCCGTTGGCATCATCATCCTCGTCTGCCGATATAGCGAGCAGAGCGGACACAGAATATCTGCGACCATAGGTAAGAGCTGAACCAAGACCGTGTGCGTCTGGCTTGGTTACCGGGATGGTTACTGTCGTTGCGATCCATTCACCGCTTGTATGGATGATGCGAGACTCCACGGTTACAGCCTGGAGTGTCTCTGGTTGTTGGCTACCCTGCGTAAGCATCAAGCCGTTTGATGTAAGGATAGGGCGAAGTGTGTCTAAGATGGAATCCAAGGTTACATACTTTGAGCGGAAGGCAGGATTCTTACCTTCCTTAATGATGCCCTGCATCTGGCTTTGTGCCTTGATGAGGGCTGGAGCGATAGCCCCGATGGTTTCCGATGTTGTCATACTATTCTCCCGTTACGTGGTTGGATGCGTCTGCGTTGTAATCGTCTTGGTCTTCAATCGTGATGCTGACCTCGCCATTACCAAAGATGATGGTGCTCCCGCTAATGCGGATGGTATCCCGTGTCATCTGGATTGCCTCAATGGCTTCAATGTCATCGATGTCGTGTTGACCTGATGGGCTGTGCAGCTGAAGGATTGCACCTTCCGCCGTCATATCTTCAACCAACTTGATCGCTTGTTCTTTCATCTCTTATCTCCTTGCCCCCTTGCGGGGGCTATAAAACCTAAAACCGATGTACAGTGGGAATCCATTCAGGTATACGGCTTGTTACTACACCCCAGTGGTAATCCACACCAGCCACTTTTTTATCGTTGTGAAACACATAGAAATGTGCGCCGTTGACTTTGAACTTCTCAATGCCTGCATTTATAGCATCATCAATAGATTGATACAGACCTACACTTTCATACCTGCCACAATACGCAACCCAACCTCTAATCTCAAATTGTTCCATCGTCTTATCTCCCTGCATGATGTGTTCAATATACACTAAGAATATATATATGTCAAGTATTGACAGGACAATATATATGTATGGTATATAGATTCCATGATTCGAGGATTATCCCAGCAACAGCTGGCAAAAAAGATTGGTGCAACCCAGCCACAGGTTTCTGATTGGCTCACGGGTAAGAAGACACCAATCGCAAGTAACCTGACCAAGCTCGCTGAAGCCATGGACATGGCGGAAGAAGACCTTGCACGGTTGCTCACCATTCGTCGTAAGAGTCGGAACAAACCGACCGCTGAAACTGAAACATTCGATAACTAGATAAAGGTAGGGAGACAAGGCAATGAAGCGTTGTAATGATTGTGCGGATCGTGTAGTGGATACAGATGCAATCTGCACTGGTTGCCGTATGGCAGAGTGGAGAGACCAGCAGGAGCAGGCACGGCTGGCACGGGAAAAGGCTTATGCAATCGAAGCTCATCGGGCTGCATACCTGAGCCGTAAGAAGATGATTCGGGACAGCATCAAGGCTGGCATTATCACTGCGGTTGGTTTGCTTTTGTTCTTGGCTTTTGTGGCAGCTACTCGTGACGCATTGCAGTACGAGCTGGAGACCAAACCAGCGATGCTCAAGGCTAACGGAGTACGTTGACACCAAGACCAACCGACATTCGACAGACGCTCCGAAGTCTATCCAAGGCTCCGGAGCGTTTACTGTCTCACGATGAAATGGTTCTCCTGCATCACGGTTGGTCTGCTGGCATCCATGCCGACGAGTGCCTTGATGCTATGATCCGCCATAACTATGCGTTCATCCGGGAAGTCTGCAAGGTCATCAAGCACAAAGAACACTTTGTAGATGCGTGTCAGTACTGCGTCGAAGGTCTTATCAGGGCAATCGAAAAGTGGGAACCAGAGCGTGGGTTACGCTTCTCCACTTACGCTCACCCTTGGATCTATCAGAAGCTTAGGCGTTACCAGTCTAACCAGTACCGAACCATCCGGATTGCCGAACACGCTCTAGTCAAGTGGCACAAACTCAAGCGTCACTATGTCATCCTGGAACTCGAACTAATGCGACCACCAACTGATGCCGAACTGTCCGAGCGTAGCGGGATGAGTCTAGAAACCATCGACATATGCCGTACCGCAGCAGGCATCGAGCCTGTAAGCATGGACACCCCGGTACAAGGTTCTGAGCTGGTCTTGGGTGACACTGCGGTATTCGGGTCTACACCATCAGCTGAGGATGAGTACTTTAGCGAGCAAGAAGGTACGCTGTCCGATGCACTGCTGAAACTCGATGAAGAGACCCGGCAGATGCTGGTGCTGCATTATGGCTTAGATGGACGTGTACCGCAGACAATCCACATGGTAGCCAGTCGTTACCGTATACCACCCGTAGTGGTCAAAGAGCGCATCCACAAGGCACTAGCAGAACTGAGGCAGATACATGAGACATCTTGAAGATAAAGAACAAATAGCCCTTATCACTTGGGTGCGTTTGATGGAGTCTAAACACCCTGAGCTTGCCACGATCTATCACTGCCCTAATGGCGGGCATCGTGACATCAGGACAGCTGCAAAGTTTAAGGCTATGGGTGTTCGTGCTGGTGTCTGGGACATATTTCTCCCTGCACCTTTACCCGGTCTTTACATCGAAATGAAGGCAGGTAAGGGCAGGCTAACACCCGGACAGGTTTCTTTCCGTGAAGCCTTGGAGCCACACGGGTATAGATTCGTGGTGGCTTACTCTTGGCATGAAGCCGCTCAGGCAATAGCCGAACACGTCGGTTTCACTTTCGATGTATAATGTTAGCAACCTTTCCTGTGGTTAGGACTTAGTCCACCCCTCGGAGTAGCTACCGAGGGGCAGTCCACGGAAGGGAATACACAGGAAAATGGTGACTCCATGGCTATTCCAGCCACGGATGCCGGGCAGGCTATTGCCTTCCTCAGGCATCTATTCAAGCCGTACTCTGACGGTTTCATCGAGATTCGACCACTCTCTAAAGTCAAGCCCCACGCTAACCGTACGACCTATCGTTTGCCCCATTGTCTCAAAGGTGAAGAAGGGCAAGCCCTGACACAGCACATCATGAGCCTTGCAATGCGTGGCTATGATGTATACGTCGGTGTCTGTCCAAGGGTTGCACCTGAAGGGCCGGGACGCAAGCTCGGCAAGGATGCCATCGAGCAAGTCGGTGCAGTCTGGATTGACCTTGATGCCAAAGTACCGGGCAGTAGTCAAGGATTACTTGACAGCTGTGACATAGTGGTAAGCACTGGCAACGGCTGGCACGGTTACAAGTTGAATGCCAAGGTAGTCACGGTATCTAACCAGCGGGACAGGACAACGCTGGAGACTAGGATGCGACAGTGGGCAAACCATATCATCCTTGGTACTGACAACGTACAAAACGTAGATCGCATCCTACGGGTTCCAGGGACATTGAACTGGAAGGATATTGATAACCCAAAGCCCGTGACGCTAATAAAGGGCGGAGGCATCAAGCCAACCTACAAGGAATCCTTGATTGTTCGACACCTTGGCGATGCTAGGTTGGATGCGCTGTTGGCTTCTGCAAAGCAGGGACAGCTTGGTAGGGCAGAGCCACGCATCCATCATGCAAGCGGTAGGATAACCGACCTGCTAGATGTCTTTATGCTTGAGGCCGAGGAAGCCTGTATGGCGTTTGAAACTAACCCGGCTTGGGAAAATTGGCTAGATATCGTCAAGGCTGACCTGCCTGAGATTTTGGAGTTTTACTTTGGAAGATGAACCGTTCGACATCATGACCTTTACGGGTGGAATACCCGACCCGAAGCCAGAGCGGAAAGACCGCCAGCGTGGCGAACCAGACGGTACATACACGCATCACAAGTTGATGGAGCGCCACCCGGAAGGTGGAGGCCCGTATGGTGGACGAGACAACGCAGTAACGGCGCTTGTTGGTTATCTGCGGGAGCGGCAGTTTCATTACGACCTAGCGGTTGAATATGCACAGGACTGGAACCAAAAGCATTGCGATCCACCATTACCTGCACATGAGGTAGAGGATAAGGTTTCCCGAGCTTGGGCTGAATGGTCGCTAAGTGTGCGTGAGATGTACACCAAGGAGGTTGCAGTCAAAGACCTGCTGGCAGACCGTGCAAAGGCTGTAGAACCCAAGGAACCACGGAAGAAGAAGATTCCATGGGACTGGGATAGGTTGCAGGAGGAAGCCGCCAAGAGTCGTGACACCGAGTGGATAATCCCGCACGTCATAGCACGGCAAGCCATCCATTATTTTGCAGGGCCACCAAGCAGCGGTAAGTCATGGATGGCTGCGGATCTAGTTCGTGCAGCTGAATGTGGCGGTGATTGGCTTGGACTAGCACCATGTGTCAAGTCTAAGGTGTTGTACGTTAACGAAGAAATGGGCGTTGGTGAGTATAACAAGCGGTTCCATCTGCTGTATCCGGAAGCCTGCCGGAAACTCTATTCGTTCGTCAATGAGAACATCAAATTTACGGATCCGGATGACCTGAACGACATCATAGATGCAGTCAAGGATTTAGGAATTGACATTGTCATTATTGATACTTTTGTCCGAGTCCACAATCTTGATGAAAACAGCAACTCCGAAATGTCTCAGCTGTATCAGCATTTCCGGAGAGTGACGGAAGCGGGAGCAGCCCTTGTGGTTCTCCACCATGCCCGTAAAGGCGGTGCGGGAACCATCGGGCATGAAACTATGCGGGGAGCCGTTGAAATCGCTGCACAAGCCGAAACGGTGATGTCGATTGAAAACAAGCTCGGACACTACACGGTCAAGACGGTGAAGCAGAGACGCAGTGCTTTTGAAGACCAGCTCAACTTTGAGTTCAAGCTACACGCCACTGCACCAGACGCTATTGAGATTCAACGCATTGATATTGCAAACGCCGAAAAGAGCCTTCAGGATTCCATCTTTGAGTACTTGGATGCGAATCCTGGCGTTACCAGTCAGCAGGTCGCTGATGGCATCAAGAAGCGCAAATCAGACGTTGTGAAGATGCTCCAGAGTATGGAAGATGAGTATCTGATCAACGTTATGAATGGCCAGAGAGGAGCGAAGTTTTATAGCCCTAAAAGCCTATTTTGACCTGTTCCCAACGACCTGTTCCCTTAAGAATATTATTTGGGAACAGGTGGATAAATCCCCCCTCTCTCTCAGACTCTCTCACCCCCCAGCCGGAATGGGCTGGAGGGGTAAATGATAGGGCAAAACAGTTCCCCCGCTTGAGGCGGGGAACTGCATTGCCAAGAAGGAATAAAGACAATGGATATTGAGTTTTTGACGTGGAACCAGCTGAAGCAACGTGCTGAACTGGATCGTAAGCAGAATGGCAAAAAGTACACCCATCAACTTGATGTGGCTATTGCATGGCTTCAAGATGGCCACCGCTTGGCATTTCACAGATGGGCGATGCGTCGAGACTTTGAAACGCATCTAATCCTTGAAGGAGATATCGTGCTAATCGTTGAGTGTGATGGCACTCGTGGTTCATTCTGCCGCCTCGCTGACTTGACATATGACGAGTTTCTGTTGATTCCGGCATCTCATGAAATCGGAGAACATACGCCATATCCTGCATGGATTTATGGTGAGCTTGAAGTTCCACAGATGCGCTTGAAAAATAATGTTTGACATTTGATACCCGCTGGGTATATATTTGACGTGGCAATAGTGCCGTGATGAGCCAGAGGCTCAAAGGAGTAAGTAATGGGGTTTTTTGCGCAGCATGGTTCCTACTCTGAAGGAACTGGTCGGAAGTTCAGCGTGGCTGAGTCCGGCGTTTACATATGTTCCCTGATTGACATTGAAGCAGTGCAGGGTAAGTCATTCGACGACCCAACAGTCCTGGAACCAAACTACAAGTTTGTATTCGAGACCACGGAAGTTGGTGATGAAGACGGTCAACCCTTCCGGTTCGTGCAGTTTACCAAGACGGTCTACGGCAATGAAAAAGCCAAGCTCACGATTCTTTTGGATTCGATGCTCGGCAAACACCTTGATCGTAATCAATATGCGGCGCTTGACATCAACTCGCTGAAGTCACAGAAGTGGCAGGTCGTGGTCGGTACACGTCAGAAACTCAATGGCGAATATACGAACATGATTGAGACGGTCAAGCCCGTAAAGCAGACGGCTACAAAGCCACTGAAAAAAGTAGTGCAGGAAGATATCACCGATCCGTTTGGTGAAGATTAAACACGGGAATGCTAAAGGAGGCAGGGTAACCTGCCTCCATCTTGGGAGATAAAGACAATGAAACATACAACAAAGACACTCGCAGAAGCCATGCAAGAGATGGCACAACACGTTATCAACATCAACCGCGACCCGTTTGCGGTTATCGACTGCCAATTGCATATACAGGTATCAAGCGATCATACAGAAATCTATGTGCGCAAAGGTGAGCTTGACTTTTTGGTGATGATGACTGGTTGCATGACAGGCATACACGATTGCAAAGATGTCTACCATGGGATGCAAAACCCTTACTGGTTTGACTCGCTAAAGGTTGCCGACGTTATCGCTGATATCTGGGCAGTTGCATATAACATTGACAAGATGATGTCGCATAACTACATGGCGGTGACAGCATGACTGCAACACCATGCACCGCACTCGAAGCTCTCAAAGCCTTGCAGTTTGGCTGCAAGGTGCGATGCATCGCTTGGGCTGATGGACGCTACATCGAAGTAGTAGCCGACCGTATCACCCTAAACGATAAGGAAGCTGATACCCGCACACAGAACAGCGTCCTACAGGACATGGTTCTGAACAACCAATGGGAGATATTGGAACATTGAACGAACACTACCGAACAACAAAGATACAAGCTATCGATGTCATCCAAGATTGGAGCCTAGACTTTGCTACGGGTAACGTTGTCAAGTATTTGCAACGTTGCCCACACAAAGGTAAGGAACGTGAAGATGCCATCAAGGCACTCTGGTACTTGGCTTTTGCAGTAACGGGCGATGGCAAATACGCTGACCGGGTAATCAAAGAGGCAGATGACATAAATGCCACGACCAAGTGAGACAGCCCTAACAGGCATTGCCAAAAGACAAAAACTACTCGACAGGTTTGATGAGCTATGCGATCAAGGTATGAGCCACGATGTAGCTGCACGAACCATAGGCTACAACCCAACAACCGTAGGACGCTGGCTCAAAGAGCGTGAGGTATACAGACAAAAAGACGATGATGCCCGCAGGCTTACACTTGCAGGTGGTTCTTTCTCAGCAGCACTTGAAAGACTCCGAGCAGGACATCTTGTCCACAGACGTGGGGCATCTTGGTTCCTTCAACTCGTAGACGGCAAGATATGCCTATACATGGTTGATGGTGCTGGCAACCGGAGATTCGTCAGGGTTGCCACCTTTGGCTCTGCTGACGTGCTGGCTTTGGATTGGGACATCTATGCGGTTTCATGAAGCAGCCAGATACCTAAGGCGTGGCAAATGCATCAGGCGGTCAGCATGGTCTCCGCTATGCCACATTGAACATTCACAGGGTGAACATATTCGGCACTACAACGGCAGACGCTGGCAGAGCTTTGTGATGATAATGAGAGATCTGTTTGATGAAGACGGAAACCATCGAGACGATTGGGAGGTCATAAGATGACATCTGAATGTTATTACTGCGGTGGTTTATATTGTCATTCACAAGGTGCAGTAGGTGACCACTTTCCAGAACCACAAAGAGCAGGTGGTACAGAAACTGTCCCGTGTTGCAATTCATGCCATGACATGAAAGACCGCATACCGTTTGCTGAGTGGAGGTCATACGCACTGACAGAAATTCTGAATGACTGGCATAAATTTGGAAGATATACACGTTTATATCTTGCACAGCATTTGGCAATCACATCGTCGTATAAAGGAGATAAAGAATGAGATTCGGAGAAGTGATTAGAGACTTGATGGCGGGAGGCTCTAAAGCCGTACGCCGTCAAGAATGGTGCGGGAGTTTCCTGCGGTACTCAGAACTGTGGAACACTTTCGAGCTTCACGGTGCTGGTGGCAGGGTTACACAGCTGGAAGAACTTAGCCTGTCACCCGGTGACCTGTTTGCCGATGATTGGGATATCGTTACTTTAGATCCACGGACAGGCAAGGTGACAGAATGATTCTTTTTGCACTCGGTGTTCTGCTTGGTGCGGGATGCTTGGCGGTATATAACGAGATGTATACACGTTGGCTATACGCTGATGTCAAGCGTCAAGCCAAGAAGCAAAACATATCGGACGCTGAAATGAGGGCTGCTCTTGTCTGGGCAACCAAGGAAGAAATCGAGGCTAACCTTGGCAAGTAGAGTAATCAACAAGGGGATTGAGCAGGTCGCTATTGACCTGCTCAAGCACCACCCACGAAACGCTAACCACGGAGACGTGGAAGCCATCAAGAAGTCATTGGCAGTAAACGGCTGGTACGGCTCTGTAGTGGTCAACACGGCCACCAAACACATCCTAGCGGGAAATCATAGGGTGATGGCTGCAAAGGCTCTAGGATGGGAAACCGTACCCGTGCAATGGGTTGACGTTACACCCGAAGAAGAGCTGAGAATCCTTGTAGTAGATAACAGGACTACCCGTATCGGGCAGGATGACACAACCAAGATTACCGACATCCTGGCTGAACTTGCTAACACACCTATAGGGCTTGATGGTACGGGATATTCGGCAGATGACCTTGATGCTTTGATTGATTCCTTGACCGGGACAGGTGAGCCGGCAGATTCACAAGAGCAAGAGATACCTGAAACATATTCAATCTTGATTGAGTGTGACAATGAAATTCAGCAAGCAGAACTGCTTGATAGATTTACGGAAGATGGTTTGAAATGCCGATCACTAATATCGTAAGACAATCAAGCATTGTAAAGAGCGCACGAGTCATACAATGTCAAAGCTTGTTTGATATTCCGCCTGCAGAGAATACAGAGGTTTCATGGAATGTGAACTTTGAGCTACCAGAAACATGGAATGTAGGGCTTATTGTAGGCCCGTCTGGTGCAGGTAAAACCACTGTTGCAAAAGAGTTATTCGGTGACTGTATGGCAACCGATTGGGAGTGGTCAGCAGATCGCAGTATTCTTGATGGTTTTCCAAAGCAAATGGGAATCAAAGAGATTACTGAAGTACTTTCATCAGTTGGTTTTTCTAGCCCACCGGCGTGGCTAAAACCACATCATGTATTGTCAAATGGTGAGCAGTTTCGTGTGAACATGGCAAGAACGTTGGCAGAGATGCCAGATTTGTGCGTTGTTGACGAGTTCACAAGTGTTGTTGATCGAACTGTTGCACAAATTGGAAGTCATGCCATTAGTAAGTCAGTTCGCAGACGCAATCAAAAGTTTGTTGCTGTAACTTGTCATTATGACGTAGCGGAATGGTTAGAACCTGATTGGGTTTACCAACCGCATACGGGAGAATTTACCTCCGGGAGGTTACTTCGGCGCCCGCAAATTACGCTCAAGGTTAGACGGGTCAAATACACTGCATGGGAGTTATTCCGCAAGCATCATTATTTAAACACAAGTATAAATCCTGCAGCTGTATGTTTTTGTGCTTATTGGAACGACATTCCTGTTGCATTTACATCTGTTCTTGTTTTTCCTCATCCCAAAATAAAAGCATATAGAGAACATAGAACAGTTTGTCTTCCTGATTATCAGGGTGTTGGCATTGGTAATGCCTTAAGTGCTTACGTTGGATCTCTTTATGTTGCAAAGTGCAAGTACAACTCAACTACTGGAAACCCAGCAATGATTAAACACAGAAACAAATCATCCTTATGGGCAATGACATCTGCACCAAAAATGAATCCTAAGCAAGGGAAAACATCATCATTGAACAAGATGTCTACTGCTGATAATAGATATACAGCAGGGTTCACTTACGTTGGGCCTGCAAACAAAATAGACGCTCGTGGATTTGGCGTTATATAGAAGGCGGTACTAGATGAAGGGTAAACCATACAAGTACAACGATGAGGTCGTACAACGCCTTACACAGGCTCTCAGGGCAGGTAATACCCGCCGTGCATCCTGCGCTTATGCGGGCATTTCGGAAGATACCTTTGCTATTTGGCTCAGGGACATTTCGGCATTTTCGGACGCTATAAAGAAAGCAGAAGGTGATGCCGAGGTACGCAACGTCGCTATCATTCAAAAGGCAGCTGACACCACATGGCAAGCGGCGGCATGGTGGCTTGAACGCAAGCACAAAGCAGAGTGGTCAAGCAGGGTAGAACAGACAGGGGCAGATGGTAGCCCTGTCAAAGTCATCGTGGAGTACGCTGATAAGCCATGAATAAAAGCGTTACACAACGACAAGCCTTCAATGCTTTACTAACAGGCAAAAAGATACGCAGTAAACAATGGAAGCCAGAGGACTGGGTGGCATATGTGCGCACAGGTGATAAATCTGGACTTCATTATCATTTTGACTTGACTACGCTCAACGGTGAATCATTACCTTGGGTTGTGCTTTGTTGCTTGATTCAGTTTGATGACTGGGAGATTGTTGATGGCTGATATACGGTTTCACGGAGTAAAGCCGACAAGGGCAACCAAACATTCTGCTGGGTACGATCTACGCTCTCAGCTTGACATCATCATCCCTGCTGGTGCTACCGTAGGTATTGACACAGGGACACTTGCCATCTTCCCACCGCATCTCTGCGGTATGGTCTGCTCTCGCTCTGGTCTTGCCCTGCGTGGTCTTGCTGTTGCTAACGCTCCAGGCATCATCGATGCTGACTACGCAGACACCATCAAGGTGCTACTGCACAACCGAACCCAAGGTGATTGGGTGATAGAGAAGGGCGAGCGTATCGCTCAGTTGGTGTTTGTGGAGTACAAAACCGGGTTTGACGCTCCACAAGATGAGCGTGTCGGTGGGTTAGGTAGTACTGGCATTGCCTGATATACGGCTGGTCTTACCAAGACCGCATGAAGGACAGCAGATTATCCTGAAGGAAGCCAAGCGGTACAACGTCCTGGCGTGTGGCAGACGATTCGGGAAAACCACGCTAGGCGGGAATCTGCTATCCGATCCGGTACTGCGGGACGCTTTACCTTGTGCATGGTTTGCACCAACCTACAGGCTCCTAGAAGAGGCATACAACGACCATAAGCGCATCTACAGTGCAGTTATCCGGCGAGCTGTGCAGACACCTGCACCTAGGATTGAGTTGATAACCGGAGCTGCCATTGATTACTGGACCCTTGATGACCCTTCCACTGTTGCCCGTGGTCGTAAGTACAAACGGGTAATCATTGATGAAGCCGCCATGGCTCGGCATCTGGAGCAAGCGTGGACGGAAGCCATAAGACCAACGCTAACCGACTACAAGGGCGATGCTTTCTTTCTGTCTACACCCAAGGGTTCAAACTACTTCAAAAGTCTGTACAACATGGCTGGTGTTGATGAGGACTGGATGGCATGGCAGATGCCTACAACCACCAACCCATGGATAGATCCGGAGGAAGTAGGCAAGGCGGGTGAATCCTTGCCATCGATTGCTTTTCGGCAGGAGTATTTGGCAGAGTTCGTGGATGCTGCGGGCGCACGTATCAAGCGGGAGTGGTTACGCTTTGGGGATTGCCCTGAAGGGTTGCCAGTGTACCTCGGTGTTGACCTTGCAATCTCGACCAAGGCTGAAGCAGACTACACCGCCATTGTGGCACTCTCCCGTGGTGAAGATGGCACTCTCTATGTGCGTGATGTCAACCGTACCCGTGCAGACTTTGCAAGCGTCCTGCGCTTCATCGAGACGATGGCTGACAAGTGGAATCCAACCATGATCGGCATCGAGCAGGTGCAGTATCAAGCCGCTGTTGTGCAAGAGCTTATGAGGCGCACGAAACTGCCTATCCGGGGGATACGTCCTGACCGTGACAAAGTGACCCGCTTTGCGCCTCTGGAAGCCCGGTACGAGCAAGGGCAGGTGGTGCACGTTGAAGGGTTGCCACCTTACTGGCAAGACGAACTGCTATCCTTCCCCGTTGGTCGGCATGATGACGTGGTTGACGCTCTGGCTTATGCGTGGCAAGTCATAGGACAACGTAAGGGATGGGGAGCGGTCTGAAAATATATCTACTTATACCGTTGCAGTATATATACTTAGAGTGTATATTATTGACATCCAAAGGGATACAGGAGAAATGAAGATGAAGACCGCAAACAAAGAGATTCGCCAAGTGTTGACAGAGGATGGCGTGGTTGTTGATGTAGCACCGGTTGGTACTTGGCAATGTGCCGGTGAATGGGCAGAGTCCCTTATCAAGATGAATGCAGACGCAGAAACGTCTTGGTATTACGAAGGATCAAGCGAAGATGGAAACATCAAGACATACATCATCAGCGGAGACGCATACCGTTACGAAATGAAAACAATCTAATCCACATGAAACCTCACAGCCCCCGCAAGGGGGCTTTTTATTGTCTGTGGGATACTAGGGGCATGGGTATCTTTGACCGCTTCCTTGGCAGAAAAGCCGCAGCCAACCCGACACAGGCTTTGCCGTTACCGCTTAGTCAGTCCCGTGACATCTACCTTACCGGGTACGGCTCTGGTCAGCTGCAAACACTCTTGCGCCGTGCGCTCCCAGGTTCTTCAAAAGACTGGGCACGGGTAGCGGGAGACCTTGGACTAAACGGCATTGTGGCATCAGCCATTGATTGGTACGTCAGGAACTATCCACAGGCAACACCAAAGTACTATAGACCTGTAGACAGCCAGCAAGCCGAGCCTGTCGAAGACCACCCCGTAATCAAACTCATGGCGCAACCGGATCCGATGGTCATGGGTTCTTTGTTCTGGTCTTGGGTCATTCAGGATTACAAGCTTTTCGGGAATGCCTACCTACGCAAGATACGCTCTACAACCCGTGGTGTCGTTACTGCTTTGCAGTTCCTGCCGCAGGACATGGTGAGACCTGTCGGTAACGGTATCAATCCGCTAACCCATTACGTGTACACCACGGATGGTCGCTCTTTCGATATCCCGGTATCCGACATCATTCACATCCGGTACGGCAGAGACCCTAGCGATATCCGCCTTGGACGTGCACCGCTTACCGCTGTCCTGCGAGAGATTGCAACCGACAACACCGCATCCAGCACTGCATATGGCTTGCTTGCTAACGGTGCTATGCCATCGCTCATCGTTGGCCCTGATGCCAAAGACCAGACCGTAGACATCAGCATGGACGATGCACGGCAGGTCAAGAGACAGTTACACGAAGACCTAACCGGGGATGGTTCTGGTGGCATCGTTGTAATGACCGGAGCCTACAAGATGGACAGGGTATCGCTAACGCCATCGGAGCTTGCCTTGGATTCTGTGAGACGTGTACCAGAGGAGCGCATCTGTTCTGCCCTTGGTATCAACCCAATGGTCTTGGGTCTTGGTGCTGGTCTTGAGCGTTCTACCTACAACAACTTTGAACGGGCGCAGCAGGCAGCGTGGGAAGACGGCATGGTTCCTCTTCTGCGTACACTTGCAGACGCTATCACCGCTGATCTCCTGCCGGAGTACCCAGAGACGCAGGAAGGTGACTTTGTACAGTATGACCTTGAGCAGGTCAGGGCTTTGGCTGATGACCTAGCAGCTGAGGCAGACAGAGCGGAGAAACTCTACAAGGCTGGCATCATTGACCGTGCGGAAGCAAAGCGCATAGCTGGCCTTGAAGCCGTGCCAGAAGATGAAGGCATTCTGCATCCATCCGCTATCAGCACACAGTCTGGTACAGGCGCATCACTGGCAGAGACAACCAATGCGGCTGGTATCTTGATTCGGTCTGGTTACGATCCGGGCAGTGTGACCAACTTCTTGAACCTGCCAGTGCAACACACTGGAGCCGCACCGGTTACCCTGCGGGATGAAGCCAAGGCACTCAGCACTAAGTTCACACCGAACGAAGGCATGAAGGAAGCGGCACAACGTGCGCTTGATTGGAAGGCTGAGGGTTTTGACGGTGGGACACGTGCAGGGCTTGCCCGTGCAAACCAGATTGTCAATGGTGAGCAACTTTCAGAAGACACGATTCTGCGGATGTATTCGTTCTTCAGCCGGCATGAAGTAGACAAGCAGGCTGAAGGGTTCAACGCTGGGGAAGATGGTTTCCCTAGTGCTGGGCGTGTAGCCTGGGACTTGTGGGGCGGTGACGCTGGCTTTAGATGGGCTACCGCAAAGCGCAACCAGATCATGGGTGAAGAGTCCAAGTCGGTAGATTGTTGCACCCCGGGGGTGGTGTACAAGAGCCACCCTTTTTACGGGTACGAGCTGATGGAGGCTCATACAAGCGAGTAGACGATGGTACAGGCAGAATCTATGCCGCCAGCCAGAAGTTCCGCAACGATTTGCTGGAGCGTGAAGGTGTAGCCATATCCCGGATGCAACGAGCGTACAAAGCCGCTACAGCTGCATCGATTGCAGAACTGGAAGCACTAGAGGGACGTATCCAAGAGCGAATGGATAACGGTGAAGACCCATCACAAACTATCCTCTGGATGCGTCAAAGAATCATAGATAACATTGAAGAGTTAGGCAGGAACCTACAAGCCTTTGCAATCGAGGGGGCAACGATAACCGCTGATGGACAACTCGAATCAGCCATCCTTGCGAATGAGGCAAGCGTCGGCATGGTTGAAGCGGCGGCTGGTCGTAAACCGGCTAACGTCTCCCTCGGCACAAGCTGGACAGCCCTGCCAGACGAACAGCTCCAAGCCTTTGTCGGCTTTTCGGGTGATGGAAGCCCTCTGGGTGTCTTATTTGAAACCATACCGCAGGTAACTACCGACGCTATGCAGATGGCACTTGTACAAGGCATCAGCCTAGGTGAAGGGCCACGGACAGTAGCAAGGCGGGTAAGACGTGCAGCTGACATCGGCAGGCAACGTGCAGAGACCATTGCACGGACAGAGATGATCCGAAGTGCCAGAGAAGCACAACGGCAACTTTACACGCAGAACCCGGCGGTGCAAGGATACCGACGGCAAGCGACCCAAGATAGCCGGGTATGTCTTGCCTGCTTGGCTTTGTCGGGAACGCTACACGCTACAGACGAGATTATGCCAAGCCATCCGAACTGCCGTTGTGTAATGGTTCCGGCAACGATGTCCTGGGCAGAGATTACCGGAGATAGTAGCATTCCGGATACCAGACCAGCGGTAGCAACACCGGAGCGCATTCTCGCTGGTTTGTCTGATGCTGACAAGGTTGCCATCATGGGGCCTGCAAGATTCCAGATGTACAAAGATGGCAAACCGCTGGCTGATTTTGTGCAGGTAGTACCTAACCAAGACTGGGGGCCTAACACCCGTGTAAAGCCGCTCAGAGAGCTTATATAGACTGTGTGGGATACTTACGCCATGGACGTGCTGACATCATTCGTAGACGGCATCAAGAGCGACAGACTTGGTTATGTCAAGGGATACCTTGTGCGCTTTGGAGACTCCAAGGCAACCGACCTTGAAGGTGACTATTTCACAAAGTCTACCGACTACGGCTTTCCGCTCGAAGAGGGCAAGCGTGTCCCGCTAAACGTTTACTACCATCACGGCATGGATTCACAGGTCGGAAAGAAGTCTATCGGTTCTGGCTACATCAAGATGGATGCCGAGGGGCTATGGTACGAAGCGCAGCTTGACATGGCAGATGAGTACGGCAAGATGATCGCCAAGCTATGCAAGCAAGGCAAGATGGGCTTTTCATCTGGTGCTGCCGCTCACATGGTTGAGCGCAAGAGCATGGGTGGTGCTTCCGAGATTATCCGCTGGCCTATCGCTGAGGCAAGCATCACACCAACACCTGCCGAGTATCGTAACAGCGTCAAAAGCCTTGAGGAGTACTACGGCATGGGTGAGATGGATGACATGGAAGAAGAGATGGTCATGGCTCCTATGCCTGAGCAATCAGCCGCCGAGTATGCCGCTGAAATCTTCAAGGAAGCCGAAGGCGAACTTATCCACGAAGGGCTAGAAGCCTATTGGGATGCTCTCTCCGGAGCCATGGAAGTAATCGAAAGCCAAGATATGGCAGACGCATTGATTGATGCTTTTGCCGAACGTGCAAAGGGCTTGTATGCCATGCACGGTGCTAAGTGTATACAACCCGCTTCCCTGCGGGGTGTTGAACGTCGGCTGCGGGATGCAGTCGGTCTTAGCCGGTCAGCCGCCAAACGGCTGGCACCTGTAGTCTGGGATTCTCTGCGGGATGCAGACCAGCCAGAAGTGCAACCGGATCTCGTAGTCGAGGCGAAAGCCCATGATAATGACGAGCGTCAAGAACTCTTGGCTCGTCTGGAGTTGCTAACACAACTATGAACATCGAAACATTGACAGCCAAGCGAGAGGGCATCCTTGCCACAGCTCGTGAGTTGGCATCCGGTAATGGTGACCTTGCACAGGTCAAGTCCCTTATGGCAGAGGCTAAAGACATCGAAGAGCGCATCGAGACCATCAAGTCCCTTGGCGTAACCGCTCCTGTCGTTACACCTGCAGTCGATAAGAAGCCATGGAAGGGCGGCATCAACGTCCAGAAGAATCCATTCGCTGGATCCGCTGACGAGCGCAACGAAAAGGCTTATGTCTTTGGTCAGTTTGCTCGCCACCTTGCCGGCGTAAAGTCTGCCACAAAGTGGCTGTCCGAGCATGGACACATCAAGGCACAGACCGAAGGTACACCATCCGCTGGTGGATACACGGTTCCTGAGATTGTCTCCAGTGACCTTATCTGGCTACGTGAGCAGTACGGTGTTGCACGTCGTAACAGCCGCATCTACCCGATGTCCTCTGACACGCTCTTGGTTCCATCCGCTACTGCATCGACCACGGTCTACTATGCATCGGAAGCAACGGCAATCACGGCATCCGACATCACCTTTGGTCAGGTATCGCTCGCAGCCAAGAAACTTGCAGTCCTTACGATTGCATCTAAGGAACTTGGCGAAGATACGGTTATCGACCTCGGTGCTGCTCTTGCCCGTGACATGGCTTATGCCATCGCTAAGGAAGAGGACAACGCCTGTTTCAACGGTGACGGTTCCGGTACTTATGGAAGCATCACTGGTATCCTGCAGGCTGTCTACGGTCTGAACGCTACCAAGGCTAACATCGCTGGTGTTGTCGTTGGTGCTAACCTCTCCGGTGCTGCATTCTCTAACTTCACGCTGCAGAACTTTCAGAGCTGTGTTGCAAAGCTTCCAACCTATGCAGACAATGCGAAGTGGTATATGCACAAAGACCTGTTCTTCAACGGCGTTGCAGACAAGTTGATTGCACTCGGTGGAAACGCTATCCTCGACATTCAGAACGCATACACCTCTGCGCCTACGCTCTTTGGTTATCCAATCGAGTGGGTTCAGAATATGCCTAAGACACCTGCTGCGACCACTCCTGTGGCTGTCCTCGGTGACCTCAGCAAGGGTGTTGCATTCGGTGACCGCCGAAGCATGACCATTGAGGTCAGCGATCAGGTGAAGTTTGTCGAAGATGCTCTTACCTACAAGGCTACAGAGCGTTTCGCATTCAACGCACACGATGTCGGAAACGTCAGTGCTACGGCTTCTGCCCGTGTCCCTGGTTCGCTCATCGTTCTCGCAACCGGCACAGCTGCCTAAGCTTAGCCATTCAATCAAGCCCTCGGCAGACGTGCCGGGGGCTTTTTACTTTTATAAAATAGTCGTGTGGGATACTAACCGCATGATGACCAGAGCCGAGGCAATCGCACAAGTAAGTCTATTTGTGGCTGCTCAAAGTTACCCGCAGATGTCAACTACAGACATCGGCTCCATCTTGGATTCCTTCTCACGCTTCACCACATGGGCAGCTGCGACCACTTACGCTGTCGGTGACCGTGTAGTGCCTACAACACCCAACGGACGTGTATACGAATGCCGGGTGGCAGGTACGTCTGGTGCTTCTGAGCCTGAGTTTCCCGCCTATCCTCCATACCAATACAGAGGCTGGGAGATTGATGATGGCTCATCGGATCCTACGCTCACATGGGTAGACCAAGGCCCTATCAACATGGAGCGTTATGACGTACGCATGGCAACCCGTCAGGCATGGCTTATAAAGGCATCCAGAGTGGCGGCAGACATCGATGCCAAAGAAGGCAACAGCGATGTCAAGTTGTCTCAGCTGATGCAGCACTGCTTGACCATGGCTGACAGATACCGCCCGGTGGCTTTCGCATGAGTCCGATACTCCGCCAGACGCTACAGGCAGGCATTGTGCGTAACCTATGCCAAGACCGCATCGAGGTACACCGCTTCACGCTCACAGAGGATGGACGTGGTGGTGCTACTGAGACATGGCGCAAGGTGGCAGAGTACAACGCTCGGATTACCAACCAAAGCGACACTGAGAGCATCGTGGGCGGTGGTATACAGCCATCAGCACAGTGGACACTTGTGGTGGCTACTAGTGCTGATGTCATGCCACAAGACCGGGTGTATGTGGTTGGTGATGCATCCCGCTACTGGGATGTTATCGGTACAGACTTTGGGCAGACCGAACTACTAGTACAACACTGCGGTCTGGTGGAGCGGGTGTCATGAGCGATTGGGTACAAGTAGGGGTCGGAATTGCTATCCCTGTCATAGCGGCTATTGGTGGGTTGTATAAGATGCTATGGGATATCAAGTCTGACATAAGACTACTTGTGCATGACGCAAAGCAGACAGAGAGAGACCTAACAGATATCAAGCGTGACTTGATTCAGTTGAGTGAGCGTGTAAGAGTATTGGAGGCTAGACATGGGTAGTATCAGTATTTCAAGATTGTTGGTGGTCGTTCTGATCGCATTCGTTGCTGCCTTCACATCGGTATTTGGTGATGGCATTAGAACATCTGAAGCCAAGGACATTGCAGAGCTTGGTGCAGTGATGGCACTGTACGGGTCTAAGGCTGTAGCGGCTGGTATCTCCGCAGCGATGAGTGCTGCGCTGGGCTTCTTGACGATGCCGTTCAAGGGGACAGCGGCGAACAGTTTGAAGGTGGGCAAATGAACCTAAACAATGTAGTTGTCACACCGCTTGTGACGAATCCTGCAGACTACAACATCAAAGCCGACATCCTAAACGATGACAACGTGAAGGTAGCAGACTTTGGTGTTGATGGCATTGATATGTTTACGTGGTGGGTTCAGCAGGATGACAACTTTAGATTGTCTATAGTGAACCAGTTCATCGTGATTATGGCTCAAGAAATATACTCAGGTCAGGCTGAATAATGGCAACATATTACGTTCGTCCAGATGGAAGCGATGCAAATACTGGTTTAGGGTCTACGACTGCGCTTGCGTGGCGTACTGTGCAAAAAGCACTAGGGGCTACCGGCATTGGTTCAGGTGACACACTCTACATCGCTCCAGGCACATACACCGAAAACATAACGGTCGGTGGTGCTTATTCCGCAACGACATCGATTATCGGTGACGTGCTATGTACACAGTTCATTGGCGTGACTCCCGGATTTGTAAAGATATCGAATTATTCAAATGAAAATACCGCGCCAGCAAATACGAACAATCTTTTAGATGCGACATCAAAAGCATTTTTGAGTTTTGATTCAATTTATTTTCAAGGCGGTGGCGGTGGAAACAACAACATTGTCAACTGTGTAACGTGTAACAATTTCACTTGGACACGATGTATCTTTCAACAGAACATAAATTACGCAGGTGTCAATGGTTCAAGTTTTTATTGGACTACGACCGCAGCTACTGCCAGTAATTTGAAGATACGGAAATGTGTTTTTGTTGGTCATACATATACTCCTTGGATTAATGGAGTAAATGTTACAGATACATTTGAAATGTCTGACTGCTTGGTCATTGGAAACAACATTTCTCTAATCCGTAATATTCAAGGATTGGTTATAAACTGCACGTTCTACCGAACTGCTTTATCGGCATCAATTGGTAATGCATCATTCCCGCTTAAAATTCGTAATACAATTGTTGCTAATGTGAATGGCACTGGAATTACGGGGCCAGGTACTGCATACATTGATGATGATTACAATCGTGTCATAGGATGTCAGGCAGCATACTCTGGTGTGACTGTTGGAGCAAATTCAAAAAGTGTAGGCACGTATGGTCTATCACTAGGATTCGAGACAGTGGTAGGACTAAATCCTATTATGGTTTTGTCTCCTGAACAATCAAGCGCAAACGTGAATAGCGGTACAAATACAGATTCTCCAGTATCGGATATCTATGGTGCTACTTGGACAAGCGTAAATCGTGATATTGGCAATGCAACATTTAGGTCTATATCAGGCACTGGGTTCTACATTCCAACCGAACGTAACGCATCCACCATCACAATTGCTCCCGGTAGCACATCGCAAAGCATCGAACTGTACCTAGGTGCTACAGGTCTAACCGCCTCAACTTCTGGTCTGTCAGCTCGCTACAACCGCACGCGCACAGCCTCTGTCAGCATCCCGCTGGTAGCCCGTACAATCGCTCAGGCGTGGACTAGCGGTGGATTTGCGGAGGTAGACGCTACCAATATGCCGGGAGTGTATCGTTTAGACCTGCCTGATGCGGCACTGGCTGCAGGTGCTGACGATGTGACTGTAGTGGTGCGTGGTGCATCTGGTACTAACGGTGCGGTAATGACAATCAAGTTGTCCTCTGGTGGCTTGACATCTGCACAGACTGCATCGGCGGTCTGGGATGCTGCTAGGGCTTCCTACGCTACCGCTGGAACCTTTGGCGAGTATGTCAATACCAATATCAACACCGGTGCTATCGCTGATGCAGTCTGGGATGAAGCACGATCAGGACATACAACGGCAGGCACATTCGGCGAGTATGTCAACGCTGAACTCGTTACCCCTGTAACCTCTGCCGCTTTGGTACGTATGGGGCCTTATGAAGTCAAGGCTGATGGCTTGGGAGCATCTGATCCGCTTGACATCCAGAAGGGCGCACAGCATGGCGTAGACATCCAGTGTGTAGATGGCAACGGCAACGGGATTGACATCACAAGCGCAACGGTTACCGCTAAGGTGTACAACAGCGGTGGTTCCTTGGTTGACACTTACTCTTGTACGGCAACCTATGCAGCTGATGGCAGGGCAACCTTTACGATTGACACGACGGTAACGAATACGCCTGGAACTTACACGGCAACGATAACTAGAACAACGGGTGCATCTGATACGCAGGTCTTTGGGCCACTACGCATCTATGTGAGGGATATCTAATGGCAATAATCTTTGAGCTTACGGAAGACCCTCAGCAGGTCGTGCAAGTCTCGGCCTGGGTCGGAGACTGGCACTCCTACGTGGTGCGTCTGGTTGACGAGCTGGGAAGCCCTGTGGACATTACTACGGGTACGCTTGGTGCTACCTTTACCAATATCGCTACGGGTGCGGCTTATTCCTTTGGTAGTGGCTCAGTTACGCTGACAAAGCAGTACAGCGCACAAGGCATCCTGAGCATCCTAAACCCAGCGGCATATCCTACTGCGGCTAACATACGGGTAACGGTTTCCTTTACGGTTGGTTCAGATGTACGTCGATTCGGGCCTTTAGAGATCGAGGTACTGGCTCCTTGATAAAGATGTCGTACAGCCTAAAGCGTGTCGGTCTGGATTCGTACCAACGGAATCTAGGACGATTGTCTCAGGCTGTCGGTAAGGCTGCTGCTGATGTGCAAGGCGAAGCCAGCAAGAGTATTGCAATGAACTCCGGACACTACCGCAAGTACTACGGAAGAGAAGAACATCCGCATTATTCAAGCCCTCCAGGGACACCACCTAACAGTGATACAGGAACACTTGCCGGCAGTATCCTGCCTAAGCGTATCAATGCCACAACCTATGATGTCGTTGTGAATGCCAAGTATGGTGTACCGCTTGAGCTTGGATTTGTGTCAAAGTTTGGCAACCATGTCCCGCCTCGTCCATTCCTGCGTCCTGCTGTTGAGTATGTGGCTCCATCGTTTCAGGCAGCCTGTAAGGCAATCCTAAGAGGTAAGTAATGGCATTTGAACCAGCCGTGATTGAGCAATGGATCTATGAGACACTGACAGGTGATGCTACCTTGATGGGGCTACTTGCTCCTAACAATAAGCCTAACGGTTTCCAGATGGCGGTATACAACACCATTGCGCCACAGATTGACCCGATATCAAGGAAGCAACCTATAACACCGTACGTGGTCTTTGACCGTGCTGGTAATGCAGGGCAAGACCAAGACACGCTATGCGGTAGCAGGGTCTTTACCTATCCGACCTATAGAATCACCGTGTGGGATACTGCTAGCGGTGCGGTAAGCATGGCGCAGAGTGCTGCGATCATGTCCCGCATAGACACACTACTTGACAATCAGCACGTTTCGAGTACCTCTCCACGCTTCTATTGCCGGAGGGAATCAACTGCTCAGACTTTTGGTTTGGAGAGTGGTGGTCGTACAGATTTTGGAGTGACGGCGGTCTACCGTATGGTCACACAACAGTAGGAGTAGACATATGCCTTTTACAAGAACTAGTGCCCTTATCGGTGAAAACTGCGTCGTTACGGTAGCCTTTGGTGGTTACCAAGATGGCTCGCCAGGAACATTTACAGCTGAGACTTATACCTGTATCGCTCGCTCGGTACGCTTCAGCACATCGGTAAACTCTGTAGATGTTTCGGCACTCTGCGATACACAGAACAAAGCTCAGGTCACGAAAGCAAACGGAAGCGTTGAAGTAGAGTTTTTGGTAGATTCGGTTGTCGGCCCTATCTTCTATGCCAAGGACGGATACTATTGTCAGATCGTAGTAACACCGGGCAGCCTTGCCGCTAAGACATTTGTGGGTGTTGTTACTGCTACAGGCATCAGCGTTGCAAACGAGGAGGCCGTAACAGAGTCTGCAACAATTACACTTGGTGCTAACGGAGTTGCTACCGCTTGGTCGTAGTACACTAAGCCATGGCACTACAATCCCTAAAACAGATTCCTAAAGACACGGACAAAGGTCTACTTACTGTAGACCTGTCCGATGTCGCTGGAGATGGCGCAGAACTCTGCTTCCGTGAACCCAAGGCGGCTGACCTTTTCCCTGACGCTAAAGAGCTGCAATCCCTGCGTGTTGCATTTGCTGAGTTTCCGGAAGCAATGCTTTACCAGATCTATCTACTCGGTCGGTGTTATGTACCAGACCCTGCGGACAGCTCAGAAGAATCACCGCTCCGGGCTTTTGGGAATCTGGCAAGAACCAGTAAGCAGACGTTCTTTAGAATCCTCGGGGAGTTCATCTCTTGGTATCCAACCGATGACCTACAGGGACGGGTAAAAGACGCAAAAAACGACTAAGAGGTGTAGCGGGTCAGGTTGCCTACTACACCGTGAAGTATCTCAACCGGCATCCAAGCGAGACCGACCTAACCCTTGACCAGATTGCCGAGGTGGCAATGATCGGTCAGGAAATCGAAAAGCAACAGGTCGAGATGCTTGGTGCATTGTTTGGAGGCAAGTAATGACAGTAGCAGAACTCACAGCCAGAATCAGCGTTATAGGCGAGGCTGCTGCTGTCCGTGCTATGCGTAATGTTGGCAATGCCGCTAGAGGCGTTGGTGAAGCCATACGCACAGCGGCAGATGCCACAAGGCTACTCGATGCAGCACAGGCAAGCTTTGCAACCGTGACAGGTGTGCAAGCTGCCATGGCTTATGATTCTCAGGTGCGTGGTTTAGCGGCTTATGCCAAGAATGCACAGGAACTACAAGACCAGCTAGGTAGACTCCAAGAGATAGCCAAACTCCCCGGATTAGGGCTGAAGGAAGTCCGTGCGGGTGTTCTTCAACTCGAAGCCGCAGGGCTAAACGCACAGACAGCCGAGCGAGCATTGATGGCTTTTGGTAACGCTCTTGCTTTGGTTGGTAAAGGTAAGTCTGAGCTTGATGGTGTTATCCTGGCACTTGGTCAGATTGCCAGCAAGGGTAGCATCTCAGCTGAGGAAATCAACCAGATTGCCGAGCGTGTTCCGCAGATACGGCAGGTCTTGGTTTCTGCGTTTGGTACGGCATCAACCGAAGCAATTCAAAAGATGGGCATCAGTGCAGACCAAGCCATTAAGCGCATTATCGCTGGTTTGGAGCAATTGCCAAAGGCTACAACATCAGCACTTACAACCTTTGAGAATCTACAGGATGCGCTTGAACAGGCTTTCCTCCCTATCGGTCGTGGAATACTTGACATCTTTGGGGCTTCAGAAAATGGCATGATGAGACTGATTGATTTGATTGCCAACATGGGTAAGCAAATAGGCGAAGTATTCTCAGCCGTTGGTAAATCTGGTGTAGTTCAAGATGTCTTTGCGAAGATGCTGAGTGGTACGGGTGTTGCGAACTTCCAAGAGTTTATGATTGGCGCAATCGCAAACATCATGGCTTACATGAGTCAGATACCAAACTTTTGGAATGCATTGATTCACGATATTGGCGTAGGCTTTGTATTCGTAAAAGACTCAATCATTTATTATTTTGGTGAAGCGTATACATGGGCTGCTGGAAAGTGGAATGAGTTCATGTCTTCAATGCAAACCGGAATCAAAGATTTTGGCACTGCTTTTGCTGAGTTTTTTCAACCTATCCTTGATGGACTAAAAATAGCCATTGAAATATTGACACTTGGTCTAGTTGATTTACCGGGTGTTGATGGATTAAAAATGTCTGCTATATTAGCTGCACCAAATGTAGGAAAGATTCCAATCCCAACACAAGACACGAAGCCACCTAAGTTTGCACCTTCTGCACCTTACTTCATGTTGCCGGGTGTTGCAGCAAATGCAAATGCTATTGCCGAGCAATATCAAAGAGCTATTATGGGCAACTTAGGCCCTCAAGGTTTACCACCGGGGATGATATACGGCGGAGCGCAGGGTACTGGTGGCATGGGTGACAACACCATCGGTAATTTACTCGGCAAGATTGCAGACAACACACGGACAACCGCTGACGCTCTGACGCTACGCAGAGAGACTCTAGGCGGTGGCAAACTTGGTGCAATGGGTGTTACCGCTGCGGAGCTTGCAGTAGGTGGTGGTGGCGGTATCCGCATGGGTGACTTTATGGGCGGTGGTAACCGTGGTTTGATTCCTGCGGGTACTGAACTGGAACGAGCCGTGCGATCAGTCATCCGTGATGAAGCACGAAAGAATGGCACTCCCGGGATTATGAAGAGGTTCTGATGGCAAACGCATGGCCACTAAAGATTGAAGTAGACTGCTCAGAACCACGCCCACAGCTTGGACGCTTGATTGTTGCAGCTGACGGTACGACATGGGACTTAGCCAAGAGTAGCAATGTCTGGCTTGACCCTACTACGCTAACCTTGATGCTTGCACCGCTACCGACTACCGCAGCATGGCGCACAACCTACGCTGGTAACTACGCTCGATTTCAGAAGTCCGACTACACGTTGACCACTCCCGCATCGTGGAAACAGATGCAGATAAAAGCATCCGGCGATTACTACCTGCAATCCTTGGGTGTTACAGAGCGGGCTACGCTTACCACTGCATGGTCTGCTAACCAGTCTGCATACCTATCGCTCTATGTACCTGGACTCAAAGATTCTGACGATACGGTCATTCTAAAGGCTGGATGGGGTGTTGGTTCGGCTGGCTCTGTAGAGGTCTGGTTTGGGGCAAACGGAAGCGCACAGGTATACAAGTCTGGTGTACTTGTTGGCACATACACCCGTAACGATAGCAACATTGCACCGCAGGCATCAGCAGTAGCCACCAACTCAGTAAACTCGCAGTTCATTACCATTATGATGATTCCCTGCCGACGTAGGGAGCTTGTGGTTGTGGCATCAAACGGCTTGTCCTTTAGCCATGTATTCGGTGACCTATCGGCACTTACTAGCAACACGATTACACCTGCCGCCGCTTTCTCTTGGCTCGTTCCTGCTGGTCAGGCTTCCGTGCAGCTGGCAAAACTACAGTTTGCTACCAGCGGCTACGGTGTCTCACCTGTCAAGAAGTTGCGCTATGCGCCACCAACGGGAGCAACCTTCACAAGCACTTATGCATACGACCAGATAGGCACAGGCACTGCATCTGCGACCTATAGCGTTGTCAAGGATGACCTGACAGCATACACGCCTAACGGTGTAATCAAAGATGTACGGGCAAAGGTTACGCTGTCGAGTGCCACAGGTGCAGCAACATACGGATTCTACGAACTTGACATGGTGTACCAGCCTGATCCGGGCAGTACAGCAGATGACCCGGTAGACATCACCTGTGATGTTGAACGGCTAAGCATCAGCGTAGACGATGACGGCAGGGCTACTTGTAGCCTAACGACCAGACGCAAGCCCATTACAGATGCAGGTGTAGATCAACCTCAAATTACATCAGACCGTCCAATTCGGATTGCACTTACCGATGGTGCTACACCGACACCTGCGGAGATTGATATATTCCGTGGCACATTAGCACCACCTGAAATCACCTACGAGGAAAACGACACTACCAAGGATTGGTCGCTCTTTGTGTACGCTGGTCAAGACCGCTCCCGTGACTTTGACCTTGCCTACATCGTGGAGTCATATCCGTACGATGGTTTGCTTTTTGTCAATGCTCTGCTGGATCTCATGGAGATTGCAGGATACCCGGATGGGTCTGGGCCTTACTTTGCTGGTGATTCTCCTGCGCTTGACCTGCCATACAGCCCTAACATTTCAAAGGGGCAATATGCTCTGGCTCCTGACTTCTTTGACACAGTTGGCGGCTACATTGACAAGCTGAAGAATGATTACGCCGCCAACTACATCACAGGCTGGATGCCTACCACGTCTGATTATCTGTATGTTTGGATTGACCCGGCAACAGCAACCACTACACCAGCGATGACGCTCTACCAGAGCATCGGTGCAGCTACAACAGCAGGAGTGCCAGAAGCACTGAGACCGAAGCGTGTAGTGCGTAGAATGTCAAGCCATTACGAGACTCCGGAAGCGACACAAGTGCAGGTTGTAGGGCAAGACCCGGCAACCGGGCTTTTCATCACGAAATCACTGGTTGATACAGCGGCAGAGACTGCAAGCACAGCACCTGCCAGCAGACCGTACAACTGGCGTGGCAGACCTGTTCCGTATCAGTTGAGAGACCCAACCCTAACCACGCAGGATGCCGTAGATGCTGCCTGCGACATACTCTATGACCGTTTGACTACCGGGCGAATCTTGATTGAGTGGGAATCCGATCTACTGGTTTTGTCATCTAACAACCGTCCATTGTGGCTTGGTGATGTGGTTCGTATCATGGAGCCAGACGGCACAACCACAAAGGGTGACTACCGCATCATAGGTATCCCGACCATTGACTTTGTCACTGAGCAGACATCGGGCTTCAGTGTACGCAAAGCGGTTTATCGTGGGCAGAAGATCTAATGCCATACATTGACGGCACTCGTACATCAACCCTTGAAATGTCCTATGAACAGGACGTGCAGGTGCGCATTGTCAACCCGGTTGCAATCATCCCACCTGAGCTGCAATACCCAGATAAGTACACGATGTTCACCTTTAGCGGGCATCTAGGCTTTTCGGGTTACTTGACCATTACGACCTACACTACCGGTACGGTAGGCAATCCCTGGTCATGGGAACTGCGGGCAAGCATCACGGTAAACAACGGCCATGGTGTGACTACGACATCCAATGTTGTCCTTGACTCCGGCACGGAAGCGGCAACCACGATCTACATTGATGCGGTGGCAACCTGCTCCGGGACGTTCAGCGGTAGCGTTGGCACAGACAAGCTTTGGGACATCACAGAGACCGCATACAGCAGTACATCAGCTCCTGTGCTGTTTCCGCCTTACACATCTTACCGATGGTACGAAATGTCAACCGTAGGCAGTACGGCATCGTGTAGTCTGTCGGCTGGTGGCTCAACTGTCACGGCAACTGGTACGGTGTCATCTAGGCAAACCGCAACCTACAAGGCAAGCCTATCAGCAGATGGTTTTGTTATTGGTGACCAGTCGCATAACTTTGCAGTATCTGGTGTGAAGGTCAATGGTGTTGCGGTCTATGATGTCAGCCACAGCCAGACCAACAATGCACAATCTGCCACGGAGTGGTCTCTTGCGCTTCATGGCGATGAGGACGCTTTTGGCATCTTTCTACAAGCAGATGGCACTATATCCACGACGGTAGCACTAACCCGCTCTGTGAGCCTTGCAGGGCGTATCAGGGCATGGGATGGAGCGTATCCTGATAACTGCGATGTTACTATCACTGGCTTTGATGGGTCTTCCCGTGTGGTGACCGCTACAGGTGGAACTTATGCCGGCACAGACAGCATGAATGATTATGCCGTCACAACAACGCTGACAGACCCGGCAGATGGTCTTGAGACACTGACAACCAACCTCGATGAGGTTACAGAATGGATCTCGGCTGAACTCTCCGGCAGTAGCCTAACAACAAACGGGGATGCATCAACCGCTAACACCCGCAGAGCTTTGATGCGTGGCTGGCGTTTCAATGGTTGGTCTATCGCTGAAACTAACAACCGTGCCATTTCTGGTACAGGCAACGATCGCACGTATACGCCTTACGAGGGAATGTCTGGCTATAGGTATCTAGATATTCAAGTCAAAGCGCAGGCTGGTACGAATGTGGCGGGTGTCATTGAACTTACGGATTATCACGGGAACACCAAGCGATGGAATGTAACGGCAGCAACCACAACATATGCCACGCTAACTCTTGACCTTTGTAGCCCTGATTATCATAGCCTTGGATCGTTACCTGCTACCGATGACAAAGATAATCCGTATCCAAGGAAGAACACTAGTAGCACCTCATACGCTGGCTCAGAGAGCGTTGATAGTGCTTACTGGGGTGTTACTTCATGCCAGCGTTTACGAGTCTATTCTGGGGCTGTTGACATCGGTACAACCACGCTGAAGTACACCAACACAGATTCTACTTATGTCCCGGATACGGTTGATGCAGCGATAGAGCGGATTACGCCCGCCATCGTTGCCGAGGCTGAAACAACCACGTATTACTACGGTAGGAGATTCTGGCAACAAGACCGGGATGGCAGGAACGAAGAAGAAACCGACGTACGCTGGCAGATGACCGTTGGGGGTGCAACAGGCACAACGTCCTACAGTGTGTCATTGCTTACCATCACCGACCTTGCAGGTGAAATCAACGGCTCTGATAACAGCATTGTCAGGCATCCGGGATGGACGGCAACCAACAGCGTTGCATATCCTGGCGCAGGAACCTGCTCCGTATCACAGCCACCTCTCGCTAATTGCTACTTGAACGGTGGCACTGGTTATGCTACATGGTTGTATGGCGGTGGCATCCTTGCAACACCCAACGCTACAAGCGGGACGGACTTTGCCTACGGGCATCAGATAGCTGCGGGAACCATCACGGCACAGACGCTTTTCGACCGCATCAATGGTGACTTTCCACCGGATCTCAATGACCCGTTCAGTTTGAATGGTGGGACAGATTCCGGGTTATATCTTGCCGTTGGAACAACCATACGAGGCATCGGGCATGGTGCGCTTTTAGATAACGCAGGAGACCCGATAACCACTGGTACGGTTGACCTACTGCTTGCAAGCACATTGGCGAACCGAGGTACGGACAGCACGATAGATGCAGCTGGACGTTACTACACTGGTGCGCCTTGGGGATTATCCGAAGCAAACCATGACATCAGTTACAGCACTAGTGATATCGGACTCTTGCCACTGCATACGAGCCACAGGCACAGGGGCTGGTTTAGGGAGCAAGAACTAGCAGGTGTTTGTGTCTCTGCTGATGTCGCACCTAACCAGCGAATGTGCTATGCGGTGGTGGAGTCTGGTGCTGTAGCCCTACACTTTGCAGATGGCCCTAACGGTACAAACTGGGCAATGACAGTTACGAGCATTGAAGCTCAGTGTGTGCATATCGCCTTTGATCCGACAGACAAAAACGGCAGGCTTTACATTCTCACCGAAGAAACAGCCAATGCGATCAAGATGTATTACACCGAAGACGAGGGGGTGACAGTTAGCGTGGCAGTAACAGTAACCGGAAGCGGTGATGATGTCTCCGCAGCTATCAATCCAATGGGTAAGCGCATTGTTGTCTATCATCACAACAATGACCTGTATAGGGTCATATACGACCCACAGGGCAACGTTATCACCGCAGCCAGTGTGATTGTCACTGGAGGGGTAAATCAAGGCAAGACGGCGGTTGCTTGGAGGCTTGGCACTTGGTACGCCTATTATCGTGACGGTGGAAACAGTCTCATACAAATATCGTCAATAGATGACGGGGAGACTTGGTCGTAAAAGAGGCGGTGGGTGGCAGAAGATGCGTTTGGGAGAACCACCCACCTAGTCAGGGAGATAAGGACTGACAAGGAGACTATATCACTGTGAATAGACCTATCGCTTTACGTGCAGCTAAAGAAGCAATCAACAATGTTGGTGTTGTCGAGGTTGGCAATAATAGAGGTGTTGCAGTTGAGACTTATCAAGCGTCCTGCATTCCTGTTATCCCACCGGGTAGCCCTTGGTGCGCTGCCTTTGTTGTCTACCGTCTCCGCAATGCTGCACACGATCTAAACCTGACCATACCGGCAGACTGGCCACGCTCTGGTTACTGTCCTGACCACGGTAACTGGGGACGGCGTACCAAGAATTGGATCTCACAACAGGACGCATCTAAAGACTTTAGCAAGGTACGCATCGGTGATCTGGCGTTGTTCTGGTTTGCACCACTCAACCGACTTGCACACATTGGAATCGTGACGGGTGTATTTCCGTGGGGAGTGTACACCGTGGAAGGTAATACGTCTCCGGAGCCAGATGAGGATGAACCAGAGCGTGAAGGTGACGGGGTATTCCGTAAGGTCAGGACGTGGCGAGAGCTTGGGAGCAATGGTGGCTTTGTAGCGATTGACTGGTGAACTTGTAAGAAATCCTTACAAGTTGACATACACGAACATACAAAAAGACCCGGCTGGTAGACCGGGTCTTTCCGTTTGCGCTCATCAAGGCATTTGTTGTTGTTTTTGTATTCCCTTGCGGGTGCTAGATTCTACCCTATGGTCTTGATGGTTACCGCTTGGGTTTCTTCATGCACCACAAAGCCTGCTTTTTTTGCATCTTCCGGATGCTCAAGCATGGCTGTCCTGATTGGCTCTGGTAGTTGGCTCACAAGGATGGATTCCTTCAGTTTGATGGCTGCTGGGCAGTTCTTTTTTGCCCACTCTAAAGCCACGTCCTCAGCCTCTACAGCGACCTTAGGGGCTATGGTTCTAAAGCCAACCGTGCCATAGGGGCAAGTCCATGTCTTGGAGCGTAGCGTCCCGTCTGCCTTGCGTGGAAGTTGGCTCATGGCATAGTCTGCTAGCTGAGCGTTGTACTGATGCTCCAACCATTCGAGCCGTGCAGTGTGCCGTGCGATCATCTTCACAATATTGTTTGTGATGGTGTCAAGTTTTGCTTTTTCTGCTTCAATACTTGCCTCGATGTCCATACGCTTCCGCATCACCAAGAGTGCGAGGTCTTCTGGTGTCTCGTCTCCACGAATCCAACCGGAAGCAGGGCCGGCATACTCGCCAGTCTCTTCGTCCCACAGCTCGCCATCAATAACATCAAATCCCATTCTAAAAATCTCCCTTGCAAGTGTAGTTGACCTCTTCCAGATACTCAGTCAGATAATCCATCCATTCCGCTTCATCGCCATCGTGTACAAGTTGATCAATGATGTTTTTGAGTGTTGTGTGATGTGGTTCAGCCGCACGTAAACCGCTCGTAACCGCACGCATTT
>OGWF01000010.1_pt1 | contig 31251 bp, 49 predicted proteins | sample 1575951 | NCBI WGS metagenome assembly OGWF01 (sample SAMN07581523, study PRJEB24739) | freshwater metagenome | place: Singapore | collected 2015-01
GTTTCCCAGTCACGATAGCTACCGGTAACTTAGCAATAGTGGCGCCCATTGCTGCTCCAATCTCAGATGCAGCTCCTGAAGCAGATGTATTTAATGCGCTACCACTTAGGATACCTAGCAATGTACCTAGGTCTTTATTGGCGTAATTCATACCGTATTTAACAGTAGGAGGCCCGTCGACGTAAAGAGCCACAGCATCCGAAATACGGTATGTAGTATCTTTTTTAAGTAATGCGTTAGCTGAAACAGCTGCGGATACTGATACACCTGCGCCTATGCCAGCGGCCGCTCCAACAACTGCAGGAGCAACTTTCTTAGCTGTAGTTTGAGTTCTTGTGAGTGTGTTAACAGCGCCTGATTTACCTACAGACTTAGCTGCATTTTTTACAAGCGATGTAACGGCTGCACCTACCGCAACACCTGACGCTACTCCTGCGCCGACTAATGTCGCGGTTGAAAGTTGATCGGTCGAAAGATTGGCTGAGTTAGGATCACGAGTAATCTCGAACAACCTCTTTGATTCATCTATTTTAGATTTACCGCGCGCATTAATGTTGAAAAGAATAAAATGCTTTAAATCTGGAGATTCGAGGTCAGATGGATATTTTCGTATATTAACCTTGTACCGATTGTCGGTACGCGTTGTTTTGGTCGGTTGATCAGACCCCCCAGCTACTCTATATCTATCGACGTAATCTTGGTTAGCCATGGAAATTCCATAAATAGTTATTAATTAAGTAATATTTATCCGTAATGTACAAAGCAACTTACAAAGGACGCTACCGTGTAGTAAATCCTGGAAAATATAAAGGTGACGCCCAAGATGTAATATATCGCTCTTCTTGGGAGTTACGTTTTATGAAATGGTGTGATATAAACCCATCAGTGCTCGAGTGGGGTTCTGAAACTGTGGTCATACCGTACAAGTCCCCGGTTGATAATAAGCTACACAGATACTTTGTTGATTTTTATATCACTGTAAGAGATAAGAATAATGTTGTTACCAAATATTTAGTTGAAATAAAACCAGAAAAATTTACGAAGCCACCAGAGATACCTAAAAAGAAAACAAAACGGTTTATTGACGAGGTATTTCAGTATGGTACAAATCAAGCAAAATGGAAAGCAGCCAACGAGTTCTGCATGGATCGAGGCATTAAGTTCATTGTTTTAACCGAAAACGACCTGGGTTTTAGTAGATAAATATCCATATGGCTACAACTAACCCATTCGCAACTATCAGAGCTAGAGCAGGAGACACACAACGTTCTCTGAACTGGTATCAAACCCAAATTAGAGCGCTCGCTACCGTTCGCCCTAATAAACTGATGTCTAATGCCCCTGATATAGTGACGCAAATACAGCCAGGTGGTATGTATATGTTTTTCTATGATGCGAAGTATAAAGATACATTACCTTATTGGGATCAATTTCCGTTAGTTCTTCCTTTCAGAAAAGTCCCTGGAGGTTTTTACGGATTAAATTTACACTATTTACCTTACGGTGCTCGGTTTAAAATTTTAGGCACCCTGCAAGAGTTTGCTGACGATGAAAAAATGTCTGAAGATACCAGACTACAAATTAACTGGAGGCTTTTAAACTCTTCCAGCCGTTTAGATGCTATCAAGCCATGTGTGAAGCATTATCTTCATGATCACTTACAATCGAGATTTTTAAAAATAAAATACCCTGACTGGTTAACTGCTGCTCTGCTTCCTGTAGAAAAATTCGTTGGTGCAGATAAATCAACCGTCTGGCGTGATTCAAGAAAGATGTACTAATGGCTGGTAAAACATCCTTTAAGCTAGATAACTTTAGATCAACAGTCTTAAAGTTCGGTTTAGCTAGAACTAATCGTTTCGAAGTTATTATTGCAACCCCACCAGGTGTTGCAACAGATGGTGGTGCCTTGGTCAGTTTGATGTGCGAGCAAACTAACTTCCCTCCTCTTAACATTGCCACCAAGCCGTTTAAAATTTTCGGTCCAACATATCAAAGACCTATTACCTCAGAATACGGCGGTGATGGTATTTCCATGACATTCCATGTAGATAGAAATATGGATGTTAGGAAGATGTTTGAGCGTTGGATGAACTTAATTGTAGACCCTGTAACGTTTACAGTCAACTATCAACAAAATTACGTTTCTACAATACGAATCAGACAACATGACGAACAAGATAATATAACGCATGAAGTTGAGTTACTTGAGGCTTTTCCCCGTAATATTAACTTAATGGATTTAAATCATAACTCAACGAATCAAACCCATCGTTTAAATATTTTGTTTGCGTATCGTTATTGGCGCGCAATTGATACTGATACAACTACGACCCCTACTCCTATTCCTCGCATGATTCAACAGCCTCAGGTTATTAGCCCAGATACAAGGCTGACCTCGGGTTTAACAGCTAGAGAAGCTAATGATGCGAGAAGAGATTTTGCTTTGACTGATCCTAGGAGACTTGACATTTAATTGGAGATATTATGGCTTTACCAAGATTAGATACCCCTACCTATGAATTGAAATTACCATCTAACGGAAAAACGGTTAGATTTAGACCGTTTTTAGTTAAAGAACATAAAGTTCTACTGACGATGGTAGAAGCGGAAGAAAGCGAAGTTGCTCGAATAATTCGTGAACTCGTCGATGCGTGCACTTTTGGTAAGCTTAGAGTTAGCGAGTTACCGCACTTCGATATTGAATATATTTTTATGAATTTAAGAGCCAAGTCTATCGGGGAGTCAGTTGAGGTAATTGTTAATTGTGAATGTGGTAACAAAATAGAAGCAAGTTTTAGTATCGATGATTTAATTGTCGAAGCACCGCCAGGTCATAGTAATAAAATCATGGTCAGTGATGCTATAGGTGTCGAAATGAGATACCCGACTATCGATGAAGTGCTTAGTGTTTTTGCATCTAACAGTGTCGATAAGGTAATGAGTCTAATTGTTGATAACATCAATGCTATTTACACTAAGGATGATTACTTTGAGTCTAAAGACCAGCCCAGACAAGATATCGAAGATTTTGTATTTTCACTTACTAAAGCGCAATTTGATAAGCTCGAAGAGTTCTTTGTTACGTCGCCGAAGATTGTCCAGGTAGTAGAGGCCGATTGCCCGCAGTGCGGTAAGCATAATACATCAAGATTGGAAGGTCTACAGAATTTTTTCGTATAACCCTTTCCCAGGATAATTTAGCGAATTATTTTACCCTTAATTTTTCGCTAATGCAACACCATAAGTACAGCTTGACTGAGATTGAAAATATGATGCCTTGGGAGAGGGAAGTTTATGTTTCGTTATTGATTGATTACATTAAACAAGAAAACGAAAAGCTTAAAATGCTTAAACAGAACTCGAGGCATACATGACAAAAGTCAAACTTACAAAAGAAGAAAAAGACCTTAAAAAGGCAGAAGAAGATTGGATGCAGAAAAAATGGCGTCCGATGATGGCTATGATGTATATGACAGTATGTTTTTTTGACTTCGTAATATTTCCCATTATGTTTACCGTTGTGCAATTTTGGGAAGTTGAATCGGTCAACGATGCTTTTAGACAATGGCAACCGCTAACCCTGTCAGGCGCAGGTCTATTCCATATGGCCATGGGTGCTGTTCTAGGTATTACTGCCTGGTCTAGAGGTCAAGAAAAGATGGCAGGTGTGAACGCGCCTACACCTCCAATGGGTGGTCTACCTTTAGGTAATAGTGCGCCGAGCTCGCTTCCGGTCAGCTCCACTTTTAATACTCAACCTATGCAAAGTAGAGTAATGCCAAGTAACTCGTTCGAAGCAGATACTCCTACATACAACGAGCCAACCTTTGATACACCGGTTACAACCAATGCAGGTCCTGGCGGTAAGAGAAGAGTAACACCGGCACTATAATGATGCAAAACGCTACCCAATTTCAACAGTTTATTCAAGATCTTCAGCAACAGAATAAAATTTCTATTGCAACGCAGTTACTCCAGCTAAAGGCTGAAAGAGAAATTGCAGGTGAAGATGGCGATAAAAGAGAAGAGCAATTAGAAGAGTTAATTCAAAAAATTGCTGAACTTAAATCTGCAATAACAGGAATTAATTTCGGTGTAGATATATCTCCGTTAGTAACTATTGGTGAAAATCAAACAATACTGCTAAACGAGTTATCTAAAGAAGCTTCTCTGTTACGCAAATTGACAGAGGGTAGCGTTGAGTATGACAAGGAAGCTGCTCAATACAGAAACCTGAGTGGTAGAGAGGTTGAAAGTCAGGTCTCTGGTAAAACGGTTAGCAAGGGGGGATTTATTGACTTTGAAACCGCTCGTGACCCACTCTCCGGTCAAAGTAAGCGCGCTACTGAAGCAAATAAAATAACGCTTAAATCGGTCGACTTTACGCCTAATATTAGACCGGCTAAGACTAGTACACCAGTATTACCTAAAGCAACCTCGTCGCCGACTGTTAAGCAACCGGAGAGCACACCACAGGTTGATAATAGAGGTTTTTTCCAGACTCTAGCAGCTGAAATTTCGGCTACCCCTCAGCGTGTTCTCGACTACCTACTCGACTTTAAACCTACCGATGCTAAAGTTAAAGATAGGGAAAGTAAAGTTTCTAGTACAAGACAGGTTAACCCTGAAGCTGATAACATTCAGAGTTCTGAAGAGGTTATGGCAGATGCCTCTAAGGCTGATCTAGTTGTTTCGAAACAATTGCTAGATACAACTAGAGAGCAGCTTAATATACTTAAGCAAATTAGAGATTCTATTGCCCCTAAGGTCCCACCTGAGTTACAAGAAACATCTACTACAAAGATAACTAGCAAACAGACAGAGCCAGCAGTAGAAGAAACTACATCCAGACCAGGTGTCAGTTTAGATATCGATATTGATAGAAATAAGCCATCATCTAAAAAGACACCTAGAGGTAAATCTAAAATACCTTCAGCCACTAAGGGTCCTGGAACAGGTACTAAGATAGCAAAAGCGTTGACTGGAAAAGGGGGTATGATATTAGGTGGTGTTCTAGCTGTAGGCGCTGGGGCGTACACTGCATATGAAGGTGTTACAGGTGCTGAAGCAAGTAAACAAGAAAAACTTGAGAATGTACAGGCTAGATTAGACTCAGGTGAAATTACCCCGGAACAGGCAGCCGCTGAGCGTAAAGAGATTGGAAATGCCGCTACTATAGAAAAGAGAGGCGCTATAGGTGAAGGTACAGGTATGACTGCCGGTGCTATTGCTGGCGCAAAAGCTGGTGCTGCTCTCGGAACCTTTGTAGGGGGACCTATCGGTACTGCTGTTGGCGGTGTTGCGGGTGGTGCTATTGGTGCTTTTGCTGGCTCTAAAGCAGGTAGAGTCGTAGGTGAATATGGCGAAAAGGCTTATGATACAGCAAAAGAATACGGTGGTAAAGCAGCCGATGTTATAGCCGAACAAAGTGGTAAGGCGTATGATGCGGCAAAAGAATACGGTGGTAGAGCCGTTGAAGCTGCTAAAAACGTTAAGGAAAGAGCATTCAGCGCACTAGGTAATTTCTTTACCGGGCCTTCTGCAAAAAATACAGTCTCTACTACCCCACAGGTTGCACGCATTATACCTAGCACTCAAACGCAAAATGTAGTACCAGGTAGCATTAAACAAACAGGTATTACGATGGCAAAAGAGTCTGTAGAGAATAACGAGCTAATGCGTAACCCTGTAAGTAGTGGTGGTAGTAATTCGATTGTATCTAATACTATTAGTAACAACAATACTAATACGTACATACCTATTAAAGCAACACCTAGACCTGAATACACGGGATCGGCGTTAGATCGATATCAAACAAGAATATCGGTATTCTAATAGAAAAGGGCCCTAAGGCCCTTTTTCTTTATTTCTTCTCTTGCTTCTTTTCCTGTGGAGGCTTCTTCTCTACAGGTTTCTTTTCTAGCTTCTTAACCACATGACAGCCATCTGCTTCTGTCTGACCCTCTTTACAGGGCTTTTTAGGTGCAGCGTGAACTGCGGTAATTGCAAAAAGAGAAAGAAGAATAGTTGCAAATAGCTTCATGTTAGTCCTTAGTCGTCGTTAGCCAGTTGGGCGAAGTAAGATAGTGAATCGTCATCATCAGCTACCTTGGTAGCTTTAGAGCGCTCACCCTTTGGAGGTGTATCGTCATCCCATGGTGCTGATTCAGCCTTTGGTTTAAATGCTTGACGAGGTGCTTCCTCTGAGAGCTCAACCTTATCGGCGCGTGCTGTAGTACCAGATGCGTTAAGAACTTGCTCGAGTTTAGCTTTGAGTTCGTTGTAGCTCTTGAAGTGCTTAGGATCAAGGAACTCATTGAGTGAGTATTGCTTACCCCAGATAGACTCTAGTTCCGAATCATCGGCTAGTTTAGATGGGGAATCAAACTCAGACTTATCGTAGTTACGATAGCCTTCTACATTACGAATCTTAAGCTTGAAGTTTGCACCGGTCCAGAAATCAAACGGGTTAACTGGATCCTCGTCCTCAAATTGAGGCTGCATAACGTCTTTGATCTTATCGAAAATCTTCTTACCGAACTTGTAAAGGAATACTTTACCTTCATTCTCCGGGTGAGCTGGATCCTTAACAACCATGATATTCGAAATGTAAGTAAGACGGCGTTTCTGCTTACGTACAGTTTCTTTATCGGCTTCATTACCAGTATTCCAGAGCTGGGTGTTTAGCTCAGATACAGGATCTGCTTGACCAATAGTTGTGAGGGAGTTTTCGATGTACCACTTACCAGTAGGACCTTGGAACCCGTGATTCCAAATACGTACCCATGGAAGTTCTTCACCTTTTGGAGGAGGTAGGAATCGGATGACTGCGTATCCGTTACCTGCTTTATCAACTTCTGGTGACCAGAAGCGATCATCTTTTGAATTGTCTTGCGACTGGGGTTGTGCGATCTTCTCAACCTCTTTCATGAGTTTGTCAAAACCGCCCGAGCTCTTACGTAGAGCATTAAAGTCTAGTGCCATATTTTTCTCCGTATAAACGATATATTAACGATGTATTAGCGTTGTTTAGTATAATTTACATTACTATGCATACTGTAATTATTCTCAACATCACTGATGTCGTCAACCGAATCAAAATTATCTTCCTCATCGGTCAACATATTATATAGGCTTTTGCGATGTTTGCTACTCTTATCGGTACCCTTTAATACCTTACGAACTTTTTTCTCGCGGTCAAAATCGTGATTGTAGCGTTTCATTTCCTTACTTTGTATCACCCTTAATATCTACTGCAATGAATGGCCATGAAGAAACTCTTTTGGTTACTTCTGCTTGCGCGTGGGCCAGCTTAATAAGATACCTCTGTGTTTCTCGAATATGTTCCGATAGCTGGGAGATATTGTCTTGAAGTATGCATATTGTCTTCTCAAGCTCTATAATTTTACTGTTGGTCATATCCAACTGATCTTCGGAGAAGTTCATTGTATTTGTCTTTTTGAATATTGAGAAATGGCGAGTATTTCTTAATGATTCTTGAAATATCAGGCCACACTAAATCATCTTTAAGATCAACATCAAGTTGTTCTGTAAATTTATTTAGCTTATTCAAAATTACGAGAGTCTCGATAGAGACATCGTTTCTGAGGTAGAGCTTAACAATAGGTGGATGCTGACCACCGATAGATGTAAAGAGATCGGTAAATTTAATACCTTGTTTTTCCATTGCAAGAACGCATTTATCGACTTCCCTCTTAAAGGTATAGGAAATCGACTCCATTCTCTTCTTCCACTGCAAGTAGCGATCTTTTGATTCAGAATCAAATACACCACCCCAGCGATCACCGGAAACAAAGTTAGCCACTAGGAAGTCAACAATATCGCGATCAGAATAACTTTCAGCGATCTTTCTAATAGCTAGAAGATCTTTACGTTTAAAAAACGACTGCTTGGATGCTCGTACACGACCTTGTTGTTTAATAACATCGTATTGATCGGTTGTGAAATGCAACCGCAATGCTAGGTAGTAACGATATACCTCAAATGGTTCCATAATCATACTGGAAGGTGACCTCTTGGCTTGATCATGTTAGCCTGTTCGGCTTCAACTTGAATTTTTTCTTTAAGTTTTTGATTAATAAGCGGTCCGATACTTTCGATATCGATCTCTTTTTCGTTACAGTAGTTAATCACGGCATCCATATAGGAAATTTTTAACTTAGTAACCATTTCATCAATATACTGACTGAACTCTGTCGGAGATCGAAATCGTTTAGTAATGACTAACGTATCAGTTAGTTGTTCGTTTTCCGTCATAGGAAGAAGATAAACCCTAGTAGAAATGATTGAATTGCAAAGCCTACACCGATAGTAATAACCATCAGCATATCTTTAATTATAGCTGACCTTACGAAGTAAAGCAACAAGCCAGACCAAAGTAGAAGTGACATATCCAGCGGAGGCATTCTATCCGTAACGCCAGACATAACTGCAATCAGACTTGGAATAGTTGCACACAGTAGAACAACGACACTAATCCACGCAATTGTATCTGCGGTAGCCTTAGTAAACCCTTCGAAGTATTTCACAATCTTCTCTTTGTACAGATTAATCGTTTCCATTATCGCTTTTCTCCATAAAAAATATGACGACCAATTTTTGTGATTTTAGGTAGATTCCAATTAGGGTTTACATAATCGGCGTGGTAATAGTAAGCATCTCTGAGTGACGGTAGGTGAAAATTTTCTAGTAGAACTTTACGAGCAACTTCCATCGAGTCTTTATATTGTGGATTATATCTGACTTTAGGACCTGCTTCACAGTACCACGAAAATTGACAGATAATCTTACCGTAGACTACATTCTTTTGGTAAACCACGTCGCAGATATCCCCAGGCCATTTACCTGAATTAGCGCGATTGATAGTGACTTGAGCAACGGCTACTTTACCTTCAAACGGTTCTGAGCCTGCTTCGAAGTAAATATTTTTAGCCAGACAGGCTAGCTGCTTTTCTTTCTGCTCGATTGTTGAGCCTACAGTATTATAGGGGTTCTCTTTATGGAAAGATACCCTGTTACTAGTGAAGTAGTATAGTAGTGCAATGACCGCTACACCTAGCAACATCTTTATAAGAAAGTTAATAATGTGTGACATTTATGGATCTTGTTAGGTAGATACCAGGTTTATACCCGAGAAAAGGCCGTTTATCGTAGATTAGATCGCTGTAAGCCCCATCTTTAAGAACGGCATGCATAAAGAACTGAATTAGGTAGTCTGCGTCAAGCGGATCCCTCCAGTGAAAATGCTTATTACCTTTGTATAAAAGTGCATCTCCTGGTAGTAATTCAACTCTTGCTACGTAATTAAGATTAGCAATCTGGTCAGGTGAATCATAAAAGGTTCTATCATGAATAGAACCATCGTATTGAACATCGCCAATATAAATTACCGATGGGCTTGAATCTGATTTAATGACAGGACAAGTTACAGAAATCTCGCAGGCCCCGCGGTCGATATGTGGAACTAATCTACCATCTCTCTCGTAAATTCTAGCACATGTATAGGTAGGTAAAATGTCTGCTTCAAGAACACGAGCAAGTTTCGGACCGTATTGAAGCAGCATTGCTTCGGCAAGTGTATCGCTGTACAGCGTATAACTATCACCAGCGTCAAGTATGCTTGTCTCTGGTGTAAATTCCCCTGAGCTTCTAATTACATCATACCTCATAAGAAAGTATGACTGTAAAATACTAATAGCCTCGGTGGAGAGAAAATCTCTTACAACCAGATACCCATCATTTTCAAAAATTTTATTCACGGTTATACCTGTAATTAGTGATGCAGATTGTTTGGTTAATAAGGAACAATCTGCAAGTCCCCATTCGATCACTGCTTAGGCAGCGAGAGCGAAGCGGCTATCGTTAGCTGCGTTTACTTTGTTTTCTTCTTTTTACATCGTCGCTGATGTGCTGTCCACTCTGTTACTCTTTGCCCTGTCGAAACCATGGCTGGCCCATCAGGAACATACTACTTGGACTTTTATTGTAAGCATTGTCGTCTTACTCACCAGAAGGTAATATGTTCTTGGTGGACCAGGCGGGATTCGAACCCGCGTCCAGAACACTTTTCTCTTTGCTTCATACAGCAATAACTAGTATTTATAGACCGATTCTCATCAGCCCACATATGGATTATACGCCAGAGGCAATAGAAAATCCATTCTTTTTTTCGTAAAGATCCCGAAAATAAAGTAACCGTTTTACGTATTTGTCTCGTTTCTCGACAAATATTTGTGGTTCATGGTCGTCTACTGAGATTGCAATGACAATCTGACTTACAGGGATACCGAAACGTTCTTCAAACATAATTGCATATGCTGCACATTGCATGAAGTAATTCTCAATATCTTCTTTATTTTTCGGTCTACGAGCTGTTTTAAAGTCGATAACAGATCGAACTCCATCAAACTCACCAATACAATCTACCGTACCTGCAATACGGAGATGATCGGAATACATCCGTAACTCTTGCGCATAGATGTTATTAATACGATGAAGAACAGGTTTAAAGTAATTAAACTGCTCTTTATCGAGTAACGTTTTAAACGAAGGTTCTTTATTATCGAGGTAATCCTCACACAGCTTGTGTATGCGAGTTCCACGGGAAGATGCCGTTCGAGATATTTTATTGGCTTCTTCTTCCCCGACTCTTTTTCTCCACTCCATGATATGACCTATATTGTAGGCCGCTAGGACTGTGGTGATAGAGGGATACTTGTTACCTTCTGGTGTTACGTAGTAACGAGTACCCTCTTCGTTTACTTGTTGTAGTTTCGGGACTTCTCGGTCAAAATTTACATGATAAAACATACCGTATTTTAATGGCCGCCGGAAAGCACCTCAACTGCATGAGCGAAATGTTTCTTACGGTCTTCAAGCCCGATAGTGCCGCCGTTAATGCGTTTTGTCATCATAACAAAATCACCTGAATCGGCAAACTGGTTGATCTTATTTTTATGCCAGAACCAGCATGCAGAGTGTAACGCGTAGTACGGGTCAAGTAACAGATCAGGATCTTCAAGTAACGTATTATCCTGGAACATGAACTGAGAACACTGTCTGTAATTATCTTTACCAGTAAGTTGAATTAAGCCACGACCACGGTACTTCCATCCATCACCTGTTTCTTCTGGACCATTACCCATTCTACCACCGTACGATTTATTAGCAATCGCTTGAGGCTTACCTGCATATTGTTCGGCAACCCCAGGTGGGTATCTACTTGGCCATAGCTTGGTGAGTGTGGCTGCTCTGTAATTGAGGTTCTCCTCTAGCATTGAGAAGCCTCCTGACTCATGTGCACACTGCGCAATGAAAGCAGCCACGCGAGGTATGGAAGTTATTTCATACTGAGGTAGCGCCTCTGTCATACTCTCGTACCAGACATCCGGTCCCCCGAGCGCTCTTGGTACTAACTCTCTCACCATTTCTGGTGTGAAATCGAAATCAAAACTCATCTTATTCCCTATCTTCGAATTTTATTTTTGCAAGAATGTACTCTTTAACAAGCGAGCTTCTCACAATATCATCTGCTTCGAACTCTATTTTGGTAAATGCAGACATGTGATACGCTACATCAAAAAATTTCAAAATACCACTCACATCATTCTTCTTCTTATTTAGGTCTGTTTGTCTGTAGTCACCGCACCAAATAATTTTTGATCTATATCCTACACGTGTCATAACAGTGTCAATTTCTTCGAATGTCATGTTTTGCATTTCATCTACTATGATGATAGCATCATCAAATGACATACCTCTAATAAACGAGGTAGAAATAAACTCAATATGACCTTGTTCTTCTAGTCTGGTATAAGCATCCGGGCGACCGAACAAGGTGTGGCAGATTTGCTGATAGGGTTGTCTGTAAATCTCAGTCTTTTCATCTAAGTCGCCAGGTAGGTGACCAATTTCTCTTGATGGTACTGCAGATCTTACAATGATAATTTTGTTAAATGGGTTGGACTTGTCTAATACTTCCTCTAGGGCTTTGTACAGTGCAATGAATGTTTTACCGGTACCTGCCACGCCGTGAAGGGCGATAAAGTAGTCTCCTCTCTTATAGGCATCGTAAAACTTCTTTTGATTGTCTGTCAGTGGATCGAATGTCTTTAGATGATCGATTTTTATTTTTAGAGCATTACTCGCTTGCTGTTGAGATCTTAAACTCTTCTCCTCAGAAAGCTCATGAACAATGGCGGTCTTCGCAGCTCTTTTAGTAGACATAGGTCCCTTTCTTGCAATAAAAAAAGGACCACGGTTACCCGTTGGTCCTTTGGTTAGGTTGATTCAATTTTCACCAAACTCATCGTCTAGATAGTTTATCCGCTAGATTGCTCTTGTAATTAGCGGAATGGATTTTCGAGAGTACCTCGTTAAATCCAGAGTCAGGTTTTCGAACGCCAAGTCTAACTGGATCCCCCATTGCTGGTGCACCCATTATAACCTCAAGATCTGGATTTTGCTCCAGGTATTCCTGACGGCTATTATATGACATGATCTTATCAAAAACCTCTTCGGTTTTTTTATTTCTGAAAGTGTATGTAGGCATAATTTTATTTATACAAACCAGCTTGGCGCGGTCCTTTTTTTCCACGTTGCAAAAGACCGTTTATCGCCATTGTAGTAGTTTCTATAACTATTTATAACGCTCTCGGCCTTGTATTGATCTGGCATTGCTGGGGTTGGGTCCGAAAGCCAGCCTTTTGATACAATATTCTTAGGTGGCTGACTAAGAATTTGCAAAAGACCTTCGCGTTCAACCTTATGAACTTTTTCGTATCTAAATGTATATTCTTTGCACAGAGCACCCGGCAACGACCACAACCACATGTAGTGCTCACGACTTTGTCTTACCCAAACGGCCGAAGGGTGATTTTTATGCGTGAGTTTATAGATAGGAGCAATTACTTGCTCGCCATCTAACATATGATGGGCGTTAGAAAGAAGCTGGGCGTATTCCAGAATCATCTTTACCACATGTTTATCAACATGCTGGGTAGCGCAATCAGTTGGGTTGTGACTCAAAAAGAATATGTTCACAGGAATAGACATCGAATGTTAGAGTAGGGTCTTTTGCAGAGATCTCATTTCGTACGCGCTCGAGGTCGTCAAGAGACCTGAATATACCTACGTGTTCCGATTTCTTGACGCGACCGAGCTTATCGCGTACTTGCTTTTCTAGATTATAAACTGCCTGCATGTTAATTAACAGAATCAAGTACTGTTTCGCCGGTCAGCTGTTCGTACATAGTCTCAAACTCTTCGTGTTCAGCCACTTCGCGAGAAAAGTTTTGCTTATGGAACGTTTTTGCCAGCCTACGAAACGTCTTCTTATTCAGTTCATAATCTTCACATACCTTACTAATTGCTTCTTTAATAAAGTCACGCTCTCCCTCAATACGAGTCATAGAGGCAGAAATTTCGTTCATGCAATCTTTAATTGCTTTACGTGCGGCGGGGTCTTGCGGAAGGCTCATTATCAAATCTCCAAAAGTTGAAAGTCAAAATCATAGGCACAAGGTTCGTAGTCAATATAACCTCTGGGGTTACACACAACCCTAGTCGTACCAATCATATAGTCAAATTTATCATGGGTGTGTCCATGAGTCCACATTTTAATCTGAGGCCGGTCTAAAATAAACTCTGACAGGTCAGAGCTGTAACCGCCGTTCACATACACATCTCTTACATATCTAGGCTTAACAGATTGCTTGGAAGGTGCATGGTGACCAACCACTACATATTTTTTACTTTTATCTGTAGTAGCTTCGTCGATAAACTTAAGCAGTGACTTATGCTCTTCAACAGCATCTTCAGGTGAGAATAGAGCAGTTCGGGTTCTAAATACTACTTTGTTTCTATCCTGAGTAGGTTTGGCAAGCCATTCTTGGTCTGTCATACCTACAGGCTTGTCAAGAGGCTCGAATGTTTTATAATTCACCACTCTGTCGCTGTTATCTACCAGCCTGAAGTCATTCATTTTGCGACGAATGATCTCGAGAGTATTTGGATCTTCTTTGTTCATATCTGTCCAAAGAGTACCCCCTACAAAAGTAACGTCATCGATTGTTTTAGACTCTTTGTCAAGAAGATGAATGTTGGGGAAGTCTTTGAGAACATTGCGCAGAATTTTAGCAGACTTAGAAAAGTCACCATGGTAGTGCTCATGGTTACCCATTACATATATGACATCTTTAAACTTACTTGAGCATTGCTCGAAAAAGTTAATAAAGGTCTTAGCCTTATATGACGGTTCAAGAATATTGGTATTATCCAGCCCAGTAAGATCATTAGCGATAACAATATCGCCAGATAGGATTAATACATCAGCATTATCTCTGTTGTGAACTTCGAGTGGTCCGAACTCGATATGTAAATCGGACCCAAGGTATAGTTTCATCGTCTCATCTGCGATACTTGTACCGCGCTCTCATCATTAAAAATAGGAACAATATTAGACTTATGCATGGTTGCTACACCGAGCATTTTATCACCGGTGTATCGCATCTGCTTAGTACCAACGGTCACAGCACCTTTATGACCAGTATCACGTGATGGGATATCTCGAGTCTCGCGTGATGCTGAAGTTACAGGAGGTACGTACGTATCTAACTGCCATAACTTAGGCTTTGTCGTACGCTTACGGTTAGGATCGATCCCATGCTTGGCGCACCAAGCGGCATACTCTGCGCGCTCGGCTTTAGTTTTCTGCTTGGGTTTAACTTTAGACTTTGTGCTCAAATAAATCATAACTAATTATAACCTAACTAACGGTTACGTGCACGTGTTCTTACCTGATTTACGTCAAAGTATCTCTCAGGGTCAGGTATATCGTTACTTACCAACCAGTTACTTTCTGTCGTTTCCTGCTGGAAGTAACGCTTAAAAGTACCCCAGAGAGACTTCAGACTAAAGGGGGTGTTTCAGCCTTACGCTCTTCCTTCTTGGCTGGGAGCGTAACAGGGTATGCCTCTCTAATGAGTTTCTCATTTAACGATTTATACTTCTTATGCAGCTTTTTATCTTTAGCTAGTACGAGAACGTCTGCCTCTGACTGATGAATACCTTCCAGGAGCTGAATAAAGAGAGCTTCTTTACGCATTCTAGGTAGATCTTGAGGGGTCAGCCAGATATAAAATCTTCGAAATTCTTTTTGAAGATTAGTCTCAGTCATACCGATTGGCTTATCCGGCTCTTTTTTATACGGTGGTTCACCTTCTGGTAGATCCATATTGAAATCAGGATCAAAGTTCAATCGCATAATAGTGCGAAGTAAAGGTGTGTTGTATTGCTCTAATAGTTTAAGCTTTTCTTCTTTGGTCTTAGCAGCTTCGACCTTGTCTAAAATTTCCGAGATCAATAAGTTCATTAAAATTCCCCAACGTGTTCAATCATCATCTTCATCTTATTTTTAATAAAATAGTTAAGAAGCTGTCCTTTATCCTTTGTAGGATATGTCGTAAATGTATTTATGATGTTATCTTGAATATCTTTAGGAATCATCGATAGATCAACCAGAGCTTTGTTGCGCTGGTAGTTACGAACAAAGTTATCATCCTTAGGCATCGACTCTGGGTCATTAATCCACCCTTCAAGCTTAGTAGTCATAATCTTCTTCTGACGCTCACCTTTAAAGATAGCATCATCGGCTGTAAGCACATTAGGTACGCCATCACCAGAGTCGCCCCTGATAATATGCTCAAGCACATACTTCTCAGGTGTAGTATCAGCCTTGACAAACTTCTTCTGCACAGGGGAGAACTGTTTTACGTGTTTAAACTTTTGCAGCTGATTGAAGTCGTGATCACCGGAAAGAATAAGCAACGGGTGAGGCTCGGATACCAACGTACCCTCCTTGATGTCATTCTCTACAGACCAGAAGACCAGAGAAGCAATAATATCATCTGCTTCTGCACCCTCTACTTCGATCACACGGTAGGGGAAGTATTCGATGAGCTCTTGCTTAATCAGGTTAATTGTATCAAAGATGAGAGGCCAGTCGAAGCCTGATTCCTGACGTGCTTTTTTGCGATTGGATTTGTAGTAGGGGAAATACTCTTTGCGCCAATACTTACGGCTATCGCAAGCAATAACCATCTCACCATACTCTTTACCAAATTTAAATTTGTAGCTACGAATGGTGTTAATCACCATATGGCGTAGTAGGTTGACATCAATATCAACATCGGTACGATTTCCAATTTCCGCCATCAGATTAGAAATCATCACCTGGCTGTAATCAACAATGATCATTTAATAACTCTTACAATAAGACATTCTTCGTTAATACGGCCTGTTACGTCATACTCTGCAGTTGCAAGATCAGAGAGCAATTTACGCAGTTGTACTTTACCAACCTCTTGAACACGCTTAAGTACTACTTCAGGTCTACGTACACTTCGTTGCTCGCACATTTCAGGATCGTAATTCTGCAATGTCGTACCCTTGACCTGAATACCCTGGGCAGAATCGGTGCGGTACGCTGCAAGCCTTTTATACTTGCAATTATACACCCATACTTGAGATGCACCAATAATTTCCGAAGGATTAACGGATCGGATGTTAAGTAGTGTGTCTTCTTTTTTATACTTAAGGTTTTTAACCTGAACAGCTGGTGGCTTGGCTTTTTTAACGCGAGGTTTACGATTGGCTTTCTTGAACTGCGCGTACCTTTCCAGGTCACCAACAATGCTATTGAAACCTTTGATTACCCCGGCCAGTTGCCTTTTACCAAGGAAGGAATAAGCTTCTTTGAGGTCTTTATCAGTACCTTCGTACGCGCCGATAAACTCTTGAACACGTTTACGAGCCCACTGGTCGATATAATTACAATAGGGCTTTGGTACCGAGTTACTCTGAAGAAAAGAATATGCGTCAATCTCTTTACCGGTTTTAATAAGGTCGTCAACCATACCTTCAAACTCACCGATTACTTCATATGCTTTTTCTTGCATGTAGTCTTGAATTGAAGGTTTAGTAGGTTTAACTTCCACGGTTTCAACCACCGGTGCAGGCTCACGAAGGAGCCCGGTTACATATTCATCCAGGCGCTGTTTATCTTTTGCATTAAACTGCGCGCCGTTAGTCGACATACGGCATAGCCATGCATATGTCAAGACGATCTTACTATCTGGAATCCTATCGATTTTCTTCGATTCGGTTTTATCAAAGGTATGCGCTACGTATTCACGAATGTAATTACGAGCTTCTTTTTTGTCTTTTTCCTGATTGTAATAATTGAATGCGTGAGAAAGCGCAGACGCGTAGTCAGCCATATCGGGAGCAATGCTCCGAGGCTCGTTATTACCAATTACTTGACGACGACTCATAGACCAAACTCAAAAGCGACAACACGAATAGAATCATAACGGAATGAGCGCCATTCCTGCTTTTCAGTATCAAAGACAAAGCACGTATCAGGGTTAGATTTACGCTCAGTCTTTTTCTCGTAACGAGTAGCAATATCCTCGCGTAACGTACACTTCATTACCCTCTCGGTACCGTCTTTCTTTTTGAACGTAACGGATACATAGGAAAGATTTTGATCGGCAAGAATACCGTGTAGCCAGTCATGAAACAAATCACGTTCTTCAGGCGAGGCAGACTCGTACCACCCAGTTTCCATATATTTCATAGATACTCCATCAATAATAACTCATTGTATAATAAAAAAAGGGTTTGTTCAACCCTTTCGTAACGGACGTAGGTGCGATTTATTCACCTTACATTGTATCCATGAGTTATACCATTTATCACTATCTTCTAGAACAGCATGCGACATCTGTTCTTTTGCTTCAAGATAATTAGTTACGCCCTTAGATGGGCATAGATGGATTATTGTACGTTTGAAGTTTTGCTCTCCCAGAGCTGCGACATCTGCTTTGAGTTCATCAGAAGAACTCCAATACGTTTTCCAGTCGGATTCAACTTTGATTGTTTTGCGTTTTTTGTTGACTTGCTTGCGCTTGGTTGACCAAAAAAACTTTTTTCCGATGTATTTGCGACCAGATAGCAAATTTTCGATGATGTAGACAAAGCCATAATATTCTCCAGGTTCAATCAAAGGTTCACCATTATATACCCATTCACTCATATTCATCTGTTTCCGTATCATCACTTTCGTCAGCGATTTCTCCGCCACAGAATGGGCAATAATTTACTTCATAATAAAGCTCATCTAGGGAATGCTTTATTTTAAATTCTGCGTCGCAACTATCACAAGTATACTGTCTATTCAACTTGAGTTACCTTTAAGTTACATGTTTCTAGGAATTTTAGCCCGTAATCGTCCCTATACGAGTTACGATAATAAATCGAGCTAATACCTGATTGATAAATTAATTTTGCGCAATCTAGACAAGGGGCATGTGTGATGAACATCGTTGCCCCTTCACCTGATTCATTAGATCGTGCAAGTTTGGCTATTGCGTTAGTTTCAGCATGCAGCACTACCGGTTTGGTTTTTAGTTGATAGGGGTTACCTTCTTCGTCGCGATAGGGAAACATCGCATCAAACTCGTCGTAGTGCTGTTCGTAATCACCGGCTACCTTGTCAGGGTACACGCGATTCTCACAATTATTATCCCAGCCCGATGGCATACCGTTGTAGCCAATAGAAATAATTCTATCATCCTTAACGACAATAGCGCCAACTTGTAACCGTTTTGCAGTAGATAGCTGAGCGTATGTGTCAGCTACCTTCATGTGCGCGGCTATGTATTTATCCTTCACGCAGCGCGACCCCAGACATCTTCCCAGGAACCGGTGTGCGCGGCCTTGGCGTAATCAGTTGAACGGTTCTCGAAGAAGTTAGTATGGATAGGAGCGTTAATCATCTCTTCTACCCAAGGAAGAGGATTCTTCTTTACCTTCATAATTCCCTTAAGACCAAGGCTAATAAGGCGACGATCAGCAATATAGCGGATATACTGTTTGACGTCACCAGCGTCCAGGTCATCCATAGCACCCATGTTAAATGCCAGGTCAATAAACCTATCCTCGAGTTCCACCATCTTTTCAGCAATTGTATAAAGTTGTCCTTTAAGCTCATCGTTCCAAATCTCCGGATTTTCTTGTATATATGTTCGGAACAATTTGATCATAGACTCACAATGCTGGGTCTCGTCGACAATAGACCAGGTAACGATCTGACCCATCCCTTTCATCTTACCATGCCTTGGGAAGTTAAGTAGCATGATGAAGGAAGAGAACAGCTGCATACCTTCGGTGAAAGCGGAGAATACAGCAATGTGCTTGGCAGTATTTTCTTTCGTAGAGTTCTGACTTGAAATATTCATGACATAGTCATGCTTTTCTTTCATAGCTTCATACTCTAGGAACTCATTGTATGTAGTTTCCGGTAAACCTAAAGTTTCAATCAGATGAGAGTATGCAGCAATATGAAGTGCTTCGCGGGCAGCAAAGCCTAGAAGCATCATACGGACTTCAGGTTGTTGGAAGTATGGCAAGTAGTTGCGAACATAACCACCAGCAACGTCGATATCGCCTTGTGTGAAGAAGCGGAAGATGTGAGTAAGGAACTTCTTCTCGTTATCAGTTAGTTTTCGCTTCCAGTCCTTCACATCTTCAGCCATCGGGACTTCAGTATGAAGCCAATGCGACTGCTCATGCTTGAGCCATGCGTCGTACGCCCAAGGGTAATTGAACGGTTTGAATGAGCTGCGCTCATCCATTAAGTCGGTGCGTTGCTTTTTAATCATTGAGCCAGTCCTCCAATTCTTTTAAAGATCTTACTCCTACAAAACGTTTAACTTCTTCATCTTCATCAAGCATTACCATCGTAGGAACACCTCTTACACCGTACTGTTGTGCCAGAGGTCCATTCTTATCAATATCAATATCTACAATCTGGATATCGGTACTAACCGATTCGAGATTCTTAGCGAGCATTTTACAAGGGCCACACCAGGTGGCCGAAAATTTTAATATTTTTTTCATTTATTATCCTTCACAAGCCAGACATGCATCACCTTCAAGCATTGCCTTCATATCAAGTTCTTTAATAACTTCGCGCTCAATACGCTTGGATACCTTATCTGCTTTTCCAATTTTCTCACTACGGCAGTAGTAAAGAGTTTTAAGACCGGTCTTCCAAGCCATGTAATGAACGGCGTGAAGGTATTTAATGTTAACATCCGGTCGGAAAAATAGGTTCAAAGATTGAGCCTGATCGATATACTCTTGACGATCGGCGGCATGTTGAACAACCCAACGCTGATCAATTTCCATCGATGTCTTGAATACATCTCTAGTCCACTCATCCATCCATTCTAAGTGCTGAACGGAACCATCGTTCGCAATAATACTAGACCAAATATCAGCATATTTTCCTGAATCCATTCCGTCTTCTAAAGACAGGTGTTCTCTAATTACTTTATCAAGCCAACGATTCTTATTAAGGTGTGCGCCTGATAGAGTGTCCTGGCGATAAGCATTAGCGCGATAAGGTTCAATAGAAGGAGAGGTATTGCCCATGATAATGGATGAGGAAGCATTGGGAGCAATAGCCATAACGTGGCTGAACCTACGGCCAGTACCCACTGCATCAGGAGCTTCACCACGAGCTGCTCCAAGCTCAATATTTGCTGCATCTAGCCCCTCTCGAATGTGCTTGAAGATTGTTTTGTTACGACCGACTGCGAGCGCAGACTCGAACGGGGTGTTATTCTTTTGTAGATAAGCGTGGAACCCGAGAGCACCAACACCAATAGACCGTTCACGAGTAGCAGAATATTTTGCTCTCTGTACGCTGTCAGGAGCATTATCAATGAAATACTGAAGAACGTTATCGAGCATCTCTGCAATGTCCCGAAGAAATAATGGCTCATCTTTCCAATCATCATAATACTCCAAGTTCACAGATGAAAGACAGCACACCGCTGTTCTCTCTTTATCTGTTGGCAAAATAATTTCACTGCATAGGTTAGACTGTTTAACCGATAGACCCAGTTTTTTCTGGAACTCGGGGAGATGCTTATTAGATGTATCAATAAAGTGTAGATACGGTTCGCCCGTCTGCATGCGAATATCGAGAATACGCTGCCATAGGTCTTTAGCAGATACTACTTCACGTACTTCACCGTTATGAGGGTCTTTAAGTTCCCATGAGTCGTCAGCATGAGCATCCTGCATACAACGTTCAATGATCTGCATAAAATCATCGGTAATATTAATACCGTGATGCAGATTCAAAGTTCGCATATTAGGGTCCCCGGTAGGCTTACGCATTTCAAGGAAAATAAGGATATCTGGATGAGAAATATCCAGATAAGCAGCATAACTACCACGACGTGTACGACCTTGTCTGTAAGCAAGAGATGACGCATCATATGTACGTAGATGAGGCATAACCCCAACAGACTTATCATCAGCAGAACGAATACCAACACCAATTCCAACGCCGCCTCCTAGCATAGATAGCCAATTTACTTCGGCCAGAGTATCGACCAAACCTGCCGAGCTGTCGTGGAGATAAGGTAGAAAGCAAGAGATAGGAAGACCACGAGAGGAACGCCCAAAAGAAAGAATGGGAGTAGAATATGAAAGCCAATGCCTACTAGAATAGTCGTAAAGGCGCTGGGCATGTTCAGGGTTAGATCCGAAAGCTTTAGAGACATATGCAAATCTTTCTTGAGGTGATTGCTCTTCCTCCCGCATATACGATTCTTTTAGTCTTTTTATACCTAATTCATCAAACAATTTGTCGCGAGAATAGTCAACCGTTATACCATGTACTGTACTCATTTGTTTTTAATTTCCTATTTTTATAAATTTTCGACGTCGATCATACTATCGTACCCCGGTGCACCCTCGGGGCATAATTTGATAGTCAATACTATTCTAAAATGCTCTGCTTTAAAAGATGGCTGTGATGATTTATGCGGTATAAGAGAGTCGAAGATAGCAATACGACCAGGTACAAACGATATAGAGGCTAGTATTTCGCTTGCTGATGTATCGGCAAAATGTGTTTCACCTTCCCACTCTGCATCCCATGTTGTATTTAGATAGCAAAGAATCGTCTTACACCCTTCTGCATGATTATCGATATGATAAGCGTATACATCGCTAGCTGTTCCAAGTATAAAATAATACTGATGTATTCTTAGCTTATTTTCTCTGATAAAACTATTAACTGCTGGTATGAAAACAAACCCATGCTCTTTAATTTCTTGACGATTTAAATGACAAGAAAGAGTAGGCTGCAGACTTCTAGTTTCTGGTAGTCTGTTTGACTCTCTTTGAATACTGTACTTAGATTTGTATGCATAGTTGTAAAATCGCTGATGTTCAGCAAAGGTCAACATGCCATCAATGATGTCTAACGATCTATTCTCGATCGTTAAGCTTCTCTTTTTCATTATATTATCTAGTTGATTCAAAAATAATTTTTTGTGTATTGTACCACTTAGTCCACGCGTCTACTTTCGTAGCACATTCATAATATGAAGTATAGTTGATTGTTATGGTTTTTGCCACGTCGCTAAGCTGAGGACCGTTATTTAATTTTTGTAACTCAGCACAGGGCTCTTGAAAACAGTAGGGGCGTCAGGAAACTTACCAGTTACTGGTACTGTTGTCGAGCAGCCCGCTAATGCAAGAAGTAAAGCAAATATCCAGAATTTCATTTTATATTCTCGGCAGCTCTATTATGCGCTTCTACAAACTCTTTAGGTATCACACACATTGAATCATATTTAACAACTTCACGGTCAACATACTGTATAATGTCTTTACCTTTTTGTTTGATAATTTCTCGGCGCGTAACTACCTTTTCAACAATCTTCGTATTTTCTTGGGCTGATTTTACTTCGGCAGCTGCAAGTTTCTTTTCTAGCTCATTCACTCTTGCAACCCATTGATCATTATTATATTGTGCACCCATGAAGAACACAGCAAATAAAATAACCACCCCTCCAACTACTCTGATCAGTAGATAGTACCTATCTACGATCGGAATAATCTTTAAGAAAATGCTAGCTATAATCAGTAGCAAACCTACTGCGAGGAAAGCTACTGAAAACCAGCTAGGAAGAAAGTCAAATATCCACATTGTGGTTTATTTATTATGAATTCTGCAATAATTCATCGGTCATCGGAAATATTTTTGCAATGGCTTTTGCACACTCATTTGCAATCATAATATGTTCAAGTTGCGTACCATTTGCCATTCTTAGCTCAAGATAGTGAATCCATGAGCGAAGCGTGCCGTTCATATACAGTCGAGAAACAGTAAGACCTTCTGGACAAACAGCGCGTGCTTGCTCCTTAGCAATACCATGTTCAACTGCCCAGTTATATATGTTTTTAACTTTCTCGACTAACTCAGTTTGCAAAATTTCCCACTGATAGGCAATACGGCGATGATCATCGTTCACCATATCTAGCGCTATGCTGTTCTGTCTATTCTTGGTATCTTGAAGTCTTGCATCTCGTAATACAAAATCAAGCTCCTTAACTGGGTCGGCATACCGCTGTGAGAATTCTTGAAATGAGAATGAGCGGTGGCGTAGGATTTGTCGAGCAATATCTCGCGTAACCGTGATTTCAAGACAGGCGGAGACCATTTCAAGTGGCGACCAGTGTTGATGTTTAATAAGATAACGTATGAGTTTACCAGATGTTTCGGTATTGAGCTGGTTGGTTGGATTGGAGACACGCGCGCAGTAAGCGATGAGCTCCTGGGCGTCTCCAATACCCATATCTTCGAACTCTTCTGATGGCTGGGAGTAAGAAAGTAGCTTAGCATCCAGAATCTCGTTGTAATGTTTCATTAGCACCTCTTCCATGAAATAAGTTTTGTTTTTGCAGAAAGACCTTTAAAGGTATTCTCTTTGATGATTTTTTGTACATTACGACCGGCTTGCACCATATCGTTAATGTCTTTTTCAGTAATAGTCTGTGGCCAGATTACTACTGTATGACCGGACTCAATATTTTTATCGATTAGTTTACATACCTCTTTATTACGTGGTTGGTTATCAAAAATAACCACCATGTTGTCTTTGCTAAGACCTGTTTCACCAAGCTTACCAAATGAGGTACCACCAACGGCAATAGCATTATCTAAAAACAAGCTATCGATTGGCCCTTCGACAACATATATAGGTTTGCTTCTGTCTACGTATTCTAGACCGAATATGAGCGGTACACTGTCTTTAACTTTGACAGTGATATAACGAAGCGCCTCACCCCGTAAGGCTCGACAGGTAACCCCAGATAGTTGACCGTGGCTATCGTAAAACGGGAGCACCAGTCTAGGTTCTTCGCCTTTAATACTTTCTTTATATTTGTCATTTAATTGTACTATATCTTTAACATTTTTTATGTAGTAGAGCCGGTCAAATTTGTCTTCAGGTATACCCCGTTTTTTACAGAATTGAACTGCTTCATTATCTTCTGGCAGTGTATCTAATCTATCCAGTATTTTATCCAGTAGTGTTTCTTCAGCTGTCTTAAAAACAGGCTGCTCGAAACTCATTGTTGGTGCGGCATTAGACAGTTTAGGAACATGATGACCCTCACTGTATTTTTCCAATGCATACTGCGAGTACATATTAGCATCTTGACTTTTTAAAAAGTTTGAAAAGCTAAGAGAGATATCGCAGTTATAACACTTATACCGGATATCAGTCTTATATGCAAAAAAGTACCCACGCGCTTTACGTCGATTCTTTTGAGAATCACCGCATATAACACAACGGCAGTTATAGGTGTTATCTTTCTTCTTTTTGAAGAGAGGTAGACGGTTACTGATTAGCAGTAAATATTTTTGATCAAGATACAAGGACATAAAAAAAGCCTCCGAAGAGGCCTTATTATAATATAAAAACCACGAAACTGCAATTAGAAAAGCCTTTCAATCTTTAGATGAGCTAGAAAGTAACCTACTACAATGGCTCCACCAACTACCATCCATTTCCACTTCTCAATAGCGGTCATTTTATCATAAAGCTTTTGGTGTTGCTCGTTACTAGCAATACTTCTTTCTTCTAACTTATTGATCAGTTTTTCGTGCTTAGAGTCAAAATCCGAACGTAGATCATCCCTTAGATCACTGATTCTGTGATGTAAGGTAGCATAATTTAGATCGATTTTTTCTTCTAGTTTAATCACACTATTTCTGATGTTATCGACCTGGGTTTCTAAAACCGATACTCTGGTTTCAGTGCCTTGATCTATTCTCGGCATTGGCTCCACCATTACTTTTTCTTACGTGTCGCCTTTGTAGGAGATTTTTTACCAGTAGGTTTAGCTTCTACTTTTGATCCCTGCTTAGGCTTGGTTTTTACTACTTTTTTCACAGGGGCAGCCTTAACAGGTACTGCTTCATCAAAAGGCCAGGTTTTCTGTGGGTTAGGTTCTGTCTTAACCTCAACAGTGCTTGTAGCTGCAGATGTTACTGTATCAGAAACTGAAACGGTAACTGTCTCTGGAGCTTTGGTCTCAACCACGGGTGGCTGAGGATTATGAAAAGGACACTTGGAAATGTCTCCTTCTGGTTGCTTAGGTTTACCGAAGAAAAACTCTTTTAATTGTTTAAACATTGTTAATTACCTTTTTTCGCTTCAAAAGTTTAGGTTGCTTGGATTTCGGAACACCTAAGGTGTCCGGGGTAAAACCTGCTATGCCAGGGGATGCAGCAGCGTTGTTTGCGGGTGCTTCTTCTACGTATTGTTTAAATGTTAGCGTTTTAGTTTCTGTAAGATATCGTTTCACGTAGTCTATTTCTTCTAGTTTAAGATTTTCGAGTTTATTAAGGTACTGATATTCTAGATCAATAGGTTCTATATTGTTTTCGAAATTCTCTTTTATTAACGACAACGCTGCTGCAAAACTAGCTAATTTTTTATTTTCTACTGGTACTTTTTCAATAATTCTCTTGATTCTATACACCATACGATGTAGCACAGAATAGGCATCTCTCTCTGTAACAGAATTAAGATCGGCCATCTTCTTGAGTTCTTTGCCTTTATTATCAATTATACCGAGACGGAAGGCATCGGTCTCCTCGAAAGGAGTTGTAAGCATGCGTAGTATTCTATACGCAATAACCGAATCTACAAAACGTCCCATTAAATTTTACCTAAAGCTTCTGCTACTCTTTCGTCCAAGGGTATTTGATACCCTTCAATAACCTCACCAGATACCTGGATTGGCCCGATGGGCATATAGTTTAGAAATACTAGGAATGTCTTAAGCTGTGACCAGTATTCCTTATCTACTTTGAAAAAGAGCATCTTTGTGGCGGCATCTTTTCCAAACAAATTATATATAACAACTAAATGATTGAGAATCAATCGTTCACGTAAATCTTTACCGGCAGTATATTTTCGAAACAGCCTTTTAAGGTATCTGAATCTTTTAAGATCATCATTAAACTCCATCATACCTTTACAGGCAGGATTATCGTAATGCTTGATCGCAAATAATGTAAAGTTATCCTCTGTCAATTCAAATACCATTTTAAGCTAAAGAGGCTGTACCCCCAACCATAAACCACTTATTATTAGTAAACAAAAGTTGTGCTGTATCTCCGACTGAGGAGAAGACCACGTTAGCATTGTTTGCTACATTACCGCGGAGCGTATAGGTGCCTCCGCTGGTACTAGTCATCACAATATACTTGACTTGATTAACAGTACCGGTTGGAATAGAGAGGGTACCACCAGATGCATCAGCTGCAAGATGGGTAACCATCTTAGATAAATCTACCTGCCCGGGAGCAACTATTGATTGTACAGTCGCATCAAGGTTGAGAGTACCTTTAAGTCTTACATTAGCGGCGTTCTCAAACAGTGTAGCAGCAGTAATTTTCTTACTGGTATTAGACTGCACCACATAAAAAGCATCGGCTGCCCCGAGAGAGGTAGCCGATGTTAGCTCACTGACTTTACTATCGGCCATGTTCTATTATAGAGAGGTTGCTACTGCAGTTGCGGATGTATTAGCGTCTGCGCCACCACCATCATTGATAGTTACATAGAAGCTAAATCCGTTAACGTTAGCTACTTCAGCAACAGTTAGGACGTTGGTTGTGTTACCGGAGAAATCGCCACCGTTAAGAACAGCTGTGAAGGAATCACCGTTAGCTACGTTTGCCTTATACCACTGATAGGAAAGTGTTGCGCCTGCTGGAGACGAAGCAGCTACAGAGGTGAAGGTAATAGCGTTACCAGCTACTGCAGATGCGTTCTGAGGCTGAGTTGTGAAGTATAATAGGTAATCTGCTGCAACAGTATCATCGTTTGCATCAGTACCAGCGCCTGTACCAAATAGCTCGTTAGTTGCATTAGATGCAAAGTTCTTAGACATAGCTACAAGAACTTCAGCCTTATGACGTGTGCAACCCTGAGAAGTGGTATAAGTGTTGTAATGAATCCAGCCGGTTTGACTAATACCACGGTTTAGGTTTTCCGGGATCGTAATTTCATTACGGTCAATACCGTATACATTTTGAATTGTATAGACGTTAGTACCTTCGATAACTACGTTAGCGTTAGAGATGTACTTTGGACCTTGCTGTACGAAAGCAACTACACCAGAAGATGTAGTTGCTGATTTACTAGTCAAATAAAGGTGAGTATTATCAATGACTTTTTCAACTTGATACTTATTAGCTGCAATTGTAATGTAATCACCATCTTTAATATTAGATGTGAAATAGGTGTTTACACCTAGAACAGCGTTAGCGTTAGCTGTTGCGACAACAACGGTACCTGCTATCGCAACGTTGTCTAAATTACCCCATGAGGACATTTATGTCTCCTTGTTATTGTTTTAGCCTAAGCCACCGTCGAGGTGGCATCCTGTAATATATTTAGGCTTTGAAATATTAGGATTACTTGAGGAAGAGACTAATATCTTGGCTGTCAAATGCTTCGCTCGCAATTTTAACAGCGGCTTCATCACCGAATTGTTCTCTTGCTTCTTTTAAGTATTCCTCAAAAGTGTAAGAAGGCTTAAGTGCTTCGAACATTGCATCAATTTCAGCTTCTGTATATTCAGTACCTTCTTTTGCAAGAACTTTCTTACGAATAGCACCTGCAACTTTCATACCAGCTTCTTTTGAGCCGTACTTTTCCGCTGCTTTAGCTGCTATCTTCTTGAACATTAGACCTGGCTTACCTTCATCTCGCTCGACGATTTGATCGGTATCTTCTTTTACAGGTTTCTTTGTATATACAGTACCGGTGCTGACCTTCTTAGCCTCGTGGCCAGTTCTTTCACCTGGTTTCTTGTTGAGAAGACTAGGGGCGTTTTTCCAATCAAATGGTGAAGCAGGCTTTTTAGCTTCTTCCTTCATTTTTTTCTTTTCGCCCTTTTCATCCTCATCTTCATCGTCTTCTTCATCATCTTCCATCTCAAGGGCCTCATCCTCTTCTGGATCGTACACCTTGACTTCTTCCTGCTTCTGATCTTTCTTCATTGCACGAAGTTTCTTAAAGTCATCTGCTGTAAGCTCGTCTTTTTCCGGCTCATGCACATCTAGTGCTTGCTGGTTAGGGTGCTTAATCTTACCTTCTAAAATATCGATAATTGCTTGTTGAACACGATCCATTTTTTATTTTCCTTATAGTTTTGAAACCGGGGTCGATGACCAGAATTTGCATGACCAGTAACGGGCTTTCCATTTTGGTCCAGGGTTGTCACAATTATGACGAGCTCTAAAGTTTTTACGTCTTTCGGGATTATCTCTTTTTATTTCGAGATTAGGATCACCGAAGCTAACCTTTACAACATTACCCTTATCATTTTTAACATATACAGCACGCTTTTTAGGTCCACCAGGTGTTAAGAAAGGCTTGTTAAGTGTCTTACCATCCTCTTCTTCTGCCAACTCACCCCAGTCTTCGTATAACTCTTCACCAGAGCTAACAAAAGTTTCTTCGACAATGCCCTCATCCATATCAAGGCATTCCTTGCAGCATACATCTTCTCTAAGTTGTTTAAATGTTTTCATTAAAATGCCTTGTATGTCTTCTCAGCTTTTTTCAGACCCCAGTGAACGGCTTTCCAGTCGTTTTGTTCCATACCATTGAGGTATTCCCACTGACTCTTATGCTGCGTTAAACTTTTTACAAAATCATACCAATCGGTAGATAATATTCTTTCCTGTATGGCTTCCTTAGCAGCTACTGCTTCATAATAATTTCTAAAATCAGTTTCAATGTGCAGCACTTCTAATACCTGGTCATCATTATAGTACTCTAATGCAAAATCAATACCCCATTTCGGTATTAACTTTAAGTATTTATAAAGTTGTGGAAACGTAGTTTTACTGCTCTCCAGTTGATCTCGAGCCTCTCGTACAAAACACCATCTCTGTAGTAGTAACGAGTGATCTACAATAAGGTGATTATCACCACCCGTCAACCAATCTTTTTGATTGCAGTTATGATTGAGAACACCCTGTAGTGCAACATTGTTTGCACAATAAAAATCAGTTTCTAAGCAGGAAAGCTCGAAACCATCGTTATCAAAGTATTTTACAGAATCAGATGTAATCTTACTACTGTCTACAGGTCGAGACAGTTCGAGATAACTATCGAACTTAGAATCTGTAACTTGTAGCATTACGTCAGATCTTTATCGTCTATTGGTCCGTTGGTTAACCACAATGAGCAGGATCTGGAGCCAGCACATTTAAAATGTAGAAGATTGCAGTAACCAAGATCAGCCTTGTTAATTGTTGCCATAGCATCAACACCATCTTCATCACCAACAATACCAGCTTCGATGCATTTTCTCATTTTATCTGATACATCGAATGCTGCGCAGTTCTCGCATTTCATTGTTGCAGCGTCTTTGGCGCTGAGTCCCCAGATCTTTCCACTCTCTTCCCAGTAGTTACCTGGGTTGTGTGGATTAGCTGGACCGTAGTGATACTCATCTATTGCGTGCTGTCTATTTTTAACGTTGACGTGTACATCAACAGTTGCAATAGGGCAAACTTCTTCAGTAAGATGCCTGAGTTCAAAAAATGTTTTCATTATTTCTTTGCAGCTGATCTAAATGAGGAGAGTCTTTTTTGCTCAATCGATCTCATTTTAGGTAACATTCTCATAGCAAGGGTTGATTGAATATTTTTCAGACTTGCTACTTGTTTTTCGATTCTGTCTTTTTCAGAGGCGGAAAGAGAAGCCTTGTCTCTACCTTTTAGAAATCTTTGATAGAGAGCTCTTCTAGCTGCTAGCTTAGCTCTTTTTTGAAGTACCTGTGGGGTCGAAGCGCGACGAAGCTTAATACCTTTAGCGGTAGTTCTCTTGCCTTTAAATCTTGCAAACGCCTGACGCTTTTTAAGTCTCGACTGAGCCGACAGAGCCTCATCTAGCTCTTGCTCATCATCTTCAACCTCAATAAGTTCCTCAGGTGAGTAAAGTTCGACAATATCTTCCCAGTCTAGATTGTCGACAATCTCATTGATTTCATCTTCAGAGATCTCTCCCTCATCATCCTGTTCGACAACATAACGTATAAACTGCTTGAAAGTGTCTTCTTGCATTTTAGCAGCCCACATATTGTCTACCATATTTGGATACGGTCTACCGGCTGCTTTTGCGCGAGCTTTTGCCTTGGCTTTAGATGCAGGGGAAAGTTTTTCTTTTGGAAGATCTTTACGCTCATCTGCCTGATCCCAAACAGCCTCGTCAAGCTCTTCAATTACAATCGATTCTTCTATCTCACCAGTATCTGCTCTTGGGATATGAGCATACGGTAACTCTGTAATAGAAACTTCTTTATGACCGTGTAGCTCAAGCATGGTTTCAGCATGCTGGGCCATGTAACCTTCATGCTGATCCAATACACCAAGAGATTGAAGGGCGTCGTGGGCACGAGCCATCTCGTAGGTAAAGTCATGAACCATATTATTTGTTGCTAGACCGGCTTCTTTTGCCTGCTTTTCAATGGCAAGATAATTGTCGGTAGCCTCAAGAGCTGTTTTGAGTAATTCGTGCTGAACTTGTAAATCAGTAATCATTTGGTTATAGACCTTAGCATCCAAGAGTGTTTTTCGTGGGCTTGAATTCTATCTTGCAGATAGTTTGATATTCCTAGCTCGCCGAGATCTTCAGCTTCCTTATATGCTCTAACGAGAAGACATTACTATCGTGACTGGGAAACAGATCGGAAGAGCACACGTCTGAACTCCAGTCACCTGAAGCTATCTCGTATGCCGTCTTCTGCTTGAAAAAAAAAAAAAAC
>OGWF01000011.1_pt1 | contig 30049 bp, 42 predicted proteins | sample 1575951 | NCBI WGS metagenome assembly OGWF01 (sample SAMN07581523, study PRJEB24739) | freshwater metagenome | place: Singapore | collected 2015-01
GAAGACGGCATACGAGATAGCTTCAGGTGACTGGAGTTCAGACGTGTGCTCTTCCGATCTTTTCCGTGGTACTTCTGGATGAATGACGTACTTACCAATGCCTGATGATCTACTGTAGTCAGAGTGCCGGCAGGCTCTTCAACACTTATTACCTTTCCTTCAGGCCTTCCACTGAAGTATTTTGTAATGAACGCCACCCCCAAACGGTTCTGTGTTGCTATAACCGGGCATGGCTCGTCAATGGATGGTGGATGATGTACACCCTTTGCGCTGGTGCTATTGTACTTCACCATAAAAGCATCCTTACCGCCAGCTACAAACTTCACCAGACCGGCATATATCCTATCCAGTGTTCTGTCACTCAAAGGTTTCTTCCGGTCAAATATGCTCACTCCCTCATCTTGCAGATCCAGCACATGCCTCACAGCTTTCCACGGCTTCAGTTCCTGCATGTCAAAGAAGCTAGGCTGTGCAGCTGCTTTCTTGCTCTTCTTCACCTTCCCGTGGGTAGGCTTCGGCCAGTTAATTGGCAGACCGTGCTTTGCAAAACATCCAAACAGCCTGTTCCGGCTCGTGTATGCCCCGAAGTCAGCACTATTCATTTCCCGCCACTCATTGTAGTAACCCATGCTGTCGATGTAGTTACACCACCTCATGAAATCGCACCCGTTCTTCCTGCTCAGTGGTTTGCCCTTATCGTCCAGTGGGCCCCAACTCATGAACTCAACTACATTTTCAATTTGCAGGTAGTCCGGATTCAATGACCGGATGTACCTGTCCAAATGGTCTGCCAGAGTCCTGCTGTCTGCATCCCTTGGTTGTCCTCCCTTTGCTTTACTGAAGTTGGTGCATTCCAAAGACGCCCATACACTCAGCATTGCTTTGGGGTATAACTTCCGGTAATAGGCAACCAGCTTCACTAATGGTGCAAGGTCAAGTGTTCGGATATCCTCCTCAAAGTGCACCACATGCTTATGGTTCTCCCAATGGCTGCGGATAGCCAGCTTGTCATGGTTTACGCATGCTATGACCATAGCATCACCATTAGTCATTTCAAACCCGGTCGATGTACCTCCGGCCCCGCAGAACAAGTCTACCACAAGCAGCTTTGGTTCTTTCTTTGCCTTGGTGATCTGTAATATAACTTCGTCTATGTTGTGATTCCCAACTAGGTATTCAGATAGTTCCATTTTGTTGGTTTGTTTTTATGTTGTGAAAATTGTTATCGTATTATTGGCGTTATTCTGCAACCAGAACTGTATACCTTCAGCACCTTCCGGTTACTGAATACCCAAAGATTGTTACACCGATCAACCGGTACAGTCACGCACTCAACCCCTGTACCCAGAACTTTATACTGGAATATGTAGTAGGTATCGCCTACAGCGCTATCTATAACAGCGCCATTCACATCCTTTCGCGCCCTTGTGTAATTAGACCACACGCTGTCCAACCCTTTGATAATCGCTTGTACTGTTTGTGACTCCTTTTTCTTTTGCTGCGCTATTGATGCTATGCTCAGCAGCAGCAGTAGTAGAATTGACACAATAGCTTTTTGGGCTGGTTGCAAAAGTGTATAGTTCGCCACATTGGCTCCTGCTGTTATCCTGCCATGCTTGATGATGAATACATCCTTGTCTTCTGGTGCTCCCCATTCTGGCCGTCCTCTACCGATACTGATACCCAGATTCTCAGCCACGATCACTGGCTTGTCTGTTCCGTATCCGTTTACCAATCGGGTATGCGTGAATTTCTTAAAGGTGAATGACCTTACTTTGTGCCTATCCATCAGATCACCTCCAATTGCTCCGTCGTGCCTATCACATAGCCTACTTACCCAATACGGCTTAATTTCCCGGTAGTCCTCTGTCTTCTGGCCTGACTTGGTCATATCAAACCACTTTCTTTCAAGTGTCAGGTGAAGAGTTCCTGAATTGCTTTTAGGTCTGTTCTTCATACGTTTTAGAATTTGTAAACCAACATCGCAGCATCTCTGCTGTGTTCCGATGTCAGCCCGGTATAACCCGTTGTTTTAAAAAATTGTTCCTTACTCAGTTTCGTTCCTCCCCTCATCGGGTGTACCATCTCATGCCTGATGTCGTGCTCCTTCAAAAAGTCCTCCCAGATGCTTGCATCCCTCTTTACACTACCGGCTCCCTGTGCCTTCTGCTCAGATCTGTCTCCGAACCACTTCCGCAATCTTGCATCCTCCACCCGCACCGTAACGTCATGGCCTGCCGTTTTATACTGCCGCACCATCTCCATGGCTCTTGTTATGGTCGTGGTCGTGATGTGATCAAATTTGGCAGCAGTGGCGTTCCAAATGGCTATTCCCGTCTTCGCACCCGTATCTATGCCGATGAATACTCGGCACTTTTGCTGATTCCACCCCGTGAAGAACTTCCCTTCCTTTGCTACAGGCATAGCGGCCGGAGCCTCCCCGGTCAGCCGTCGTCTGTCCAAAACCCTGTTCACGTCATCTATGCTCCAGCGCTTGCCCATAGTAGTTTTTTTTTCTCCCTGTGTCTTCGTTCGTATTCCCTCTGCGCCCTCTTCCGCTCCTCCTCCGTCATCACCGGCCGCTTCCTGATGCTCTTGCGGTTCTTCAGGTAGTACTCGCGCATGTACTGTCTCCTGTCTGCCTGCGGCCTGTCCTCATCGTGTATGAAGTATCGCATTACTCGTAGATTATCACCCGCTTGTGTTTTCCCGCATTCATTATCTGCTCCAGATTGTGGATGTAACCCTTCCACCCCTCCTGATACACGAGATCGTCAGTTCGCTTCCGGTATGCTGCCGCCAGATCAGTGATAGACACCTTTCCTGCTTGCATGATTTTGCACAGCGCCACCACGAATGGACGTGATCTTCTTGGCCCGAATGGTGCAAACTCTTCTACGAGGTCGTATATCAAATTAGCATCATCTTCCGTCTTTACCTCAAAGCCCCCGTTCTGGAAATCGTCTTTGCTCACCTTTGCCCCGTTATCGGAGATGCCGATGCCGTTGGTCAGCAGTTGCAGGCACACGCTCAGCGGGAATGCTGTCTGCTCCTTGAACTCGCGCAACTTGATGTAGTGCTGGTTTCCTTGTACCGCATAGCAGTTGATGAAGTCTTCCGGCTTCCACTTTTCCGTATTGCTGTTCATCCTGGCTATCTCCTGAAGGCTCAGTTGCTGTGCCAGTATGTACCACACATTGCTTTTCATCTCCTTCGCTACATAAAACCTGTGCTGACCGTCTATGATCTCCAACCGGCCATCCTTCTCGTGGCATATCACAGGGCAATATTTCAGAACATCCAGCCCATTGTCGATGTCTGACTTTATCCGGTTGATCTTGCGCTCGTTCAGCTGTCGGTTGCCCTCCATCGTCTTGAACAGGCCGTAATCCCTTGTGAAGTATACCTTCACCGCGCTCTCGTTATGCTGTATTTTCATTTGAATAGTCTTTTTGATGTGATGCAAACGTTTTTACCACTACCTCTATCCATCCTTTTCCCTTGATAAACCTCATGATCTTCTTCAGGTCTTGCTTTCTGGTGAAGGTGCCGAGGAATATCTGTCTCGGCACATTTTCTCTGTAGTCTATCAGTTGTACCGTTCCCATACGCTAGAATGGAAGATCATCTACCGTTCCTGCTCCGGTTGCTGGTCCGTAATTCGGTTGCTGGTACACAGGACCTGCCGGCTGCGCATGTGGCGCATACTGCTGAGGCTGATTGTAGTTCTGCTGTGGTTGCTGGTACTGCTGCTGCGGTGCCGGCTGATACCCTCCCTGCTGCTGGCCTGCTCCCTGTTGGTACTCGATACGCCAGGCATCCAGATTCGTGATGTAAGACACCTTCCCATCCTTCTCGTTTCGGTTGCCCTTCAGGTTGAATGCAACCTTCACGTTATCTCCAATCTTGTACCGGTCAAGAATGTCGCACTTCGCTTGCACCACCTGCATCTTTGCATAGTTGGTATATGCATTCCCGCTGACCGTCTCCGTGATAGCCACTACGAATTCACGCTTCTTGAACTTTTCGTTTACCTGCACCGTCTGGCCAATTGCTACAAGCTGGCCGCTGATCTCTAAACTCATTGCTTTGTTTGTGTTTTATGTTAAAAAATGAAATTTTAAAATGGTAGGTTGTCGGGTTCTGTGAAGTCGTGCACCGGCTCCGCTTCCTGCATCTCCCGACCCCTGTCTCTCAGTCTCTGGTTCGACTTGATATCCTCATACGTCTGCTGCTCCTGTGTCATTTCCACGTGATCTGTGAATCGCTGTATCTGCGGGTTGAAGTCCATTGTCACTTTGCCACCGGCACGGCCTACGAAGAACCACCTCACTTTCTGGATGTAGATGTCAGTTACCCCCTTTGCCACATCCCTGTATACCGTAATGCCGTTATCTACCTTGTTGCTCCAGTGCGCAGATCCGCTGATGTCGTACAGGTTCGGCACCAGGTACTTCTGTGTGTTCTTATCCCTTGGCATCTTGGTAGGGTGGGCCACTATCACCAGATGCACATTGTTGCTCTTCGCCCACTCGGCAGCTATCCCCAGCTTCTGCCCCAGCCATACCGTCTCAGGTTGTCCGATAGGTATGTCGGTTTCCACGTAGTTCCATGGGTCAATCACCATCAGGTTGATGCCGTACCGCTGCACCATGTCCGTACCGTAGCTGAGCAGAGAACTCAATGTCAGGTTGATACCTGAAGTCTTGATGAAGAGAAAGTGCTCCCTGATGAAGTCTTTAGCCTCGCTCCATTTACCGATGTGCATCCTGTGCTGCCCCGTCGATGGCTCTCCGATGTACATAGCTGCCAGTTCCGTCATCAGGAATCCTCCGCGAACCTTCTCCGGTGAATACATGCCTATCCTCCAGTTGTGCTGCCTCGCCAGCTGAACACACACATTGTTCATCCATGTGCTCTTACCGTGGTTAGGGATTCCCGTAACCACCGTCATATCTCCCGGCAGCCACCTGAAATGATCATCCAATTCCCAACCTATACCCAATGTGCTGGGGTATCCATGGTGGTAGATCTGGTCGGCATCTCCTTCCATCTCCGTCGACGATATGATACTCTCCAGTGGTGCTGGCTGAATCTTGTCGTCCTCAAACATCTTGCGCACAGCATCTCTCCCATACCTCACAAGCACTTCATTGGCATCCTTGCAGCCTTCCGGGTATGCCACCGTGTAGCACCTTGCTGGCCCCAATCTCCTGATCAGTTCTTTCTGCAGTATCCTTCCGGCCACATCATCGTCAGTCGCTATGATGTAGTACTCCACCTGGTCCAGTTCATCCCAGCAGTTATCCAGATACTCTAACCTTGGCGCCTCTCCCTCTCTCAGCTGGTTCGCTCCGTTCGGTACACTCAACACGCCATGTATGCCACACTCTACCAAAGTCAGTGCATCTACCTCTCCCTCTACGATCGCTACGGCTTTACGGTACTTCACGCCTTCTGCTGTCACCACCTTCACACTATTCAGGTTGTAGAAGATGGGCTCAGCATCCTTGCTCATCTTGAAGTTCTTATCACTCGTCCTGAACTTGATGTTCACCAACTCCTCATCACGGAAGTAGTTGAAACAGATGCACCTTTGTTCCTTCTTCGACTGCGGCATCCACTCCACGGTTTCCGTCACCTTCATCAACAGCAGCGTATTGTTGCTGATTCCCCTGCCTTCAAACCACTTCACTACCGCATCGCTCACCTGCTGAAGACGCGGCTCCGGTTTTGTGTATTCACGCTTTTCACGCTGCTCCAGATACCTGCCTCCACCGGCATTGCCTCTGAAGTCACACGGACTGTTATGGCAGCAGTAGTCTCCTGTCATCACATTCACGCTCAGGCTCTTGTCGCGCTTATTCTTCCTCGTAGGTCCACACTTCGGACACGTGGTCTTTCCTTCCCGCCTTATGTGGGTCACGTCTATGCCCAGCTTACTCCAGTTGTAGTTACTCATAGCGCACGAAATGGTATCCTGATGTGTTTGGGTTTTTCTTGTATGCTTCGTATTGCGCCTCTGTCCATGGCACCTCTCTTCCATCCGTCTCCATGATCACACGCCTACCGGTTACAGCTGCTGCCTGCTGCTTCACAGCTATCTGGTTTGCTACCCACCTGTTGGCAAATGGAGCTGGGTTGATGATCTTGGTATTGCCGACCATCCATCCAAGAGCCTCATAGTAGTCGAAGAACCCCTGTGCTTGTTCTGGTCTTCCCAGCCTCGTGAATATTTCCTCTATCGCCTGCCTTGTTGGTGCGTGACTTGGTCGCTGAAATTCTTGCGTGTGCGCAGATAACACGATAGTGTTATCTATTTTACTTTTACTTTTACTTTTATTTTTATTAGGTTCATTGTCGGTTTCCTCTGGGTTAGCGATGGGATACCCACTATTATCCGATGGGTTATTATTTTCATCGCTTTTTTTGATACTCGGACGTCCTCCTTTTGCACCATTGGCGCGGTTTCTGGTGAACTTGGCCGCTACCTCCCTACGAACCTCCTCCAAACGCCTGTTCTGATATCCACCGTTTTCCAGTTTTTGGAACTTGTTCAGAATTTTCAAAAGTTTTTTACTTTTTAGTCCGGAAATCTCTTCTAGTTCAGAAATTTCTTCAGGAATGCTTCCTTTATCCCACTGATGAATCAGCAAATTCAGGTATCCTCCTTTCTCCTCGGCACTCATTTTCATAGTGCCTATCATCCAGTTTTGTACGTATAATGGGAAGTATGGGTATTCCATTTTGTCGATGCTGTTTTGCTGCTTTAACGTTTCTTTTTTCTACTCTGGCACAGTCATTGCAACTACCTGTATAGTTCCAGCTGCTGATCGTTCTTTGCTTGTTTGCCTGCCAGATAATCGTCCAGTTCCTTCTCCTTGGCCTTGCTCACCCGTAGGTCAATAGAGTTCCGGGAAGTGAAGTAATTGCGCTGCGCAGATCTGGTATTCTTAGCCAGGTTCATGAGCTTGTTGTACTCGTCAACAGCCCTGTTCATGCTCCTGTAGTATTCACCCATCCGCTGGGCTACTTTAGATGGCACGTCATAGTCAATTCCGTCTACTTTGATTGTTACGTTGTCCATTTGATTAGCTTTTAGAATATTGTCATTTGTTCCTTGCCTCCGTTTTTCTTTTTGAATACCTCCAGCATCATTGATAATCCGGATGTCCAGTATGGTACCATGTGTGGCAGGCGTATCTTAGAACTACCTTCCTTCTCCCGCTCCAGCAACTCCCGGTAGTGTGCTATTTTACTCGCCAGCAAATCCTTACTCATTCCCCTCATTAATTGCTCAGCGCTCATATCAATAGTTTGTCCAAAGGCACTCCTTGTGAATAGTATTGCTTCTGTTATTCTTGCGTTCAGGGCCTATATGCATTGTGAAGTCTTTATATAAATCCCTCATGAACTCACAGTCATAGCTACTGATGGCTACCTTCCCTTTTACGTTACTGGCGTAGTAGTGTAGGTCTATATGATCTTGGTTCTCAAAGTCAAATTCATACTTGGTACTCGATCGCAAATCTTTCATGTACGGACTATCACAGTAAAAGAAGGTATTTGGGTCATCGTAATTCTTCATGACAAACCTGAAATCCCTATTTTCAATCTGAATTGTCCTAAAGCGAAGTGCAACCTCTTCCAGTCCTTCAATTGCTCCCAGCCATTTTGAAGTCCACTCACTGAGACTTACCCTGCTATCTCGAATAGAACACGCCCATCCTTTCAGTTGGTTCTGCGCACCTGCAGCAAATAGGCTCTGTTGTGTTCTAATGAAAAACTTCCTTGCTTGCTCTACAGGAGTGTCAGTTGCCACATACCATGCCGCATCATATTCCTCCCGACTATGAGGTGTTAATTGCAGTTTAGCAATAAGCTCCTCTGGCTGATCACGCAATACTTTAAAGAAGTTAACCAGCTTACCGTTGATGTCATTATACGTCTCGATCGGTGCAGGTTCCATATTCAGAAGCACTACTGCTGAACCACCAAATACATCCACCCTGTGTTTACACGGCACGTCTATCAATGGTAAAAGCCATGGCAGATAGGAGAACTTTCCACCCAGATACGTAAACGTTTGTATTTTATTCGAAATATGCATTATCTCATTCCTTTTAAAACATCCTCAATACTCATCTGCTGTAACTCCATCAGCTGGCGCTTCACCAACAACATCAGTCTCTTTCCTTCCCGTATCGCCTGTGATCTCTTTCCCTCCCTCACAAACAAGCCATACCGCTCTGCATGGTAGGCAATACGCTCCTCCGTGCTCGTTATGTGCACTACTTCACCGGTTGCCATGCTACTACTGTTAATGGTCCGTAGATGACAGGTATACACTTACCTGCTTTTGTATCAATTACATACTTCAGGCCGTCGCATCCACCTATCATTATGGACATCGTCGTAAACCTTCCATCCATGAACACCTGTGCCGTTTCTACATAGCGTAGAGGCTGGTGATCACCACCGCATTTTTTGCACTTGTACCTGTCCAGGTACTTCATCGTATTCGGCTTGTAGTCAAATGACCCGCAGTTAGTACAGTTAATCGTCATGTTGCTGTTTATTTTTTGATAACCCCACCCACCATCGGGTGGGGTATCTGGCCATATAAAATCCCTCTGTCACCACTCATTCTTCCCCTTGCTGGTTCTCATGCTGAACCTCCTGTGTTTTTTGCTATTACGCCACTCATAAACACAATCAAAAACTGGCGTCACCCCTTCTGGAAGGGTACATTCGTAAGCTGCCTGCCTTCATTGCTGATATAGTACAGCCCTCTGTCATCCTGCTCTATCTTCATTGTCTCGATCTTACCAAACAGGCGCACATTTCCACCCATGTCCACAACCCATCCACTCTCCTTATTTGGATGCGGCCTCATCACCCTTCCCACGATCTGGTAGTACAGCGCCATGCTCATCGTGCTCCGGGCTATCAACACCGATTCCAGTTCCGGGTAGTCAAATCCCGTTGTCAGTACACCTACATTCACCACGCACCTGATGCGGCCGGCCTGAAAGTCCTTCAGCATCCTGTCACGCTCACCGGCAGGAGTCTCACCACTCACTACCACTGCTCCGCTTATCATATCCCGCACCTTCTCAGCTTCATCCAGTAAGGTGCAGAATACCAGCAGGTTCTTCCGCTTTGCCAGCAACCTGTTCGCGTACTCCGCAGTCAGCTTCGGCATGTCGATAGATCTGTAGTACGCCCTTACACTCGCATCGGTGAAATCAGTGCCGCTGCTGTTCATTTGCAGCCTGTTCCTATCCACTACATCCATCTGGAAGTACTCCAGTTTCGAAAGATGACCGGCATCAAACAGGACATTGTTCTGTACGTAATACACTACCTTATTAAATACCCTCGGACTTGTACGCGTCAGGAATCGCAACTCAGCGCCTTCACCACCTGATGCCAGCCTGTAAGGTGTTGCCGTCATACCCAGCACCCTCGCATGGCTCATGTAGTCAAAGAAGTCAGCATACTGCCCCTGATTCGCATTCACCAGATGACATTCATCCACAATGATGTTCTGAAACCTCCGGAACAGGTGGTGCTTACGGGCAACCGAACCAATAGTGGCAAACGTCACTTTGTCCAGAAATTTCACACCGGCACTCGCGCTGTATATCCCCGCCCTGTATCCATAGCTGGTGAACTTCTTAAAATTCTGCTCCAGTATTTCTTTTGATGGTTGGAACACCAGCGTACTGCCATCCAGCCCTGCCGCTATATTGGCAATCACTACGCTCTTGCCAGATCCCGTCGGTAGTATCTGCAATCCGTTATACTTCTTCGCTTCGTGGAAGAAGGCTATGCCTGTATTAATGGCTTCGTGCTGGTATGGTCGTGGGGTAAATGACATTGTTGAGTATTTTAGGCTTCGATGTTATCAGTGATCTTCAACTGGCGTGGGTTTTCTACCTCTTCCTCCAGCACTTTTTCGTACTTGCCCTCCTTGTACAGGCGCACCTCCTCACGAATCGCGTCCACAGCAGCCTTTAGTTCATTCTTCCACTTGTAGCTGCTCAGTTCGTCCATTGGTATCTTTGGCGTTACCAGGTCAATACGTCCTCCGGAAGAGTTTACGTGCTTGCTGCCCACAAGTATTACGCTCTCGTTGTGCTTGCCTCCCCTGATCTTGATGCCGGTTACGTGATACAGCGCAGCCAGATCATGACCATGGAACTTGTCGATGTCATCTATGTCTGTATTGCTGTGCGCAAATACATCATCAATGCAGGCAAGGTGTACGTTAAGTTTTCCGAACGCGTGATGCATATCATTAAGTACGATGCCCGTTCCTTTCACGTTATGGGTGTCACCAAACCCCGTACCGTCAGTTACCTCATACTGATAGTGGCAGAAATCATCTTTGATAGCTGCTTCCTTGATCATGTACGGCCCCGTCACCTCCGTACTGTCCTGCTGTTTTCCCTTCTTTCTGTTGCTCATTTTTATTGGTTGTTTAAATAATGATCAATTGTAAGTTGCTCGTTCGGCTCCGGTATGTACAGCCCCAGCACTACGCTGGACCATTGCTTTACCTCGTCTATGTATCGGCTGAACTCTGCTGTGTCCATGCCAGTTGTGCTCTGCGGGAGGCTCACTATCACACCGTTCTTCATCTCTACCTCCCTGTTGTTGAATCTCGACTTCAGGAACTCATGCGTATCATCATTCGTCCACTCATTGCCGTACTCGTTCACCGCCTCTGTGATCATTGGCACCACCACACTCCAGTAGTACCCATTCTGAGAAGTGCTTCTGTTTGGCTTTTTCAATTTCACCACCAGCACTATTTCCTTCCCTGCATGTCGTTCCCTCCAGTCGTTCAGCTTCTGCTGATTATATACCGACAGCTTTCCCTCACTCGATATCCTTCCTCCCAGCTGTAGCATAATGATTATTGTTAATTGACACCGTTCGCTATTTCAAGCATCCTGAAGTAGCACCTAACGCAGGCCTTTACATCTGCGCCTGCATCATGTGCTCCGTCAAATGCTTGGCCATTATATAGGTGTCGGTGCAGTTCCTCCAGTTTAGGCCATTTATACCCCCTCGGTCCGGGAATTTTAGTTATCAAAACCCCTGCCTCCATTGTGCACACCCGCTCCAGTTTCTTGCCCATACGCATCCCGGTACGTATCATCTCTGCACCCAGCACGTTATAGTCAAATTGCATGTTGTGAGCAACCATAGTATCACAGATCTGCACAGATTCTCTAAACAACGCTAGCACCACACCCAAAGGCCTTCCCTCATTCGCGCACCGCTCCGTGCTGTGTCCGTTCTCTATCCAGAATTTCTCTTTAGGCACTTCCCATCCGTCTGGGCTTATCAGATAGCAATGCTCAGTTACCTTCTCTCCACCCGGAGTATACACAGCCCAGGCCAGCTGTATCACCCTCGGCCAGTTGTCCACATCTGTCATCAGTGCGGTATAGCTTTTAGGCGTTCCGGTTGTCTCCGTATCAAAGAATAGAATGTTGTTTGTCTGGCTCATACCTTTGGTGCGCTTTTCTTGCTCGGCCGCGCTGGCCACTTGTTCGTTACTACTATTTGTATCTCGTAGGTCTCTTTTCTGGTTACCTTATATGGACCGTCAGGCGCTTTCCCCAAATTCAGCCTCCCTCCTTCCAGTGCGCCTGACAGCATCCATATACATCCCTCCCGTTCAACCAGCACATACTTCTTTGGCCAACTGCGCTTCCTGCCGTCTCTCTTCGTTATCACGATAGTCTCTCCATCCGGCAGGTAAGCCCAGTCAACGTACATTATGCAGCTACTTTAAATGCCTTCAACTTGTTTGCCACAGCTTGCGCAACCAACTGGTCACGGTCCATTATCATGCTGTTATTCTTATGCAATGTGTTCACCTGTGCCTCTGTATAGCAGGCATTCACTATAGTCACCAGCATTGAAGGGTCATCATATTTTGCTACAACAGCCGCTTCCAGCTTCAAGTAGTTGTCCACCAGCTTCTGGAGATCTGCTGCCTGTGCTTCATTCAGCAGGAAGGCTCCTTTTGCACTCTCAGCCGCTTTCAGATCACCACGCATCACACGTGCTTTCACGTCAGAAAATTGCTTATCAGTGATGATCACTTTCCCGGCTGCATCCATCTGCTTACGCACTTTCGAGAATTCAGCCTTCAGCTGCTCACTTCCATCCACCGTAGCCCTGTTGGCGTTATACAGTGCTACTACATCTTCCTTGGTCTTAGCAATCGCCAGTGTAGCAGTTATTGCTCGTGGGTCTGGGTAGAACATTACAAAAGGGTTCTGTGGCGCTTGGTTCTGTGGCTTCTGCTTTGCAGGTGCACTGGCTGCATTTCCATCATCATCGTCGTCAATGTTCAATCCAAGTGTGGAGGTAAGTGAGTACCTGCGTGCGTAGGTTATGGCGCTGCCTATGGCCTGTGGCGTTTGTTGTGACGAGTGAAGCTCATATTCGCTTTCAATCCACTCTCCACTTTCCGTGTGCATCAGCAGGGTTATTATCTTTCCTCCCTCCGGCACCTGAGTATATGCCAGGTTGTGCTTTGTCAGTACCGGCTGTATCTCATCCAGAATGGTAGGAAGAGAAGCGTACTTGCTCTTAAAGTGCGGATTCGTTGAATCCTTTTTGATCTTGATACATTCGGCCTGCAGCGCACCTACTGCAACCATCAGATTCTTAATTGAGTCAGACTTTTTCATTTCGAGTATGTATTTATTGTTTAGTTGTTACGTATGATGTAGGTAAGGCTTCGATGATATCGTTCTCTCTGTGAAACAGGTCCAGCCTCAAAGACCCTTCCATTGCTCTTACCTGCGGAGTGTTGCCATATTCGCTTCGGTACTTATCCAGCAGCGGACGCACCTGGCAACACTCTTCCAGAGTCCTGCATTCCGCTATACGCTTGCGTATCTTGTTGCCATCACTCTCTACCATCAACTCCACTCTCGCATCTTCCCTCTGCATCAGCTGCTCCCACCTCTTGATGTCCTCCTCTGCGGTGAATACGTTGTTGTCCAGCCAGTCACTTATCCTGCACAGTGCGTGCCATGTCTTGGTAAATACTGCGGGTAACCTCATTGCTTGCATAGTTTGATTATTTGAATTGTTATCGATGTTAAGTATGTGATGTATCCTGCTGCCAGCACCGCCAGTGCTATCTTCAGCGGCTCGGCTTTTATTGCGCTGCGCATAGTGTCCAGTAGAGTAGGAGTGTGACAATGAACCCTATTACCGCACCTATGGCAGTATCCTGCCCCTGCCGCTCCTTCAGTCGTTCATACATGAATCGGTAATACTCCGGGTTCACGTGATACTCTGTGCATGTACTCTTTTTCATGGCTATCTGTTATAGTAGTTATTGAATGCTGTCATGTTTACCTGGGTGCCTACCTTCGGCATCACTCGCGCCATCTCTTCGTGGTTCTGCAGCCTGTAGCGCATCTGCCTCACAGTCAGTCCGCATCGCTCTGCTGCTATCTTTATGTCCACCCATTCTGCTTTTGGCTCGGTGGTCATGGCCGGCAGTATCTGCTTCACTATCTTCCGCAGGCTCAGTAGTTCCTGCTTTACACTGCGCAGTTCCTGCGTGATCATTGTTATCTCAGCGGTGCTCATTTTGCGTTGTTGATGATGATTACACAGATAAGTGTTGCTAGCATTCCGGTAGCTGCTCCTATCAGGAACATTCCTATCAGCGCCATGGTGTCCTTCGGTGGTGTCAGTGGTTGGTTTCTCATACTGTTAAAATGTTTTATGAATTCTTGGCATCATTTGTGTAAGAGGTTATTCCGCAGCAGCCAGCTTTTCACGGATCAGCTTTATCGTGCTGGGCTTTCCGCTGCCTTTTAACAGAACAGCATCAAGTGTCACCGTGGAAAATCCGAAGTACTCCGCAGCATCAATTTTTGTGTCAAACGAAAACACTCGTTTGCTAAACATCGAACGCTCCGTTTTGCTCATCTTCTCGCTGCGCCTTGCTCTTTCTTTTGTTGCACTCATAGTTTCGTTATATTTGGTTCGTAATACCTTTGTGTTTTGCTTTGATGATGTAAAGATAAGTAAAGAAAGTTTACAAAATGGCAAGAAAGATAACATATTTGTTATCATTATACGTAACTATATAACTTTAAATTAGATGATAAAAGCTGACTTGAAAGTTTATGATGAAGAAATCAGCGATTTTGTTCCGATTTCAGAGAGTCATACGATGGTTGAATTTCAGCAGATACCACCAATCGGAAGCATTATCAAAACAGATGTTTCAGGATCATCTTTGATATTCGTGGTAAGGCAAATAATTTCTGATGGTATGGGAGGAGGTGGAATTGAGCTAATTCTTGAAACAATTGGATTTGAGTCAGAGCAATTAAAGAAATACCTGAAAAGCTCTCTGGGCGCATAGTTCGCGCTAATACGCAGCTTTTCATATACCCTTCATTTTTGAGAATATTTGGATGTGCCGATAACCTGATCATGTGATACTGAATAACAGTGTAGTACTTACCGGTCACAGCAACTTGTTCTCCTTTTTGTAGTTTTTTCAAAATCACCCTGAATGACCTGTTATCCATGTTTCCGAAACTATTAGACACAAAAGTAAAGAAAGTTTACTTTATGAAAGAAACTTTACCAACGCTGGTGGCCGTTTATGATGCTCTTATCTATCAAAAGAAGATTCAGAGTCAGGTAGACCTTGCAACTAAAGTAGGATACAGTGAAGGGTACGTAAGTCGATTAATGAAGTCTGGCGAAGAGGTGCCGGTTAAACTTCGGCATAAGATCCAGGAAGTATTTGGTATCACAGACGAACAATATCGCAGCATTGCTATTGACCTTTCCGTCAAAGAGTCAACACCCAAAGAAGTGATCCCGCTGGGTAAGCAGGTACACAACCGGCTGCAACCAGGCCAGTACAAAGACGCCTTCTCTTCATGGGGTGGCCTGCCCATGTACAACATGCCTATCACAGCTTCTTTCATTGCCTCTTACCGTGATGAGCAGGGCATCATCCCGCAATACTATTTCTATGACCCCCGTTTCAGAGACTGTGACTTTGGCGCCATCATCACCGGCGACAGTATGCACTCCGAGATCAGGCATGGCGACTTCATCGCTTTGAAGGAGGTTACAGACATGAACTTCGTGGTATTTGGCGACATCTACTACATCGTGGCAAAGAACGGCCTGGAGACATGCAAGTACCTCAACGCAGATCCCCGCGACCCGGAAGCATTCCTGCTCGTGCCAAAGAATGAAAAGATATCACCCTCACCCATCAAAAAAGAAATGGTTCTGAAGATGTACAAAGTCCGTGGCATCATTCGTGGATATTAACAATACATACCTTTACAACATGAAAAAGATAATAATAACGACAATCGCAACCGCCATCATAATATGGGGCTGCACTAAAAAAGAAAACAGCACACCACGTTTCTGCCAGATGTGCACAGTGTCAAATTGGTCCACCAAGAATGGAGTTAAGGTGGAGACCGGAACCATGACACAACAGGTATGTGGGGTAGATACCATCGAGTCCTACAAAAGCAGCAATACGTATGACTCAGGACAAGTCAGCACATTTCCTGATGGAAGTACTGTAACAAGAACTTCAACCAGAACGGTATCATGTAAGTAACCCAAAACCACCCCTCATGTCCAGAAAAAGAATAGGCCGCAGAATGCTGGAAGGCAATGAGCACACCATCCCCAATAACATGGAAGAGTTCGTCCGTGCCAACAACGCCCACCTGCAGGTTATACTCAAAAATCAGGCAACCATACTCACCCACCTATTCAACCTCAACGACCTTGTCCAGGTACTATACGTCCGAGACAAATACCCCGGACTACCAGAAACCCAGGAGGCTGAATGTAAGGTCCGAAACAATATCACCGAAACAATGATAAATACAACCCTGTCAATGATCAAGCTGGACGTCCAGCAGATCTACTTACAATTATCCCTCGAAAAGTTTAAGTGATGCCACAGCAACAAGATGCCGAACTCATTCGCGACCGCTTCAATAAAGCCATTCGCTACATCATTGCAGAACAACTTGCGCCCGATGTTACCACCATCGCGCACGAACTTCACATGCATCAGCCCAGCCTATCACAGATCGCTCACAATAAACGATATCCCACAATAGAAGTACTGGCCGGCATCTGCCTGCGCTACCGGGTATCGCCTGAATATTTACTCATCGGAACCGGCTCCATATTCGCAGATATACCAGCCTCCGACACAATAAAGAAGCCAAAAGTTACACAAGCAAAAACCAAAATCGCACAGAAACAGCAATAGAACAGCATTACATTTATCCGCTCGATTCCTGTCGCGACTACTACAGCGGGAAACCGCACAAAATCAATACAGGAGCGGTTTACCGCTCCTTTTTCATGCCTGTATTATCAATGCTTTGGAATCGATCCCGTGACATATCTTTACATAAAGTGACATAACGTAACAATACAATTACACAATAGTTACACAATGCAGTTACACAAGATCCCAAAGGTCTCTCTCATCCTACACACCGTAAAAAAAACGGATACCGACGGTTATATCTACGTCCGCGTCGTCATCCCGGACACCCGCAGGTATGTCATAAAATCTCTCGGCCACAAGATCCCCGTTAATACCTGGGACCCCGAAAATGAGATAGTAACCCGCAAACACCCGGACGCATCTCGCCTCAACGACCTGTGCAATACCTACGTGCGCAACCTCCGCAAGCTGCTTGATGACGAGTATCAGTCTGGCGCCTTCTTCACCAAACAGCATATAGAAGACCTCCTCGATCCTAACCGTTCAGGCGCAAACCTTGTAGCCTTCTTCCGCAACTACGTAGCCAAGTTCAAACCAGCTACCTCTGGCACCTCACCCACATACTTCCGGTCGTTCACCACCTCCTTCAATACCTTCGTCAGGTTCGCTGGCAACTCCGTGCCCTTCTCCCGCATCAATGGCACCTTCCTTGACCGTTACCGCACATCCATGACCAATAGCCGCACCAAGGCAGAGGAAGGCAAGCCACTCGCCAATAATACCCGCTTCCTGCGCATGCGACACCTGAAAGAAGTCCTGGACGCTGCCGCCCGGGAAGGTCACATCAAACTGAGCCAGTATGCGCACTACAACTGGCCGGCATACAAAAGCCCCGACAAGAAGTACCTGGTACTCTCTCAGACCGACGCACTCTGGACCAGCATTGTAAATGGAGAATACGACCATAACCCCCTGATGAAGGAAGTGGCCTGCTTTTTCCTTGTAGAGTGTTACTCCGGCCTTCGCTTCTCCGACTGGAGCAGGTTCACCGTAGAAACCATCATAGACCGCCCTGCACTCAAAGTGCGCGCACGTAAGAACGGAGAACCCGTATATCTATACCTTGATAAGTTCGTAAGACTCGCCCGGCTCATAGAGTACATTCAGCAGCACAACATTACCTTCAACGCTTCAGAGCCTACCACCAATCGCATCCTGAAACACATAGCAGCCCACCAACGCATACCCATCAACCTCACCACCCACATCGGCCGGCATACCTTCGGTACCTTCCTTGCAGCACTTGGTTACAGCAGCCGCGAGATAGCCGACCACATGGGAATCACTGAAGATGTGGCAAAGGTTTACGCAAAGAATACCGGCATGTCGTCCAGATCAGCGCAGGAACGTCTGGGTGGGATATAGTAGCCGGGTCGCATTTTCCTATAATGTTGTTTATATTAAATAGAATCCCCTACTTTTGTATACCAATTTGATATTCTATATAACATAAACATCGATGAATCATTATAGGACACTCGCTGTTCATTGATTAGGCAACATCACTCTTTGAACTTCATCGTAAAAGAAACACTATGTTAGATACTTACATTCAATTTCTTTCCAGATGCAACAATTACGCTATCTTGATTGTAGCAGCAACGTTACTTCTCCTTACTTTAGTTGTGTGGAAATTCAGAATTTGTTTAAGAAAGGCTATTAATAATGGCAGTTTAGAGAAGTTCCTTTCCGTATTTTGTATCGGCCTAACAACAACAGCTATTTTTTTTACGCTTTTTCTTTATGGTCTGTTTCATCTATTTCAAATCCAATGACACCAATCCAATCACTTATCGCTTCCTCCATCGTCTTAGTATCCATACCGTGGATAGTGTACTTGTCACACCTGCTATGGCGCCAATTAAGAACGGCTCCAAAAATGGATTCTTGTAAAGGTGCTTCTCAAGAAATTCAACAATCTGCAAAGCAGCCAATATGCCAACAGGTATTGAAAACGCCATTATCGCCTGACTCACAACGTGGCCGTTTAAACTCAAAACTTGCAACCTTTCATGTATTGCCTTCTGACTACATTCCCAACGATGGAACTCATCTATGCTGCCCAGCTCCTTTAACTTCCTACCCCTATCCGTTAATTGCAATGTCAATCTTGCTTTAAGAACACATGTCACATATCAGTTTATATCCTTTGGCTTTAGAAACTTTAATTAATTTATGAAGACATACGTGATCATTGGCGTTTGTACAGCCATATCAATTGCCTTGCTGCCAGAACTGATAAGCCTAGCAATACGCCTACGAAAAAGGAAAGCCAGCAAGCCGCTGCACAAATCTCTTTCTGGCGATAAAATGTTATCAACGTCGGCACACTTGCCAGCCCTTGAAGAAGAGAAGAAAGCGATACAAGAACAGCAAGTATTGACAAAATTTTTACTTTACTCTTCTCTAAAGCTGCCCTGGTTCCCGACGCATAAATGGCCCTTTTAACATCCTCATATATTCCAGCCTGTTTTACACTACGACCTTTTTCTGTAAGCTGAATGATGAATTTTTCAGACGATGTATCAGATATTCTTGTTGCAAAATCTTCTGAAACTAAATGCTGGAGAATAGGAACGGTTTCACTTTCAGTAAATAAAACCTCTAAAGAAAGGTCACCGGTGGTATCAGTATTATGCCATACGTATTGCTGCTCAAACGGTCCGTACATTGGGATGTGAGGCAACAGCTTGGCAACGTTTTCATGCATGTTCTTTTCGGTGTTCATATGTGGCTTATTTCCCCCAAATGTAGCAAATAGTCTTTCTCGGTTGGTATTGTGGTGGTTTCCGTAATGGGTCATTATATTAAGCAGCCATTGCCGCTGATAGCCCATTTTTCAAGCCTGCACATTAACATAATGCCGATTACTCCAACGCTTCCACGACCACCCGCTACAGCCTATCACAGCGCACCACTGCTCCACTCGTCTACGCTTCGTTTCCTATAATTAGTCGTTATTGTTAAATACTACGCACATCACAGAAAATGTATGTGCTTCGGCTTCAAGCCTTCGGTAACATAACGCAAAACATTATAGGACACCCCACAAAAAAGCCAGCCTGAGAACAGGCCAGCCCGTATGAAAAAACCCCTCGTTACCCTATGAGCAACTTCTTAATAGCGGATGTACCCCCTCATCTTCGGGTCATCACGCCTCCGCGATCGCAGACATACCATCCCTCCGGTACGGCTACCTCCCGCATCTGTATTTCCTTCTATCGTAGTAAATGAATCCCCTTCCACCGATACCACTATACCCGTATGACCCAAACCCTTACCATAGTCCATGATAAACTGATCACCCGGCTTCGGCTCTGCCGATCGTGATATCCTCTGCTCTGCTGTTACAGATTGCCAGCACTTCAACACCCCCGCTGTCTTCGGCACCGGATTCTCCACTCCTCGCATCTTCGCGGCCTCATGAAATACCCGGTACACAAATGCCTGACACCACGCGAATCCCTTACCAAGACCCACCAGCTTCAGACATCCCTCCACAAATGGCCCCGCATTGCTGCCGGCCGGCACTTCCTTCTGCCCTACATACTCGTGGGCTATTGATATCGCTACAAGCCCCAGCGGACTGTTTGCCTGCTCCAGACTTACATTCTTCGACAACTCTCTCATATCAGTTTACTTTTAAAGCCGTTAACCCCTTGATCTTCACATTCGGATTGTCGCAGTACGCATCTATGTACCTGCGCTTCTTTCCCAGAAACCACCTACGCTTCCAGTACCTCGTCACGTTCACCTCCACGTCAATGCTGTAGTTCACCTTCGCAATGGCGCTATCTACATAGCCGTCCATCTTCATGTAGCCATCATCCCACACAAACGACTGGCCGCGATACACATACTCCACGCCATTCACCGTATCTATGCGCTCATCCGGCACAGGCACAGTAACCACCTGACCCTGCGCACGAATCAGAACCTCTGTCATGTCCTGCAGCTGCTTTTGCTTCAGGTGCAACCGCTTTGCCAGACTGTCCATCTTCCGGCCATATACCAGGTGCAGCGTCTCCCTGTCTCCCTCTATCACTTGTCTGGTGGCATGCTCGGCATTCCACAGATCACGCCAATAGCGCACACTGTCGGCACCTGCCTTTACCATCTCCTTCGCCTGCCCGAAGCGCTTCGCATCATTGCAGCTGCGCACATACGCAACCCATCCGCTCAATAGCAGTATGCCTATGAATATGTATGTCAGGTTCTTCATAACAGCTATTTGTCCTCCAGTGCCTTTTCTGTCTTGCTGCGAACCATATTCACCACGTTCAGGAATATGCTCTGGCCGGCATACCCCCAGATCACCATGAACATGCCGAAGAACGGCCCCATAGCAACATTTGCTACATGCAGCTGCTTCACTTCGCCCTGAACCATCACCAGCGCTATCACCAGCACAAAACTCAGCAGGATCGAGGCCCACTCTTTTCCGTAGAAGTCTTTGATAGCTGTCCACCTGCCCTTCTCCTGAAGGCGCTTGATCTTGAACAGGTTGTGCGCCAACAATCCCAGAAGGCCGCATGCAATCAATTGTACTGTACTCATATGCTTTGTTTTACTGTTTTATCCTCAATCGGTCATTGATGACCGCTATCTGCTTCTCATGTTGTTCAACCCTCGGTGCCGTTGTCACCTTCCATTCCCTCATCTCCTTATACTCGGCATAGATGCCCCCCAGGTAGAAGATCAGCGTGATGAATGACATAAGACCACCTATGCCAATGGTCACCACCGCCCTCAGCACCGGTTTATTCGCATTCTTTATATCCAGTAGTATCTGCTCTTTTTCTGCTCCGCTCATTGTGGTATTATTGTTGTGCTTGGAAAATCGTTTGTATCCAGTTCCACCATCTCCGGTGTTCCTATCTCCTTAAATTCTTCTTTGAAGTCATCAGCGCTCTGCGCTGCACATACCCACCTCCCATCAATGGTTTGCCTCGCAGCAAACTCAATATTACCGGTCATCTTTCCGGCCATCTTCAAAACAAACTCCTGCGGTACTACTATATACTGCTCCATTACTTCCTGTACTTTAAATCAACAAATGCCGCACCCAACGAGAACGCTTCTGCATACGTCAAACCAGGGCCCACATGACTACCCGCCCATGTTCTGTTGCTAAATAGGTTGACTGTTAGATTATTATTGCTTCCACCGCCTATAATTAGGGGAAAGTTTGTAAATGCGGCATTACTTCTGGTAGCTGCTTTTGCTCCCAGATATTCCATGTTGTTGTAGAATTGAGTGCTATCTGCACGAGTACGATTTATTAAACGAAAACCCAGAGATGTGGAGCACGGTATATTGCCGGCTAGTCCGGTCTCTTTTGTCAGCCCGTATGTAAGGTTCCCCGTAAACCGCAAAAATATTGCCAGTGTAGGTGCTACGTTCGTTCCCATATCAAGCATCCCTGCAGCAGCGTTATTCGTGTAGCTGTAATAGCTCATTGATATGGTTGTAAATGAACTAAACGTAGTTAGGGGAACATTGCTTCTGAAATATTGAGTAGTTCCATTCCAAGGCACCTGCCCATCTCCTGGCGTAGGTGATCCAACAAATGTTCCGTAGTAAGTTGGGGCTGTAGTGGCCGTGCCGGCAGCAACTAGATTCAGCGCCTGACTTGTTAGCGCATTACCGATAACAGGGTACAGCGCAGTCATTGAATGGCCGCAAGCTGTGTAATTGTAAACCATCGTATTGCCCAACGTGTCGAAGCCTGTAGTTACCCCTGTCTGAAATACCCGCTCCGAGAACCTGATGATAGCATAGTAGTCCTTCAGACGCATTGTGTACCCGGCATCACGTGCAGCCGCGATAAACCGCTGCGTGTGGTCGTTCAATAGCATCTGTGCAGGTGCTTGGTAGCACGCTGCCACAATTGACAATATGGTTAATAGATACTTCATTTCTACGGTTTTCGGACATCGCTTGAATATTCTACAACTACATCAGTTGTTACCGGGTCATAATGGCAGTAGAGTATCATGGCTGTGCTGCTTGCCGTGGTGCCACATAGCGGCATACGCCCCGAGTTGAAGGCTATGCTGAAGTTGGTTCCCTTCAGGTAGATGCCGCCTGTATTTGGCGTAGCGCCCTGCCTGATAACAATAGTCCGCATATTCAACTTACCGCAGCCTCCGGTATTGGTTGCCCCAAAACCTGCGAAGCTGATCGTGTCGGCAGTACTACCTGCAGTCAGGTTGATCTGCTGGTAGCGGCCATTCGTAGCCGTTACCGTAGTCGCATTGCTCGTCACCGTGCAGGTGTACACAGTAGGTGCTGCCAGTGAAAACGTGTCACCGGTGGCCGACTTCTGCAATCCCTCACCTGCTACACCAGATCCTCCGCTCGGAGATATGGTGTTTGTGGTAATGCCGGTTATCCTGCCCTTATCGTTTACAGTTATTGTCGGTATGGCTGTGCTGCTGCCATAGCTTCCGGCCACCACTCCTGTTGTTGACAGGCTGAACGCACCACTACTGTTAACAGTCACATCTCCAGAAGGTGAAACTGCTGTCGCCACATTTGAGCCATTCCCAACCCATATGTATGCAGATGTCAACGATGGCAACGTAGGCGTTATGCTCGTCGTTCCTGCCGCTGATAATCGTCCATCAGCACCCACCGTAAATGTTGGTATCAGCGTACTACTACCGTAACTGCCTGCCGATACGCCTGTACTGGATAAAGTCGTAGTTATAGCAGTGCTGCCACTTCCTGAAACCGGACCACTCAACGTTATGTTCTGATTCCCTGTCAAATACGTACTGTTATCATAACTCAACAGCGTTCCGTTCATTCTTACCAGCCCGTTACCGTTCAGTGCGTTCTGCTTGTTGAAAAATGTTGTGTAGTCGCTCGATGACAAATAGCCGTCAGTTGCGCCATCTGCCTGATCTATTGAATACTGTCCGGCTCCGTTGTAGTTTAACGGTCCAACAGCCGTAAAGTCTCCATATCCTTTGTATCCGCTCGGGTTATCGGCAGGGTAGTACCCTTGCAGGTCTTTCTTCGTCGCCAGCTTGCCGTTACCGGTGTCCGGAATAAACGTGCTCCCGAAGAGATTCATATAACCTCCTGCCAGGTACGTCTGCCCCGCGTACTGAGGGATGTTCAGCGTCACACCGTCAAAGGTTGCTGCCCCGCTGCTGCCTGTGGTCGTCAAGGTTATAGGTGCCTGCCTTGCCAATGCAACACCGGCCAAACTATCATCCTTTCCGTCCACATACACCTTCGTAGGTAGTGCCGATACAGCAGCCGTGGTAGCATACACGCTCAGCAACGTATTCACCGCTGCCGTCGTCGGCACCTGAAGGTTACTCGGAGCAGCAAAGCTGTACGCGAACAATCCCGCAGTGTCCAGCCACATTATATTGCCCGATCTCTTTAGTCTACCTATAGCCGTGATGGTGTCCTGCTTCCCGGCCAACCCTGCATTCAGCTCTGCCTCAGTTACACCACCACCGCTGCCGGTAGCTGGCGTCACCCACGCGCTGCCGTCGTAGTAGTAAAAAATACCACCTACCACGGCCAGACCACCCGTCACGCCAACAGAACCAAAGGTGCGTAGCGTATCGCCCGGAGCCTTCAGCACACTGTCCGCGCCAAGCATACCCTCCGCTTTGCTGTATACATTCTTGCCGCCTATCGGTGAGATACGCTGCCCGTAGCCGCTTACGGCCACCAGCATCATACACACCGCCATCACATATCTCAGATTCTTCATTTACTATACCCTGCTTACTGCTCCTGCAAACTGTTTACTATCTTGCCCCTCTTAATTCAGCGGCCGCCACCCGGCACTGTCCGTACCGCTCGACTTCACATATATCGTGCTGTCAGCTACTCCATTGGTGCGTAGATATATGCTTCCGACCGGAGCCTTTACCACATACAATGGCGTTCCCGTTCCCGTCCTGATCACCGGAGCACTCGTGCTGCTACCCACATACAGCTTCCCGCTGCTCACGTAGGTACCGGTACTATCTACTGTCAATGCAGTAGTACCCGCTGGTGTCTTTACTTTGAACTTGCTGGAGATCACCGTATCCGGCTTCTTCTTCTGGGTCAAACCGCTGGTACTGTTACGCACTATCAGTTCATATCCCCCCGTACTGTAAGTAGGCAGTGTCACATTCTTGCTCGACTGTGAACGGCTTACACTCAACGGGTCATTCTGCGCCTGTACTTTGGTCGCAATCGCTGTCAGCATCAAGGCTGCAATCATCAACTTTCTCATGTTATATATATTGGTTTTTAACGTTTACTTATCCCATTTACCCAGATCACACCGCTCGTCCATCACTATGCTCTTCTCATTCACCGGACACCCGCAGTCTCCGCACTTGATCACCTTCATGTGCTCAGCCTTTCCCCTTAGCAGCTTCAATGTCTTGCTTTCCTCTGCCATCGGGCAGGTACTGCATATCAGTATCCTGCGCTCACTCTCCAGCTTCTCTTCGGCAGATACATCCATCAGCCCCAGGCTCTTAGTCCATCCCTCTGCTACATGCCTCAGATTCATCCTCCTACCGTTTCCTTATACTTGATTAGAACACTATCTCCATCCACAAAACCACCATTCTCAGAGTTATCAAACTCCCCTGTCTCCTCATTGTATGGCATCTCCGCGTACACATCATTACCCACATATATCGGCCATAGTATCTCTTTCCCTATCAGGTGTGGCACAGTCAGCGTATCACCAACAGGATACTCCTTCTGGACCGTCTGAAGGTTGCACAGCACATACTTGGTCGTAGTATCAGGCACAGCCTTTATCTTCAGGCGCATCTGGCACTCTTCCTTCCTGGCTGCCGGCCTTACCACCGTCGGAGCAACATATGCCTGCTTCACTTCGTCCTCCTCGTATATGCCAAGTATCAACCCGCCTACGCGCTTGTTGATACCCTTATCCTTCGCGCAGCCACAGCTGTCATACAACGGGAACCACCCGGCACGGTCGCACAGGTATTTCTTCATCCGCTCTATCATCGGCAGCAACCTGCCCTGAACCAGGGCATCTACCTTGTACTGGACATCCTTCCTGTCTCCGCTTGCGCTGCTTTCGTCATTGCTGGCCAACGTCTGCGGACTGTTCAACTGCTGCCCCTGACCGGTAGTCCTCAGCCAGCTGGGCACTATCGCCACCACATCCACAGCTTCTGCCGTTATCTTCCACAGGTACCTATCCCACAGTTCCTTCTGTTCTGCGCTCAGGAACTCACTGGCATTCACCAGCATACCGGGCATCAGCTTTGTGGCATCTATAGCATTCTTTGCGGCTGCCGCCCTGCTTGCGTTGATCAGATCTACCAACTCGTCCTTATTTCCCGTCGTTACCAGCACATTCTTTGCCGCAACCAACTCATCATACAACGCATCACCAAGTATCGGAGCGATATAACGCTCCTCTGCCACCTCTATCGAGTTGCGCAGGTACTTCAGGTCCGCATTGTCATCAATGGCCGCTTTTGCAAGTATCTCATCTACCGTGATAAGTACTTTACGGCCTATGTCGTTTATCCTATACATTGGCCGTTCCGCTATTTTGTACCGCTCCCGGATCTACCGGTGCAGCTGTTACACTCTTCGCTGTTATAAACTCCTTACCACGGTCATCACCCAATGGCTTCCTGCCTAATATCTCCCTGCCTTCATCCTTCGTGATCACCGCATTCACATCAATGTCTCCCAGGAATGACACCGGCTGTATCGCCCTGATATCAATATTCAGGTCTGCCCACTTCGTACCCATCCACTCATCGCATATATTCAGCAATGGCTTCAATACGTTGTTGATGACATATTCCTGCTCCGGACGTATCACGGTAGTATTCGCAATGTCAAAAACGCTCCTGATGTAGGCGCTGTTTCCCTGACCAATGCTTTTCTGTTCCGTACCACCTATAAGCAGTTTGTTCCATTGGTTGCTGGCGTATATCTTCTCCTCAATGTGCTTGTCCTGCTCAATGAAGCTGCCGTCCGTCTCTTTCTCAAACTTGTGGATGTCTGAACCCTCCAGTGTGCCGGACTCGCTCGAAAGTATCACCCAGCGGCCACGCTTGCCATCCCCTGTATGTGTATGAACTATCTTCTTACCCATATCCCGGGCTTCCTGATCTGTAACATTGCCTTTCAGCGTTATCAGACCACCTATTACCAGGTTGTTATCGAAGTTGTCCAGATTATACCGTGAGGCCTTATACTCCAGAATCTGCTGCGGTAGACTGGCCACATTGCTCGGCATGCCATAGTACTCGTAACCCGCCATTTCATTCTTAACATGGATGAATGTGTGCTCATCTTGTTTGTTGTCTACAAACCAATCTTTATTAAGCAGGTTGCCGGTGTAGATCGGTATCTCCGTCAGCTTGTTGGTGTCAAATGTGTAGAAGTTATCTCTGAATGCTCGGCCATAGAATACTGAGCCGCATATATCCTCATCGTCTGGCTGCGATAGCCGGCAGTCAACCAAACTACGGACATACACCTTTACGTACTTCTTTTCACCCACCTTCCCGCGGATGATATGCACAAACGCATTGCCCGTCGTGAACTTATGCTCCAGTATGCTCTTGATGACGTCGTTCAGCGTTTGCTTCTTACGGTTCACGCTCTTGGCCCATTCGTCCAGATCCGGGTAGGTCTTATCAACTTCCGATGCCGAATCATCTTTGATGTACCATCCACGGCCGGCACAATAAGTTGCCTTGCTCGTTACACACGATAGGGTAGTAGGGCTCAGCATCTTCGCCTCTACCAGCACTCCCGCAAATCTGTCGTTATTTCCTATGAATGGCACATATGGCTTGCCGGTCATATTGGTCAAGGTAGCACCGGCACCGTCAAACGGAATAGGATTCTTGGCATCTATAGTGGCAGCGTTCGAAATAGTAGTGCGCTTACGGCTACCGTTCCCTGGTATCGCATTTGCCGTGTGTTGCTGCTCACTGCCATCATTACGCCCTGTTATTACCTTTTTTGCCACGCTTGCTCTCTGTTGGGGTTTCTTCTGATGTTTCTGTTACCTGATCTGGCGCACTCTCTCCCGTTGCTTCTTCTGCTTCCTGCGCACGCTCCTCTACTCCTGTAGCCTCAATAGCTTCTACTATCTCACCCGCTCTGTATGCCTTAATGGATTCCATCGTTGGTAGTTCTTCGAAGTACTTTGCAAGGTTCTTGTTACGGTGGGCCATCTCAGCCAACACGTCCAGATCATTACGCTTACCAAGCGGAAGTCCGCTACCGTTGAACCCAACGACAGCGGACTTATGCTCTTCTTTTATCTTAAAAATGTTCATCCTGTATTATTGTGACCTATACAGGTCGGTTATCAATCGTTACATCAACACCGCACAGCTATTACGCTGATTCCAGTGCAAGGATCGCTGACACACCACCGGCGAACTCATACGCTCCACGGTTATACATGCCTTTGAAGCTGAGTGTAGCACCGTTGTTGTCGCCCCAGGCCTTGCCTGAACCAAGTTCAGTACCGTCCAGACGCACTTTGAACGTTGGCTTCACTTCTCCGTTGACAATGCTTTCACCAATAACAATGATCTTGCCGTTGTTCAGTTCCAGAACGATACCCAACAGGCCGCATGCGCTTGCCTTCTGGTTCAGTTCCATGAAGTTGGTCAGTTCTGCACCCAGGATCTGCACCTGCAGTGTTACAGTATGAGCATACTCATTACTGCCGTTCGTGTTCTGGGTATGCGTCGCCTTGTACTCACCCTCCAGATGGTTAAACTTGATCGGGAAGAATCCGGAACCAGCCAGTATGGTCGCACCGGCCATCAGCGCCACAGCACTGTAGGTTGCAGGCGTAAGGCCCGTTGTAAAGTCAAAGTCTCCTGCATCGAACAGCCATGCACGGCTGATACCACCCGCATTATTGATGCACGTCGGGTTGTATTTAGCGGTTACTTGTGTCAACATGATATTATAATTTTAGTTGTGAATACTCTTTGTTGTGTTAGTAGTTTCCTTTGGTTGTTCCGGTACTATCGTATCAGTGCATGCACTCGCCACCTGGTAGTATAGTTAGACGTTACGGCAGCGCTTCGCATAATGAACATGTACCCCGTATAAGGATTGCCCGGCCAACTCACTGGATTTACGTCAAAGTATTGGTATGTCTGGGCTGTAGACATCTGGAACGTATCGATCAACGTCCAACCAAAAGAACCGTTATAGGTCTTCGTTCCCCATACCTCGATCACCGTGCTGTCATGAGCACTACCTGATATAGGCTTTGCCTGTATCGTAAACCCTACACTGTTACGATGTGGATTCACCACGCATGCAAACGTGTCAGGCGTTGCCCTTGATACCGTTGCACTGTCTGTGGCAAATGTGCCGCCAATGGTACCGCGCTTCGTGAAGTCTCCGGAGAAGGCCTGTGCGCTCGATACTGTCTGGATGCCGGTCATCAGCATCACAATGAGGATAAGTCTTGATAAGTGTTTCATCTTGCTGTCGTTTTTTTGTGAACGTTTTTCGCCACCAAAGCCCACCTTGTTAGGGTGGGCTAAGTTGTTTTTATGATGTATACGCTTTAGAAGCTGGTAACTCCGAATACCACACCGTCAGGACGGATGATCTCAGTACCACCTGTCATGTGCAGCTTGCTCTTCCACACTTCATCGTCTTCATTCCACCAGAGACGTGCTGCCTGGTCAAGGTTTCCACCGCCACCGTAGTTGCGGTCCAGACCGAACATCATGTTACCCCTCATCGTCAGGATACACATGTGCGCCTCGTTTCCTGCGTTCAGTTTCTTCAACACAGGATTGAATGTCTTCTCCACGTAGATCGGAATACCTTTGAAGTTCAGAACAGGTACACCGTTCTGTACCAGCGAAGGACCAGCCGTGCTAGGAATACCGGTAGAGATCAGGTAGTCCTGATACGCTTCTGCCAGCTTACGGTCCACCGTGAATTCCAGCATACTGTCATCCACCGCATCCATTACGTCACTACGCTTGTTATATGCCTCATTGAGGATGTCGTAGGCTTCAGATGGCGTAAGCGCACCGCTCGGAAGCGCTCCCAGAACCTGACCCGCAGGGATGGTACCCAATGCGATATACTTCGCGATCTGTGTCGTAAGACCATCGAAGGCGTTCCAGTTGAACTCCTTCGTAGAGTCAGATGCACGCGCTACATCACCGAAGTATGCATTCGTCAGCATGTCCGCACGTGCGCCCTTCTTCAGGATGTCAAATGCCAGATTGCGGAACACCTCCGGCTGATTGCGCAGGTCGGCCAGTGTGCCTACATAAAACTCCTCCTGGCAGAACTTTGTGGCTGCGTACAGTTCAGAGATGGTCAGTTTCCTGTTACCGGTAGTGCCAACCGTTCCCCAGATGGTCTCACAACTCCTGTCCTTACGTTTCAGGAAGTTCTGCTTCTGGAAGATGTCCACGATCGCCATACCATTGGCAAGGCTCACGTTAGGCACCAGCGTAAACAGGTGCAATGTGTCCGGGTACATCGTTGCGCCCGGTGCAAGATCTGCGAATGAAGGCTGTACGATCAGTTCGAACACTGCCTGCGGATTGAGTTTTATCTGCATCTTTTCTTTATTTGTTGTTGTGAATTAATGGTTTTGATTCAGGCTCAGTTTCAGTTCAGTGGGGTTAGCAGGCTTCTACATTCTTGTAGGCTACACTTCCGGAT
>OGWF01000012.1_pt1 | contig 29200 bp, 13 predicted proteins | sample 1575951 | NCBI WGS metagenome assembly OGWF01 (sample SAMN07581523, study PRJEB24739) | freshwater metagenome | place: Singapore | collected 2015-01
GTTTCCCAGTCACGATAGCAAACGGATCAGGCGGAGGAGGCGGCTCAGGTGGAGATTCGGCTACCGGTGCCGGGGGGGCTTTATATGGCGGTGGCGGTGGCGGTACAAGCGGGTACCAGTCCCCGGGCGGCCGCGGCGCCGTTCGTATAATCTGGGGCGCAAACAGAGCCTTTCCTTCTACAAACACACAAGATATGTAATAAGATAAATATAATAAAGGGTGGGAAATGGCATTAACAGTAATTAAACCTTCAGGGTTAGAGTTATCAGGTAACTTTACAGTTACTAGCCTTACTGCCTCATCTAATGTTAGCGCAGGTAATATAAAGACTGATAATCTGTTATATGCTAATGGTGCCCCTTACGTGTTCGGATCCGGAACACCAGGTGGAACAAATACTCAAGTACAATTTAATGACGCAAATAGTTTTTCGGGAAGCGCAAATTTCACCTTTGACAAAACAACTAATACATTATCTGTAACGAATATTGTTGCTAATGGCAGTGGTTTAACTAGCTTAACTGGTGCAAACGTAACCGGACAAGTTTCTTATGCTGCCACTGCAAATAGTGTTGCTGGTGCAAATGTAACAGGTGCAGTTTCTTATGCAACAACCGCAAACTCAGTTGCAGTTGGAAATGTGTCCGGTATCGGAAACATTGCAACGTTAAACTTAGACGGTAATGCTAGTAATATATTATATGGTAATGGGGTTTTCGCCGCTCCCGCTGCAACAAGCACTTACGGAAATAGCAATGTTGCTAGTTTATTAGCCAGTTTCGGTTCTAACACTATTACTACTACAGGTAACGTACAGGTAGGAAATATTATAGGTAACGGTCAAGCACTAACAGGATTAAATGGTGCTAATGTAACCGGTCAAGTAAGTAATGCAACAGTAGCAGGTACTGTTTACACTAATGCACAGCCTAATATAACTAGTGTCGGTACATTGACTAGTTTGGATGTAACAGGTACTTCTAATTTAGGCAACGTAGGAAATGTTAAGATAACTGGCGGTACCGCCAGTTATGTGTTAAGTACAGATGGCACCGGAAATCTATCTTGGGTAGCACAGTCAGGCGGAGGAGGAGGAGCCTCCATATCCAATGGTACTAGTAATTTAAATATACCGACTAGTGACGGGAACATAACCGCAACTGTTAATGGCAATAGTAATATTGCAGTAATTACTGGTACTGGGGCAAATGTTAATGGATATCTAACGGTATCAGGTGTTTCTAATTTAGGTAATGTAGGAAATGTTAAGATAACTGGCGGTACATCAGGTTTATTTTTATCAACCGATGGTGCAGGCAATTTAAACTGGGCAGCAGCTTCTGCTACTGAGTTAGCTAATGGAACTAGTAATATTAAAATTGCTACGGCTAATGGTAATGTTACATTTAGTGTAAATGGAAACGCAAATGTACTAACCGTTGCACCAACCTCAGTTGTTGTAGGTAATGGAACAGGTGGTTCTATCACAGATTTAGATGCATTGACTGCTAATTATATACAAGGCACACTAACTGCTAATTCTGCTACGCAGCCAAACATTACCTCTATTGGAAATTTAATATCATTGACCGTGACGGGGGTAACAACACTAGGTAGCAACTCTAATGTAAAAATATCAGGTGGAACATCGGGTCAGTTTATCAGAACAGATGGTGCAGGAAATTTAACATGGGCTAACGGATCGATGCAAATTGCAACCGATAACGCTACTAATGCAACGTATTACCCGGTGTTTGCGACATCCACTTCAGGGACAATGTCAAATGCTACTATAGCTAATACAAAATTTCAATTTAACCCTAGTTCAGGTCAACTTACGGTTACTGATCTGAACACTACATCTGATATGACACTAAAAGATAATATTACTCCTATAATGGATCCTATTTCTATAATAAGACAATTAGATGGTTTCGGTTTCAATTGGAAAGACAACGGTAAAAAATCATACGGTTTAATGGCTCAGTTATTAGAGAAGGTTTTGCCCGAATTAGTTAATTATAATACACAAGGATTGAAGACCGTAAATTATTTGCCACTGATAGCATTCTTAATTGAGGCTATAAAAGTGCAGCAAGATGACATTGAGCAATTGAAAGCTAAACGGTAACTAAGCTTACTAAAAAGATAAATAATAGTAGCCGAGTTCAAAGGAGCGAAGATGGCTATTAAAGTAAGCAACACAACTGTCATCGATGACAGCAGAATTATTTTTCCGGTAAACTCATCAGAAGTCGCCACTACTACCTCTATCTCTGTAGGTGCTCTATCTATAAATTTGAATTTAGGTGCAGTATTTACAGTAAACCTCGACGCCAATATAACCTCAATAAGCATAGCAAATACACAAGCATCCGGCAAAACTAGTTCTTTTGTATTGATATTAGTAGCTGATGGAAGCGCAAGAACTGTTGTTTGGCCTGCAAGTTTTAAATGGCCATCAGGAACTGCACCTACAATAACTGACACCGCTGGAAAAAAAGATATATTTACGTTCTTCACCGCAGACGGCGGCACAACTTGGCAAGCATTTATTACAGGGCAGAATATCTAATATGGCTAATTACGCATTTGTTGAAGAAGGTAAAATTGTAAGGGTATATGATTTAGTTCCTAAAAATTGGAGAAACGTAAGCAATTTTTATGTACTATCTGATGATGAACTCGTAAACTTTGGATGGTATAGGTTAGTTAAGGTCACCCCTGATTATGACTCCAGCACACAAAAATTAGGAAACCCTGTATACACATTTGAAAACGAAACTGCATATGAGACTATGACGATTGTTAATATTGAATTAGTTGTCGAAGAAGCAATACCTTATGAGCTATCAGAAAAAGAAATTGAAGATATAAGACAGAGAGAAATACAAAACCAATGGATTAGCATAAGACAACTTAGAGATGAATTAATGAAAAATTTTGAATGGAGATATACTAGGTACGAACGTCAGGTTAGATTGGGAATTAGTCCAACAGATGACATATCTAAACTTGATGAATATATGCAACAACTGGCAGATATTACAACTCTCGAAGATCCGTTTAACATTCAATGGCCTACATTTTTGGAGTAATTAATAATGTTGTTGGCTAAATGGTTATTAACAGTTCAGGGTACAACGTCATCTCCTGCCGTAGTGTCTACAAATATGTATTCGTACGGTGATAATTTGTACGGTCAAGCAGGACAAAACTCACTGGTCTATGGTACGTATCCTAGACCCAAACCAGTAGGATATGGTTTATTGTCGTGGGGTAAAATCGTAGCAGGCGATGGATTTGCTATTGGTTTGCGTAGTGACAACAAACTATTTGGATGGGGCAAAAATAATATAGGTCAGCTGGGTATAGAAGACCAGTTAAACAGAAGCAGTCCCTCACAAATAGGAACAGGTGATTGGTCTAATGTATACACTAAGGGAAGTACTGTATACGGTCTATCCTCAGATAATTTATTGTATGCTTGGGGTTACTCTGAGTTTGGTCAACTAGGTAACGACAAGATACTGTACACTGATTATGTAAAGTCTTGGAGTAAAGTGGCAGTAGGCTTTTCTCACACTGTGGCTATTAGAAGCGATGGTGCATTGTTTACGTGGGGTCTTAATAACTTTGGTCAGTTGGGTACAAATGATACTATAGCTAGGTCTAGTGGTATACAACTAGGCACAGATACTTGGGTAGATGTTGCTGCTGGAAGAAGTCAATCATACGCTATTAGAAGTGATGGTAAATTATTTTCTTGGGGCATGAACCCTAACGGTGAATTAGGTGATACTACCCTTATTCATAGGTCTAGTCCTGTACAAGTGGGCGTGACAGATTCTGATTTGGCAACCAAATTATTCGTTAGTGTACGAGCTATGAATAGATTTGCTTCTGTAGTAGACTCAGATGGAATAGCGTATACGTTTGGGGTTGATTCAAACGGCGAAACTGGATTAGGGTCCCCCTCTCGAAACGTAGTAAGACCGATTACGTATTCTAGTTTAGTAGACGAAGCTTCAATACAAGCATACGCATCATCTGCTAGTATAGAACCTTACCCCTACAGTTGGACACAAGTGGCTTTCGCTTCTAATACGACCTACGCTATTAGAAATGACGGAACATTATGGTCCTGGGGATATAATGACTATGGTCAACTAGGCACAAACGACACGATACAATACAGACCATACCCAATACAAGTCGGAAACGAATCTTGGAAACTGTTAGGTAATGTAGGCGGTAACAGTACTAGTTTTATGGTTGCTGTAAGGGCAGACGGAACAGTTTGGTCTTGGGGTAGAAATCAAGGTAACTTAGGAACAGGGGATGTTATTAACAGATCCAGTCCTACACAGATCGGCTCACAAGATTTCGCTTCTATTTCATTAGGTGCAAGTCACGTAGTCGCACTAAACAATCAAGGACTACTGTACACATGGGGTGTTAATGACACCGGCCAATTAGGACAAAATGACGGTATAGCAAAGTCCAGTCCTGTACAAGTTGGTGCTAGTTCTTGGTTGTTTGCAACTGCAGGAGAAAGATTTAGTGCTGCGATAGATATTAATGGATTAGTATACACATGGGGAGTTAATACTAATGGGCAATTAGGAAATGCCACCGATATAAATAACAAATCTTCTCCTGTGCAGATAAGCACGACCAGTATTAACAATTATGAAGATTTGATATCCTATGCCACATATAAAGGTCTGGCACCATTAGTATTTCAAAGTTGGACACAAGTCGCAATAGGCAACCCAGGATTTATATTAGGAATACGTGGAGATACTGGGTATCTGTATTCATGGGGAGAAAATTCTAGCGGGCAATTAGGTATAGGGAATACGATCAGTAGATCAAGTCCTGTACAAATTGGCACCTCACAATGGATAGCAGTAGCAACCGCAGCTTCTACATCATATGCAATTAGACAAGATGGTGCATTGTTTGCTTGGGGTAATAATACTCTAGGAAGATTAGGCGACGTATCTACTATAAACAAATCAAGCCCTGTACAAATAGGAACCAGTTCATGGTTGCAGGTTCATGCTGCTAACGGGTCACATGTAGCTGCATTAAGAAGTGATGGTAGATTATTTACGTGGGGTGCCAATGACGGCGGCCAATTAGGACTGAACAGCACACCAAATTCACACCTATCGTCGCCTACGCAAGTTGGTACTAGTAGTTGGACAGCAATTTCTGCTAGTAACTATGGTACTATGGCTATTAGACAAGACCGTGCGTTGTTTGCTTGGGGCGTTGCAGACAGTGGACAATTAGGTATAGGGATAAATGTAAGAAGGTCTAGTCCTGTACAGGTAACGTCCATAATTGATGGACAGAGGGAATATTCATATAGACAGATAACATCAAATCCGTATCCATTCTCTTACACACAGATTGATTCTATAGCTTCTAATTTTAGTACATTCTATGCTATAGATAGTGCAAAAAGATTATTTACATGGGGCTCGAACGCCAATGGACTCACAGGTATAAACTTGACGGCTGGCTCGGTCTCAAGTCCTTCTATAGTAGGAACAAGTAGCTGGTCTAGTGTAGCATCGACCTTTTCTCACACACTTGCAATACGAAACGATGGGTCATTATTTGCATGGGGAACAAACAACTTCGGTCAGTTGGGAAATTCAGCAATAATTTCTAGGTCCTCGCCAGTGCAAATAGGTACTAGTAGTTGGTCTATGGTTGCTGCAGGAGAAATAATCTCTTATGCAATACGCCGCGATGGTGCATTGTTTGCCTGGGGATATAATTCTCTTGGATCTTTGGGTATAAACAGTACTGTACATAGATCCTCTCCTAGCGCAGTGGGTACAAGTAGTTGGATAAAAGTTACAGCCAACGGAACAACCGCTGCAGCCATAAATGTTGCAAATAAATTGTTTGTATGGGGTAACAATGGCTACGGTCAAGCAGGCGGTGACAATACAGTAATAACAAAGTCTAGCCCAGTGCAAGTAACTTCTTTACTAGTAGGTGATGAGGATTATCAGTACCGAGTTGGACAAGGACTTCCTATATATTCATGGAATGTATTATCGTCTTCGAATTTAAGTTACTATATGATTCGTGAAGACGGTGCATTGTTTGCATTCGGTACTAATGCGACCGGCCAACTTGGTACAAATAACACTTTACCGGTGACATTCCCTGTACAAATAGGCACTAGTTCTTGGTTGAGTGTGTCAGCCGGAGGAACACATGTATCTGCAATTAGAGCGGACGGTGCATTGTTTACCTGGGGTAAAAATGATTTTGGTCAGCTTGGTATAGGGTCTACAGTTATTAATAGATCAAGTCCTGTACAAATAGGTACTAGTAGCTGGATAGCAGTTTCTAGCGGATATAACACAACTGTTGCTATTAGAAGCGGTGGAGGATTGTTTGCCTGGGGCGCTAATGATGCCGGCAAATTGGGATTGAATGATTTAGTAAACAGATCCAGCCCAGTCCAAATAGGATCAGATACGTGGTCAAAATTAACAGACCAGCATTATGTTGCAGTAGCTGCAATCAAAACAGACAACACATTGTGGATGTGGGGAGAAAACGCTACCGGATTAGTGGGATCTAGTGACACATCTAATAAATCCAGCCCTGTACAAGTCACTTCAATGTGGTACACGAACGCAGAAGATGAATACTTAACAAATAAAGGACTACCGTACGCTGAGTGGAAATACGCAGATATAGGTAACGGAGCATCGCATACATTTGCTATAACTACTGACGGTGCGTTATGGGGATGGAACACAAACCCGGCCGGCACCATCGGTAATATAAATTCAACAGGTGTATTGGGACTAAATGACACCTTTACTAGACGTTTCCCAACTAAAATAGGAACCAGCAGCTGGACTATGGTTTCTTCTCATGGTAATGGTGGTGCAGCTATTAGAATAGACGGAGCATTATTTGTTTGGGGCCAGAACAACGTAGGACAATTAGGTTTAGGGGATAGTATAAACAGATCCAGTCCTGTGCAGTTAGGGACTAGCAGTTGGCTTAGTGTATCATCCGGACTATCTCATATTGTTGCAGTTAGATCAGATGGGTTATTATTTGCCTGGGGCGTTAATACTAACGGGATGCTAGGGGATAATACCACTGTTACTAAATCTAGCCCAGTACAAATAGGTACTAGCAGCTGGACATTTATTTCTGCAGGTCTAACTAGAACACACGCTATTCGTTTAGATGGTACATTGTATTCTTTTGGATTAAACACCAATGGTGAATTAGGCACTAATAACCTAACCCAATATAATTCTCCTGTAGCCATAGGTACCAGTAGCTGGACTTCAGTGAATGCAGGGTTCACTCATACTACCGGAATAACAACTAACGGTTCACTGTTTGCATGGGGCGGAAATACTACTGGAGCATTGGGTATTGGCAACATTATTTCTAGGTCTAGTCCTGTACAAATAGGAAACGGTGTATGGAAGTACTCTGCTGGATCTAATGCAATATTAAATGATGATACATTATGGGGATGGGGTCCAACAATTAACGGAAACCCATTAAACGTTGACTTATCAAGTCCAGTACAGATAGGAACATTTTCTACATGGAAGTTTATCGGTAACCAAGCTTGGCATAAAAATTCTGCTATAGCCGGCAACAATAGATTATACCAATGGGGAACTAACGTACTTAATTATCAACCAACTACTGGTATAGTATCAGCTACGGTTATTACAACTGCATATTCAGACACATGGAACGGAATATCAGTGGCTTCATCGCACACAATGGGTTTAAGAAGCGATGGTAGAATTTTTACCTGGGGCTATAATTTTGATGGTCAGTTAGGTAATTTTTCAAGAACCACCTCTACTACATATGGCTCCAATGGTCTATCCATGCCAATAATGATAGGAAATAGTAGCTGGACTTCGGTAGCAGCATCTGCTTTTGGTCCGGGTCTTCCTGGATATACATCAGCAGCAATTAGAGGAGACGGTTTACTATTTACATGGGGTGTAGGTACATCAGGAGAGACCGGTCTAAGTGAATTAATAAATAGGTCCAGTCCAACTCAAGTAGGTGCATTGTCTTGGAGAAACATTTCAAGTGATGTTCGATTTATGTCGGATATTAACCACCGATTGTATACATGGGGAACAGTGAGTTCTGTACCATCCGGAGATGTGTACGGAATAGGAAAATCTAGCCCAACTCAAATAGTAACAAGTTCTTTCGGTACTGACTCATTCAGTGATGTAGTTTTAGGCGGCGAGCATATTTTAGCTCTACGAAATGACGGTAGATTATTTTCTGCAGGAAGAAATCATCAAGGTCAACTAGGTAGATCGAACGTAGTTAATAGTTCAGTATTGTTGGCTGTAGGCACTAGTTCTTGGACTCAAGTTTTTGCTAGTGTAGGACCTTACTTAGCAGAATGGTCAGGTGCTATCAGACAGGATGGTGCATTGTTCATGTGGGGAAACAATTCTTACGGTCAGTTAGGATTGAATAATACATTAAGTAGATCAAGCCCGGTCCAAATAGGAACAGAAAGTTGGGTTTTTGTAAGAGGTAACGTAGGTGTCCGTAACGACATACGTAATGGCTTATTCATATGGGGACAAAATACTAACGTACCGTTAGGTGATAATTTGTACTTCTTGGTATCTAGGTCTAGTCCTGTACAAGTGATGAATGGGTTCTACGGTGATTCTTGGATCATGGCAAGCTCCGGCAGAGACCACAGTGTAGGTGTAAGATCAGATAATAAATTATTTACTTGGGGATATAATAACAACGGAGAATTAGGTGACAGTAGTGGTATATCAAAATCTGCACCTATACAAATAGGAATATCTAACTGGAAGTATGTATCTGCTAACGGAGAGCCTAACACATTTGGTATAACAACTGATGGCTATTTATGGTCTTGGGGCCTCAATAACTCCGGACAACTAGGAGCGATAACAAGTCCAGGTATAAACAGATCCAGTCCTGTGCAAGTTGGTTCAGGATCGTACTGGGATAAAGTAGGTATAGGAAATTCTACTGCATACGGCTTATCAGTAGACAACGTTTTGATGAATTGGGGAGCTACTACTGGTTCTAAGATTTTACCTGACAACGGCGACGCATCATTTGTGACTCCAGTAACAACTGGTCTAATTTCTACATTTAATATGTCATGGACTCAAATAAGAGCAGGTAGTAATCATACAGTAGGTATTAGAGATGACGGAGCAATATTAACCACTGGTCTTAACAACCAAGGTCAACTAGGAACTGGTTACTATACAGGAGCCACTGTTAATAACTATTTTAGAAAAATAAACAATAATTCTTCTTGGTCTAATATTTCTGCAGGGGGAGATCACAATCTTGCATTGTCTATGGATTCTAAGTTGTTTACTTGGGGCTATAACAATGCCAATCAATTAGGTACAGGTTTAGTAGGAACAGCTAATAATACATCGAATCCCGTACAAGTTACAACTGAAAGTGTTATCGCTATAGCAGCAGGAGCTAGCACATCAGCAATGATACGCAATAGTGTAGCGAACGGACAATTATACATATGGGGTCAAGGCGGTTGGGGCAACAACGGCAATAGCAAGATGAACAATAATGCTAGTCCTACTATTGTCCCTACAATTAAGCAATCATACATTATGCTAGCTGCCGGGTATAGTCACTCTGTTGGGTTATTGGTAAATAATAATCTAGTGGTGTCCGGTAGAAATGCCAACGGCGAATTAGGAATTGGTGACTCTATAAACAGATCGAATCCTGTACAACTTGGATTAACTCAATCATTTATTGCAGTAGACGCAGGGTTAAACCACAGTGCTGGTATAGATAGTAATAATACTCTTTGGGTTTGGGGCGCCGGTGTCTCAGGAAAAACAGGGGTAGGTACAACAGCAAGCAAATCTAGTCCAGTTCAAGTAACAACTAAGTTTGATAACTACACAGAAATGTTATCTTATGCCACTGCAGTGGGGCAGTCAATCGATTACTGGACCTACATGACACCGAGCTACAGTGGAACCCCGGCGTTTGGTATAAGAAATGACGGTAAGTTATTTGTTTGGGGTGAAGGTTTTAACTGGGTATCAGGTTTGGGATCACAAACCTTGTACTTGTCGTTACCGGTAATGCTGGGAAATGAATCTTGGACTACAATTACTGTAGGCAACAGTAGAGCGTTGGCTATTAGAAGTGATGGTCTGTTATTTGCATGGGGAGATAACAGAAACGGTCAGTTAGGAATGAATGATACTGTTTATAGATCCAGCCCGACACAAGTAGGTACTAGTAGCTGGACATCAGTTGTGGCAGGTCTCCAACATGTATTAGCGATAAAGAGCGACGGAACATTGCATACGTGGGGTTATAATTTTAACGGACAGTTGGGTGTTCTTACTAATGCTGATAGATCAAGTCCAACTCAATTAGGCACTGACCTATGGACAAAACTAGGAATTACAGATTCTACATCTTTTGCTATTAGAAATGATGGTGCATTATTTACTTGGGGGGACTACCAAACAGGTATTTACGGGATACCTACTGTCACGAGCAATAGATCCAGCCCAGTGCAAATAGGTACCAGCAGCTGGACAGCAGTTACTGGTGGCTCTAGATTTGCCGCTGCAATTAGATCGGATAATACATTGTGGGCATGGGGTATTAATACTAACGGACAATTAGGCTTAGGTGATACCTTTAACCGTTCTAGTCCTACACAGATAGGATCAAGTTGGATCTCTATTTCTGCCGGTGATAATTTCTTATCAGCCGTTGATTCTTCTAAGTTAATGTATGCTTGGGGTCAAAATGCCTCAGGGCAATTAGCATTAGGCGATTCAATCAATCGTTCTAGTCCCGTACAAATAGGAACTAGTAGTTGGTCTTTAGTAAGTTCTAGAAAATCAACTTTGATGGCACTAACAGTTGATAACATAATTTTTGGAGCAGGTAGCAATGCTTCCGGAGGAGACTTGGCTGGTAACTTAATAGATTTCTATAGTGCTTCTACAACAGTAAGCAATCTTGTATTACTTGCCCCTCCAGTAGTTCAATGGTCACACATAAGTTTAGGGACATTCGGTAGTGCAGCTATAAGAAAAGACGGAACACTGTTTACTTGGGGCTCTAATACTAACGGTAGTTTGGGTGATATGACACCAGTGGCATATCGACCAGTACCTACTAAATTGAATGGAATATGGAAATCTGTATCTATCAATGGTACTGACAATGACGCCACTTCCTCATACGTTCATGTAATGGCTATAAAAGAAGATAACACACTTTATGGTTGGGGAAACAATAACCTAGGAGAGTTGGGTTTATTATACGGTCATCCAACTATTCCGGGTATAAATTGGTTATCAGTGTCTAGGTCTAGTCCTACTCAAGTTGGTCCTGGTTATTTTGTGGCTTCACCAGTTCAAATAGGTGTTAGTTCATGGCAACAACTAGATTCTGGAACGCAGCACGTTCTTGCTTATAGAAGTGATGGTCTGTTGTTCGGATGGGGAGATAATAGAACAGGCGAATTAGGTGACGGTACTACTTCTAGTAAGTCTAGTCCAGTGCAGTTAGGTAGTTTTACTTCTGTAAGTGCCGGAGAAGTGCATTCATTGGGTATAACATCAGATGGAAGCCTATATGCATGGGGTGGCGTTGCAGCATCTACTGATACTATACCGGTGCGTTCTAGATTAGTACCGTATGATTATTCTTGGACATCAATTGCATCTAATGATTTTGCATCATTTGGAATAACAAGCAAAGGAGAATTATACGCTTGGGGTACCAACAGTTCTGGAATGTTAGGTATAGATTCTTCAATATCTCCTAATATAACGTTAGCACCAATCAAATTAGGTACAAGTAGTTGGACAGCGGTTCACGCATCTACTAGTCACGTGTTGGCTATACGAAGTGATGGAGCATTATTTGCTTGGGGCCAAAATGCAGCAGGACAGTTAGGTACGAGCGACACTTTTAACCGTTCAAGCCCAGTACAAATAGGCACTAGTTCTTGGACAAAAGTAAATTCTAACAACCAAGACACACCTACATCAATAGCAATTCGTATCGATGGTGCATTGTTTATGTGGGGTAATAACCAATATGGACAATTAGGTTTATCAAACACTATCAACAGTTCTAGTCCAGTACAAGTAGGCACTAATAGTTGGGTTATGGTGTCAGGAAACTTGGGTATTGCTGTTACCGGACCTAACTCGTTATGGGCTTGGGGTCGTAACAACAACGGACAGTTGGGGTTAAATAATACAATCAACAGGTCTAGTCCAGTACAAGTAAATGCAGGAGGATGGTCTTACGTCTCTGGCGATGGCAACACATCACACGCTATCTACAGCTTCGGAACTACCTTAGGTCAACTATGGGCATGGGGGCTTAACGCTAACGGACAGCTAGGTGACAATACAGTAGCAAATAAGTCTTCTCCAGTAGTAATAGGTACCGTAGCAGACAGTTGGACCTTCGTCGATACTAGATCCAATATCGGTGCAAAAAGATTAGGTGGTTTGTTCACATGGGGTCTAAACTCATCTGGTCAATTAGCAGTAGGTGACACGTTAAATCGCTCTAGTCCTACACAAATAGGTGCTGACTCGTGGACAATAGCTACCGGCTCAACTACTAGAAAACTAGCATTAGAAAACACTGGTTTTATTTATGTATGGGGCGATAACTCAGGTGGTCAATTAGGCACAGGTGATAATAATTCTACAACCACACCTAAAGTAATAAACATAGCCGTAACCTCACCTACATTAGTTAGCTCATCTAGTTGGACACAAGTAAGTGCAGGGTATGCACATAATTTGGGTATTAAGTCTGATAGCACGTTGCATGGTTGGGGTAATTACACTGCTAATAGTTTTGATACATACTCATGGACTATAAGTTCAGGAAATCAATTCTCGTTGATGCTCAGAAATGATGGAATGCTATTTGCAGTAGGTCTTAATAGTGGCGGTCAACTAGGACAACTTAATACTATAAACAGGTCTAGTCCAGTACAAATCGGTACAAGTAGCTGGACCGCAGTTAAAGCATCAAACTACAGTGCCTTTGCGATAAGAAGCGATGGTGCATTATTTGCATGGGGTAACAATTTTGCTGGACAACTCGCAATAGGAACTACTGGCACCGCTTCTAACAGATCCAGTCCAGTACAAATAGGTACTAGCTCATGGACATCATTACATACTGGTTTTGCTACAGGAGATAATGCTAAAAATGGTGTCTATGCAATTAGACAAGATGGTGCATTGTTCGGATGGGGCGACACTGGTTCAGTGTTGGGTCTAACTAATACAGCACAAGCTGGCTCTAACATTAACAGCCCTGCTCAAATCGGTACAAGCAGTTGGATTATGGCAGCTTATGGTCAACAAACTAGTATGGCTATAAGAAGTGACGGACTGTTGTTTGCATGGGGTGCGAACTATTCTGCTGCGGGCATTGCAACTTCTAGTCCTACTCAAATTACTTCATTCTTGTCGGAAGCACAAGAAATAGATTATTCTAATTTCTTAGGTCAAAGCCCCTACAGTTGGCTTTCTGTAACAGGTGGTGACAGCCAAGGAATGGGAGTAAGAAGTGATGGACTATTGTTTACTTGGGGATTGGAAACTCAATACGGTATACTTGGATTGGGTTCTACTAATAGCGTATCTGGAACCAGATATGCTCCAGTTCAACTAGGAAACAGTAGCTGGACAATGGCATCATTGGGTGATTCTCACGCAGTTGCACTTAGATCAGACGGTGCATTATTTACTTGGGGATTTAACAACTTTGGACAATTGGGCTTCGGTGACACTATTAACAGGTCTAGTCCTACACAATTAGGAACCAGCAGTTGGTCATTTATTGATGCGGGCTATAGCATCACATCTGCAATACGTACAGACGGTTCTTTATTTGCTTGGGGTAGCGGCACTAGTGGACAGTTGGGTATATTTGATGCTATATCTAGGTCTAGCCCAGTGCAAATAGGTACAGAAAGTTGGACTCAGATAGTCGGAGCAAACGCTACATTCTTGGCAAAACGCAAGGATGAAACACTATGGGCTTGGGGTTATAACGGTGTAGGATCAATCGGTGACTTCACTGGAACAAATAAATCAAGTCCTGTACAGGTATCAACGTTGCTCAACGAACCAGAAGTAAATGTTTTGAGCTATATATCAGCTATTCCAACAACAATAACTAGTTGGTCTCAATTATCTACTGGTCAATGGCATAGTGCTGCTATCGACACCTCAGGTGGTCTCTGGGTCACAGGTAGAAATAATGAGGGCCAATTAGGGTTAGGTAATACTACCAACTTATTTAAATGGACAAAAGTAGGAACTAGCTCCTGGTCTCAAATAAGCGCTGGTTATACACACACGATGGGAATACGTTCTGATGGAAGATTATTTGTATGGGGAGGTAATGCAAACAATGAGTCTGGTATTGGTTATGCAACATCTAGTCCTACACAAATAGGTGTAGCTATCATTTCTGAAAATGACAATACTGCATATTCAGCATTGATAGGGGCAACAGAACCTGCTAGAGTTTCATGGACTTCTGTGTCTGTCAATAGAACAAATGGTTATATGGCAGGTATATCATTAGATGGTAGCTTATATACGTTGGGAAGAGAAAATAACGTAGGACAGTTGGGTGATAATTCTACTATTGTACCTGAAATTATTAAGTTTAGAAAAATAGGAAATGATTCTTGGTCCCAAGTTAACGTAGGTAATAGTTTTGCTATCGCACTAAAATCAGATAATACATTATGGGGCTGGGGTGTTGGTGGATTTGGTTTCAATGATACAATTAATAGATCCAGTCCTACACAAATAGGTACCAGCAGCTGGACTATGATAAGTGTTGGCGGGGGTAATGGCGGCGGCGAAATTGCCGCAGCAATAAGAACCGATGGTGCGTTATTTGTTTGGGGCGGAAATAGTAATTTCAGTTTAGGTATTAATGACACACTAAATAGATCCAGTCCTTCCCAAATAGGTACTAGCAGTTGGACCAGTGTATATGCAACTTCCGGCGCTACCCATGGTGCTATCCGTAGTGATGGCGGACTATTCATGTGGGGTAGAGGCGCATTTGGAGAAATAGGTAACGGTGGAAGAGGTGACTTGAACTCGCCCACACAAATAGGTACTAGCAGCTGGACATTTTTAACAGGTGGTAGGGGCTTGTACGGAAGCACATATGCAATTAGAACTGATGGTCGATTGTTTGGATGGGGAGTAAATCAATCTGGACAAATCGCTGACCCGGCAACACCGTTCTACTCTAGTCCTGTTGCAATAGGTACTAGTAGTTGGACGGCTGTGTCAACTGGTGGTATCCACGTAGTTTATGGTTATAAAGCAGACAAAACTGTATGGGGATGGGGAGCATCTGGGTCAGTGTACTTAACTGGCATTGTATCTAGTTATTCATACTCAAGCCCCGTACAAATAGGAACAAGTAGCTGGAGCTTCATACAACCCGGAAACTCTCCTTCAGTATATGCAATACCAGAAAATGATACTAGTAAATTATACATGTGGGGAGACTCCGGCGTTAATAGATTGATGTATGGACAGTTTGGATTCGGATCTCAAATGACCAGCTTAAATTTCAATGATGTTGGTGTAATGACAGCATACGATGAAAATCCAGTAAGCTGGTCACAGATTCACGCAGGCCTGCAGGGCAGCAGTGCTATACGTTCAGATGGAGCACTATTTACATGGGGAATAGCTAGTGACGGGGCATTGGGTGACGGACTAGTTGTTGGTCGTGTCATACCTGTAAAAATTCAGGATAACGAATCTTGGTCTATGATTCACACTGGATTCAAATTCCGCTCAGGCAAAAAGACTAGTACCGGTGACAAGCTATGGACATGGGGTCTAAATAACGCAGGGCAATTGGGAATAAGCGATACACTGGCTAGATCCAGTCCTGTGCAAATAGGAGCAAATGATTGGAATGATGTTGAGTTAGGGGAGTCTCACGTAGTCGGTATAGATTCTGCAGGAATGTTATATACATGGGGACTTAATAACACGGGTCAGTTAGGTGTAACTGATACCTTGCCGAGGTCTAGTCCTACACAACTTGGAACTAGTTCTTGGGTAATAGTATCTGCTGCAAGTAGTTCTACTAGCGCAATAAATTCCGAAGGTGCCTTATACGTATGGGGTCAAAACAACGTAGGACAATTAGGAGATAGTACTAACATAAACAGATCAAGCCCAGTACAAATAAATGCATTAAGTAGTTGGGTCAATGTTGCAGTAGGCGGTGTGTACGCTTTGGCGCAAACAAATAACGGTTTATTGTATGGTAGAGGTCAGAATACTCAAGGAGAGTTTGGAGTACGTTATTATAACACTGGATTCTCTACTGCTGTCCTAGCAACAGACATAGATGAAAAATTCAATAGTCTTGGTATTAACAATAGCACTACTATTGCAGTAAGAAAAGATGGTGCATTGTTTACTTGGGGTAGAGATTTCGGCGGATCATTGGGTGATATGGGTACTATTGTTACTAGATATTATCCTAATAGGATAGGCAATAGTAGCTGGACCTTAGTTGCTACTGGCATGAAATCTCTACATATGGCAGCGGTTAGATCAGACGGGGCATTATTTACATGGGGCGAGAATGGATCAGGTGAATTAGGGCTAGGTATTTCCGGCACAACTAATAGACGATCTAGCCCCACACAAGTAGGAGTACAAAGTTGGACTTTTGCTCAAACAGCTAACGGATTTACAGTTGGGTTAAACTCTAGAAACGCAATGTTCACTTGGGGTAAGGCAGGAGCAAACATGGGTCTAGGACTTCTAAGTACTTCAGGATCGTACACTTCGCCTTCATTTGTCAGAACACGTGATGACAAGTATATCAGAATGACTGCCGGTGGCATAAATGCAGCTATACGAGATGATAACGCAATGATAGTATGGGGTCCTAACGGCAATGGTCAGTTGGGTATTAACAACAGAACGGCTATGGGTTATCCGTTGAGAGTTGGTTCATTTTCTTGGACAACAGTAGCATCTACTACAGCAGGCGATGCTACGATGGGAATAAAAGTAGATAAAACATTATGGACATGGGGTTACAACGCCACTGGTTTACTAGGCCTTAATACAACAATCGCTAACCGATCTACCCCCGTACAAGTGGGACAATTTGAGTATAATTCTATTGATGTGGGCACTTCATATCTATCAGCAGTTAGAAATGACGGTGTTCTATTTAATTGGGGAATTAATAGTAATGGTCAGATAGGTATTAATAACACAATCAATCAATCGAGCCCAACACAAATAGGTACATTAGTAAGTTATGCAAAGAATACCACAATACCACTGTCTCCTGTGCAAATTGGTTCTAGTAGCTGGACTTCAGTCTCAGCTGGATCTAGTTACAGTATGGCAATAAGATCAGATAATGCGTTATTTGCATGGGGTTCTACCCAGTATGCCGGCATAATAGGGTCGCCTACACAATTAGGATACAGTGTTTCACAAATATCTGCTGGTTTAAGTAACTTTGGTTTCATATCACCTAACTCAGAAAATGAATAATAGGTAATATTTTTTTAAGATACGTCTACTGTATAAGTAGATGTATCTTATTAAAGAGGAATATTACGAGATGCATGAAATTGACATGATGCTCAAGTTGCAACTTGAGGGAAAACACGAAGAGGCAAGAAAGTTATCAGACAAATTAGAAGCCATTGGTGAACATAAAATTCTAGACCCCAAAGGACAAAACACTCAGGATATTTGGTTCCGTCATTGCTTTAATCGTGGCTGGTTTATGATTCAGGACGGTGATTATCAAAAAGGATGCCAGCTTTTAGAACACGGAAGATTTTTAAGTGTATATGGTAGCCCCCCACTAAAGACTGACGCACCTATTTATAACCCCGATGCACACGATATCAAGGGTAAATCGATAATAGTATCACTCGAAGGTGGGTATGGTGATGAAATCATTCATGCAAGATTTGCTCAAAGTTTTAAACAAAAAGGAGCAGCGAAAGTATATCTTGCTGCTGCACCCGAGTTAGTCAGTGTATTCGAAAGAATGGATGGAGTAGATGGTGTAATCCTTAGAAATCAAGCACACACGGTACAGCATGATTACTGGGTTCCTGGTTTTAGTGCTGGGTGGGTAGCTGGTCACACATTCAATGATTTTCCGGGAGATCCATACCTAACGCCCAGACAAGAAAGCGTGGATATTTGGAAGTCGATTATATCTAGTGACAAGATAAAGGTTGGTATTCGATGGGCCGGCAACCCTAAGTTTGAGCATCAGCAGTTCCGCAGATTCCCTGAGTCATTTATGACTAATTTGTCTAAATATGACGAATTGCAGATATACTCTCTACAACGAGACCACAACACTGTACAACTACCTGAAAATGTTACAGACTTGCAGCATCTACTGATAAGCTGGGAAGATACTATGGGTGCTATAGCAAACATGGATATCGTAATTACCAGTTGTACTAGTATTGCTCACTTGTCAGCAGCGATGGGTAAAGAAACATGGGTAATGGTCCCGATCTTACCCTACCATACTTGGACTATGGGAAGCCCTGATGCAGATACCAGCCCATACTATAAGTGTGTAAAATTATTCAGACAAAAAGAAGCTAGGTCATGGAACAGTGCTTTCCAGAATATGTATAAATCGTTAGAAGAAAAATTCAACTTGAAACATATCGATATGCCGAGCGAAGACAAAGAAACCAAAAGATTGAATCTAGGTTGCGGATTCAATCAATTTGAAGGTTTCTTGAACGTAGACAAATCTGATTTAATACCATGCGATCAAAAAGTAGATTTGGATGTGTTCCCGTGGCCATGGAAAGACAATGAGTTTTCTCATATTGTAGCAAAAGATATCTTAGAACACTTGGGAGAAAAACCTAGTGATATAATCAAAGTGATAAAAGAGATGTATCGAGTTAGCGAGAACGGGGCTATCTGGGAAATACAAGCACCTCATTGGAATTGCGAAACTGCTAAAGATGACCCAACACACAAACGTGCAATAACAATTGCAATGTTTAGTTTGTTTAATAAAAAGTTAGTTTTTGACAGAGCGCAACTTGGGCATACTGAGTCAATGTTAGCCTTTGAAGAAGATGTAGATATTGAAGTATGTGATACGCAGTTTGACTACACCCCGCCTTTTGTTGCTAAGATTAAGGACAAGGCTATATCTCAAGAAGAACTAACCTATGCATTAAATCATTTGAATAACGTTGCAACATCGTTCAAAGTTCTTATTCAAGTTCATAAGCCTGGCAGATATGACCTAGCTGAACTTAAAAAGATGATAGAAGAAAATTATGAACGAAAAACCACTTAATCTGTTTTACTCTAAATCTGTAGAAGTTGAAAAAGCCTACATCATTACAGTAAAAGGTAATGATAGTTCAGAGAACCATTCTAGAAGATGTCAAGAATCTTGTGAGAAAGTCGGTCAACCGTATACTGTATGGGACGCATTTGATGGAACCAAAAACGGAGACATACAAGTGCCGTCCCATAGTAAACACGATAGCATCACTAAGATATTAAAAATATCAGATCACTATCTTACTAGGGGAGAAGTTGCATGTGCATTGAGTCATATAAGTCTCTGGAGACATTGTGCAGAGATTGATAGACCTATTGTAATCTTAGAACATGATAGCGTTATGGTTAATAAATTCAGTGTTATGAATTCATATAATTCTATTGTATATCTAGGTGGCAATGAATGGGCTGAACAAGGTTGGAAAATTTATCCTATACCACCACATGCCAGTGAAGGCCCAAATTATTTGTTTATTTGCCGCGCCCATGCTTATGCGATAGATCCGACAATGGCTAAAAATTTATTAGCTCATGTAATAAAACATGGCATATGCGCTCCATTAGACATAATGATGAGAGCAGACTTATTCAACATAAGTCATCAAGGTCTTTACGCATATGACAAAAACTACGATAAAATCAACGATACCACTATAAAAGCAAGACCGGTACATGGTAGAACTACCGAGCGTAATGATACATTGAGTTACTGATGTATAGACAATCTTATGATTTTAACCTCGATGGAGGGTCAGTCACTAATCTTGAATTTTTAGTAAAAACATACGGTATCCCCAACACCTACATTGAAGTAGGTGTGTTTGAGGGTATTACTACTGTTTGGTTCAGTGATTTAATTACTCCGCATAATAAAAATTTTAAGTTATATGCTGTCGATCCTCATGTCGGCAGTGATGACATGAATGATGATTTCAGTAAAGTGAAAGAAAACTTCATTTTTAACATAAATGCAAACACTCATAAAAACATAACTTATATCTCTAAATCTAGTAAAAAAGGTCTAATCGACTTAATAAATCAAGGTGTTGAAGCGGAGATAGTATACATTGATGGCGACCATACTGCTAGCACTGTTCTTTCTGATTTAGTTTTATCATGGCAATTACTTAAGGTTGGCGGTGTTATGCTATGCGACGATGCTACATTTTGGCGATTCATTGATAACAACGGAACAGAGTCCGCTCAACTGAGCGTCCGAATGGCAGTAGAAATGTTTATTCAATGCAATTGGCATAAAATTAGACCAATACAGTTGCCGTCAAGCTCACAGACAGCTTTCATTAAAATAAAAGAATAGCAGATTGACAGTATTTGTGTGAAATAAATACTATTATTCGGGAGTTTTTATGCCATTCGTTACTGCCAGTCCCTATTTCAAATATTATTATGCAACTTCAGCGCCTGGACCAGCGCCCTTGGTCGTGGGTACAATGTTTATAGGAGGTGTAGGTCAGTATGGTCAACGTGGGACTAATAGTATCACTGGTTGGCTTGCGAACTATTCTCCAACTCAAGTGGGCGCTATATCAGGATGGAAAAATATAGCAGCATTGGGTTACAGTATCTATGGTATTAATTCTAATAATTTACTGTATGCATGGGGTAATAATTTTTACGGAGAACTAGGGACGAATGATAGAGTAAGTAGATCGTCACCTGTCCAAATTGGCAATTTAGAGTGGAATTCTATTATTGGAATAGGTCAGCGAGCCCTGGCTATAACTAACACCGGTGCTTTGTATGCGTGGGGATACAACTACGGTGGCGAAGCAGGTGACAACACGACAATTCATAGATCCAGCCCAGTTCAGATCGGAGCAGACTCTTGGACAATAGCTGCTGCCTCAAGAACACAAAGTTATGGGATCAAAAGTGACAAAACCTTATGGGCTTGGGGAAGTAATAATTTTTACGGATCATTGGGTTTAGGAGATACGATTGATAGATCGAGTCCCGTGCAAGTAGGAACAGATACTTGGAATAAAGTGAGTTCAGCGGGGTACAATGTAGGTGCATTATCTAATACAAATTCAATGTATACTTGGGGTGAGAACACTTACGGTCAGTTAGGTTTAGGAGATACTGTACACCGATCAAATCCTGTACAAGTAGGCAATTTAAGTTGGTCTGATGTGAGCGCAGACGCCTACAAAACCATGGGTATATCTTCTGGAAAAGTGTACGTTGCGGGCAGGTATCCTACGAATGAAAACATTTATAGTTGGAAAATGGTTGCCACCGGTCCTAACTTCACACTAGGAATAAGACATGACGGTACATTATGGGGATGGGGAGCCAATTATGCAGGACAGCTAGGCATTCCGGATAAAGTCTTTAGGACAAGTCCTACTCAAATAGGCACTAGTAGTTGGAGTATGGTTGCAGCAGGTAATAGTTTTGGTGCAGCTATTAGAAGTGATGGTAGGTTATTTACATGGGGAGATAATTTTTATTCTCAATTAGGAACCGGTGATGGAATCAGTCGATCTAGTCCAGTTCAATTAGGAACAAGCAGCTGGGCGTTTGTTGCATCGGGTGCTAGTGCATCTTTTGGAATTCGTAGTGGAGGATCACTGTTTGCGTGGGGTGGGCAACAGTTTGGTATACTAGGAATACCGGCACTGAGAGATTTTGCGTCAGCATTGTCCCCTACACAACTAGGTACTAGTAGCTGGACTTTTGTTTCGGTAGGATTTTCGAACACAGCAGCTATACGTTCAGGTGGAGGACTTTTTGTTTGGGGAGGCAATGGCTCAGGACAATTGGGTATAAACGTAGGCACCGGGGCTTTAGGCAGATCCAGTCCAGTACAAGTAGGATCATTAACCTGGTCTAAGGTAAGTGTAGGTGACGGACAAATTGCAGCTATTAGAAGTGATGGTAAGTTATTTACTTGGGGTGACAATAGTTACGGAGAATTAGGAATAAGTCAGGCGCCAACCGCCAGTAGATCCAGCCCAGTCCAAGTCGGAACTAACAATTGGACAGCAGTTGCAGCAGGGGAACAAGCTACATTTGGTGTTTCCAACAATAATCTCTATGCTTGGGGTTACTTCCAAAACACTGATGATAATATAAGATTTTTAGGTAATACATCTAGTCCAGTTCAAATAGGAACCGATGTTACTGACGTTTATACTAGGTCTACTAACTTGACTAATATTTACAGTTATAGATATCATTATAAGACTACTTCAGGAGTAGTAATAGAGAATAGAACAGTTGCATATGGACATTATCCAATTGGGTTATCATACATAGATAGATCAAGCCCTGTGCAAATAGGATCGCAATCAAATTGGAAACAGGTTATTGCAACGGGTTACGGTGCATACCTAGTATCCACTAGCAATCAACTTTATAGATGGGGAATCACACCGGACATATTGCTAGGAGATATCACTCCGGCAATGTCACCGACTTTAATAAATATACCCAATGCTACTGTAATTTCGGGTATGAATTTCCCCAGCACACTTGGGTTTAACTCAAGCAATCCCGTATACGGATACATACAAAAAAGTTAACCTTTTAACTGTCATAGTCCTGGTACAGGCTGTAAAATATATATTTAAATACTACCTTATGTGATATTAAATAACTGTCTAATAGACAGCAGTACACATAACAAAACCATAAGGCACACAATGAACAATATCAACGTAGTTAAGAGAAATGGGGAGGTTGTACCCCTAGATATATCAAAAATTCAACGACAAGTAAGTTATGGTTGCAGGGGGATAGACGGTGTCAGCCCTAGCATGATCGAAATCAAAGCCCAAATAGAACTTCACGATGGGATGAGCACCAAAACAATTGATGAACTATTGCTTAAGGCAATGGTAGATTTGATTGACGAATCCGAAAATCCAGATATCAATAACGTTAATTATCAATATGTAGCAGGACGTCAGAAGGTCAGTATGCTACGCAAAGAAGTATATGGAGCATATAATCCTCCACCGTTGTACGAAATTGTAAAAAAGAACGTAGAACTTGGTATGTACACATCCGAGTTACTAGAATGGTACTCCAAAGAAGAATGGAACATCATTGATTTGTTTATCGACCATAGCAAGGACGAAAATTACACCTATGCGGCTATCGCTCAATTAGCAGAAAAGTACTTAGTGCAGAACCGTGCTACTGGTCAAATCTATGAAACACCGCAAGTTCGCTATGCTGTTGCAGCCGCAACGGCTTTTCATAATGAACCTAAGGATAAAAGATTAAAATATGTAAAGGAATATTATGAATGTGCGTCAGACGGCCATTTTACTTTGGCTACTCCTGTTCTTGCCGGCCTTGGTACTACCACCAAGCAGTTTTCAAGTTGTGTGCTTATTAGCAGTGATGATACTTTGGATTCTATATTTGCTGCCGGCGAAATGATGGCTAAGTATGCTAGCAAACGTGCTGGCATTGGATTAGAGATTGGTCGTATTCGTCCATTGGGTGCGCCTATTCGCAATGGTGAAATCAAACATACAGGTATGATTCCCTTCTTGAAGAAGTGGTTCGGTGATTTGCGTTCATGTTCACAAGGTGGTGTACGTAACGCATCGTGTACAGTTACATTCCCTGTATGGCATTATCAATTTGAGGATTTGATCGTATTAAAGAACAATCAAGGAACAGACGAAACACGTGTACGTCAAATGGACTACAGCGTAGTAGTCAACAAGATGTTCTGGAATCGTTATCGTAACAACGAGAACATCACATTGTTCGACCCACATGAAGTGCCTGACTTATACGAAGCATATTATAGAGACAGTGTAGAGTTTGAAAAACTTTACACAACATATGAACACAAGCGCGGTATCAAGAAAAAAGTATTGCCCGCTGTTGAAATGTTTAAAAACGGTATCTTGAAAGAAAGAACAGATACTGGTCGTATCTACATGGTTAATATTGACAACGTTATCAATCAAGGACCATTTGATACAACACTTGACCCGATTTACCAAAGTAACTTGTGCCAAGAAATCTTATTGCCCACGAAACCCTTTCAGCGAATTGAAGACGAGGCAGGACGCATAGCTCTATGTACATTGGGCAGCATTAACTGGGGTAGCTTCAAGACACCTCAAGAAATGCGTAAGGCGTGCCGTGTGTTAGTAAGAAGCCTAAGCAATCTCCTAAGTTACCAAGACTTCTTAAGCGTACAAAGTCAGTTAGCAAATCTAGACTTTGAACCCTTAGGAGTCGGTATTACTAATCTTGCATATTGGCATGCAAAGCGTAATCTTAAGTATGGTCAGCCAGATGCACTACAAGAAGTTAAGCGTTGGATGGAACATCAAGCATTCTACCTAACAGAAATGTCTGTTGAACTTGCACAAGAAAAAGGTGCATGTAAACTATCAGCACAAACATTCTATGGTCGAGGTGTGTTCCCCTGGGAGCGTAGAGCAGAAGGCTCTAACGAACTAACTGACTTTACACCTAGTGCAAACTTAGACTGGGAAACATTACGCCAAAATCTATTGAAGTATGGCATTAGAAATGCTACACTGATGGCTATCGCACCTGTTGAAAGTTCAAGCGTTGTATTGAACAGCACGAATGGTATTGAAATGCCAATGGAACTTATTTCTGTCAAAGAAAGTAAAGCTGGTAGTTTCGTACAAGTTGTACCAGAATACAAACGCTTAAAGAATCGTTATCAACTAATGTGGGATCAACGTGATTGCGTAGACTATTTGAAGACTGCCGCAGTACTTGCAGTTTATATTGACCAGTCTATCAGCACAAATACATTCTATAATCCTGCATTCTTTGAACAAGGTAAAGTTCCTGCAACTCTTATCAGCAAGAACTTAATGCTTGCATATAAGTGGGGACTAAAGACAATCTATTACAGCTTGATTAACAAAGTAGGTGCTAAAGCTGCATTGCAGGAAGACAATGTAATTCCATTCGTAAATAAACAAGAACTGTTTATTGAAGATGATGCAGATTGCGAGGCATGTAAACTATGAGCAAAGAACAATACAATTTATCAAAACCAACAAATTATTTAAAGCGCACTATGTTTCTGGATCCTGAGGGTCCAGTAACAGTGCAACGATTTGAAGAAGTCAAGTATCCGAAACTTCAAAAGTATGAAGAAACCGCACGTGGTTTCTTCTGGGTTCCCGAAGAGATCAGTCTAACAAAAGACAAAATTGACCATAAGGAGGCTTCAGATGCAATCAAACATATCTTTACTAGCAACTTACTACGTCAAACAGCACTTGATAGCATTCAAGGTCGAGCGCCCTCACAGGTACTTGGTCCTGTATGCTCGATCCCAGAACTTGAAGCGTTAACGTTGACATGGGGTTTCTTTGAGACTAGTATTCACTCAAAGAGTTATAGCCATATTATTCGCAATGTATACGGAGTTCCTAAAGAAGAATTCAATAAGATTCACGATACGCAACCGATTATTAGCATGGCAAGTAGTATCGGTATGTATTATGAAACTTTGCACAGGATTAATTGTCGCAAAGAACTCGGAGAAGTGGTCGATGAACACGAGCATATCAAAGCTATATGGTTAGCACTTAATGCGAGTTATGCACTAGAGGCATTACGCTTTATGGTAAGTTTTGCAACCAGTCTTGCTATGGTAGAGAACAAGATTTACATTGGTAACGGAAACATTATCTCCTTGATCCTGCAAGACGAAGTGTTGCACAAAGAGTGGACAGCTTACATTATCAATCAAGTTGTCAAAGAAGATCCTCGCTTTGCAAAAGCTAAAGTCGAGTGTGAGCGTGAAGTATACGGAATGTATCTTGACGTTATACGTGAAGAAAAAGCATGGGCTGACTATCTATTCAGCAAAGGTGTTGTGATTGGATTGAATGCAGAGATTCTAAAAGACTTTGTTGACTACACAGCATTTACATCACTAAAAGAAATTGGTGTAAAGTACAATGAGAATCACCCTAAGTCTAGTCCAATTCCGTGGTTTAATAAACACGTGAATATTAACAAAAAACAGACAGCACTACAAGAAAATGAATCGACTAACTATGTCATTGGTGTAATGAGTGATGTAGTTGAGTTTGACGCACTACCACAACTATAAGGAAATATTATGAAAGCAATCGTATGGAGTAAGTACCAGTGCCCTTATTGCGACCAAGCAAAAGCACTATTGACACAAAAAGGAATTCAATTCGAAGAACGTAAAATCGGTGACGGCTGGACGAAGGAAGACTTATTAGAAGCTGTTCCAACTGCACGTACAGTACCTCAAATTTTCTTAGACGACCAACTAGTTGGTGGTTTTACAGAACTTAAACAAAAACTAACAGAAAGCACACAATGACATTAGAAGTAGGCAAAGTATATACATTTAAATTTAACAGCGGCGAAGAAGTAATAGCCAAAGTAAAAGCTGAAATGACGGGTAATTTTATCGCAGTCGAAGAACCGGTTAGCATTGCACCCGGTCCACAGGGTATGGGATTGATCCCAAGTATGTTTACCGCAGACCCGTCTCAATCTGTCACGATAAATACTAATAGTATTGCTATGTACACTGAAACAGATGATTCTGTTAAAATGAAGTACCTAGAAGCAACTACAGGTATCAAGGTACCTGAGAAGAAATTAATTTTAGGATAAAATGCCAAATCTAAGTCGTGTGGGTGATGTTAATCAAACAGGTGGTGCAATCATTAGAGGTGCTGCTGCCGTTGTGGCTAACGGGATTAAAGTAGGTATTCACGTTAGTCCTATTACACCTCACGCACCTTTTGGTCCCCCGCACCCACCACATGCATCAGCAGTAACTACAGACGGTAGTCCTACTGTTTTTGCAGATGGGTGCCCAGTACTTAGAATAGGTTCAGGAAACAGTTGCGGTCATAGTATCGTTCAAGGCAGTCCTGATGTATTTGTCCCATGAGTTTAACTGGAAAGCAAACACCTCTAAGCCTAAATGTCATTGCATCATTGTTGCAAGACACTGGCCTTACTGTAGGTGAGACTACAAAAAACTATATAGGTACTAGTTCATTTGATGGACAAAGTTATAATTACGGAACTATTGTAGGCAATACCGTATTGAATAATTTATTACCTGCGACTATAATAGCTTACACTAAGATAGGCAACGGTGTCTCTCAGGGAACATACAATAATCTAGTAAGTATTGGTTCTAATGCTATTCCTGCATTAGGGAACAGCAAACCATCTACATACACACGTTCGTACACCGGGGCTGATACACGTTTTGGTTTCTTACGCACTATCGCAGTGCAAGCAAACAAAGAACTACGACCTACTGACGGGACAGGAACATTAGCTACATTCACATCTACGTTTGTTGCCGCACAGAATTATGTTAATAACAATAACAAAATTATTAACAGTTTTCTTAATAGTTCAAGTTTCTTAGAGGGTACTTATAGCAACATGGATGACCTCACTACTAGTGATGTATCAGGTGTTTCATTGTCTACTTTGTACTGGGGTCAAGATTTAATTAATACAGGTCGTGCTATAGACTTGAAAAAGATTGCTAGATTCGGCAATCCGGTAGATTTACTATCAACACTAAAAACTAACAATGCATTCACAAAAGCAGTTTCGTTGGCATTGCTAGCATGTGACTTAACATCAGTTGAGATACTTAATTTGTTGACAGAAAACAGCGGTTCTACTATTCAACAGCAAAAAAAGGTTTATGCAGCATTCAAAATGATTATGGGTGTTGACTTAAAAGACATACTAGTACCATTGAACTGTCAAACGCAAGGGCTAACAACATTAGCAGACTTACTAGACCCTAAGAAGTTATTTCCTAATAGTTACCAGACATTAACAACTCCTGTATATAACGTTACTCCGCAACCAACAAATAGCAAAACATACTATCCTATATATAAAGACGGTGGTGTTAACAGTCAATTGAACACACTGGCTGCGAGATTGCGCTCTGTAATGCCAGAAGATATTGCTATAGCGTGTGAAGCTTTTAGCATTGCTATGCGTAATATAAAGAACATTTCAAACATGAACATTGAAAAGTTCTCGCAGGTAGTGACTAATATCGAAACTATGAAAGACTTGGATGTTAACGGTAACACGGTACCCACAGACCAAACACTAGCGACACAAGCATTAGCGCAAATTGCAGTAGGTACCGGCCCTGATGGTTCGCACACTATGTATGATTTCTTTGGATCACTAGTGGGTGATAGCAAATTGTTCAGTGAAATTCAAGCAGGTATACAAGGAATACAAACAACTCAATTAGATACTATACTGTACAATATTAGAGTTTTATTGTCTGGATTCGGACCTTACGACAGTCTACAAACTTTAATCAATGACGCTAATGCTGAGATAGCTAGCATTTTGTCTAGTAACACATCCAAAGCTAACGAGTTAAATATATTGTGGGACACATTAGGTACTAATCTAATGAAAGAAATGGATCTACGTGATGAGGTATTAAGCAACTTAGAAGTAGGTTCAAAGTCTGACATATATTCATTTGTAAATAGTATGCCAATTTACGCCAAAGATACTGAGTTAAAATTTAGCGCAGATGTTTTGGAAAAAATAGCTGATACTACAACTATGGGAGGAAGAAGCTTAATTGGTTTAATGCGTGAAACTAGAAACGCATATAGACTGAGTTTAACAGGTGGATCACTTGACAATGATATAAGTGATGTTTCACCTAACACGACTGTAAATAACTATACTGGATTAC
>OGWF01000013.1_pt1 | contig 29134 bp, 54 predicted proteins | sample 1575951 | NCBI WGS metagenome assembly OGWF01 (sample SAMN07581523, study PRJEB24739) | freshwater metagenome | place: Singapore | collected 2015-01
AAAATTCGTGGTCATTGAATTGACGGAATCTAGCCAAGCTTGATACTCGGCTATTTCTTTTTTAGTCTTAGATTTTTTCTTAGACTTTTGGTGTGTATAAATTATTGACATACGTAAGGTTTTTTCCACTTGCCGATATTAACGTCACAGTAATATGCGGTATCAAAATAATCAATTTGAGCATCGCTATTATCATACCATCCGGCGCCTTTTAGTGCGGCAAATGTTTCTGTCAAAAACTTTTTGGCAACACCATCAAAATGCTCATGGAACCAGTACGGATTAACATCCAAAGATTGGTTCTTACGAATGTATTCCACTTGGTCAGCCGTCATTTTATTGGCGTATGGCTTGTCCAAGTCGGTCTTAATATAGTTTTCAATAAAATCGATTGGACCAGATTTCAAGGTCAACACAATAGTGGAATGATTCCGAACCGACAGCGAACCTTTAACACCATACTTTTTCAAAACAGGCTTCAACATAGAAGCAATTTTTGCCTTACGCTCTTGATTCATATAAGCCATGGTTCACCTCAATTAACAAAATTCATAAACGATCCGATAAAATTCGGACCAACATCAAGGCTAACATAATTATCACCTTGCATTCCTTGTTCGGAATAACTTACATCCGAAGCGTCATAACCCATATCAAGCATATAAGCTTTCAGAGTATCCAAAAATAATTTGTCAGTATAAATTAGACCTTCTTGGTTTACATTCCAAGTTTTGGTATCAAAATAAACACGAAGCTCACCAAAAGTATTTTCATCATTAAGATAAGCAATACCCATTTTGGTAACAAAAACTTCCTTGATAATATCAGACCAATAACCAGAACCATCGGTCGGAATGTAAACTTGTAAATTTCTCATTTATTCACCTTTGAAGCCGAGATTATAATTCATCATCAACATTTTTGCAATATTGATATATTGGCGAGCACGTTCGGTATCTCCGAAGGACATAACTTCCTGAGCATCCGAAAGATAAGAAGCAACAACCATGCCGGGGCCAGAAAATTTGAATGTAATCGAATCATCAACCGATTCGATAATCTGGCTCGCAGGAGAACCGTATGCTTGCAATTCCCAAGCCAATTTATTGTATGACATAATTTCTCGCTTTCTCAATCAACATGGTGCCATTGTAGTCCATAGTCGCCGAATTGTCAAGGCTTTGGCTGTTGTATTTTTGCAACAACCGCATCTACGTGTTTACATTTGCCACGGAAATTAAAACCAGTGCAAGTGCAACGGAAAGTATTACTTTTTAAGGTTACGAAATAAGTTCTATCATTGGATAGAATCTTAAAGGTCCGAGCGTCTGGATCCTTTTTTTCGCCAGAAATGATTTTTTGGAGACCTGGATGATTGTCTCGGACGAAAGTCCTGTAGCGTTTGTCAATTCTGATTCGGGATTTCATTTGCACGATTTCCTCGGAACCAAATTTTGCATAAGCGACCAGTTTGTCGCCATCCAGTAAATATGTGTGGTTTTTCGCCGGAAAATCCGTGTTCCAAACCGTGGTTTCTCTTAGAATCTCTAACATAGTGCCATCCTATCATGGTATTGGCACTATGTCAAGAGCCTCAGCTGTTGTATTTTTACAACAGTATTGTATGTTAGTGGTTACTAACCTTTTAGCAGAATTTGCGGGGATTCCTGTGATTCTCGCAGGTCTTCCTCAAATTCTTTTAGTTCCAATTCTTTCAATTCCTTTTTCAAAGCATCGACTTGTCCAACATTGTTGTCAATGTTATGTTGTAATTCTTGGATTCTTTGTCTTAAAAAATCTTTATACGACATAATCGTTTTCCTGTTTTTGTAATCGATAAACAGATTTGTCTTTCTTTTTCTGTTTTTTCTTCTCTTTGATTTGATTCTCGTCATTCTCGAAATATCGAGGTTTTGTCTTCTGAGTTTTAATGACGTTTTTACCGCCGGATTGCATTTTTGAAACTATTGCTCCTTGTTATAAGATATGGTCTGCTACACCTAGTTTTACTGCTTCATCAACAGACAACCAAACATCACTAGGCGGAAGAAGTTTGGTTTTGATGACTCTCTTGGATAGATTTGTGCATTCTGTCAACAAGTCTACCATACGGTTATTCATGTTTTCACTTTCACGCATTTGTGCTTTAACATCGTGAAACTTACCTTCAACACCTTCACTGAATTGGTGACACAGAATGCTGGTGTTTTTACCCATGTATCGGTAACCTTTGGTTCCTGCAGCAAAGATTAGAAACGCTGCGCTCATTACATTACCAACACCAATAGTGCGAATTTGGCGATTAGAGACTCTCATAATGTCAATTAAAGCAAATGCATCGCAGAGGCTTCCGCCAGTGGAATTGATATAAAGGGTGAGGGGTGCATTAGTGTTTGTTAGATTTTCGTACACGAGCCAACGGATAGCAGCATCAACTGTTGCTTCGTTGATTTCTCCAGTGAGGATGTGTACATGTCCTTTTAATAGACCGAGGTCTACAGTATCTTCAGCACTTAGAATGTTTTCGATTTCGGGAGTGTTCTTGCTTGACATATTTAGATTTTTATTGAATTATAGAAATGCCTGGTCCGATGCTCACCAGGTTAGATTTTTGCCAAGGAAAACCATCTGTATATTTTTTCTTGTTCATTTGATTTCCTTTTTCAAAGAATTCAAGATTAACAGAATTTGGATTTCCATCCAATCGATAGTTTGACGTATAAGAGTTCGTACAAGCAAACTTCGGATAGTATTGCTTAATTACATTAAAGAATTGGCGGTCAGCGCCCCATTGGCCATACCAGGCATGGCCAACAGCAACAGCAACGTCACGCCGTACTCCAAAACTTGACGTATCAATGTGGAATACAGAATCATTAAAATATACAGGCCATTTGCCAAGCGATTCACAATTGTCTTCACAGAGAAAGTTTCCTTCTTTATCATAGATTTTACGTAGAGAATAAACCCAATCATTTCCTTTTTGAATAGATTCAACAATCTTTTCAACGTGACAAGGTTCATACCAGTTATCTTCGTCCAGATAACAAATAATATCAGCATTCACAAGGAAAGAACAGGCCGCATAAACACGATGGCCGTACCATCCTTTTCCAACATTTTCTTGGAGGCCGATAGATTTGATTGGATGTTTAGTGTCTTTATCAATACCCTGCAACATAACCTTAGAAAAGTGTTCTTCACCATCTAAGAAAATGTAATGTGTCAGGTTAGGATAAGTTTGATTCTGTACACTTTCAACACATTGTTTAAGATGCTCAGAACCAATAGTAGGAGTTACTACTGCAACTTTCATAGCAAACCGGGAAATGCTTCGTTAACAATATTTGCGGTTAGAAATTTAACCTGTAGGTCTTTATTCATCATCTTCACCACCAAGTCTGCTTCATCTTTATGAAGCGATTCTAAAACTACAACCAACAATGATTTTTGTTTTTCTGGTGAAAGTCCTGCTGGGCGAGAAGGATGATTTTTGACGAACCGATACATCTTAGTCATTTCGGTGCTAAGATATGAATAATTCAATCCTGCTGGTTCGGGTGCTGGACGGTATTTTGGAATCTCTACGTCAAATACGATTCCTGGATGAAATGCGGCTTGAAGAAAAGAACGAAATCGTGGATGGTCATACTTACGCAACACAGCAATACGGTCTGCCTTGTTGGTTGCTTGACCAAACTCCTCAAGGACTTCAGAATATAGTTTTTCGTAACTCATTATGTTCTCAATTAAAATTCATGGGCAACTTCAATCAGATTCTTCAATCGATTTGCCATCATGTAGTTAAGAAACTCTTGCTTAGTCTTACCTTTGCTGGTTTCATACGTATTTAGAACATTTTCCCGAACGTCTTCTGGAATCTTAGATAGGTCAATCATCATTTCATTCCGAGAGAAATTACGAAGCATTTCTTCATTACAAAATTCTTTAGGATCCTGATTGAGCCAATTAATGATTTTAGCTTCAGTTATCGGTTTCTGCCGAGTCGCAGTAATAAAGCAATCATCAGCACTAAGAATATTAGGGATACCATCGCCTTTGTCTCCACGAATAATAAGTTGTTTCAGTTGAACCAGAGGGAAAGGTTCCTTAATGTATTTTTTCAGAATAGGTGAGAATTGTTCCACATTAGGGTAACGTTGCAATTGTGCAAAATCTTTATCGCTAGACAGAATCATAATTTTCTGTGTAGCAGAATATTTTTGGACTAGCACACCGATGATATCATCAGCCTCTGCGCCATCAATATCAAGTACCTTGTATGGAGAATTATCTTTCAATTCTTGGCGAATCTTGTTAAGTGATTCAAAGATGGAAGTCCAATCGTGACCAGAAGCATCACGAGCTTTCTTACGACCAGCTTTATAATTGGGGAAATACTTACGGCGCCAATAGTTTCGATTATCGCAAGCGATAATAACTTCCGGGCCGTGAGATTCTTTAAATTTCTTTACATATGTCCGAATCGTGTTTAGAATCATATGGCGAACCAGGTTCTCGTCAACCGAGCCCTTAGAAGAACCAATTTGTTCCATGAGATTGGAGATAGCAACTTGTTGGTAGTCAAATATAATCATAGTGTAGCCATTATAACAGGGTTATCACAGTAATGCGGCAATTATTCGGTGTCTCGTTTTTGTATGGCAAAAATCAAATCGGCAACAAATTCTGGATCCAATTCGGTAGAGTTGTTGTCTTCAAACGGAATTATTTCCACATAGTCTTCTTTTTCATCATACCAAACATAAATGCAACATTCTTCTTTTGGCCTATGTATCAGAGCCCAAGGAGTTAGTTCGTGAGGTGGAAATTCTTGTGTCAAGGAATCCTTGTGGATGAATACCGCAAAAGATTTCATAGACTTATTGCCACCTTCAATATATTCTTCTTCGGTTTCTAGGTCGCCGAATCCATCGAAAATGATTTTAACACCAAAGGGTGTGTCACCTGAATCATTTCCAGGATAAAGGTCATCATCTTCATCCATTGTGGAAATAAATTCACGAATCCACCCCTCAACTACTTCCGAATAATCTCGTTCATCATTAAAATAAATTGTCATTTAATCACCCTCAAAATAACAGTGTCGGCATTCAGTCGACCATTCATAACACTTTCAACTGCACGAATACCAGACATGAAATTTCGTAGCGTTACTTTACCAGCGTTCATAACTTCAGGCAAAGACACTTCAGGTTTACGAAGCTTCTTCTGAATAGATTTGGTCTCACTGAAATTTTGCAGAGAAGTTCCTTTGATAGAGAAACCACCAGCATCTTCAGCATGGTAAACACCGAGTTTGCGGTACTTTGTGTTGTACACCCAAACTTGAGTTGCACCAAGCACCTGTTTAACATCAACCGATTTTAGATTCAGTTCTTTAAACTCGGCACAAATTTTCACCTTAGCAACAAGTTGGTCAGGAGACTTTTCCTTGCGCTTGCGAGGTTTACGTGTCTTAACAGATTCACCAACAAGTTTTTGGCAATCAAGAATAATTTGGTCACAGAATGCAACCAGTTTTTTGATTTGTGGTTTAGTGAAGTTAGACCAGGCTTCTTTAACTTCTTTGTCTGTAGTGGTCAGAGCTTCATCAAACTGACCACGGCGTTTTCTAGCCCATTCTGTAATGTACTTTGTGTGAGCACCCTTAATGCTCATTGTGTGCATTAGACCATAGGGAGAAGGAACATCTTTGAAATCGGATAGAATCATATCATCAATCATTCCTTCCATTTCACCAACACATTCGGAAGAACGTTCAGCAATTCTATCCTGAATCGTAACAACAGGTGTTGACGGTTTAGTATCAACAATTACTTTGCGTTTCTTGGACTTTTCTTTAACAAGTTCGATTTGCTCGTTCAACCAAGATTGGTCTTTTGTAGACAGAAGACCGCCATTAGAAACGATTCTGCAAACGAAGCCAAATGTGGGGGACATTTCTTTAAGTCCCTGCTCACAATTCGCAACTTTCAGTTTTTTCTTAAAATAGTCGGATGCGTATTTGTCTGCATCCTTGGATGCTTTGTTTTGGGAATACCAATTCAAAGCCCTAGACATTTCGACTTTGGTAATCTCAGCCAGAGGCGAGAATTTTGGTTCAGATCCAGCAAACAACATATTAGGATCAGTCACACGAGCCATAGCATATCCTTCAAAATTTTTATTTAGATTCTCATTCTATCAAAACTAACCCACATTGTCAAGAGTTTTTAGGCAATAATGCGTTATTTGCCCAGCGTGCCGGCAATTGTCAGAAACAGGTAAATAAAGTACCCGGCAATACCCAAAACTATTACTAAAATTATTCCCCAAAACGTGTTATCGGCAAACTCTTTCTGGCGTTGTCGTTGTTGTTTTTCTGCCAGTTCTCTTTCTGCTTTTATTTTTCTACGCATTTCCAACATGTCAATATAAACTTGTTGGCCATAAGCGTAAGTAATTAACTCACGCAAATCTCTTTCCATTTCCAGTAGCTTTTGCCTATGTATGGTTCTTTCTAAAGCTTCCTGTTCAACAGAACCGTCATGTAGTAATTTTTTAAAGAGTGGTGGTTTACTTGCTTTCTGTACAGCAGAATTATAATCGGAAAGTGCTCCCCACCACTTGCCTAATTGACCAGCAACTTGCTCGATTTCTTTACCTGCAGCTACGGCTTTCTTTATTGTATTGAAAGTGGTTGTAGCAACAGTAAAAGCGGTAACTGGATCAATCATGTTACTTATTTGCTAAAGGATTATCCAAAGCTCTTTGAATCTTGTTATCAACTTCTCTGGAAAAGGCTTTAAAGGTAACATCATTTTCACGTTGCATTTTTCTTAGTTCATCACGTACATCTTTAACCGCATTATCGGTTTCTCTCTGTGATTGTTTTGCTCCTCTTTCAACTTGAGCTAAAACATCTTCAGTTCTTCTAATATCATTTTTTAAATCGTTTTTAATATCACGGGTGTAGTCAGCGGTTTTTTGGCTATTTTCTTCAATAACTGCCAAGCGTTTATCAAACTCTGACAGGTCAGGCGCAACATATTTTTCAATCTTGGTTTTCATATCTTGGTAAGACTTGTAGACCTCAAAAGCGCCATACAAACTACCCAATATAGAAGATACGATTGTAAATGCCACCATCAATTTTGCTGGTGTAAATTCATAACCGCCGATACTGATAACGGTGTCTTTACTTGCGTATTTTTTAACGGCCGCTTCGGCCTCATCGATTTTTTTATTTACGTCTTTGATTTCTTCAGACATTTTAATTTCCTTTATTGTATTGCAGGTTTATCATTTCTTGGTGAAGCCTATCTGTGCCGCCTTGCAGGCCTCTCATCACTCTCACATTATCTACAGTTTTTTGGTTTCTGTATATTTCTTTTGGAGAATAGAATGCTACGTCAGGCATAATAAAGGAATATTGATTGAATCCAGCAGGTTGCACGGCCATTTTTGTTAAGTCAACTCCGCCGGCCAATTCATTATTTGGAACATTCTTTTTAACAGAACTGGATTGTTGTGATTGAATGTTTTCTTGCATCATTGGAGAACTCTGCATGAAAGTTTCTAACACGTTTCTTCCTGTTCCAAATTTTGTTTCTTGTTGTACAAATTCTATTTGTTGTTCTTTTCTTGGAATATAATTTTGTTGTATTGCAATGCTTGACAATCTAACATCAGTAAATTGTTGTGAAGACACAGAAGATTGTAAAGAAGGATTCAACATACCAAACTGTTGCGATTGGCCAAAATTTAATCCAAGTCCACTAAAACCAGTTTGACTTTTTGTTTGTTGGTTTGAATTACTTTGGCTAGATGCTATACTTTGCTGAGTAAGATTAGAAGCAATAGATTCGGCATCTTTTGTTGATTGTGTAGCAATCGCTTGAGACTGTTCTACAGTTGTAGAAACAACACTTTTCTCCAAATTAGAAACTCTAGATTGTTCACTGCTCAATATGCTTGATATCAGAGATTGACTAGGTCCTGTTGGTTTTGTTGAACCTGCTTGTTGAACCTCGCCAACTTTTGGTTGAGGATTTGTAGCACTTGGCGTAGGACTAGTTATTGTTGTACTAGATGCAGGTTGAACAACTGAAGTGGAACTTGGTTGTGTTGTGGTTTCAACCACAGACGTAGAACCAGTTGGATTAACAATTGTGCCAGATGATGTTGTTGTTATTGTTGGTTCGGTAGAAGTTGTTACTGTATTTAATTTTGCAACAGCATCAATATAACCAGGACAAGAAGGTGAACTGAAAACGTCAAGAGCACAAGTATCTACACTATACTTTAAACTAAAACTCACATTGTAGATTTCTGGTCCATAAGGTCCTGCCCAGCCATTCATGTCATACCCAACAAAACCATATCTAGCAGTAGACAAATCTTTAGTGGCGTATGGTGTCAAAAATGTTTCTGAAAAATTAAAATTTGTCCAGTTATAGGTTCTATTTGTATAAGCACTGTAGTCATATGATTGTGCCAAAGAACCGTTTGCGCCATAAAAATTCACATATGCAGCTAAGTAGTCTTGACGGCCACCATCCCATCCATTGCCGTTTTTTGCAGTGAATCCAAAATTGAAACCATTAACTCTTAATCCTGTACCAGAGTTTGGTAAAGCGTTTGCAATGTTTACAACCTGATATAAGTCGGTGTAGCCATAACTGAAATTAATCATCCCATAACCATTAGCATTCACGTAAGGTTGAGGACCACAATAACCTGGGCCGCCAGGAGCCCAGCAGGTCAATGAGCCGCCCCATTGACCTACGTTTTGCCAAGCTGAAGTAGTGTTAGAACCTGTTTGGTTAAAAGTCGCTAATTCGCCAGTATTATAGACTTGTGTTGGGTCTAGTGTGCTGGCGGTTTGCGCTTTAGAAACCGAACAACTTAAACACAACAATACCAAGCAAACTGCCGATACCAACTTTCTTATATGTGTCATCTTCTTTAGGTGTGTCTAGTTTAGGGATTTTATCAGGATTGGATTCCCACATTGATTTGGCTTGGGCACCAATCATACCTTCATATGGGCAAGGAGTGCCTGCGGCCATCATTGAATCAAAGACTCTACGGTCCTGACACATTGTAGCAACAGCTGCAACTTTCATTCCCATGTCATATAAAGTTTTGGACAATTTTAGGCGTTCACAATTCATATCACGAACTGTACCGCCTGAAGACACACCAAAAATTTGTGTCTGTACTGAACCAGATGTTCCGGTTGTACATAAGTCATTATTGCCGCCACTCATCATAGCTGGTGCAATTGCAGTTGGAGGAGGTTGAATGACCTTTTGAGTAATATTTGTATCGTTGATATTACGGTTGGTCATGTCACCAGTTTGAACGTTTTGGTTTATGTTGTTGTTAGAATTTGTAGAGGTGCTGGTAGATGTGTTAACGTTGTTATTGTTATTTGTCATCGTACCATAATTGTAGTTTGTGTTTTTATTGTCACTTGTTGATGTGTTAATATTGTTGTTGGTTGAAGTGCTGACGTTATTATTGTTATACGTCATTGTTCCACTGTTTATATTAACGTTTGTGTTTTTATTGTCACTTGTGGTGGTATTAATGTTTCTATAAGTCATGTCACCAGTGTTGACGTTGTTATTGTTGTACGTCATTGTTCCACTGTTTACGTTATTGTTGTTTATAGTTTGGGTACCACTGTTTACGTTGTAATTTGTGTTTGTGTTGGAAGATGTGCTAGTAACAGTAGAAGCGGATGTGCTTGTACTGGTATTAGTGTTCGTATTATTTGTATTTACGGTACTTGTGGATGTGCTTGTATTATTTGTATCCACTAAGGTCTTGCTATCATACGTTGTTTGCGCTAATGATAGCATTGAAGCCGTAACCATTGCGATTGCGACCAATATTTTTTTCATTTTACTCCCTTTTGAGGTTTATTCTTCTTTTAATAACAACCTCAAAAAGCGCAGCAATGAAAATGCACGGACATACTATTTAGTAGCCGTGCGTCAATTTTATAAAATTAGAAGTTTTTTATTTTGGCCTGGCGTGAGGGATTCGAACCCCCGACCGTTTGCTTAGAAGGCAAATGCTCTATCCTGCTGAGCTAACGCCAGATTATTTGGTGCCCCAGGTGGGACTCGAACCCACAAAATTCGGATTTTGAATCCGACACGTATACCAATTCCATCACCAGGGCAAAATCTTGGTGCGAGAGGAGGGATTCGAACCCTCAAGGCCGTTAGGCCGGCAGATTTTAAGTCTGCTGTGTATACCGTTCCACCACACTCGCAATACAGTTATTATAACACCACAATATTTTTATTGCGGCAATAGTTGGTGCTCTCAGCGAGAATCGAACTTGCGATACATCCTTACCAAGGATGCGTTATACCATTTAACTATGAGAGCGTTTTATTTGTCTTTGTCATGTCAGCACATGTGTAATACTGATATGAACTCCTTAAAATATCTGGCATAGAAATGAACTCAAAAGATTCTTCAGGTGCAACCCTACGAGCTACATCAAGAAAACTCATAGTCTTTCCTGTGCCAACATTCCATATACCAGACTCTTTAACATTTAAAAAATCTATGTGTGTTTGAACCACTTTATCCACATGGACAAAATCACGGTGCATTGTTCCTGAACCAGTAAACAATTTTACCTTGCCAGTCTCTTTATATTGTTTTCTAAATTGTGTAAAGGGACTTGCTTGTTTTCCTTTGTGGTCTTCACCCGGTCCATATACATTAAAGTATCTGAAACCTTGTACAATAATATCTCCAGGATTCTTTCTAACATAACGTTCAAACAAATACTTAGTCCATGCATATGGCGTTCTTGGATCAACTGGAGAATCTTCTTTAAATTCTTCATTTAAACCATAGACTGAGGCCGAACTAGCATACTGCATATTGACGCCATGTTGTTTACATTGTTCGTAGAACCAAATGGAAGAATCCAAGTTTTGTTCCATAATCAATTCAACATCACGCTCTGTAGTAGAACTATTAGCACCAAGGTGCATCACCCAATCGTATTGAGAAATATCAGGTAAGGGCATACCCCAGTCATAAACACCTACACTGTAGTCTTCTTCATACAACCGATTCATCAGATTGAAACCGATGAAACCTTTGTGACCAGTAACTAAAATCTTCACTTCTGAGAATCTCCAGGCATCACACGATAATTATCTTCTACGGAGTCGGGTGTACTAACTTCAACAATCACACCTTCTTCAAGACAAATCAATTGGTGAGGTTCTAGAGGTTCATTGCGCCAAATGTCACCAGTGTTTAAAATTTCACTTCGCAAACTAGCATCTTTTGTCTGAATATATTTCACTTCAAACTTACCACTAAGAACATACCAAGTTTCATCCTTCTGTGAATGAAAGTGCATACTAAATTTGGCATCTTTATTAAACTTTAAAAGCTTGCCACAATACTTGTCGTTGGTAGCCCAAATTAATTCGTGACCCCAACCCTTTTCAACAAAACCTTCAAGTCGCATTTATTTCCTCCAATGTAGGCGCATAACAACCTAAATGTTGAACAGTGATTGACGATGCACGAACGGCAAAATCTACAGACTGTTTAATGTCATAGGTTTTTAAATAATTATATGCAAGAGCAGACAAGAATGTATCTCCTGCTCCTGTAACATCAACAACTTCAACTCTTGGTGCTGGTGATACATATTCTTCATTCTTAACTTCAGCACCTTTGTCTCCTCGGGTCACAATCAGACCAGAACACTCCGATTTAATTTTACTGTACTCAAGTTCATTTATCTTAACCCAAGCACCTTGCATATTTTCTAATTCAGTTTTCTTTGTGTCTATAAAAACTGGAAGCCTTGAATTAATAATTTGTCGGATAAATTCGTAACTAATTAAACCTTTGTTGTAGTCACTGATAACAACACCATCATAACCTGTCGTATCTAGGTACTTCAACGGAACAGTTTTAACGTCTTCATCAATTCTAAGCAAATGTTGTTTACTTCGTACATCAATCAATCTGGTTTTCTTACTCAATAGACCAGAAACCAAATCAACATCACAACCTAAGGCGACAAGATTATTGTAGACATTTCCCGCCATACCAGGTCGTTCTTCTTTATGAGTAGGAACGAAAACAGGAACTGGTGCTTCAGGACTTAGCCTGTCAACAGTTCCGTATTGATAAACGTCTGTACAATTATCGCCTATCAGTAATACTTTTAATTTTTTTCGTTGTAGAGTATTCTTCAATTCGGTCAAAATAAATCACCTGCTTACAATATGTCTCACCGATTACAGACTTACCTTTGTAATCTGAACCTTTGACCATTATATCATGTTGCATTACAATGTCAATCAATTCTTGGTCAGAACCAAAAATAATTACCTCATCTACCGGTTTCAAAAACTCCAACATCAACTTACGTTCATATTGGTTGTTTACCGGTCTAGATGGACCTTTTTTAATTTTGATTCGCTCATCGGTATCTATAGCAACCGTTAGATGGTCTCCGAGAGACTTTGCATATTCAAATAATCTTAAATGGCCTACGTGTAAAATATCAAACGTGCCATTCACAATAATTTTAGTCATAAAACTGGTACCTGGGACTGGACTCGAACCAGTATCGCTCTCCTTGTAAGGGAGACGTATCACCTCTCTACGCACCCAGGCTTTTGTATTCTCTAAGATATGTATTTCTTTTTGTGTTCTTCTTATATCTGTTGCCGGCGCCTTTGCTACCAAATGTAGCAGTTTGACTGTGGCAATTTGGACACAGCAATCTCAAATTACTAGGAAGATTGTTGTCACTATTTCCATCAATATGGTCAACTTGGAGGGTTATTGGTTTTTTATTCCAAAAATTACCTAATCCACAATCAACACATTTTTCTCCATTTTTTTCTATTAAATACTTTTTAATGGACGTTTTAATGCCTGTACATTCTCCACGTTCTATTCTAGGTACAGTTTCATTTATCCATTTAAATATCCCTTGACATTTGTTGTCGCAAAATTTATTAGTTTTTGACCTGCCATAGGTATTTTCTTTTCCGCAAGCTAAACAATTATAAGTCTTCATGTGTAGACCTCCTATTAGTATATAGGCAAGGTCTACACAAAAACCTTATAACCGGGCATAAACTTGGGGAGAAGCATGGGGATCGAACCCATACTACCACGTTCACAGCATGGTGTGCAGACCACTACACTAGCAACTCCATAAAATCAACAGGATAGTTCCTACTTTGAGATTAAACTGCCAAAATCGAAAAGCAGTTCGTCCGGAAAGTGTATTGTTAACAACCTTCAAAGCCCATACAGGCTCCAGTTATTAACCACCATGCCCAGACCGTCTAGTTACGGTTATGAACCGTCTTTAGTATTGTTTGCTGAACCTATCCTAAAAACTGGAGCGGGTAGTCGGATTCGAACCGGCTTCTTTAGCTTGGAAGGCTAAGTCCTCTCCCAGGAGAATACCCGCATACATTTTGAAACATACTGTCGATGGCTTGTAAGGGTTTTCACCTTCTATTACGTTTTTACAACTACCACGGCTTTAGGTAACCGGAACCTTGCTTTGTGCAATATGTTTTAAAATGTGGCCTCTTTCGAAGCCACATACTGTATATATTATACAGCGTAACGGTCTTGCATGATTGTCTCAAGCATTACCGCTTCTGGAGTAAATTTCTCCAGATTACCAGACAACAATGGTTTCACAATTGCTGGTGAGAAGCCAGACACTAGAGCAGTTCCACTTTCGTCAAACTTCACTGGTGCGTTGTCGTTTGCGTTAAGGTTCCAGAATACCACTTTAGGCATTTCGTAACCAGCAGATTCATACTTACGTTGAATCATCTGCAAAGCAGAGTCATCAAAGTTCACACAAGCATTGAATTGCATGTCAGACAGAATCAACAACATTTTTGGCATTTCTCCTTGTGGTACACCACCTTGCACAGCAGTCTTCAGGATTTTATCCAGAGCCTTGTGCAGGTCGGTACTCATCTGCCAAGTAGATTTAACCATTTGGTCAATCTTTTGGTTGATGTTACCTTTCAGGTGCAACAGTTCAGGGTTGCTGGAGAAAGTCAAGAATGTATCTTTGAACTTTCCAGTGTTCTTGTCAGCAAGGTATAGACCAAGCGACACAGCAACTTCCAAACAGGACAGTTTTGCGTTCTTGCCAGCAGGTGTGGCCATAGAACCAGAAACGTCCACAAGTGGCAGAATAGAAGCATCACCAACAAAGTTAGGCAGAGCCTCCCATTGCTTTTGGATCAGATCCAATTCTGTTTTGTCGAAGTTAACACCATAGGTGTTGATACGACCTTTCAATACATCATATGGGTAAACCGCAGATGCATTTACTTTCACTTCGGCTTTGTCACCTTTCACCAGAGACTGCACGTATTCAGCATACTTTGGTGTGTTACGGTTGAAAGCCTTTTTGTAACGGGATGCCGCTACAGAAGGAACATGAGAGAAATTAATTTCATCCCAATCTTTCGCACACATTTGAGATTCTACAACTTTGGTCATTTCAACCAAAGACTTACGATAGAATTTAGGAGACATTCCGAAGAATTCACGGATTTCCTGTGCAGTTTTACCTTTACGAGGAGTCCATTTTGCGGCTAGTCCGTTTTTCTCACGCAAGGCATCACCAAGCATGGTGTAGGCAACCGATTTCATTTCCTTTGTTTCGAAAACGAATAGGTCATCCCAACGGCCAAGTTCCGGTACTTTAGCGAGCAAAGCCTTGGCAGCTTCGGGGTCTGTTTTCTCCAGGTGTACCAGAATTTCACGGAACAACTGACGTTCGCCAGCGCCGCCACGAGCATCACGAAGCCATGCAGCAATACGCAATGCATATTCCTTATTCTCAACCATTGCAGCAACGAAAGCAGGAACAATGTCCTTGCCACGCATAGCACCGGCCTTGAAAAACAAATCTACGCAAGCATTAGCGGTAGATTTACGTGCCTTCATACCGTTAGCGGTACGAGCACCTTGATTCACAACAGCATTTACAAATGTATTCATAATAATTTCCTTTCAACAGGTTGAACTTTTTGCTTTATTTCCAGTAAAGTTTTTTGATTGCTGAAATCAACCTAAAAACAACAGGATACTCTTTTCGTCTGCTCTACCAAATGAGCTATTTTTCCCAATGTGGAAAAAGATGGAGTCGAACCACCTACCTAACGTGAGTTAGAGTTTGCTGTAAGTATCCTAAATCTCAATCAATACATGTATTATACATCAAACAATACAGTATTGCGGCAATGTTGGAGCGGGTAGAGAGAATCGAACTCTCAACTCAACCTTGGCAAGGTCGTGTGTTAACCGTTAGCACCATACCCGCTTTGTATTAAGCAGCCTTCAGACTTTTGTATCTGTCAGCAGCATAAGAAGCAGCAAACGCTTGTGGTTTTACTAGAGGAATAACGTTACATGTTCCACGAATATAACCAATCGCTTCGTTGATAACACAGCTTGATCCGTGCATTTCATTAGGGTTAATGTCCAAATGAACTTCAACGTGGCGACCTTCAAGCACATCAGCCAACTTCAAATACATTTCTGAAACTTTATAGACTTCGTTCATCAAACGGAAACGTGGTCTATTTTGCTTCTGGTCATAATCTCTTTCACGGTGAACTTCACCGAAGATTTTACAACCATTATTTCCATTGATATGGACAACAATCGCTAGAATGTAGTCAGCATGCCAATGGCCATCAATCTTCATTCTTTCTGAGTCACACCCAAGATAAATTTTGGTCTCGGGACCTTGTGATTCAATGAATGCTTTTACTTCTTCTAAATTTATCTTACGCATGATTTTACTCACTTTTAAAAAATGGCATCCCCTCAGGGATTCGAACCCCGACCAACAGTTTTGGAGACTGGTATGCTGCCGTTACACTAAGGAGATACAGGTTAACAGGATAGTTTTTGCGTTTTCAATTACAAGTTGAATGCTTTTTGATTTGCTGAACCTATCCTAAAAACTGGTGGAGACCGAGGGAGTTGAACCCTTCTAGACATTTTCCTTGCAAGGGAAAACCGTAGCCCGCTACTGCCCCCAAATTATTTGTTTTCATTAAGAGCGTCAATCACACAATCTTCTGTGGATAAAACGTCTTGAAAATCATTCTTCGGCTTTTCTTCTTTTAAGTCACGTTGGAAAATAGCATCCCAACGTTTTTCATATTCTTCTTGAGATATACTAAAGGGTCTAGGTGCAGACCCTTTTCCGCCATCTGACATTTTCATAATAAAACCTCGTTATTAGAATGTCACTGTAGCGGTGCAACCATATTTTGTTGCCAAAGCTTCAATAAATGTTTTCCATTCATTAGCAGCTGATTGGTCAACCCATGTTCTTTCTGATACCAGAGGTTCAGGTTGCACAACTGTTCCAGACTCACTTGTGGTTTTGCCATCAACGATAGCTTGTGCCAACCATGCAGAACGTTCAGCATCAAAAGTTGAATCGTTTGGTACAGTTTGCCATGTTGTTACGGTTTTAATAGACATATTTTTTTCCTATTTTTGTTAAATGGTCCGAGTAGAGAGATTCGAACTCCCGACCCTCTGCTCCCAAAGCAGATGCGCTACCAGACTGCGCTATACTCGGTATTTATATTTGGTGCCCCTAGAGGGAATCGAACCCCCACCTGATGCTTACAAGGCAACTGCACGACCTTCATGCTACAGGGGCGTAATCTGTATTATACTTATGTTTGGTGGTGATAAGTGGTAATGATCCACTCTCCTCGGCTTATGAAACCGGTACGCATCCATCTACGTCATATCACCTTACAACTGACAACTTATTATGGCGCCTCCCTCATTCGCCAACATTTTACCCCGATATAAAGTCCGGACAAGGTTAGAGGTACGTAGTGCTAATTGATACTTGACTTTCGGTCCCAGCGCATAGTCTTTCTTTAGTGTATGCCTACACCAGATTTCTCAATATCTACAACAAATTGTCATGTGTAAGGTGTCTTGCTACTAATCCTCATTAGCCCAAGACTGAGCTGTTGCTCTGTCCAGATTACCGACTTTGGCTCGGCTATTTCTCAACCCACGATTCTCTCAAGGCTCCCATGTAAGGCGGGACTTGGGGTTACTGGTGCTCCAGATTCTTCTTCGTGCGAACCCTGCTCTTTTGGTTTGGCAATTACCTGTTTTCGTTAAACCGACAAAACATAAACGGAGGTTTGGTGGAGGTGGTAGGGATCGAACCTACTTGCTCCGAAGAGCGACGGATTTACAGTCCGCTGCCATACCATTACGGCGGCACCTCCATAAAAACAACAGGATCATTTTTTCTTCATTAACAGTGAAAATTTAAAATTGCTGAACTGATCCTAAAACTGGCTCCGAAGGTAGGGATCGAACCTACGACCAATTGGTTAACAGCCAACTGCACTACCGCTGTGCTACTTCGGAATAAAACTGGTAGCGGGTCGTGGTAACGCTCCACGCTCAGTATGGCTTATGAGACCATCCGGGTCAACTTGACCTACCCGCAACAAATTTGGTGCCCTCTCTCAGATTCGAACTGAGACTACACGGCTTCTAAGACCGCTTCCTCTACCAATTGGGATAAGAGGGCTATATTAAATAAATTATGGAGGGTCATAGAGGACTCAAACCCCTAACTCAAACTTCGTAGGATTGTGTGATATTCAGTTTCACCAACGACCCAAATAATTTTCCTGCATGATGTTTTCTGTGACAATTTGCACATAAACACGCACACTTATTAATTTCTTCTAAAATTTTACCTTTACTAGATTCAATCTTAGTAGATATATCAAATTCTTTTTTTTCACTATCTAAGTGGTGAAAATCTAAACAAGATGGTTCTGATTCACCACAAACACAACAACTTAGAGTTTCTTTTAATTTAAAGAACCAATCTTTGTTATCTTTTTTGTATTTTTTAATTCTGTTTAAATTTGTAGAATGGTGTCTATAATAAGTTTCTCGACTTCGTTTTTTTCTACAATCATCACAAAAATTTATTCTTGTACCTTTAGATTTATTTCTGAAGGCAAAACTTTCTAATGGAAAATTATTTTCACAATCATTACATTTTTTCATATGTACTCCTTTTGCATATGCGCTACGAACTATTTATAAAATTCGTATCGTCACACCAAAGGCGTATATCATATAAAAACACACTCGCGGATGTGCTGAAAGTATCCGTTGATGATCCTAAATCGTTATGTTTTAGAATGTGTTTTTATATGGTACCCAATCAAGGTAACGATCCTTGGTCTCTCGATTATCAGTCGAGTGCTCTACCTTTGAGCTAATCGGGTGTTTGGCGGTCCGTAGGGGTATCGAGCCCCTTCTTTAAGCGTGACAAGCTTACGTGCGTCCATGAACACTTACGGACCTAAAATCTTTGGCATTACGAACTTTAGCCATATCTCTACGTGGATATCGATAGAACTTCGTAGAAGCTCCGAATGACACGCTAGCACCTTTTGCTAGATTGGCACACCTGACGGTGCGATTTGGTGGGCCCTGTGTGAGTCGAACACACCACCAACGGATTATGAGTCCGCTGCTCTAACCAACATGAGCTAAAGGCCCTAAAAACTTTGGTACGGGCACAGAGAATCGAACTCTGGTTAATAGGTTAAAAGCCTACTACTTTACCACTAAGTTATACCCGCATTGGTGGGGACTGAAGGAATTGAACCTAATCGCCGACCACTCTACATATTAAGGCAACGGATTTACAGTCCGCCGTAGAGAACAGCCCCCAATATAATTTACCATTTGTTAGTGTTACTATGTTATGTCTAGCCTTAACCGTACTAGAGTTTGATTTTACCGACTTGGCTTATCCTCAAGGCGTCCCAAGAGTATTCTTCCTCATAACAACTCCTGATTACAAGTATGCGCTCATGTAACCACTCAGAGATTCACTATCCTGTGAGCACAGGAATCTTCCATAATAACACTAACAAATGGTACACCTAGGGGGATTCGAACCCCACGTTTCCAGATTGAAAGTCTAGCGTCCTAACCAATTAGACGATAGGTGCACAAAATAATTCTACAACTTTTTAAAGAACGTCATTGATTTCTTAATCAATACATGTATTATACATCAACCAAGTCAATTGTCAAGCGATACTTTAGTATTACTACCGATTTGGTCAACTTTTAATTTGGAGGTGCGGGTGGGATTCGAACCCACGAATCAACAGTTTTGCAGACTGCGCCATTAGACCGCTCTGGTACCGCACCATGGCTGCGTGTTTTTGTCATTCTCATTAAGGTTTAAACGCAAGTTCCTCAAATCAGTTGCAACACAACTTGGCCGAGAGTCTGGGAGTCGAACCCAGTGACCGATGTTTAGTCGGTCTACGGATTAGCAATCCGCTGCATTACCATCCTGCCCACTCTCGTTATCTGTTTCCGTTTTTGAATCCTACAGAACCACCTTCTTCATGGATTCTTTTCAGAACATCTTCAAAAAGAATTGGCCTAAAGTCGGTTTGTTCAACACAGACACAATGGTAACGTGGATCAATAACTCGACCACCATAACCATTATCAGTCATTACACGACCTGCATGTAAATGTCCGTGTATATTAACACCAAATCGACCAAGGCTTTCAGTGTGAATTGGAATATGACTAAGAATCATACCATTCATCACATGATAAGCACGTAACTCTCTAAAATGAGCACGATAGTCTTCATCACGGAAAATATCATGGTTACCACGAATTAAAACTTTATCACCGTTCAGTCTATGAAGAATTTTCAAAGCCTTGCGGTTAATTACTACATCACCAAGATGATATACTTTATCAGTTGGTCTTACAGTTTCGTTCCAAACTTTTACCATGTATTCATCCATTTCATCAGGATTATCCCACGGCCTAAGTTTAGTACCATCTTCACGCAGAAATCGGCATACACCTGCATGTCCGAAGTGCGTGTCACTTACAAGAAACACACTAGGCATATACTACTCCTTTAATTAATAAAACAACAGGTTAGTTTGTTTTCGGCAGGAATCGAACCTGCAACAGTTTGCTTAGAAGGCAAATGCTCGACCTTTGAGCTACGAATAATCGTTGTTTGCTGAACCTAACCTAAAACTTTTGGTGCCGCCGACAGGGATCGAACCTGTTTCCCCGGATTTTCAGTCCGTCGCTATGACCACATCAGCTACAGCGGCATGGAGGAAGAAGGAGGAATTGAACCCCGACCGACTTACATCAATCGTCCGCTTTCCAGGCGGATGTAGAAACCATTCTACTGCATCTTCCATAAACTGGTCTGCGTGGTAGGATTCGAACCTACGACCTCTCACTTCCAAGGCGAGCCGTCTGACCTGACTGACATTACACACAGATTAAAATTTGGTGGAGTCGGCGGGATTCGAACCACGCACAAGCCCTTTCACAGAGGGAAGCTATAGTTGTTGCTGAACCAATTCTTGTCAGAATTGTTTTTTTGCATTGCTATGCTACCATTACATCACGACTCCAAAATCTTAATGAAACACACTATCTAGTTTTAACTTTTGGCGTAGGACTTTCGCCTGCCATTGTGATAATATGTTTCATTAAAATGACTGACAATTTATCCTATTATACGCCATCAGTCAAGGCGAATTTTGGTAGGTTGTGACAGATTCAAACTGTCTTCTCTCTGCTTAAGAGGCAGGACTTCATCATCAAAGTTTACAACCTATATTTGGCGGAAGCGGTGAGATTCGAACTCACGGACCCTTTCGAGCCTCCAGTTTTCAAGACTGGCGCCATAGACCACTCGACCACACTTCCTTATTTGGTACTCCAGGAGGGATTCGAACCCACGACCTTACGCTAATCTGGCGCTAATACCGGGTATAAGCCGGCTGCTCTGCCGCTGAGCTACTGGAGCATAATTTTGGCAGGGGAAATGGGATTCGAACCCATGATGACGATTTCAAAGACCGTTGCCTTAGGCCAGACTAGGCGATTCCCCAACAATATTGAAACACACTAAAAGGAATCTAGTACCCATGCCGAAAGTGCCGAGCAACTAAAAGGTATCTAATGTGTTTCAATATGGCGCCCGGCGAACCGGGTGCCATCAAAAAACTTCTAATTTTTAAAGAACAATTATTTTAGCAAGAGCCAAAACAAAAAACCCTAGAAGATTTCTCTTTCTAGGGTCTTGTGTTTTAAATCTTTTTAGGACTTATACGTTATTTGTCCCGATTCTCACAAAACCCTAATCCACATCCAATAAAGCCATTATTCTCAATTTTTGTTGAGCGATAATCGGCCTGCCATGCTGCTGGGAGCACGGAACTCTGTCTTATCGATGTGGGTAAGTGTTTATTCATCATAGTTAGGATTATATATGCTTTCTTTTCATCTGTCAAGCGTTTTTTAGGTACTTTTTAAAAAAATTTTAGCGTATTTTTGTTTTAGGCATGTTGCCGTTTTCTTCACCGTTCATTTTTTTGTAACCAAGACAACCTTCTTCATCAACATATGCGTATCCATCGAAAAAATATGAATCAAGTTGATTAAAACGCTCTTTGTCTCGTTCTTGATACTCAACAACGGTCGAAATTTGTTGTCCGAGCCACTTAGAAGCATTGTAATCACTGTGCTGAGCGATAAATTCTGCTTCTTCAGCAGATTCCGCTTCAACAAGATGCACTTCAGCAAAAGTGGAAAACGATTCCACAGCAAAAATCTTCTTCATTGCGTCATCTCCGGCAAGGAAAACTCAATCCGAGTGATAGAATCGTAACGGAACGAACGCCAACCGTTTGCTTCAACATCAAAAACTGCTAGAGCATCTTCGGATTTTGCTTTTCCGTTGCCTTTCGGCGCATTTTCAACAGGAATTTTATTTTCCGACAGTGTGCAACGCATAGTCCGAGCACTTCCGTCTTTTTTGACGAATTCCACAGTCACAATTCCTTCACGCAGCAGACCTTTAAGCCAATCTTTTTCTTTGTTCGACTTAAAAACAATATTACTATCAGACATTTTTCATCCTTTTCATAATTAATAGGTGTATTATACACCAAACTTCAGACTATTGCGGCAAAGGTTACGTGTTTGCCGCATATAAATTGTCACTTTGAAATGCCGCACAATTTTTCTTTGCTTTTTCAAGGTAAGAATTCCACCACTTGTAGGAGTTTTCTGTCTTTCGTAGAATACAACCATACAAATCACCACCTACAAAATTGTGAGTGATGTATGTGGTAGGGTCAGCGAAGATAGCTTCAAACGATTCATCGAAGGTCGGAAGGCCATCATCACCTTGCTTGAAAAAAGCAATATGAAACATATCACCAATAGATGTGTTATCTACTGGTTGTCCTTTATGAGTTTCGTCATTCAGGTTAAAGTAAGCAAACTTCATTTCGCCTTCATTATCTCCAGGCAGAAAATAAAATCCGTCAAACTGTTTCATATCCATACGCAAGTTCCTTTCTTGTCATTTCCTTTTGGTCATTGCGTTTGAATTGTTTCTTGCTAGAAACCACACGCATCCTATACTTAGGAGTACGCAGGTCTTTTGCTACCAAATTTCTTGGTTTAGATGCTTCAATCTTCATTTCTCTTTCTCTGATATTCTTCTTCATGTTTATCACAAAGAGTACGAATCCATCCTCCACCACGGAGTGTTCCAGATTCTCCACAAGTCTCACATGTACATGCAGCCCATGATTCTGCCATACGAACCATACCATCAACTACATTATCACCACCGTGGTAATAGAATCGCAGACCTCCGAATTTCTCTTTGACCTGGTCAACTACAACTTGTGGACAACCATCACCTCGATTATACTTTTCCTTTTGTTCTTGTTTCCAATCAATATGACTTTGAATGTTGGCGCAAAGCGAATTCAAAATGTTGTACCAACCATCACCACATTCAAAGCCCCAACACATGGCAGTTTCTTGCATACTCTTATAACGGTTCTGAAACATCTTAGGATATTTCGCAACCAAAGAGCTATCTAGTTCGTCACGCATTATTTTCTCCTATTGATTTTCAGAGTAGGTTTATGTCCTGCAAGAGCAAGAATCAAAAACAGAACAATCAAAATAATAATCCCACTGTATGCAGGCAACAGAACCAACCACCACGACCAATCAATATAATTAGTGAGTTTGAGTGTAACAAAAATCAACGTTAGAAAACCGAAAAAACCAATTTGCATTTTAATCTCCAGACTTAAGCAGGTACTTATTAGAAATAGCCTTGAATGTCATACCACCATTCACTTCTTTAAAAACTACGCCTTCACGTAGAGGGCCAGAAATATCACCCATAACAGATTTTCCGTCAGCAAAAGATAGAATGTCATCGATATCTTTTAGACCAAGACTATCGTACAAACTTGCTGCAGCTGCCAAAACAGGAACATGTTTCAAACCTAGAATCTCTACCATCAATCGCCGGTCACCGGCAGTCAAGTAATCACCAAGTTTGATACTGTAAACATCGAACACACGAAACTCAGGTTTGTTTAGCTTGTAGATATTACCTTGAATTCCAGGACCAACCAGTTCGCCTTGAATTGCAAAGTTACCACCCATATTACGCATTTTGGTTTCAATGTCTTCTTCAATCGCAACTTTCCAGAATGCGTTATTCTCGTCACGCTTCAGGTCAAGATTACGACTGCATACACCAAACTCACCATCAATCAGGTAGCAAGTCATAGAAGAACCTTCCAGTTTTTCTGTCACCTCAAAACGCATACCAGATTGAATAGCGCCATCAATTTCTTGTACAAGATTTTGGCAACGCTCTTGGTCAGTTTTAGGAATCAGACTCGGGAAATTACCTTTGACTTGTCCTGCAAGTTGAGCAGGAATCACCGGTTCCCATTTCTTGATGTTCAGAGGAAAGCTGACATCCAAACCTTCGAACAATTCACTTTCAATGTTAGCACAGGTAGGTTCAAGAGGCAACAGAAGACCTTGGCTCAATTGACCACGTAGTTTAACGGTACGCAGGCGCTCACCTTTGACACCTTCAAATTCACGGGGTTCTTTGCCTTTGCTCAGAAACGGTGCAATCTCAGTAGGAATCCAAGAATCAATCTCACAGTAAACCGCTAGGTCACCTACATCAAATTCACCTTTCTTGACCACAACTTTCCAACCACCAACAGTGGCAACTTCAATAGCATCAGCACCTTCAATCGGTGCAATGCCATCAATCTTACGAATAGAAGCCATCTTACGCATAATAATCCTCATTTACTCCAAGGCAAAATAATTCCACTTTCTGTGGCATGACCATTTACATGATAAGGAGTTTCTTCCGAATCATAGGTCATACCCAATGCTTTCAGCATTTTATGCTTCACACGAAGGTTAGGTTGGCGAAAACGGTCAGTCGCCGTAAAACCAAGAATAGTTCCAACTTCAACGACAGCACCACTACGACAAATGCCAGCGTGGCAATGCACCATGACATTCATACTTTTGTCAAGGGCATGTTCCAAAATATTTACCAACTCTTTCGCTTGTGCATCGCTAATTTTCACTTCATCAGGAAAACCATCAGAATCTTCAGCATCAAGAAACTCAAAGCAGTAAACTTCTTTAAATTTGTATTTTGTAGGCTTGAATTCAGTGGCAGGATCCTGAATACGGATCAAAAGCGTATTATCACCAAGGTCGCTATGATGACCGAGGTGAATATCGCTCATACTCACATTTTCAATCCAACGAATAGTCATTACTTCACTCTATCAATAACGGACTTAGCATCCGCAAATTCATCCATTTTTAGCAACCGAGATTCCACCCGATTATCTTCATATCGCATTTCCAATTCTAGTCGGTATGCATTAATCAATTCTTGAGCATACAACAGGTCATCAGCATCAGCCTGTGCATACCATTCTTTCAAAACACTTTCCGGCGAGGTTAGAAGGAACATCAGGTTGTCCCGATCCCAATCATTAGTAATCAAACCATTTAGTTTACCAGAATAACCCACAATAAAAATCCTACAAATGTTATTTCAAATAGACCTGTCACAATAATTGTCATTATATCACAGGCCCGAAGGTCTATGAAGGCAAACTTAATATTTTGCCAGAGGTCTTTCATAACACAGCCGAAGCAAATGCCGCAGCATTCCATGCCGAGAAAAACAAATTCAGCCACCCAAGCCAATTGTAACCATTTTCAAAGTCACGCTTGGCCCAGAATCCCAAAACAATCATAAAAATGAAGTTAAGTACAATCCAGATTTCAGACATTTGCCATTATATCCTTGCAAAAGGCTTCAACCTTTTCTCGGGTGCCCCAAGAATTGGAAGGCATTTCATTATAGACAAACATACAGATATCACGGAGAGCCATCAGGTTTTGTTTATCAGCACGACCAAGAGCGCCAAACAGGTCATTGGTCAGAACAGAAACCAGAAAATCACCAGGCATCAGGCCGTGGTGTACGTAACGCTCCAGAGCACCACGGGTATGCTCAGGAATATCATAATAATCAAAATTCATCATTGTAACACCCATAATCTTCATCAGTACCAAAACCAGCAGAAGCCAAAGCATCGGCATCCGCATCTACAGAATCCCAAGAATCTTCATCGGAATAACTATCGGCCAATTCACGAGCCGCTTCATCAACCCAACTCAGAGGCACTTCAAACTTATCAGCGATTTGCCTGAAAGTCAATTCACCAAGCTCAATTTCATCTTGGATATCAATCATTAGATTGGCCATTTTGGACATTATAACCTCACATTGAAAAATAGGATTCGGAAGACGGCGAGCAGAAATACGGAGTATCGTAACGCTCTTGAAATTCTTTTCCTGTCATCAGGTTTTTCTTGGTGACATAGGTTTCGAAAACTTCAACAATGAAGCCAAGCTTGCGTTTACCATCGATAACCGCATTAATATAATCCTTGGTCACAGGTTCAAAATCTTGCTTGGCGACCAGACGGCGGCCTTCTTTTGTACGGCGATCCGACTTGTAAATTTCAAGGGTATATTCTTTCATGGCACTCATTTCTATGTCCTTTTCAATCATCATGGTGCCATTATACCTTATGGGCACCGAATTGTCAAGGCCCTTCCGAGCGTTACTTGGAGGGTGTTGTAAAAATACAACAGCTGAATACTAAAGTATTCATTTTGCCAGTTCATCTTCCGCAAGGGTCAGAAGCAGATTAGCAAATTGCTGACAGAAAATATTAAACCACAGGTCATTCATCACCTCTTTCGGTGCGCCTGCCATTTCCACAATCTTTCTCAATTCATCATTCATAATCAACTCCAAGTACGATGCTTTTCCGCAACGTGTTCAAATCCATCATATTCGGCGATTTCCCAATCTACTTCATCAGGAATCTCCACAATCTTCAAATCTGCGGCCCAACCGTTGGCAAGAGTACCAAGGCTCTCCACGATTTCAATCAGGTCTTTATCGTCCCGAGGAATGCTACGGTCCGAGATACCATCATAGAATCTAAAAGCTTCATTCCATTTGCCAGGATTCAGGCCCTTACGTGAAGCATAAGATTCTGTAGCCAGCTTTGACAACCCAAATCCACCATAACATGCATTTATAACAATCTTTTTCATTTTTCATCCTCCGGCCAGTCATAGTAACCAACCACTTCACACATATCAGCAATTAGATCCGGTGCATTTTCAACCTTACCACAACGGGGCTCCGGGCTCCAGGCGCTCCAATTACTTATCACACCTTAACATCCACAGTCCGGCGATTGGAATGTTCCTTTTCCTCGCCGTTTCTCGTATAGAGGGTTATCGTATATTCCCGGCTTTCTTGTTTGATTTTGCCGGTGACCTCGTCCTTATAGTTCCGCCATTCAATCACACGGACAACATTATCCGCAGGATCCAACCGAATAATAGGAACTATAGACTGGAGTATCATATCATACAAGCAAAGAAAAATATGAAAAACGCTGTGACCGGGTACCCAAACAGAAGCGCCATCATGGCTAGTATAGTACCGTAGAATACTTTGTCATCGGTCATCCTTCAACTCCGAAATTTTGCTTAATCATAAATTTCATAAAATCTAAGTCACCGTCTTTGGCATATGAGAGACATTCTCGAACAATCAACTCGGCGAACTTTTCCAACGATTCTTCTTTGTCACTCCAAAATTGCGGATCAATTGATGAAATCCGAAACTTAATATCTGCCTGTTCAGCAAGTTCTTTAATTCGTTCGTTCATTCTTCAACTCCACTTTAGCAAAAACCAAACCATGTCCTTTTCGTCATCAAACTTTAAGTAAGGCAATCCTGTGTCCTTATCCCAATACATAACAGCACCGTGAGCCTCAAGTTTTGCACGACGATCCTCGATGTGTTTTTGTAAAGCGTCAGTGCCTACAAAGCGTTGTACCAATGTGGCCTCAAACCGATCCCACCAATGCTGAACTACTTCATCTGGATGATTACGGATGTAGAGTTTCATACATTACCTTAACTTGGTCTAGACAATCATTGTTAGAGAAAATTTTTAGGTTTGGTGCTTCGGGTCTGACCACATCTAAACAAGTATACACTTTGGCATCCAAAGGATTCTTGGTGATGTTTACAATTTCAATATGCTCAAGAGAGCGATGCACCATAGCAAATTCATACACAGGAGTATTCATTTTATTCAAAATTCCTCTTAATCAAATTTATCAAGTCTCCCAAACCTTCTTGGGAGATTTTAAATTCTACCATACCGTCCTCTTTTACACGAAACGGTAGCGTGACATTGTATTCGGGACTAAAAGGATGGCGCTTGTGTAATTTGTATTTTACAAATACTGCACCTTCGGTGTCGCTGGTTTTGATTAGGTCAATATTCATTCTTCAACTCCGAAATGTTCTTTGATATCATCTCTGATTGATTCTAACGCATCATAGGTCCATTCACAAGCCAATTCACCTGCTGCACTATTACCTACAGGAATACGATAAGTCTCAATTTTATTGATGCATTCTTTAGCCGTCAATTCCATGACCTTCATAAGATGGGTTAGTGCTGATTCTGACCACTCACATTCGCCGTAAACTTCTTTAAGAATTTCTAATCTGTTCATTAGATTTTCTCCACATTCTTTAGATTGCCGTCTTTGTCAAAGACAAATCTCACATTAAGTGGGTCATCCCAATTTGTTCTTACGGGATTTCGGCCTTTGTTATAGTCGTCAAAATTCCACCAGATGCTATCTTCGTAGACAATATCACCATTGGGTAGTTCTGTAATATTATAACTTTTTGGTTCGTTCATTCTTCAACTCCGAAATGTTTCTTCAAATCTGCGATAGGATGTCCACCATCAAAGTTTTCCATCCTAATGGCATAGGGGCTTACAATGTCAATACATTCCCGAACAATCAACTCGGCGAACTTTTCCAGTTTAGTTGGGATACCATCTGGATTGTATGTTGGTAATCCAGCCTCTCTAGCAAGTTCTTTAATTCGTTCGTTCATACATTTCCCAATCCTATGCGGCTATAGCCCAACTTTGATTTAATCTCTTTACGGTCTCTTTTCTTCTCTGGCTTCCATGCCCTCGGGTCAACTGTTTCGCCAGTTAGTTCATAACGAAAGTCTGGATCATAGACCATGTGGCCCAGCTTGTTCCATTTTATCTCTCCGTCATCGAATCTAAATATGCAACCACGGCACATGCAGAAGCTGGCACCACGGTCACTCATCACATTGCCGTTAACCGTGCCCACATACTTGACAACATTGCCCTTGTGCATTTCTCTAATGGCTTCGTGATAGTCAATCATTCTTCAACTCCGAAATGTTGTTTAATCCTGTTGGCAATAATCATACCAGGACCACTCATTTTAGGTTCATCGTATTGGTAGGCAATATCTACACATTGCCTAATCACTCGTTCGGCGATGTCATAGTGTTCGCTTTCGGGAATAATGCCCATACTCATAACGAGTTCACGGATTTTAGTATTTGGTGTCATTATACTTCCTTGAACAATGGGTTACTAGGAGTCAGATACCTAACAAATTCTAAGTTGGTGGGAAATGTGTCTAAAGATCCTTTGTGCCGCATAATGC
>OGWF01000014.1_pt1 | contig 28943 bp, 49 predicted proteins | sample 1575951 | NCBI WGS metagenome assembly OGWF01 (sample SAMN07581523, study PRJEB24739) | freshwater metagenome | place: Singapore | collected 2015-01
CAGTTCTTACCGATATGTTTTGCAATGCATCACGGTACAAATACCTAACAATCCCAGTTGCACAGTTGAACCTATCAAGTGTGATTGACATTACTTGACCCCGTTAGCCTTGAGCAGTGCTGGTTTGCTTTCGTCACAAACTACCAAGTAGTCGTACAAACCACGTTTAGCAACTAAGTCAACAAACAATGACTGCACAACACCCTGAATTTGGCTGCGTGTCAATGCATCATTTGGTTCGAATACAAACGGTCTTGCAACAACTTGTAGACGTTCACGGATGTAGCAAACTAGACGAGCTACGTTGATACGATCCAATGCGCTTAGTGTATTACGTGAGTTCTTGTTACCATAGTTCAACAAGCCAACACCAGTGAAGAATGCCAATGGGTTGATTTGGTTGACATATAGAACGTCACGAATTGCCATACGGTTCTTAGTAACAACGAATTCACCAGTCGTAGCATCTAAGTAACCAATGTTTGTAGCATTGTCAATTAGACCTCTACGTGTACCTGCTGGAGCTAACCAAGGATAAGCGATAGTGTCGTTACGCAAGAATGTACGTAGCATCATGTGACTTGCAGGAACAACAACTGCTGTACCAGACAAATCTGTTGTGATACCGCTTGGGTAGAATAAACCCATGTATTCATCACGTGTTACTAAACCATCTTCTCCTGTGCTTGCAGCCTCTGCTGTGTTGTTTGCCCAGTTGGTGATAGCAGTAGCTTGATCTGGTAAACGCAATGGTGTGTCACCGATGATGTAAGCTGTGTTATTACGCTCATTGTTCAACGCAACCATGTCAGGCTGTAGTTCAGGATAGTTAGGTGTAGCCATCAAGTTGAAGAATGTATCTTCTTCACGAATTGTCAAGTTAGTTCCGATTGCGGATCTCATAGCTTGAACAACCATGTTACGCTGTGCCTTACGACCCATGTAAGCAGCACCGTTAGTCTGTAAACCACTTACTGTTACCCATGTGTATGAGTAGCTTGGTAGAGGACCATTTGGATAGCTCTGTGCTGTAAAGTAGTTAGTCTTAAACTGCTTCACGTTGTAACCAGAACGGCGTGTGTTGAACAACAACATACCTTGTGGGTACAATGCAGGGTTAGGGCAGTCTAAATCTGTGTAATCACTTGTTAACAAACCAGTGATAGATGGCATAGGATCATTTACAGGATCAACTGTGCCATTACTGCCCCAACGTGCGTCTGCGAACAAGATACCGTCGCCACTAATCTGGTCTGTATTGTCGATTAGAACCCAAGTATCTTGGCCATTAACTTGTTGCCAACGACTTAGTACTGGATAATTTTCTAAGCCAGCAGCACTAGTATCTAACCACAAATCACCATATGCTAATGGATCTTTTGTAGATTGTGTAGTAGGAGCTTCTGGTGAGCAAATGACACCGTTAGGGTCAGTCGCATTAATACCTGAGTTTGCAGGACTACCTGTGTTGTCAAATGAAACGTTTCTATAACCGTACCATGCACCATTCTTGTTGACCATGATATCTACTTCAGTCGCTGTGCTGTAGTACCAATTTGTGCCGTTGACTGGGTTAGTAACTGGTGCACCTTCGTTAGCTACATAGCTCAAAAGTTCCCAATTGCTCAACATTACACTATATGCAGCCTTCGGTGTACCAGAATAGTACACAGCAGATGTAATGCCACCGGAACCGTTGATTGATTGAACAGAAACGATTAGATCGTTTGTTCCAGTTAATCCACCTAGTGAAGCTCCGTCGATTGTAATTAAATCACCAACGGCATAACCTGTTCCACCACCTGCGTTCAATGTAACCTTGTAGTAAACACCTTTGTTGTCCACAGTGAAGGATGCGCCTGTGCCATCACCAGTCGTTGAAGATTGGGTAGCGTTAGAAACACTGAATTCGTACAAGTATCCGTAATTAACGTTACTGTTAGTTTCTGGTGCGAATCCGATTTGAGAGATTAAACCATTGCTTACACCATTAAAAGTGTCAACTAAGTTGATATCGCCACCTACGGTGTTTATTAGAACGATTGCACCAGTAGAAGACACACTTGCATATGTATTTGGAATACCAGCAGCTAACCAATCTGTTACGAAATCAGCAGCAGTAGAACCAGTTGTAGTTACTACGTGGGTTGTTCCTGTGGTTGAGTTTGGAGTACTTACACTAACGATCAAACTAGAGCCAATAGTAATTGGATTTGTTACAAAATCAGTAACTGTACCTTCTTTAACCACTGAACCAGTTGCTACTCTGTTGTAGAATTGAACTCCCATGTTAGGTGGAGGAGTATATGTAGTACCTCCTATTTGTGCGTACACTGTACCTTCAGGAATCGCTTGGCCACCGGTGGCATCTAAAGCAGCAAGAGCCTGATAAGAGAAAGAAAATCTCTGATTAGGGATGCTGATCCAAGCGTCAGTAGTAGCTGAATAACGGTATAATGGTAGTGCCATGCCGTTACCTACTAAGCTAGTCTTTACCCAAACGCTTCCACTTGGGTGAGGATATACTTGACTAGAACTCCATAATGGCATTGTAGCAGATGAACCATAGACCATATCAGGTGCATAGTATGTTCCTGGATTAATACCCATTGTCTGCAATGGTGTACCGGAACCGTTCGCTAGAGAAATAAATGTGTTTACATCTGGTTCACCGTAAGAGATTACTAGCTTACCGCTTTCTACACGAGAGAACAAATAACCGATACCTAACCCGTTTATTGCGTTCGCAATATCGTAAACTGTGTCGCCGGAAGCTACTACAATGGTTCTAGATGCTCCGTTTGCAGTGATAGTGAAAGAATCACCTGGGGTAATACTAGGGCCAGAAACAGTACCTGTTACTGTAGGAACTGACATTTTCCAGTCAACTGAACCTAATTGTGTCCATGTATTGTCATACTTTTTATAGAAATATGTAGCGTTGTTGTATTGCTTTTGACCAATTTCATTTGCAATAACTGCATATGATCCTACACTTCCGACAGAATTGATTGGGTATCCACCAACAATTTGTGTAGCGTCTGTGATGACGATCGGAGTAACTTGAGCAAACTTACCAGTTGCAGCATTGAATACATTAATACCCCAGTTAGTGCCGTTGCCAGTAGTTTCTAACCAATACTGTCCGTCAGCAGGCGCGCCTGTAGGTCTAGACAAAGTACCAACTAAACTTGCCAAGTCGATATCTGCACGTAGGACATAGCAACGATTTGTAGTACCTAGTAAGCTGTAAGCAGCTAGTAGACCATATTCGTTCAACTCATATCCCTGAATTGCAGTGCCGTTAGCAGTTTTGTAGAAGAATGGAGTACCGTATAGGTTAACCAAGTCACGCTGACTTGTAACCAAGTACAATTTGTTTGCATTAGATGCGGTTGTTGCAGCAGCTACTCCGGTGCCCGCTGCATTAGCTTTATTTTGTGCTGTTGCTAACAACACAAACGGAACTGAATTTGAGGCTGCAGGTAGATACTGACTTTGGTCAATGATCGTAACTTGTACGCCTGGTGATACTAGTGCCATGTTAAATTTTCCTTTATGTTATGATTGTGAGGGTTAACGCCCTAAGTCGTATTAATATTTAGCGAAAAGTTTCAAAAACACCCAATAACCGTGCCTTTAAAGGTTACTTTATAAATACTGTATGAAACGTCCTATTTGTAAGACTTGCAATAAAAATTTCTGTGCTATCAACTACGTCCGTAACGGAAAAACATACTATAGGAGTATGTGTGATGAGTGTGGTAGGAAGAAAGCCAAGAAAAAGGCCAGGACTCCTGGATGGCAAAAAGCAGGGTACAAGAAAAAACCCACATGTGACTTATGTGGGTTTAGGAGTTTGTTTACAACTCAGATGGTTGTCTATTATATAGACGGAAACCTAGAAAATAACCAATATGCTAATCTACGCACCGTGTGCTTAAATTGCATTGAGGTCGTAAAGCGCAAAGAGGTCACTTGGCGCAGGGGTGATTTAGAGGTTGACTATTGATTTGACGGCATTGTGTAGATCGTCAATTGTTCCGTTATTATCAATATAGTGGTCGTAGTCCAATCCTACACTAGAATACTCACTAGCGTGGACTTTTAATCGGTCTAATTTAGACTTACCCAAAGACCATCCTACATTAGAGGGGCCTTTGTTGTAATCTATGGCTGCACTGTACCAGTCAGGTTTTTCTCCTCGCTGCACTCGTACTGTGATGCCCCCAGCATTTTTGATCGCGTTAACTTCGTTTTCGAAACGGCAATCAGTGATAACGATATTGTCTTTAGCTTGACGTAGTTTATTCTCTACGCTAGCAACCCAAATGTCATTGTGAAAGTGATTACGTAATACGTCGGTACCCCAGTATTGCAACACCCAGCGAGGTGTGATGTTCATGCCTAGACGATTGCTCCACCATTCATCTTTTTCTTCTCGCCATTCTCTACTAGACTTTGTAGTGCCTTCAAGTAATTCACGATCCCACCCAAACACTGCTGCAACCGCATCTTTAAGTGAAGCTGCAAAACTCACACGCTTGAAACCGTGATGAGTAACCAAGTAGTCGGCAATAGTGTCCTTGCCGCTACCTATAAAACCCGTAACGCCGATAATCATAAAGAAAAACTCCTGTAGTACTTATTGTATTACAGGAGCGTGACGAAATAAAGAGCAGTTTAACCAATAACAAATGAATATGGTTGACTGTAATCTACGAAACGTTTTAAATCTTCTATCAAGCGTTCTTGTTCTGCTTTGGATTCTGATTTCAAAGATGCACCGTTTAATGTAGTTCCACCGCCTGGGCCAGCAATACTTGCAAATTTCTCACGTGCTTCACCTAAAATACCCTTCAAAACTGCTAATGTGTAGTCACCAATCCAAACACCCGCACCTGGATCTTGCAGTAACTCTGATTCTGGTCTCTGTATGTCAGCCCAAATCAATATCTTTTCACCAGTGCCCTTAGGGTCACGTACAATTTGTAGGACTTTTGTTACAGGGTTGAATGTATAAATGACATATCCACCGAACATACGTGCAGCCAATTCAATATACTGTGCATAGAAATCGTATGTTGCTAAACCACCTGCATAGTTGTAGTTCAACAAGTAAGTGTTAAGAATCGCACTAGAGAACGGGTCAAATGAACTTGCCGCAGGACCTGTTTCGAGACCAACTGTTCTACGAAAAACTTGTCGAACATTAATGAATTCGCTAGGTAATGTGTACGAATTAATATTAGCATGAATTTCCATCAACGTGTAAGATTCCTGTGTAGCATTTTGCGCACGTTGCCTATACAATTTGATTGTATAGTTATAGGCAGCTTCGTAGTGCGATGGGTCTAGTTCAACGTCAACCATACCATCGCCTAGACGTAGACGTAAGTTGTTGAATAGTTGTTCTTTAAGTTCTGTTAATGTTTGTCCTGACATGGGAAAACTCCTGATAGAGTATTTATCAGGAGTTAGTCTTTCAGAACGTCGAAAATTGTACCGTACTCATATCTAGACCAATCTTCCATGTCAACATATGTGTTTATTTTTCGACGGTACACTGTCTTTAACCACGTTCGTTGTCTATGAATTTTGACAGGATACCACGCAAACCATTTATGCCAAGCCCCAATAGTAACCTTTCTGGGGAAAGTACCATCCCATTTCGGAATATCGGCCCATGTAGGATACTTCTTGGGAGCAGGATTGAAATTCATTGTTTGAGTTTAAAGATCAAGAACAAGTCTTTCAATGGATGGTTCCATGGGTCTTTCACACCGTATGCGATGTGTCCGAATCTAGTGTCCATATCAATCTTATCCTTGCCCTTTACAACAGGTTTGTCGCCTGACATGATTGAATATAATTCAGTGCCGTCAGGTAGTTGTTCAAACTCCTCGGGAGTGAACAAACAAAGTTTTTCGTCCCATGGATGCATAGACTTAGAGGTCCCCAGCCTTGCGATTCTCCGAATAGTACGCATCAAAACTGCCTCCCGGATAGCGTGATTCAAGTTTATTAACGTTCTCAGCAATGACTTCGTTGGGGTCATACCCAAGTGCCCTGCAACTGTTGATCCAGTACCAGCCAATGTCACCTAGTTCACGCTTCATGTGAAAACGATTATCTTCATTGTAGGGCTTACCTTGGAAGATCATCTTTTTGACAATCTCACTGAATTCACCACCTTCACTTGATAAACCGATACTACCAGTCATAAGTAGTGGGACGTTTACACCTTGTGCATTTAGCTCACGCACTCGGGCAATGAATGCTTCAATGTCGTTGCTAGGCTCGCTAGTAACTGCTTGGACAAAGTCCTGATATTTGTTTAAGTCAATTTTATCTGTCATATTTTTCCTTTAGTAACCTTTAGTTGTATCTACTTCTTGCCTAATGATTCCAAACCGTTCGGCTTGCTTCAAAATCCAAGGAGCATCGTATCCTTTGTTGATATAACGCTGGATCTCTGCCCTCTGGTGTTCTTCTGTTTGCCACCCGAACCCCTTGCGTGGGTATTCGGGGTCGGAGTCAAAGAAACAATCGCTCATTAGAACGCCTTTAGAATAATCATATTTTCATTAAAGCGACCGTTGGGTGTAGTTGCGACCGCTTTAATGTCTGCAAAGAATTTACGTGCCGCGGGCTTACTGCCCATGACTTCTTTGATTTGCTCACCCGGCTTACGCAGGGTCTTAATCTCTGACTTGTTTGTGTCAAAGCCGAGAATCGTGTTACCCTTGACCGTAAAAGTCTTGGAGTATTCGTCTGCGATGTAATGATGCAGTTTGCGTTTACCTGTATCATACACCCATGCTTCGCTAGCACCATGCAGTTTGGTAGGATGCACACTTACAAGATCCAGCTTGTTTGCAGGGTCTTTGAATTCTTTGAGGTACTTGAGTTTTGCAACAACCTTTTCGATAGGCACAGCCTTACGCTTACGCGGTGCTTTGCTTGCTTTCTTGACAGAAATGTAACTGTTCAAGTCAGCCAGTACTTGTTCGATGAATTTGATAATATTTCGAACCTGTACTTTGCCCAGATGCTTGTACGCTTCGACCAGTTCTTTGTCCTTGCCTTCTTGCAGTTCATCAAACTCACTTTGTTTGCGTTTCCAAACATCGGCAATGATTGAAATGTGTTGGGGCATCACGTTGAAACGTGCAACAACATCCATTGTTTTTTCGCTTGCTTTACCATTAAGCACAAACTCATCAAATACACCCTCAAGTTCACCTGCGGCTTCACGTGCTTTGTCACGCATGATGTCCTGAACGTTGGGACGATTACTTACTGGCTTTTCTTCTTCCTTTTCCACAACCTGCGGCTTCACTACAAGTTTCAGTAGGCGACTCAGTTCATTTTCCAAAGTAGCCTGTTCGTGTTCGTTCAGTTCGAGACCACGCAATGACATGCGGGCAAGCCAACACAATGTCATGAGGAATTCCTTGTCGTCCACTTTGCGTAGCTTTTTAGCATCATCCTGACGGTCATGATGCTCAAGGTACTGCGCCATAAGTTCCTTGGCGTCTTTTTTGCCGTAAAATCGATTATACCAGTTAAAACTACGTGCTAGGGCAACGCCGCGATATTCTGAATCGGGTTGCAACGCAAAAAAGGGCTCGTCGCCCATGTATTTTGTGTCCGGATCCCGAGGGTTCAGGGCTTTGATAAAATGATCGTCAGTCTTTTTAGGCTTGCGAGTTGCCATGAGTTCTCCTTAAGAATGCTCTTATTATATAGCACTTCCCAATTATTGTCAAGCATTCGTAAGGTAAAACTTTTGTAATAAATACTAAGTAACGGATTACATTATGCCAAGAATTTCATTATATCGTCCCGAAAAAACAAGTGACTATAAGTTTCTAGACAGAACTATCAAGGAAATGTTTGTTGCTGGTGGGACGGATTTATATGTCCATAAGTATTTGGGTGTTCCAAATACTGGTCCCAGTAAGGATTTTACACAACCACAATATGATTCATTGAATCCTACAAATATCCAAGATTTATTATTCCTAGAAAACCGTGACAGAAAATATGACCCCAATATTTACAGAATCAGGGGTCATTATAATGTCCAAAACTTAGACTTCGATTTAAGTCAATTTGGATTGTTTTTAAATAACGACATTATCTTTATTACTGTTCATTATAATGAAATGATTGATTTAATCGGTCGTAAGTTAATGGTCGGGGACGTACTTGAATTACCTCACTTAACAGATTATCACCCATTAAATGAAACTATACCAATTGGTTTACGTAGATATTACCAAATAACCGACGCAAACTTCGCAAGTGAGGGTTTCAGTCAAACGTGGTATCCTCACTTATGGCGTATCAAGTGTGAGCCATTAGTTGACAGTCAAGAATTTAGTAACATCCTAAGTGAGCCTATTCAGAAAGACAATTACTTAGGTGATTGGGACAGTGCAAAAACGTATGTTCCAGGATACACAGTAACCTACGGTGATAAAACTTACACCCCCAAGGGACCCGTACCAGCAGGAATTGCACCAACTGATCCATTGTATTGGGAGTTGAGCACCGCAGACAATCTGAGAGACATTTTAGGACGTTACAACAAGAACATTGAAATTAACGAGGCTGTGATTGCGGAAGCAAGCAGACTACTACCACAGACTGGTTACGATAGAAGTCAGCTTTACATTGTGCCTACATTTGAAAATCAGCCTGCACCACCTATCAACATTGTTGTGAGCAATAGTGCTCCCACTCCTACAAGAGCAGTTGTCGAATTCGTCGCAAATCCTCAGTACAGAAATCCTAGTCCAGTATTGAGAATCGGCGCAGAGGCACGTAAGAAATTACTTGAGTTAAATGATGACGATATTAATGCACTAAAAGCATTTGTAGGATTGACATTAGAAACAGCAAAACTTGCTCCTGAAAAATTAGACTCTGGTTCAGGTCAAGTAGATGGTACATTAGTTCTGACTGCTATGGCTATGGGCCCAATCACAGCCCCTTATGGCACAGCAGACAATACCTATTCTACTGCGGATCAGTTCCCGTCATTGATAATGACTGCGCTCCCAACACCTATTGGATCTACTATCATCGGTGTACAAAAACTCGATCCTAAGTTGGCGCCTGAAGTATACGTAGATGCTTTTGTAACTACACAGACAGGACAAATAATTCAAGTATTTCCACCATTCACCAAAGTTGTTACTGTAGATTTCATATCAAACACATTCACCGTAGACCAAGCAACCGTTGTGTTTATGGATAACGGCACTGAAATAGTAGCAGCTAGCAACTTCACAGGTACAGTAAGTCAACAAATGGACTTTAGAGCAGACTGCGACCCACGATTCCAGTTCATTGCTAGAGTATCACCCGAAGGGTACGGTTACACAAATGGTTACATGATTGGTGATGGGACTGCGCCGAACGGATTCCCAGTGGGTTCAGGTACAACTTTCCCATCAAATCCGAGTGTAGGAGACTATTTCTTACGTGTTGATTACTTACCCAACTTGCTGTATCGATGGGACGGGGCATTATGGGTTCGTATCGGAGAGAGCAACAGAGCAGGTGTTGCGTTCGACACAACCAACCCAGAACAACAATCTCAACTAGCATCCTTCATTAACAATGATGCTACCTTGGTATTGACTGACGGAACTGTAATACCACAGCAGCAGCCGCTAAGTAGTATATTAACTATTCAACCAGATTAAGGCAACACATGGCAAAGTTTTTTTATGACAATCAGATACGTAGATTTCTGGTTCAATTCGCTAGAATATTCAGTAACTGGCAAGTAACAAAAGGTAAAGACCCTGCAGGTAATGATATTCTTGTTAGAGTACCTGTTATGTACGGAGATAGTAGTCGCATGGCTGCTACACAGATCGCAGGAAACAGTGCGAGTAGTTTACCTAGCGCGCCATTGATAACATACTATATCAGTGGTTTAGAATATGACCAAAGAAGAACACAGGACCCGTATTTCATTGACAAAATGGCTGTAAGACAGCGTACTTGGAACCCACAAACGCAGAGCTACGAACAGACTCAAGGACAAGCATTCACCGTAGAACGTGTCATGCCTGTACCCTACACACTAAGAATCACTGTAGAATTTTGGACTACAAACTATCAACAGAAACTTGAACTCATCGAACAGCTAGGCGTATTATTCAACCCTAGTATGGAAATTCAAAGTACTGATAACTTCATTGACTGGACATCACTGAGCGTAGTGTACCAAGATGGATTAACATTCAGTTCTAGGTCTATCCCTCAGGGCACCGGTAACCCAATCGACGTTATGACTTGGAAGTTCTACATGCCCATCTGGATTTCTAGTGCAGCAAAAATCAAAAAGCTGGGCGTCATTCATAAAATCATTGCAAGTATCTTCCAAGGTTCTGCGTTGGATGACATGCAAGAAGATGATTTGTTATTGGGTACTAGACAAAAGATTACACCATATGGCTATAAGTTATTATTGATCGGTAATACGTTACAGATTCTTCCAGCAAATCAAAACTTCTCTCCTAACAATGATAATTTAGACTTGCCACCAAACCCAAATACATCTGTATATTGGCATAGTGTACTGAACGTATACGGCACTGTAAGAGAAGGATTAAGCCAAATATGGCTAGAGAATCCTTACATGGATACAGAAATTGTAGGTACAATCAATTATCACCCAACTGATGACAGATTGTTGATTTTTACAATCGACCCTGATACACTACCACAAAACACATTGCTCCCAGTTGACAGTGTTATTAATCCATTACAAAAGGGCCCAGGTGTAGGGTTACCAATAGCAAGTGCAGGTCAACGTTACTTGATAGTAGAAGACATTGGTAGCACAACTAATACTGATCCATCAGTTGCTTGGGGTAATTTAGTTGCAAAGGCTAACGATATTGTTGAATTTGATGGTTCTAGTTGGTATGTCAGTTTTGATAGCACAGAACTTACTACAGTCCAATACGTAACTAACCTAACAACTAAAGTACAGTATCGCTATACACAAGGTGCTTGGATGAAGTCTTGGGAAGGCTGGTACGACCAAGGAAGTTACAGCATCGTTATTTAACCTGCACTATGATACGTGATAAATCACTATATGATGATTGACAACGTATCAGCAGGTGTTTTCTTTTACGCAAGCTCCACTAATAGATTTTTGTTTCTACTGAGAAACGACAGCAAGAATCCCAGCAACTGGGGAATTCCAGGTGGCAAGATTGAAAAGGGCGAGACACTAATTGAGGGGATAGAACGTGAATGCACTGAGGAGATAGGATTCTTTCCAGCAACCGCTAAACTTGTCCCAATACAAAAATTCATCAATCACAATTTCACGTATCACACGTTCTTTTGTAAAGTAGAAAATGAATTTATGCCAACATTAAATGATGAACATTCCGGTTATTGTTGGGTAGATCCTGCACATTATCCAAAACCTCTGCATCCCGGATTGTTCAATACAATTAACTTTGATGTAGTCCAAGAAAAGCTACAGAAACTAATAGGAAAAGCCGCATAAAGCGGCTTTTTTGTTTGCAATCAGTGATTAAGCACTTGCAACGTCAATGATAGCATATGTTGTTCCTGCAGGAGCAGAATCTGCACCATTGAAACTTGCTACATATTTTGTACCATCAAAGCCACTAGCCCAGTGGTTATTAACAGTCTTTAAATATACTGTGTTAGCATCAGCTAATGTACCAACAATGTTCATTTGACCAGGATTCAAGCGGTTATTCGGAACGTTAGCAGTAACACATTGACCAGTCAATCCTGAAGTAGAACCAGTCACTAAGTACTTTGTCTTACCCTTTTGACGCACAACATAACCTGCTTCACTTGTAGCATAGACGTAACCTACGTCAGATGCAGAAGCCGCTGCGTTAGCTGCGAATGTTGCAAACGTTGCGTTAGCATTAGCAATATCATCAATAACGCCCAATACTGTACCATCAGCTAAAGTGACAACGGTACCATCTGTCATGGTGTTAGCGAAGTCTGTGCCAACACCAGTAATTTCTACACTGTCATCAGCGACAGTAATTGTGCCAGCGCCTAATACGCTGATAGCAACAGTAGCTAGTAATTGTTGACCAGAAATGCTAGTGTTACCACCAACCGCACTGTATGAGTTACCTACAGGGTTATTGAATCCGGAATCGATTGTTGCAGATTTTGCAATTTTTAGAGGACGTGCCATTTTTTATCTCCTTATAATATGGCGTTCTAGGCCTACGCGGTTGACTTCCGCATAAACTCTCATATAGAGTGAACTATGTATTTATCAGTTTAGTTCAAATCAACCCAGGCTGTACCGTCGTATCCCTGGAACTTTGCATTGGTTTGATTGAACACCATCATGCCCGCTGCAGGTGATGTGATAGCTGCATCTCTCGCAGTGTCGTCCGCATAGACTGCTAATTGCATGACTACGTTAGTCGTTGCTTTATCTACTGTGGATTCTACCGCAGTTATTGAATTGCCCACAGCTAAATTACCGATAACATTAGCGTTGTTGTTAACCGTAATACTAGTGAATGTAGCTAAGTTAGCAGAAGTTGCTCCTATAACTCCGTGCAAATTACCATAAAAATCACCGTTGAAGTTAGTAGAATTGGTGTTTCCATTAACGGTCAGTGTATTAGTAACTTTGTCAAAAACTAAATTAGCACTTCCACCAAATGCACCAGATGTGTCTTGAAACTGAATTTGTGTATTTGCGCCACCGGGCACTGCATTACCAGTAGGAGAAATCTGTCCTACTACATCTCCGCTATTTGCAGTGTATCCTGCCCATAGAGGGTTATACGGTACGAAACCAGTAGTACTTGCGACGTTAGATTCATCGTGGATAGAGAATGTGTTTGCAGAAAGTCTCTTGACATAAAACTGATTAGTTCCTGATACACCTGAAGTTTCTATACTAGAACCAACTGCACCTGTTGGTAAGCAATCACTGATTGTCACTGATACGGCTGTTCCGAAATAATGAGGAGTAGCTGTAGTGATAACAGTACCTGCGTTATAGTTCGCAATATTAGCAGGGGCAATGTTTGCAATCTTATACGACAATGTACCGTTCGTTGTCCAGGTTAAGTTACCTGTTCCGTCTGTCTGTAATACGAATCCGTTAACACCACCTGACAATTTTAAGTTTGCTGCAGGTCCTAAATTTAACTTAACATTAGCATTACCTGTGCTTCCAGTTAGTAGATTGCCTTTCCAGTTTTCCCAAGCGTAACCACTGAGACTTGAAACGTAGTTAGCGACAATGATATCACCTGTTTGAATATTTGCCATATTCATTACAGAGTTGCTAGCGCCATCGATACGAGAAAAGTCTAACGGACTAGCATCAGTTAAAATCTCAGTCTGAGTGGTTGCACCTACTCCAACTGGGGGAACTATAGTAGGATCATTACCAATGAACACACGTTGTTCGTCAGTAGCAAAACCTATCTCGCCAGCGTCTAGCTGAGGCAAATCAGCATATGAGCCGGTTCTGTGGATGATTTTAGAAATTTGTACGATAGCCATAGTATAATCTTTGCTTGATTATACTATTTATCGCAGTTACACGAACTGGGTGTAGTACTGTTCTAGTCTTCGGTACCACTTATCAACCCAAGAGTCGAATTCGGTACCCTCAATAATGAATTCTTGATACTCGTTTGCTGCGGAACACATAAAAATCACACCTTTGCGAATCTTAGTTCCGTGTACTTCGTTGTGGGCAGTAGCATAAGCAGCCAACTGAATGAAATAATCGTCAATCCATTCTCTTTTCTTGGGCTTGTTCGTTTGTTTATGGTCCATAATAGCTTCTGCGTTATTATGAACCCCAACTAAGTCAGTCGTTCCTGCATAAACACCCGGAAAATACAAAGGAACTTCTGTTCCCCAATATTCATTACAGTTTACTAGGCCTTGAGTAATGATTGACTGAGCCATCTTGTGACTCTGTATACTGTACGGATTGCTACCAGGTTGTCCAAGTTGTCCTGTCTTAATATAATCTTCAACCCACTTGTGCATCCTAGTACCTCGGCCTGCGGCTTCGGTAGTAATAGCTTGTGCTTGCTTATGACCCACACGATTACGCCATTCGTTGAGTTTTTCAATTTTTTCTTTGGGGGTTGTTGCAGAAAGAATAGTTGTTACGCTTGGTAACTTTTGTCCGTCGGGTGTAGCGTAGCGTCTACCTTCAGGGGTATCAATTCGCTTGATTGGTTCGTATTTGAATTTGTTTGGGTTGTACATAAAAAAAATTGTACTATATATTTCTACATAGTACAATCTCTTTGGTTAGCTCATTGCTTTTTTAGCCATTTGCTGACGAACTTTTGCTGCTTCGTCTGGCTTTGCGTCTAACGCCATTTCATCTTCATCTTCTTGACCGACGAATGTAACTTCGTTTTTGTTGACATTTTTAATTATGTTCTTGAGTGGTTCTTTTTGGACAATATCAAAAAGATCCGCTTTATCAAGAACAATGTCGTTATGCCTCAAGAAGTTTAGTAGTTGGTCAGTGCTGATAGACTGACCTGTTTTTTCAACACGGTCTTGAAGTTGTTTGGTGACAGTCGCTAGTTTAATACGTAGCGGGTCGTCTCCTGCAAATTCAAAAAGTCTCATATTAACGTGTTGAGCGACCAACGCCGGCTACTGTTTCGTCTTCATCAGGCTCTGCTGGAAGTTCTGGAAGTTCGTCATCGGGTTGTTCGCCACCCAAGTCTTCCATGTCTTCTCCGCCCATGTCTGCCATTGGTTCTTCGATGCCCATGCCCATGTCTGCCATAGCACCACCTTGGCCAGTGATGATACCTAGACCACCTTGGATACCGGCTTTAGCTTGTGTCAATGCCCCTTGTAGTGCGCTTAGAGCTTCACTAACTGTAGTGTTAAATTGCTCACCTTGTTCTGTGCCTACTTCGCTGTTAACACCGTCAACAACTGCAGGTAGCTCTTTAACTAGCATGTCAGAAACTTGCTCGACCATCTTTTGTAGACTGTCAACCATTTCTTGTGCAGCAAGAATAACTTGTGACTTTTCAACTTCTTCGTTTTCAACAACCATACGTGTGTTGTACATTGGAAGAGCTTTTAGTTCACCATAGTGATGTGCCAATGCTTGTTCCATGAATACTAGCTTTAGATAAGCTGGATTCTTTTCGGTATTGACACCGTTAGTAGATTGACGCATTTCGTTCATCAAGCCGCTGACTTTGCGCATCATGCGCTGTGTGTCATACAGACTCATGCTGTCTAGCTTGATATCTGTATTGAAGTGCTCTTTTAGAGCCTTCTTAGCAACTTGTGCTGGTTTTGCGTTAAATTCTGTTAGTTTCATAGTTTTATCCTAGAGTACTGATTATGTATTTATCTTTTTGAAAATTATTTTAGGCTGAAAGTTGCTTGTACATGCTGTACTGCCAGTTCTTAACTGATGTTTCATATCCCTGTATTTCTGCCAAAATCGCATTTTTTTTTGATTTTGCTTCCATCAGTTTTGCAACATAGACGGATTTGGATGTTAAATCTTTTGTCTTTTTAGACAACTCAGACTGAATCTTTATTTCGAATAGGGTGCCCTCTAAACTAGAATCCAATGCAGATATCCTTTTTGCTTTAGCTAGTAAGTTTCTATGGTAGAGGGTAGTCCAAATAACTGCATTTTTTAAGTTGTAAAAATGTTCGTGCAAATCGGTTTTGTTTTTCTCGACTATATATCCTGTACTAGTTTTGCGGATAAGATATTCACCAAATAATTCGTATCCCTCGGGGCTATCGATGACTAGCACACTTTTAATATCATTAATAGCTTGGTCAGTTAGAATCTTTTTTAATATTTCGAACATGTGCAGTTCATTCATGCGATAGTACCTCAAAGTAAATATTTTTTAATTCAGGAGTAGTATCCAAAAAGTCCGGTAGTTTTTCCCATTCTCTTCCTGTCTTAATCATAGGGACACCTTCGCAGTCATTGTATAGCATCCCCAATTCTGATATACCGTCGTCAAACACTTTTGCATGTGATATCATGAAATCAAAATACCAACAGTCCTGATCTTCCTCACCTTCAAATAAGAATCCAAAGTTGTCAAACTCTCGGAAGTTGATTGTTGTTTTAGTGATATCAGTTATTTCTTCAGGTTGACTTCGTAGTGAAACGACTTGTACGATAGTGTCAAAATTCAATCGTGAGTTTCTATTTGTCTGCCACTCTTTTTTCTGTTCGTCTGTGAAGTCGATCGGAGGTCTGCGACTAACTAAATTAGTCTTTGTAATGTCAAACAGAGTGTAGCATCTAATCTTATAACTCATAGAGTTATTTATAGAGGTAAAAAAGCCCGAGAAATTCTCGGGCTATTTTCAAACTAAATTGAATTAGTTTGTGAATGTAGCAGAAGCTGTAGTAGTTGTACCAGCGATACCTGCTGCTGCAACTGCTGTGTCAATTGCGGAAGCATCCCAAGCTGCTGTTGGGTAAACTGCAACTGCTAATGTGTCGTTTGTAGTATCGGTGTACTCATACAAGTAAACAACTGCCAACTGTTGTAGAGTTTGGACGATTGTGTTAACTTGAGCAGTAGTCAAAGCACCAGTAGCTGTAACTGTGAAGAAGTCTAGCTTAGGACCTTGGGGTTGAACTGTAACACCAGATGTAACAGCATTCAATGCACCGACGGTATAGTCACGTGCGTCATAGTTCATTACTGGTTGATAGTCACCGTGTGTTTTAGTTTGGATAGCCATGATAATTTTCCTTTTAAATGTTTGAATCATATAGATTCATACATTTATTTATTCCTGTTCGAAAAAAAATATGGATTTTGGGTGTGTTTTTATTTAGGTGTCATTGTGGACTGCGCTTTTTGCGCGGCCAATGAGCGTTTTGCTGCAAAGTACTCAGGAGAGCCTTTTGCAGGTGGTTGAACATTCATCGTCGGAGTTGCAGGAGTTGATGATTTTCCAGTCATGATTTCTTTGTACAATTTTTGATAGCTGCTAGGACTTAATTTATACAAACGCTGCATTGCGTTTTTAGTGATTTGCTCTAAATCGTCTAGGCTGTCTGATCCACTTAATTTGTTTAGTTGGGCCACGATTGCTTGGCTGGTGTTGCTTAGTTCGGGTTGCGCAGAACTCTGCTGACTACCCAACTTACTAGGATCTATCGCTGACCCGGTATTAGGATCACGCATCTGTTTGCTACCGATTAGGTACATTTGGTTAGCTAGAGCGTCGATATTGTTACCTTCGATGAATTTAGAAATAGCATCTCTGTCTTTTTGATTAGCGACCCAACCATACTGAGAAAGGTATCCATCTACCATTTGCTGCAAATCGCTAGCACTGAATCCACCCGCCTTAGCTCCTGCCCTTTGGCTCAATTTGACTTGCTGTTTGAATTTGTTTATGAAACTCTGTTTTGCTGCAATTTCGTTACCTTCTGCGCCGCCTATTCCTAGGTTGCGGTACATACTTCCACGTACTGCATCAGCTATTCCCTCAGTAACAAATTCTTTAAGTCTCATCCTTTTTCCTTAGACTTTTGCTAAATCTTGTTTGATCCCTAGACTTGATCGCACTTAATAGCTTTTTTTCTAGAATTTGAGCTTTTTCAGGCTCATAGTGCTTGTTAATCATTTCCAGCAAGTTAATAGCGCTGGTGATGATGTTATGGGCACGGCTTTCTATAACGTGTGCTGAATCACGGTTGTTTCCTAGTGCCTCTAGTTCTTCTAATAGGCTGCGAGTTTTTCTTTGCATAACTGAAGATGTCCTACTAGTATTTATCACTTATTCATGTTTTGGGCTTTGATGCTAGACAGCAAAGAATTCAATTTCGCTCCCTTAACATCTACTTTAATTGACTTATTCACTGGATCGACTTCTGAATGTACTTTGTCATTGGTTGAATCTGTGACAATTGAAGTAGTTTTCAGTTTGCTCATAATATCATTTGCACTGGGCTGTGGATTATTGGGGCGATAGCTGTTACTATCTTCAGGATTTGGATCAGTAATTCGTAGTGTTTCTAAGTCAAACGCTAGTTCGATCTTTTGTCCTACACCCGAACTACTACGAGTTTTCATAAGCTGGAGTTGATACTGACCACGCTCACGCATAGAACGACTAGTAAAAATACCAAATACGTTATCCGCAGTATTAATCTTTGAAATACCACCTGAAATATGTGAGTGGTCGAACTCAATTTCTTCAACTGCTGAACGATTAAGCTGAGAGGCTGTAACCAATAATACATTTAATTCTTTCGCTAAGTTACGAATTTCTTCTGCTACATACTTGTCCTTAACAAACAAGTCACTTGGACTGACTTTTGCACTGACTGGCATTAGTAGATCCAAGTAGTCAATACACAAGAAATCAATTTTCATACCTGTTTGGATCTGCAACTCTTTGCAATATGCTCTGATATCATTAACGTTACTCTGAGCAGGCATATACTTGACTCTAAGTTTACCTGACTTCTTGGCAAGCATTTTGACTTTCATTTCAATGTCATCGATTGATTTGAAAATTTCTCGACTACTTGTTTCAGTCATCATGGAGTCAATACGCATAGAACACAGCCCTTCACTAAGTTCTAGTGTAATATAGACACCGCTTAATCCTTGTTGTGTCCAATTCACTGCTAAGTTCTGCATGAACAAACTCTTACCTGAACCCGAGCCACCTGCAAAGATTTGAAGTTCTCCCCTATTGAAGCCACCGTAGAGTTTTTGATCCATACAGGGCCAGCCAGTACTGTTCTGACCGTTGTTAGATTTCAATGCCATCAAACGACCACGAGGATCAGCAAAGTAATCCATACCCATGTCTTTTTGTAGACTGATCTGGACTGCGTCTTTAACTAATTTTTCAACTGGTTCGAACTCACCCTTTTCAAGCAGGTCTGCTGCTTTTAGAATTGCCCGTTCAAGTTCTTGACGTTTTGTAAACTTTTCAAATTCATCCAAAAACCATTCGTAGTGACCTTCGGTTAAATGTTCTACTGGTTCAATTTCAACTCCAGTAGTTGCTTTAATTTGAGATGAATCGGGAAGAACCTTGTATGCATCAGTGTGTTCTTTGAAAAACTCAGCGACCGGTCGCAAAGACTTATCAAAGTTTTGTGAATTCATGATGTTAGAAACGCGAGTATACAACTCCGCGTTGGTCAACATCATTCTTAAAAATACTTTCTGTACCTCAACGTTGTATTCTGTTATCATTTAAACCTTTATTGTTCTTTTAGGATTTGCTTTTTTCTCAACTCTATTTTTATTTTACTATTTGTTGCACTCTCAAGTATACTTAACAGTGTAGGGAGTTTACCATATTTTACCACTGCATCATTTACGTCTTTGATACCAGGTCCCCAATTAGGTAGGCTGACCTTATACCCCAACTCTAATGCTCTTTCGGTAATCTTTAAACCTGTCTTGTCAAAATCAGGAACAACAATTATTGTTCTATTCAACTGAGCCAAAACAGTTGCTTGTTCGTTACTGATATCATCGTGGGTGAGTGCCACACCATCTATGCTGATAGCATCGAAAATACCCTCAGTGACGATACATACTTGCCAGTCTGGGTGTTGTTTGTCAAAGTTGAAAACGTAACCGGGCTGCTGATCGTTTAAAAACTTAGGTATTCTGTTGTCTAGAAATCTTATTGTAGATCCTACGTTCTTATTACGAAACGAGTATGGGATGATGATTCCATACTTTTCTCTGCCCTTGCCCTCAGGGTTTACGTAAAACTTGTAGGACGACAAATCTACTTTGCGTTTCAATAAGTAATCGACGTAATACTTGTGTGAGTCTTTGTTAACATCCAGTAATTCACCTTTAGGAAGGTCCTTACCTTTGAAGTTGATGAATAGTTTGCTTCGCTCAGGAACCAGCATGTCTAGTAAGTCACGTTGTTGCAAACTTTCTAAGTTCCACTTCTGGACTTGCTCAATATCAACCCCGCACCATGTCAGAAAACTTCTTGTTTTGGGAGGTATTTGTTTGCCCAGATTAAAACTACAGCTAAATCCACAGTTGAAGCAATGCATTACCCAATTGTGACCATCAATTTTCAATCCGCCCCTGCTTCTAGTATCGCTACGATGGCCGCGATGGCTACAGCATATAGCGTTAAAACTATACCAACCACTATGAGTTCTCTTTTTCTTACCAGGAATTAGGCTAAGGATGTCAAACATCTTGATATGTTAACAAATTTTGAGTATAAAATCAATATTATCTGGCTAGGATGTAGGCAATATTGCCCTGACTGCTTACGAATTTTAAGCGTATGTATGGGTGATATCCGTCAACCATAAATCCTTCGCTTCCTGAAGAATTAGCAAAAGACACAGCGTTTCCGATATCATACCAATCTGCTTGTGTTGTAGTTGAACCCTGTACTTGTATGTTTCCAGAATAATTATTCAACGCAGTTTGGATCGTCAATAAAGGATTCTCAGCAGAATTAATGATGCTAGAATAGAAAGTAACTGCATTTGAATTAGCGTTAGGTCCTATATGCGATGGAATGGTGATGTTGACTGCAGGAACAAAGTCAGGAAGCACACTGTTGAGTACTTCGATAGTCCCACGCGCGCCTGCTTCACTGTTGACGAATGTTGGATAATCAAATCCGTTTTCGCTCACTTCTAGACTGTAGTTGCACATCTGCGGATCTATGTTTATTAATTCACCAGAGGTTACCAATAGTTCACAGATTCCGGTTAGTGGCAAGACCTTAGTAACGGTTTTCTGCAACAGCGTTTCAGTTCCGTTATAGTTCAAAAGTCTGAACGTTATTTCAAAATTAGTTACGTCCACTGGTTTCTGTTCTTGGTTGAGGTATTGGAATTGAATTCTGTTGTCCACACCTTTGTTTAGCTTTAAATTCTTAGCGTACACTATTGCATACCTCCTGGTAGAGTTGCCACTGTAGACCACAACAGTTTGTCTGGGAATAAAATAATAAACACTTGTTGAGTACACAGTTAGCTCCTTTTATATATTTATAAAAAACAATTTGGTTATTAGATTTGATAAATATTTCGGTGCACAATATTGTATGATCCAAAACGAATTTTTTAAGAAATTGACTGAAAATCACCCCTTCATCACTGTTTGTTCCTACGCAGGCCAAGACTACGTTGGAATAATTCAAAACCGTGATGACATTGTTACCACAATCTATGATTATGGGTCAATCACTCAAGTAGATTTAAGGGAAAGGTTCCTAGAATTAGGTGACCAGTGGTGGTGGGAGTCTAACAGATTAGTCCCAATCAACATGTTCCTTAAAGAAGATTGGGCAATTTTCAAGCCCTATATCAGAACGTTCAATAACAAAAGCCTAACAATTCTACACGGTCCTATATGCAGTATGTTAGAATTGAGTAAAAAGAAATCTAAGCGTAAATCAATTACTCTGGTTAAGCGTATGCTCTGATTCTTCTAACAAATTCATATGCACTGCAACAAGCCATGAATAGCTTATAGAGTGGCTTTTCTTAAAAACATACCCATCTGCATCTTTATCCCATACCGTTTTTGCGACTTCTTTCCAGGGCAAACCAATCAGATGCTTCTTAGCAGGGCGAATTACTGCTAAAAACATAGCTAGCCTAGGTATACTATCTACAGGTTCGGGCATCTTACATAGACTATTGTAGTGGTTACTAAGGTGAACTAGCTTTTCAACAAAGTCTTTTTCTTTCAGCCTAGCCCAGTTTGGTTCTCTCATCAATTCTATTAGATGCTTTTCGTCCTTAACATTGTTGTAGACATGCACGTTCAGTAAGTCGAGTTTTACATAGCCTCGTTCTTCTGCTTCTGTGTAGTCAATGTTAGCCATGTCATTAATTGCATCGTAGGGTATATCTGTCACATAGATACCCGTCGCATGTTTACGCATAGGCTTTACGTTTCGCATAGCCGCAGGAATATGCTTGATATGTTGTAGAATATCATCACGATTACCAAAGTCAATGTCAATGTCTGAATTAAACTTCATCGAGGTGCTGCCAATCCTGCTTTCATTAATTTCATATATGCTTGTTGCACGACAATTGCTTGACGTTCTGCATCTTCTACCGCTTTGTGACTAGTCACGTGCCCACCGTCTTTGAGTTTCACTCCTGCGATTTCCCATAATGTTCTGGTGTCTCGCATTGTATAGAAAGGCCAGGGGATGGGATTTGGTTTGTCACTAACTTGTCTCCAAGCATGTTCCATGACCACGAGATCAAAAGGTGCACCATTGCTCCATACAGCACGGCGATTCCAACAAAACTTATAAAGGGTCTCCATGCACTCTGCAAATGGCGTGCGTCCCCTGTCTCCCAGTGCTTCTTCAAGTGCCTCAGGGCTCTGCTCACTCCACCATCGTAATGTATCTTCATTGATACTCCTATTGTATATTTCTGTTTGATCCTCAACTGTGGGACGTAACTCTAGTTTCTCAACTACCCCGTTACCCCTAGGATCAAATCTTACTGCACCGATAGTTAAGATAACACAGTCAGGTGTAGTATTCAAACTTTCAATGTCTATCATAATATCCGCCGCCATTATTATTCCTTTTGTTTACAATTATCAAAATGGTATCGTTTCATTTGATTCCTACCACCTTCTTTACCGCAGTGTGGACATGTTACTTTAGGCATGTTTTTATTTGGATTAAACTCACCTTGAAAATTATGCGTTCCTTTTTTTACTCTTTCACTCGCAATTTTCTTATTGTGAATTTTACCTAGTTCTCCTGCCCAGGGATGCTTACCTAATTCTACTAGATTTTTGTTCCTACGTATAGCATTTAGGCTACCTTGTTCCCCCTGAAAATTGTGAGTTCCATTTTTTAATCTTTCTGCTTGGACTCGTTTACTTAATTCGGACGAAAAGTTATGGGTGCCTTCAGTAATTCGTTTTGCGGCTACTACTTTGCTAAGTTTGCTTTGAAGTTGTTTGGATACTTCAACAGGGACATTCATTCGCATTATTATAGCAAGACATGCTCCATAATCACCTTGGTTAAAATGAATGTTATAATGTTCCTGTATGGTTACTAATTTCAAATTTTCAATTACATTATTGCTATGATCTCCGTCAATATGATGAATCTCATAACTTCTACCCTCACTATCTTTTGGGATAGGTCCGTGACACGATTCCCAAATTTTTCTATAACTACTCATAATAATTGACTCCTACACTTATTTATCATTCGTCAATCATTACATCATTAGCCATTATTTTTCTTTCTTGATACAGGTTGTTCTACTCTCGGCATGCCACATCTTGCACAATAGCAAATTGCGTGACTAGGTGAACCATGTGCCCATTCTGCTTGGTATACTTCCCAGTTAGTCCATTTGTGAAAACCTAATCTACACCAAAAAGATTGTATGGGTTCTAGTTCTTTTAGTTTTCTCCATGCGTCTGAATACTCAAATTTATTATGTCTCATTGCTGCCACATCTCATACATAAATTGTAACTTCTTTGACCAGATAAAGATAGTTAAACTTTTCCCTGATCCCGCAAAGTCCCAACCATCGCCACGTTCACCTAAGTTTCTACGACACCATTTAATATGTGTAAGAGAATCTTTGTCACCCACTACATATTGTTTTTTAGAAGCATAGTCACCATTCTTGCGTTCAACTTCAACGTATTCAATGAACGGGACAATATTATCAATAGGACCTATCGCCATAATTGTTCCTTTGTGGAAATTTTATCAGAAAGAAACTAGCATAACTGTCGTTTTCCAATGTGAGATTCCAATACACACTTACCATACCTGGATTGAATTGTTTCTTTGCAATCCATCCCTCTCCACCAATACTATTGTGCAGGTAGTGGAGCCTGGGCCCCACATTCTTTGCTAACCATTGTTCCTGTTCGTTTGTTAAATTATGGTCTAGAGTAATTGTTATCATCGTATGTTAATAAATCAAACGCAGTAGCGTACTGGACTTCTGGTTCCATGTGAAATCCAGTGCCCCACACTACCCATACTTTACGCTTATATGCCTTCTGCCACCAAATTCTTTTACCACTAACTGTAGTTGCCCAAGGGAACCATACAAAAACTTCACGCCATGGATAGCAATCCGCACCGTCAGTGATAATCTGTGTTACTTTCATAGTTGCGTATTCTAAATTCCAGCCTATGCTTCTGTTTATCTTGAGTTTTATAGCCATCGCAATATGAACCACTCAGCGTCTTTTTTGTTTCGGAAGATAAAAGAACCACCAATCCTCTTCCACTGATTTTCAGCCAAGGTGTCTATACACCAATCAATGATATCTATTGCTTGCTCACGGCTGATATAGCGCATCCTCACTTCAGTCCAACCATTCTCAATGAGAATTTGTCCCAGAACCTCAGCATCAATTTCTTGTTTGATTTCTTTGGCGAGGATATCTGCATATTCGTCACTTATTGATATTTCAGACTGAACCATGTTGCTAAATCTTCTTTGTAAAATTTAAATATTACACATCTATTATACACTGCATCGCCTGAAAAGTTATCAAATTTGGGCGGATGGTATTCAAAGTCAAAGTCAACTCCTTGTGTATGTGTTTTTCGGAGATCGTTGACTATTTCAAGAATTCGGGTAACGGTAAAGTCTAATATCTTTACTTCAATCAAGTCTATATTCTTTCATAGTGATATCTTCATACTCACCTGCAAATGCGATTCTAAAGATTTTTGCGGCTTCACTGTACTCAAACTGAATCACATCGTAGTCTCTGTTGTATACGCTTGCCCACTCAACGTGAAAACGCTGGAAGTAACCTTTGCTAGGATATTCTTTAGCCCATGCATACATGGGACCATTACAGTTCTTTACCTTGAATCTGTATGTAAAGTATGGGCGATTGTTTCCACCACTAGAATAAAAATATTCCATTACCACCACCTCACATAACCACATAAGCTACAAGTATAACAGTCATCATTGTGTCCGTGACCTTCCCAACTCCAATTCCCATTGTGAGGACATTTACCTTGCAGGATTAGCCATGCTTGCTCCTGCTCTGAAGGGGCAAGAAACTTCTTGCGTTCTTCTTGTGTCAGCATTATAACCACCTCAGTATGAATAATGTAAGGTCTTCTTCTCTCTTGAACCGAGCAACATTCTTTTCAATATCCCAATTGCCGCGGCCGTAAGTTTTGTTCATCCAATCATAAAATTCAAACCATTCATTGGGCGCAAATGCCTTGTCAAACTTACATCTGTAGGGCATCATCAATTCATCTAGGTCTTCCATCAAACTACTCATGACCACCTCAAACTAAAAAACAGTGCATCTTTTTCATTTCTAAAATGCCATTTGTAGTATTTGGGATTATCTCGACCAGCCCAAAAGCATGTCCAATTTCCAGACTTTCTACCAATTGCAAACCATCTTTCTCCGAAGTTGTCATGACACCATTTTTCTGCATCATGACCTAATTTTTTAGTCAGAATCGTATATGGTAAATCACTCATGACCACCTCAACAACCACACGACTTCTTCTTTGGGATCATCAAACTTTAACCTAAGGTCAAACTTTCCCCTGTCAACATTGTAGAACTGTTCTACAACATATTTACCAGGATACTTCTTCTGCATGTATTTTTGTGCGTTGGCTACAATGTCTGTTTCGGTAATGGTTTTACTTCGTTCTGTTATACCGTTAAGACCGTTGCCCAATCTACGCAAATAACTTTGCCATGTATCTGGTACTTCTTGTCCCATAGGTTGAACTCCTACTATTTCTTCTGCAATAATCTTGGGCATATGCTTTCTAAGCAGGGGAATTAATATTTTATGATAAGTCATGACCACCTTAAAATAAACATTGTCAAATCACTTTCATCACGAAACCAATATGCACTGTTGTTAAGATACCAGCGTTCGGCTACATCAGTAAACGGGTCGCCGGGTTTACCGTAAGTATCATAGCACCATTGAGATATTTCATTCCATTTGTCATTGTTGGCACTAAGGCTCCATGAATTGAGAAATGGCGAAACGACATGATATCTACATCCATGCCATTTCTTTTCTCTAACAGTTAATTTTACGACCATCGTAACACAAACCATTCGTAATCTTCTTTGCGTTTGAAGGCAAACATTGTTCCTCTGTTTCGCCAATTCCTAGTTTTGAAATGTTGATAACAGAATCGCTCGGCTGAATTCATGTCGTGTGTTTCAACTCGCAGTGTATAGGGCCAATAGGTACTATTAAACTCATGGAGTTCATCTAGCAGTCTCTGTACTAAATCATTAGAATAGTTCATCTGTTTAGAACCGCCCACATGTCCATTTTGTTTTTCATTTCTTCACGCTCTGCTACAGCTTTGTCTCGCTGGCGCTCGTAGGAGGCTGATTGATGATTTGCCATCATAGCCTTCTCTTTGAGTGTATTGATAAGTTCACACACAGTCATTGTTTCATACTGTTCTTTACAATCCTCAAGTTCTCGCAAGGTGTCACTTAGTTCTCGGTTGAGATATTGAATCTCATTCTCTAAGTGACGAATGTATTGACCAGGACTATATGTATTTTCAAACGTACAATTCTCTGGGTCCATGCCAGCATGTTCTAATTCATCTAGAATAATACCTGGCATGTTGTCCATGATTTTAGCCAAGCGAACAATCTTGGGGTCTGTTTCAAACTTCAAACAGTAATCAATAAATTCATTATCAGTTAAATGTTTCATAAGATATATTCCTTAACATGACTATACTCAATGTAATACGGTGCTTTCAGTGCAAATAAAGAAATGTTTCTACCCGCTTCAAAGATAACCCATGCTTTGTCTGCCTCATCGTGCGGCAAGATAACGAATCTTTCATTAGGCATGTTGTTTTGAATCCATATTGCCCAGTATGTTCTATCTCGTTCAAATTCAAAATCTCCACCGTTACCGCAGTACACCCAAACTCTATTAGTCTCTAAGGCGTTCATCTGCTTCACAAACTTTCAAATCATATTTCAACATCAACCAGGATACATACTTGTCAGGAATCTCAAGTTGCCATGTAACTTGTGGTAATGGATTTCTGTGCAATGCGTCAGCTAACACTAACGCCTTAGCACGGTCAACATTATTCTTCACACACCATTGTATGATATCTATTGCCGTCCTATAGTGCATGAAATCCAAATCTAAAATCATTTGATTAACTCTTTAATCATGTTGTACTTGTCAATCGCAATCAACACATCTTTGTAGGCAGCTTCTAGTGCTACGTTGTGTTCTTGTTTCAGTTTGCGTAATTGAACACTAGGTGGATCATCGTTGACCCAGCCATTAGGATCAGCATCTGTCCAGTAATACACAATGCAGGTATTTGGGTGCATACTTCGTATCTCACCCTCATACTCATACCACATGTTTGTCTTTGCGAAATAGTAAAGATAACCGTAATCTTCATCACCGTCACCTTTGCCGCCCATACCCCAGTCACGATAGGTAAAATAGTAACCACTCTTATCGGGTTGCTTTTCTTCTGTTCTAAACCAAATGCTTGTTCTCATAGCCACCTCAATGCGAATAACATTGCTTTCTTTTCATCTTCTATAAAAATAGTAGGAATATGTCGTTCGTTTGAATCGTGCTTTGGATCACCACTACGAATCTCATGTGCGACTCGCTTGTATAACCAACTATAACTATTGAAGCTGGTGTTCTTGTGCTTTCCTGGCACAAAATTTCCCGGACCAACATTCTCCCATAACCATTCAATACATCCTTCGGGTACACCTTGATTGAATTCAAACTTCATACCCACCTCAGTGTTGCTACAATATAATCACGCTCATATCTAAACTTGATTTTGATTCCTACACTTGTTTCGAACCATCTACAATGTCTTTCACATTTGCCTATAGTAGCATACAGCCATTCAATTACTTCACGGTATCGTTTCACTTGACCATTCAAGTTCAACTCAAGCTCGTGCCAACCGGGCTTTGTATCATACCACGTAGGGCCTTCCATGTGAATTCTTCTCATTGCCAGGTTAATGTAAAAAGTACTGCATCTTTTTGATTAGCAAACATATAGTACTGGTCATAATTATATGGGCTATCATCTGCAAAACAACAGTCCCATTTCTCACCTTGTTCCCCGAAATGTTTACAACACCATTCATCAATGTGGTCAGTATCTGTATTTGGTAACTTTACAAAGACTTTATAATTTAAGTCTGGATATAATTTTCTCATGTCCACTTTAGCAAAAAGAAGGTCAAGTCTTCATCTTTGCACAAATAAATCTCACCGCTGTCAGCTATATCATCTAACCAGCGAGAACCTTCTAACTCACTTTGGTAGCCAGATTTACCGAAATTCTCAGTACACCATTTTCGAACTTCGTCACCGTCAACTTCTCCTCGACCCTTCCAAGAAACTACGTGAATCTTTTTCTGACTACCGTAGTAGTTGGTTGTTTTGTATGTAAAGCTACCTTGTTCCATTATAACCACCTTAGTTTATACCACTCATATGCTTTGTCAGTGCACCAAATCACTGGGGACGGTGTTATTGCAAAACCCGATCTGTGTTTACCACTTGCCCATTGATAACCATTTTTTAACTTCACTGGCTCTATGACTTCACCTTCCCATTGAAATGGGTGACCGAAGTTATCAGTAAACCATGCAATCAGTTGCACAGAGTATGGTTTATGATGCGAAATATAAATCCTGTTTAAGCCCATCTTAGCAAGAAATGTGTGAAATCTTTTTCGTTTTTAAAAGCATAGAATATTATATCACTTCCACCAATATCATTCAACTCATATTTTCCGTCACGGTTTTGCCAAACCCGATGAATATCGACACGATAGTTCCACCTTATCTTTTCACCACACCAACTTTCCATA
>OGWF01000015.1_pt1 | contig 28831 bp, 36 predicted proteins | sample 1575951 | NCBI WGS metagenome assembly OGWF01 (sample SAMN07581523, study PRJEB24739) | freshwater metagenome | place: Singapore | collected 2015-01
AATTTATTCCTTAAAGTTTTCTTTGATATTGTTTATACATTGTTGAACGATTCTGGGATTGAATGTCTTATCAAATGTAGTATACGTACTATTACGATAGTCTCCTGTCTCTAAAATGTCAATACATTTCTGCACTACCATTTCACCAAACTTCTCTAACAACTCTCCTCCCACTTCTGGGTAATGACTACCACCTACTTGTAGTGCCATATCGTGATATACTTTTTTCATACTGTTCCTTTTAATCTTGCGATAAGAAATTCATCCTTATCATACCATCTATACTCAAACACGGGTTCGCCGGGCCCAGTTATCATTGCTGTTTGTTTATACGCATTTTTTAACCACAAGCGCTTACCTGTTATATAGCATCGTTGAGGCATCAGTGTGAATTTATATTCAGTACCAATGCACCTATGTTTAAATGGATCGTAAGTTTGGGGTCCTGAGTCTTCCATCACCAACTCTCCACATCAGTGATGTCCATTTTAACAGTGCTTTTCGGATCAAATTCAATAGTGACACTGGGACCAATACCACTAATTGATTCTTCTGTCCAAACAACTCTATCTACACTATCATACATTTCAAAAACTTCTTTGAGTTTTTCGTATTGATTTCTCGTAATTACAATTCGTGTCATTATGTTCCCCATTCATTCTTAAAGAGAGGCACTTGAAGCCTGTCACTATATCGCAATCCATACTTCATTGCCAAATCAGCTACTCTGCGATTGTTCAAGCTATAAATGTTTTCAACACCACCTACGGGCATCAAGTAAACAGGACCTTTGAATCCTGCTTTACGGTACTCGTTAGTCGCTTCTAATGCTTCATCAACATCATCGTGAATAGCTACAACGAATTTTAAATAAGTATAACCTACATATTCGTATTGCATAACAACGTCAGGACGAATAGCATCTTCCCACTTCTCACCGCTGTTAGACAATTTGGGACTAACACTAAATGTCAGACTATCACGACCTCGTCTGCCACCGGGAATGCCTCGAGGATTCAATGTCCAGTTGAGCAAGTAATGCCTAAATTCTTTGCTCAAGTCTTGTGTACCGTTTGTTTCAAACGTCAATTCTTTCAAGTCTTGCATCTTTTCGTGATCCAATAGTTCAGGATATGCACGTTGCCATCCCAACAATGGTTCGCCACCTGTAATTACCAAGTGTTCTTGATGCCAAGCTTTGAAAGGAAGAATATCAGTAATGCTTTCGGCAAGACTATCAGTACTGAGTACGGGACTAAGATGCTTAAACCTAGGATCCCAACTAGCATATGAATCGCATCCTGAAGATACAAGGGGTAAGTCTTTATAGTTTTGAATAGCTTCTGCGTCAATTTTGTTTCGTTCATCACTAATTTGTCCTGCAGGTAGACCAAATCCACCACATGTGAAATTGCATCCAAATGTCCTTAGAAAAACTGAGGGTACGCCCATATAGCGACCCTCACCTTGAATGCTGTAAAATAATTCTGCTACTTTAATTTGTGCCATAAATGTTTGACCACTTTTTAAGTTTATCTTTTTTCGCTTGTTTAGCAATGTTTAAGTTAGACTGTAATATTACACCCTGCTCTAGTAGAATGTCAACCATAGCCAAAACATCGCCGATTTCGTTTTCTAACATTTCAGAATGTGCCAAACCCGTTTTGTAATGCTTACTATCAATGCCGAATCTACGGCATTTGCTTACTTCAACGATAACTTCGGCACACTCTTCCTGTAGAATGTCTAATGTTTCTTGAATTTGTTTATCAGATGAATTCATTATCTTCTCTATGACCTACCCGCATTGCCATGTTGGAATCAGTTTCACGTACTTCAACACGACAGCACCAGAGTCTATCAGCCTCTGTCTTTCCACATGAAGGGAGGAATATAGTATTGATATATTCGTATAAGAAGTCTGCCAATCCTTCACATCCGGTCTTTTCGACCTCAGTAATTTTAGCAAGACCGAGTTGACCCAAGCGCAATAGTTCATCACGCATAGGATCGTCCTGAGCAACCAATAAAGTGTGGTCAAACCATTCTTCGAGCTTATCTTTAAGTGGTCTGAGTCCACCGTAGTCAAACGCCCAGTTACGAGCATCCAAATCATCTGTTTCAAATTCAAAATGGAACGAGAATGCGTAACCATGGATCTGATTACAATGCGAGTCGGCACGCCACTGACGATAGGCGCACGGCGCAATTTGACGATAGGTTTTCGTACTACGATATTTTTTTTCACGATATGTCATTTTATTCTCCTATATTAATTGTAACATAGGCAGCAGAATTTGTATAGCGGGATGACGCCGAGACCGCTATTCTTATTTACCAAATTTTATTTGTATAGTTCCAAAAGCATACGATATTTCTCATATGCTTCTTTGATTGCAGGGTGTTCTTGACGCATCCGCGCCTCTTCCCTTTGAGCTTGGTACATGCGATTGTTTTCTTTATCATTATGCACTAATTCTTCAAACGAGCGGCGAGGTATTTCCATTTCAATCATTTGTTCACGGTCACTGTAGAATGTCGCTGTTCTGCCGAGACCATAATCAAACGACTTGTAACTATCACGATCATGCACTGGACGAATGTCTCTGATACGATAATAATTTATAAATTCATGCACATCAGTATCACTCATTATTCTTTCCTTTTGCTAGACTCACTAGTATAGACACGTTTACGTAAGCTACTGGAACTGAAGGAGTGATCTCTACCGTTGTATACAATGTCGATTCCCCTAAGTTCACATTCACTTTTGCCTGTGAATTCTTTTTCCGCATATTCAACACCGAGTATTCTAACATCAACCGGGAGTATGAGTAAGAGATCAACCAAGTCTTGCTCGGTAGAGTAAACAACAACTTCATCAACATAGCGGCAAGCTGCAAGCTGTATCTGTCTTTCCACAATACTCTGCACAGGTTTGTTTTTAGTCTCAGGGCGGTCAATTGTAGGATCAGTTTGAAGTCCGCATATGAGGTAATCACAGTGATTTTTTGCTTCACTAAGCATTGCGATATGGCCCGCATGCAAGAGGTCAAATGTTGAAAAAGTGATGCCAATTCGTTTACCTTCTTGTTTAAGTTTCTTTATGTGGTTAAAAATCATAGTTCTGTAATTTCCTCTACATACGGTGTAGGACCCACATCACTGAATCCATAAGTAACTTCGTACTCTTTTCCCGCGTGATAATATGTTTCCGTAAATGTTCGCTGGTTGTTACTAGTTTCAGTAGGTTCAACTAATGCAAATATTGTGAGCATATGTTCTCTTTCATCACCTTCGAGGACTCTACGATTTTTCATTCCTATACTTTTTAGGAATTCAAGTGCTTCTTCTTTGGTTCCGAATGGAGAACGATTCATTACTCACCTCTACAGTTGCATTCTTTACGACCTTGATTGCAATCACCAGAACATCCTTTTCCGGGTAATCTACGAACGATTGATACTGCAATTGCAATAACAACCAAAAGAATCAATAAATTCATTTACCCATCCTAGCGATAGCCAAGAATTCGTTTCTAGCAGCCGGATCAGTTTTGAAGCCGCCACCTAGACGAACAGTAACAGTAGAGCTACCAGTATCCTCTACACCCCTTGATTTCACACAATAGTGTTGTGCATCAATCATTACTGCCACATCCTCAGTGTCCAAGATGTATTGTAATGTGTGAAAGATTTGCTCAGTAAGTCTCTCCTGGATTTGAGGCCTCTTAGAGAAGTATTCCACAATGCGGTTAATCTTGCTGAGTCCGAGGACTCTTTCTTTAGGAACATATGCAACAGTTGCCAAGCCATCAATAACGACAAAGTGATGTTCGCAGTTGCTTTGGACCGACACGTTACGTTCCACGACCATTTCATTATACTGCATTTTATTGTGAACCGTAGTGCATTTTGGGAACGCTTCATAATCTAAACCCCAGAAAATTTCATTGACATACATTTTAGCAACACGCTTTGGTGTTTCAATTAAACTATCATCAGTTAGGTCTAGTCCTAGTGTCTGCATGATAGAATGGAAATGTGCTTCGATTTTTTCGATTTTTTCTTTACGGTCGTAATTACTAGGTAGTGTAGGAGTTTCAACGCCCATCTTAACCAGATGTTCGTGTACTCGTTGACCCAATTCGGGGTCGCATTTAGTTTTGTTGTATGACATAGAATCCTTCCTTACGCGGATATGAAAATTGAATTGTTGTCACCGTTGTGTGACATACTTATTTAGTCTTTTTCTTAGCAGTTGTCTTTTTTGCTGGAGCTTTTTTAGCAACTACGGTACGTGCGGCTGCTTTTTTCTTGGGTTTACTTACTACGCTAGCGATAGCATCACGTACCTCTTGCAGAAGTTTATCATCATCCCAAACAAGTTCTGTTCGACCATCTTCGTATTCGGTTACAGTAAGATGATTACCTACTGTTACTTTGGGATATACAGTTTTTGTTTTCTTAGTTGCCATATTTTGCCTCTCTTGTGTGCTTGCGATAGTCAGTAGACATACGCAAATATTGCTCACCCTTGCCCTCAAGAATGTCGCAGATTCTATCTATTGTGCCATCTGTATAGTCGCTAATCTTTCCCATACTAGGATGCGGTCCGCCCAACAGAGGGTACAACTTGTTCAATGCATCTTCTAGTGACCAGGGTACATACATACGTGTGTGGTCATTAGCAAATGTTTCAGGGAAACTACGATAAGCAGGATACAACACATTACATCCTAGACTATCAGCTTCGCTAACGGTATTGGAGACCCAGTCTTGTAAAGCACAATTAAAAACAACACGACTGTCATTAACAATAGCATAGTATGCATCCTTACTAAGATCCTCGTAGACCTTTAAACGACCATTACGAACCATATCTTGTGTTCGTTTCATGTAACTATCATTGTTTGATTTTAGTTTGCTACCACTACAAACAACAAAGTCAACGCCACCGTCCGGATTTTCTTCATAGAACTTGTCAATCAAGTCCATATAGAAGTCGGGCTGCTTTTCTTGATCCCAACGAGCACTAAACACTACACGCATTTTACGTTCAGTGAAAGGCTTAATGAACCCGATACGGCTTTGAACTTCACTCTTACCGAATGCTAGCCCACTGATATTGTAGATTGGTGCGTCCCAACCTGCAATCTTCATGTTGATGACCATTTCTTCATTAGTCGCAAGTACCGCACCTCCACTGTCACGTACTGCCTCGCACACCATTTTCTCATAGAGGCCCATCCACTTGGCCATTCCCCAAACGTGAACAAAGTCATCAGGATCAATAGACTGTGCAAGACAACGGACAAAAATCCTAGGACGATGTTCTTTGCTAACTTGATTAAGAATATAAGGCAGGCTCTCAAAGCCCGGTTGGAACATGTCTTCAAAGTATATAACATCTTCATTTGTAACTTGTCCCTCTTTCATCATCTTGACAAGATTCATTAGTTGACTCATGCCAAAATAACTACGACCGTGTGCATCTAACACTTGACCTGTTACAATTTGTTGGTCAGTTGAAAGTGTGTCACCCGGTACAATATCGTAATCAATACCCCGGCGCTTGAATACACGCTCATTCCAGTCTGTTAGTTGTAATGTATACCGAGCCTTGTATGGCTCAAGTCCCATGTAATATAATTTACGCATCTTTTCTTTCAATATCTTCTTCTACGCACTCTTCACCGTATTGAATCTCAACAATACGACAAGGTTCTTCATATGGATTACTTAGCTGATGCCAATCGCCTGCAGGAATTTTGTATGAGTTATGTTTGTCTAATGTCTGAGTAGGTAATCTGTAACCGTTATTCATCATTGATAATACGTCACACTTACCTTCAGTTACTAGCCAGTATTCACTACGCAATTCGTGCCGTTGCATACTTAGTTTTTCTCCCGGATCTACAGTTAGTTCTTTAACCTTACATCCTTCTACTTCATGTAGTATACGATAATATCCCCAATCTCGCAATGTTTTTGGTGCTTTCCATTCTTCTAGCAACCAACTGCTAGAATTCTTCTTATCCTCACCGCCGACACCAAAAACAAATTCGATGTTATCAACGTCAACATCCATTTCGGGTATGTTGTCGTTTGTTCTATCGCCACCATTCGCAAAGATAATTTTATCTTTCTTAAACTTCTTTCTTACTTCACGTATAGCTTGGTTAGCGGTACCATCATAATCATCAAAATTAATGATATAGTCTACACCTCTTATATGGCGTAAAACTTCTAGTCGTTCTTCAAACGGCATAAAAGGTTGACCCTTTTTACGAGTCAACCAATCATCACTGTTTAGTCCGACGACTAGGATATCACCTAGTTTCTTAGCTTCGGTAATGTAAGCAAGATGTCCTGAATGGATTGGATCAAATCCGCCGGTTACTAAAACAATAGTTTTCATCGAACAATTGCATCTTCCCAATTATCTTTTGCAGGTTTACCTGCCAATTGCTTAGTGTGCTGACGATATACGAAATTACGCATATCATACAATGTTGATTCGTCAAACTTGTAGCCATAATCTACACAGAATTCTTTGTATTTTTCAAGATCCTCAAATACACGATTTTCAGTGCTGAAGGTGCCGACGAGTTTTTGCTTTGCCATTTTGATATTTCCTTTTAAATAGCGAGTTGTTGATAAGGTTGATGTGTATTATAACAGATTGTAGCGCCGTTCTCATTATCTTCGGATACCGAGATTTCAACATTACGCCCTGTATAGCGACTAGCGATTTGGTCATAAAGGTCATCGCTAATCATTTCACACGATTTGAAATTCAGTTCCAGAGTACCTTCTTTATAGAGGTTCTCAAGCCAGCGTTTAAACTGGATGAACTCAATGTCCCGATCGTTGTGAAATACTTGAATCCCCACTTTGAAGTGGAAGATATGTCTGTGAGGCATACCCAGAAAGCTAACATCGTATTCATCACCTGATGCTAGTTTAGGGTCAGTGCTTGCTGCCGGATAACGATGGATACCTTCTTTCTGAAAGGTTACCCAGATCATTCGTTTTGCTTTGTCTTTAATGCGCTCACGTTGTTCTGCGAGTGCTTGTTCACGTTGTTCCATTAATGGTCATCTCCATAGTCTACAGTGTTGTGATCGTGGTCCCACTGCAATCTGTTAAGTTTACGTAGTTCTGTTTGATACTCTTGTTTCTTAGTCCTTAGTTCAGTGATCCTAGATAGATCACCTTTACCAGTCTTTTCTAAGTTAAACAATTCGTTATCAGTTGTTTGTACCAACTGTTCTAATCTATTGATTTGTGCTTTGTATGGCATAGTTAAGCGAATGAAAATAGTTCGTTAAATTTTACTTCGGAGTTATACTTAATCTTCACAGGCTTAATGTCTTCCAACATTGTGTTCATCAAGTCATCCGAATCGTCTTCTTCAAAAAGTTCGTTGTACTTAGTACGTGAGTTAATAGTTTTCTTACCACTGAATCCCTGACTACCTGCTGACATTTGTGTCCAGAATAGTTCGTGCTCTTTAATAATAGCTAAACTTTCTTGTTTAGTCTTGCAAGCAAATATTTTATCAACAACATCGCCGTAAGTCAAGCCTGAAATCTTGTGTTTTACCATTGCTGGGATAATTTTTTGCTCGTATCTACGGTTAGCTTCTTGCACTGCATAAATGTGTTGGTACACATTATGGCTCTGCAACAACGTATAGCTCAGTGTATCCCAACTTGTTTTAGTTTCTTTGCCATGTTGACCGATAAAACCATGTCCTCTGTAGCAAAGATCCTTCATTAGAAGTTTATCAGTTACAGGACTATCTGTAAACATCTTATGGATACCGTCAGCCAAAACTGCATCGCTAAACTTTCGGTTATCATTTGCATAGCTTTTGTTCTCAGCAGTCTTTTCCATTTGATAAGACCACTTACCGTTATTCTCTAAGCTGTTGTTAAAGTACGCAAGACCTTTTGCCGCACTAAAGAATGGACTAGCACAGTCAAATGTAATCTGTAGTTTAGGATTGTGGTATTTGCGAATAGCTTTTTGGATATCAGTAAAAAGAATAGCGTATTCTAAGATACTGACACCAAGACAGTGAACCAAATCATGTTTACCTTCTTGTAGTAACCCATCATGGATGATGTCCACAAATCTACGCAACATCAAATCAACATCAATTTTATTCTGACCACCAAATGCCCAGCCATTGAAATGATTTTCTGGATAGATATTCGGATCGCAGTATTTCTTCATTTCAGCGTACCATGCATTGCTCTCGTCGTGTGTAGTACCTTGCAGTACATTTAAGAACTTGCATTTGCCACTACGGTTTTTAACAAAGTACTCATTGTTAATATGAGTCGCAGTAATAGCTTCTTCGATGTTATGAATGCCGTGAAGAGGTATAGCCTTTTTGTTTAAGAAAGATTGACTCGGCACATCTAAGCACATACCGTAATCCATGTAAGTATCCATCCACTTTAGAACCGTTTTACGCTTTTCCATAGCTTTGGGACAGTTAGGATCTTTCCAGTCAGCAGGCCACTGACCTTTAAGGATTTGGAAGCCACCGGAATCACCTAGCATGAACGTCCCAGATTCCCGCTCTCTAATAATAGATTCGCTAGGGTCATCTACAGTGGTATCCAAATTTGCGTGACCAGCACTATATAGACCCCACTTGTAAGTGTAGAGTCCTTCTTTACTGTTCAAAAAGTTTAGCTTCTCGACATCCCCGTTGAAACCTGCAGGAATGCGATTAGCCTCAAAATAATCTTCACCTTTTCTCTGCTTACCTAAACCAGAGATATAGAAACTACTTACTGCCGGTAGGAATAATGCCCAGTCATCTTTGTGCTGGATTGATAGATTAACTTGATCCATTTATTTTATTAGTGTCTGAACGATTTTTAGTTGTTCTTCTTTTTTCTTGATTTCATCAATGAGGTCTTTAACTGCAGGATTAGTTTGTGCTAATCTCTTTAGCTCTTCCTCTTCACTTTTTTTCTGTCTTGCCCATTCTAACAGAGATACGGTATCAGGGTCAAGTGTAATGGTAGAACTTCCCGAATACAATGATTGCCAATTGTGACCATCAAACACTTTTATGCATTGGTTTTCTGTATCATACATCATTTGACCAGTCATTGTGGGATTAGAGCCGTACGACCTAGAAATATATGACGGTGAGGTAGATGTAGTTACAGTAACACCTCGTCCGCCTATAATGCTATTAATCATTACCACATCCTTTCTTCTGGTGGTTTAACTTTAGGTATAGTAATTATAAACTCATTTGTTTCAGGTTTCACTTGTTCTGGAGAAACTTCTACTACAGGTTCTGTAGTAGGTTCAACCGTTTCTTCTTTGGCGGCTTTCTTTTTCTTTTTAGATTTAGCTAGAGACTGCTTAGCCAATTCTTCCAACGTCATTGCATTATTTTTTCTATTCTGTTCTTCTTGTGCAAGACGTTGTTCTTCTGCTAATCGTCTTTGTTCTTCTTCCTGTTGCCTTCTTTGTTCTTCGGCAGCACGACGAGCATTTTCTTCTTCCTCAAATCTTCTCAATTCTTGGATTTTCTTTTCGTATGCTTGTTGTTCTTGTCTCTTACGTGCAAGCAATTCATCTTCTTGTTTTTTAGCTTTGATCCAAGCAAGAAGTTCTGCTTGTTCATCGTTGTGAACATTCAATTCTTCTTCTGTTTTCTTTTGCTTTACCCAAGCAAGAAGTTCCATAGCTTCGGGAGACCATGCACTAGCTCCACCGCGCAACTCTTCTTCCTTCATCTTTTCTCTAACCCAAGAAAGTAAATCAATCACGGGCTGAGAAAGATCAACGTTACAATCTGAAAAATTAAGAGGCTTCCAGGTGGTGCCATCGAACACTTCGGTTTTATCACCGTTGTATCTTACCATACCTGCGCCTACGGCGGTCATATCAATTTGTGTAGGGTTAGGTTGACCGCCGTTAACTATAATACCTACGCCACCTGTAATACTCTTTATTGTCATTTTGTTTGTGCTGGGAAAAGATATTGGTACACGCTAGTTCCGTTGTCAACAACGATTTCACATGCACCTTGGTCACTGAATCGAATAGTCTTATCACCGGGTAGATCCACGATTGACAAGAATTCTTTAGTTGGCCATCTCCAACTATTTTTTAGTGTACCATTTACTGTATGTTGGAAAACAAAGTTACCACTGTGTGTACTGTGGTCACCAAAGTAAATTCTCAAGTCACCGTTTTCAGTCTTAGTCACAAATGAAGTTTCTTCGCTATTCGCTTGTGCTTGACGCTTTAGACGTTGAATACCAACAACGCTAGGTTCAAACTCAACATCCCAGTTAATCTTTGAGTTAAAGATAACTGATTTGATTTGCTCAGAAACAACAGACTTACCCATCAAACGATAATCATTGATAAAGTCTTTGTTCGCAGTTTCAAAGTGAATCGTTCCGGGAACTTCTGTACCGTCATCTTCTTTCTTGTTGACCACGGTGATGTTACTTGTATCATCATAGTCTTCCAAGCTAAGGATAGTATCAAGTTTACCCAAGTTAGGCATACCGAACACACCATCAAAACCAGGAACTGGCTTCTTCATGGTACCATTTACAATAACTGTTTTGCCTTCAGAGATTGCATTAATGGTAACGTCAGTTGGAGTACCTGTAATTTTGATTAGGTCAATAAAACCTAGCTTTTTCGTGTATAGAACGAGTTCTTTTAAAATGTCTTTCATAATTTTCCTTGTTTATTTATGCTACTATTTAGAATAGTACTATATTGTATTATGATGGTATATATTACGTAAGTCAACACCAGTTTAACCGAAGCTAAACAATGTGTCAAACGTTGACTTAGTATCAGTGTTATCACGTAAATCCCAACCTAATACGCCTAGTAAGTTGTCGATTTTTTCATCGACCAGAGTTTGCTCCATTGCATTATCATCGAATGGTAACTCACAGAACCATTTAGGCAATCTAAGTTCATCAGTGGGATATGCAATACTAGTGAACCCTAATGGATTGGGCTTGAGTTTACAAACCACAATCTTCATGCCATCTACAATCTTCTGACTATAGTTATCGCTGTGAACTCTACGCAAATAATTCCAGTTCAAAGCAGCACGAACGTGTCCGGGCATGTTTGCCTTACCTGTCTTACTGTTAGCTTCTAGTTCTCCGTAGTATGTTAAGTTATTAACACCTTTAGGAGAACCTTTAGTCCAACTGTCTTGTGCAGAAAGATTACGCTTGAAATCTTTAATGACCGAAATTACTTCTTCTCTAGTCTTACCTTGCTGAATGACCATACTCAGTACGTTCATCAAGAATTCTTGTACATACTTAGGAGTATCCGCACGTTTCAAATCAAGACCCATAGCCTTGATATCACCTTGCTTACCGTCTTTATCTTTGCGTTTACCTTCTTTGTCAAAGATATTGATAGCGTAACGCTTCTTAGTAATAAAGATAGTACGATCACCAATCAATTCACGACCTGCTTTGATAATTTCACCGTTCTTACGAGGTGCGTGAAATGCACGTTCCATGAATGCAGGGAAACTATTGTTAGCTTCTTCTGCAATAGCATCATAGACTTGAATGCAAGCATCCTTGTTCCATTCCATTTCACCATTATCAATCATCTGTTTAAAGATTGGATATGCAGTAAAGTAGCATGAGTCAGTATCACCATAAACGATTGCAGGACCATCATGGTTGTATTCACCAGCTACAGTCAAGTTGATTTGGCTCATCATATGCTTAACAATCTGACGACCACTCAACGTAACTGACTGACCAATACGCTTATCATAGAATCGGCAATGTTCATTCAACAGTGCGCCATATGCAGAGTTAAGCAAAATCTTGCGAACCAGTTGTCGCTTATCCCAATACTCTTTATCAGCATCAGTTGTTGCTTCTTTAAGTTTCTTCTGCATACTCTTACGATCACTATACCAACGTGTGAGTAGACCGGGAATCACACCCTCTTTCTCGTAAGTAAAGATAGTGCCGTTCGCTGACAAGATCCATGGCTTGTGACTATCAAAAACCATCTTCCAGATTTCTGCTGCACTCATTTCTACACTACGCCCATCTTCGAAATCGACAATAAGCATTGTGCCACGTTCTTGGTTCATGATTGCACTATATTCTAGGCAACCAAACAAACCTTCCCATAGAATAGCACCCCAAACTTCATCACCTTCTTTAGCACGTTTCTTTGCAGCACCCAGTTTGAGTGCCTTGTCTTTCATGTATTTGTCGGTGAGTGTTTGTCTGACTTGTGCAACGATTGTTTCTGGTGCCATGTTGAGGGCACGAATAGTCGAGGGATAGAGCGAGTTGATATCGACTGCTCCGACCCACTCATGCATACCTCTTTTGGGCGTAGCAACATAGGCACCTGCCGCCTGTTGTTCATCTTCATTTTTGCCATCTTTCCTTTTCTTATCTGGTACAACCAATCCACGTTCATGTGCTTCGTTCATAATTGCCATTTCAATCATAGCAACAGAACCCATAACAGTGGGTAACAACACAGTATTCTCATGCGCCAGCGCATTTGCAAGATCCAAGAACTTTAGTTTGTTATGAATCTTAACAAGTAGCATTGTATCTTGTCTATTATACTCTAAGAACTTTTGCCAGTCCTTGTTATATAATTGGTCAAGAGTGCCTTCGTACTGTGTTTTGTTTTCACCGACTTCCATTTCACCAATGAAGTCAAGTTTGTAAGAGTGACGACTTTCATAGTTGTATTTTTTATACAACTGCAAATAGTCCATATGAATACGACCAACTAAGTCATATGTAGTTTCTTCTTTACCGAATCGTTCATACTTACGTGCTTTTGGAAGTTGACCAAGCAAACAGAATTTGCGTGTGTCATCTTTGCTCATTACACGTGTAACACGATTTACCATGTAGGGTATATCATAGCCCTCTGAGTTCCAACCAGTCAATACATCAGCATCTTCGATTAGGGCAAAGAAAGTATCAAACATTTCTTTTTCATTATTGAAAAGGATAGTGTTCTCAAACTTACCCACAATTTCATTTGCAGTTTCTTCTGACATGTTTTTGGGCGGGATACACAATGTTACCAATGTGTCTTGCCAATCCAAATACATCGAAATCGCAGTAACTGGGTTGAATGGATCATCGGTAGGACTGAAACCCTTATCTGGATCAAAGTCTACTTCAATGTCAAAGAAGCATGTGTGTAGCTTTGGTGGCTCAACACCTAAGTAGTTTTCACTGAGGCAACGGAACACTGCGTTGATATCAGATTCAAATAACTTTTTATTAGCGTGGATTCGTTTTTCTTTTTCGTATTCGGTTCTTTTGCGTGAACTGAACCTACTTACGGGTTCACCGTAAATACTACGAAACTTTCCTTTAGGATCGGAATAATAGAAAACATAGTTTGCAGGATACTCATTGTAGTGACGTTTGCCATCTGTGCCACGTTCAACTACGTAAATGCGATCCTCATCCCTGCTATGAATAGCATCTACATAACTCATAGAGTCTTACCAACTGTCTCCAGAATAGTATTGAGTTCTTCGTTTTCTTGGTTAGTTTGCGTGAGTTTAGCCTTGTGTGCTACACGAATAGCTTTCTTCAACACACTGGGTTTGACTTCCAGTTCTTCTGCGATTGCTTTTACAGTATCGCTCAAACCTTCAGAAAGGGTATCAATCTCGTGCATGACTGCCATGCCTTCATTGATAAGTTGGGTTAGTTTGATTTTTTGGTCACCTGAAAAGGTCTTGGACATAGTTTCTCCTTGTGAAGTAGTTAGTATATATGTACCTCGCAAGTAAGTCAACTATTTTGCGTAAATTAACGGCCCACGTATTTTACCGTTCCGTCTGATTTTACTTGAATATGGTTATAAAGCCATTCTGACAGACCATAATCATTGTTACCGCGGCTTCTTCTGCCACCGTAACCGCTACCTCCGAAATATTGTTCTACTGCGAATTTGAATAGTTCATCTAGTTCAGATATGCTTACCGGTTCTCCGTCACCGTCGTATTCCTCACTAGCCATTTGTGCCGCAAATTGTTTAATTTCCCTAGGTGACAAGTCAACTGAATTTTTCATCAATTTCATAGTGTATCTAACATCCGGGTTGTAATCACTGTAATCATTTAACTTGTCATTCTCGTGAATTATATCCCAGATTTCATCTTCGGTCATTGTTTCAGGGTCAATGATTCCCATCCTGGTCGCTTCTTCCCATTGCCATTCACGGAACGTGTCATCGTTCATTTCCCATTCAATCATTTGTTCACTAATATATTCATACGCTAATTCTTTTATTCTATTAGCAATGTTATTAAGAACTTCATCGTCGGCAAACACAACTAAATTTCTTATTGAAGGTTCACGTTCCATAAAGAATGGCAGTAACTCTGGGAATCTTACTGTTAACAAGTCATCAATGCTAACGGGTTCGTCTTCTTCGTCCATGAACTGACCACTAGCAAAATGTAACTGATACTTCTCACCGTCATACTTGGGTTGTTGTGGTAGTAGAATATACAACTTACCTTGTCTTGCATATTGCTCGTAGTAGTTTCTACCTTGAGTAGCACTGGTACACCACATTGTACCTTGACCATAATAGCAAGCAGCTTGTTCGTCTTCTGGGACTATCACTCTTACATTGGCATCTTTAAAAACTTGTTTAGCTTGACCTCTATCTTTTACCGGTGCTGCTGGCTCAACATAGTTGCTCATTATATTGGCAAACTGTGTGAATGTTAAACGCATAATGTCTCTAGCGTCTTGTCTAAAATCACTTCGTCTTTTAGCTCTGTCGTATTTTGCTAAGTAAGTAGGGCCCCATACAATAGCATCTTCTTGACGCTTGATATTACCTTTAGCGTATTCACGTGCTAACCAAGGTGTATAAATTTTGTTTGGTGTTGGATCTGCGTTTTCTAAGTTGGTTAATACATCATTAAGAATTCTTTGTGTGTTGGGATTACCTTGTCCATCTTGATATGTTGTATTGTATAATTCGTAGGTTCTCTTGTCTCCGCCTGTCATGAAGGCGTTCACAATTTGGGGACCCATCATTTGAACGGTCTTTTGTCGATTGTATTCTAATAAAAACTCTACTGCTCTCATTGGAATATTTCAGGATGTTTCTTACCGTAAATTTTGATGTACTTTCCGGCAAGCATGTCTGCCATAGCTTCAATTGGACTACCGGGGTAGCTATCGTTAGGACCAATCATATTAAGTTGCATTTGTCGTTCATGCACTATTTCATGAAATACTGTTCTGAGAATATCAACTAGGTTACGATTTGCAACATAAACCCATATTTCACTGGTTTCACCATCATGTGAATGTCTACCTGTGTGATGACCTGATTGTGCTTCTTCTGTGTCGGTACTGAAAATAAACTTTGGATGTGGTTCTTGTAAGTTTACGACCTTGTATGCCCATTTAATAAAGTCTTGGATTTGTTCTTCGTTATTATTTGCAAGACCATCCGAATCAGTCTCTTTTAGTTTATTCTTGTACTTTTTAATCCAATGGTCAGGAGTTTCTCCGTACTTGCTTACAAATATATCATGCAATTTCTTACCGGTAATCTTATAACGTCTACTAATACGTTGCATCAATCTGTCAATAGTGTCGTAATCAGTTCGTTTAAGGCTAGGTAACTGGCGTTTTAAGTCATCTGCTGCGGATTCTTCTAATTCTGAGGCTCTCATATTAATATTTATCAGAAATGGAAAAAGCTCACTTTATAGTTTCACGGTAGCGAATCGTTACTCCTAAAGCCAGCAGCCGGCTCACACTACGGTAACTTAATACCGGTCCTAAGGTGTGTTCATACTGGCGAGTATGGATTTATAGGTCTATCCCACTCACCTTCTTGTTCTGGAAATACTGGATATTCATTACATGACATAAATCTTACCTACTGAATTTCTTAGTGCTATACCAAATAACCTCGTCAGATTACTTGCTATTTCGTCACTTATCTGTTGTCTACTTATCTCATCTCTGTAATCTGGTTTAATTCCCATATACTTTGTAGGTCTTCCCCATGCCTTACGACCATAATTTAAGTTAGTAGGCATTGGATTTAATGTAATTTGTCCGTCTTTTAAATATTGTGCAAATAACTCATACAAGAATTCGTATGGTCGCTTGATTTGATTTTGACGACTAGAACGTTGCGTGCCGATAGCATTGAACAGTGCATTATACTCGGGAGTCATATTCCATTTAACTTCGCTGCTATAGCCACTACCGGCCGTCGATTTATTATAATACTGGGTAAGAACCTTGTTAATATATCCAAAGAAATATGTTTCTGCCTTTTGCCATGGGTCTGCATTTTCACTTCTGGCCATTGTCCATCCACCGGACGATCTTACACCGGCTTGAATAGCATGACCGAATCTATGTGCCATTATCCATGGTGTCATCATTACTTGATCTGATCCGTAATTTCCTATAAACACAACAGTGATTGAATTTTCACTATTTTGTAAAATCTGTTCTGCGTCTTTACCGAAGATTTCTTTGATTTGTTCTGAATCCATAGGACCACGTTCTCTGTAGTTTCGTAGTCTTGGATTATTATTAAAGAACAATCTGAAATCGTAAGGTGTTTTCTCAAAGAACTTAACAGCCTTGGTATAATTAACTGGATGCTGTATTAGTTTCTTATCAGTTGGTTTAAACTGTGTTCCTTTTGTGTCGAATCCAAGTGGAACATAATCTGCTAAGGGCGCCTCTGATAAAAATTCGTTTGCTCTCATCTTATCTCCTGATCCTAATAGGATTCAACGGTCCTTCTACTCGTTCGCCGCCATCAAAATATCTAATTTCAACTGGCATTCTATCCCATTTAGAAATGTGCTCTTTGGTATATAAATTCCATGCTGCCATAATTCTATGATTGCCTTCTAATACCCATGGCTGGCCGGTATAGTCAACCCCAATTAATGGTATATATTCTTGACCGTTTCTACCTAATGGCAACTTACCTGTTTCACGCATAATCTTCATTATTGCTTGTAAATCACCTTCACGAACATTAGATTGTTCACTTCTTGCTCCGGGAATACTTACAAGCCTTCCTATGCTTGCAACAACAGGACGACTGAATGTACCAGTAACCTCTATCATACGTGGTCTACCAAATTGATCTTTAGGTTGCTTCTTTACGTAGTTAATAGCGTTTTGAAGCCATTCTTCGTTTGGCACTTCATCATAGAATTGTAGTCCTGTCTCGGATAAAAATTCGGTTGATCTCATACTTGGTACACATTCTTTTTTAGATAGCCAGGGCTTGCTAATACGTATAACTTCTGACCACTAACATCTTGTATATCATCCAAACGATAAATCAAATCTTCTGGCCAAACATCTTCATACTCAGTGATATTCTTATATCCAGAAAAGGCAGGAGTAGTGACTAATCTATTTGCAAGTCTATCATACAATTTTGTTCTACTAGGATCGTCATATGCACCAGTGAAAACTAGTAAAGGTGGACGATACTTTCTAACAAAATCTTGCAACTCATTTATGACTGTAGAGAATATAGCTACTGCATCACCACCACCAGTCAAACGTTGACTTCTATCTACGTAAAAGTTAACCAGTGCGTATTCATCTTCTCTATTGATAGTGATTTCAAAACCCTTACTGTTAGGTAACACTAACGACTTTGAAAAATAAGTGCCGGCACCATCACTATTCCAACGTGGTTTAAGTTGATATGGTTTATCCCCGATCTCCAGTAACAACTCACTTATTTTCATCTGTATCTCTTTCCAGTCCATGCAGCGAATAGACCTACGCTGTTCCTACCCGAATCATATACATTAGTAAGGTTAGTCTTGATATAGGATTCTAATTCTGATTCAGTTGTGTTTGGTTTTACGTCAAACGCAAAAAATCTTCTGAGACCGTCTTTTCCGATATATTGCCCACCTAACTGACCCATAATTGTGTCAATTCTTTTTTCTGCTTGTTTATTTTGCAGACTAATATAATTTTTATCTTGGCTACTATCAATTCTACTCATGTCCATGGTTTTTAAATCAGCATCATCAACGGACATGTAACCTTTCATTTGAACACCGGGGATATTATTTAATCTGACCCAGGCTGCTCTGCCATTAGGTGTTTGGCTTGATCCAGCAACCAACGGTCTTTTCAAAATAGTCAAAACAATACCGTATAATGCAGTACCTAGACCCATACCACGATAATCTTCATCCGTTGTTATAGTGTGTACTTGCAATGCATTTTTTAATGGAAAGTTGTAGGGTTTGCTTACAACTAATTGGCCTATTAGTTTACCAGGCGCCCTATTGAAGGCTCTTCTTTTCTTATCGTTTCTTTCTTTCCATAGATTTACTCTAGCTTCATGCTCTCGTCTAGTGTGCCATGACTGTTTTACTGGTTCGGGTGTAGGCTGAAATTCACCTTTGTTTATAGGATCCCAGAGTTTTATTTCAAAATCTTCATGTCGGCCGTTGATACTATATAATAGTCCACTCTTGCCAGGTAAAGGTTTTATAACTTTGTCTGTGCTCAGGTCGGTTAGTTCTTCTTTGCCGCCTTCATAGCCGCTTTTACGCAATCGCTCAATTTCTTGAACTATATCAGATTCAATTAAAAACTCGTTTGCTCTCATGCTCGTTGTGTTTTTAATATGCTTCTTAGCATCCATCCATGTTTACCGTGTGCATCGATTCGACTTGCAATAAAGTCAGCAACACCTTGTTCATTTTCTTGTTCGGCTATAGGGAACATATCTTTCCATAATTGCAATAATTTCTGATTGTCTTCATACAATTCTGCCATCATCAATTCAGCACGTGGAATTTTAGTTTGATCTTGAATTTGACTCAATTCAGCGTATCTGGTAATACTACCTGGAGTATATCCACCTAGTATTCGTATATACTCTGCTGTTTTATCTATTGTATTATCATACACTTCGGCGTAAAGATCACCAAAGAATTCATGATACTGTGGGAAATCTGGACCTTCTACGTTCCAATGAAAGTTTTGCGCTTTGATTACAAACGCATAACTTGTTGCTAATAATACTTTTAAATTGTCTGCTAACATAATTTACCTTGTTAATATTATTTAGCATTAAATGCTGATGTTGGTGCAGTAAAGTTTGCAGTGTAACGTGCAACACCTTTTGTTATTCGTAGGTCGCTGATATAGCAATTTGTTCTATAGGAACCATCATAATTAGAAGCAACAGTTAGAGTATCTGTATTGTAGCTTGAAGTGTCTGTACCGCTGGCAACTTGAACCCCATCTTTAAAATATCGTGTGGTTGTTCCGGATCTGCATATTGCTATGTGTGTCCACGTACCTACGCTCATTGGAATATTTGCTCCTGTTCCAAAACCTGGTAAATTTGCACCATCAATCCAATAGATAGTATTCCCCGAGTTTTGCTGCAATCTGGCTGCGGTCGTTGCAGATGGATTGGCCAAAGTTATTATGCTTTCTAGCCCAGTTAAACTGGCATCGAGATATAACCACAGTTCAACGGTAAAATTACCAGTTCCAAATCTGACACCAGGGTTATTGTACGAATACAATCCAGATTCTGATGCACCACTAAAATACATACTGGTGTTTCCGTATTTTACAACAGATGTGCTGACAATCGCAGGCGAACGAGTTTCAAACACTGTGTTTGTCGAACTGTCGTAGATACCACCACTGGTACCGTTTAACAACAATGTTGAATTTCTCACTGAGGTAAGTGGTCGGTTTTCTGGCACAAAGTTTGACGTATAGAGAGCACTACCTTTAACAATCCTAGCATCGGTTATATAACCAGCATAATTCATACTAGCGTCATATTGTCTAGCTCCTATGTATAAAACACCTGTATCATTAGTAACACTAGACCATGATGTAGTAGATGCTTCTTGAACACCGTTAATAAACAGTCTAGTAGTAGTGCCATCAAAGGTAGCAGCAACATGATACCATGTATTAGGAGATAGTGTAGTAGTAGACAGGATGGAATTACCTGTTCCATCAGTAAAGTATCCCATTTTATTTGCAGTGGTCATACGGAAAGTATACCCGTAAGTTGTGGCCCCGTTTTTATTAATTAAATCTCGTTCAACGCCATTTACTACTGTCGGGTACATCCAAAATTCCATTGTATATCTAGAATCTCCTAGTTGGTTTAGTGTACTTGCAGGAACTGTCAAATAATCACCAGTGCCGTCGAAGTACATGCTACCGCCGTAGACACCAGGCGTGTAGCTTTGTTTAATAGAATATGTAACTGTGAATGGATTGAATGTTCTTAGTTTGGTGTCACCATTCACTGTTATAGTAACATTATTAATTGAGTTATCAACTAAAGTACTTGACTGACAAGTCAATAAACTTGTATTTGTGATTGCTGTTAGTGGACTAGTAGGCGGAGTAAAGTTTGCTGTATAGACTGCGGTTCCAGCAACCACTCTTAAATTTGACATGTATCCGTTAAACAGTCTAGTGGCATTTGCAGATCCAACAGTACTAAAACTATCATTTGTGCTTAGATTTTGTGTCACTGGTGTAGGCGTCATGTCACTTACTCCGTTGACATACAAATAAAGTGTGTTATTGTATCTTACAATAGCAACATGATACCAAGTATTTAAGTTTATTGTTGTAGAACCTGTATAGTCTATTTCATTTGTTCCATCGGAATTTCTTAGTGTTGCTTGAAGCTTTGATGTATTAGTTATGTGAGTGTACAGTCTCGATTTGCCTGTGCTGCCTGTAGATGCATATATACCGTTGGTATTTACTGCTGTCAGATACACCCAAGCTTCGACTGTAAAATCTGCTGTTCCGAAATTTTGTATAGTAGAAAGACTTAAATAATCGCCAGTACCATCAAAATACGCACTGTAATATGGTGTAGGCAATGTAGTGCCAGCAAATGGCCCAAACTTTTGAACGCTAACATCGCCGTTCTTAGTTATAGCTAAATTACTAGGAGAGTTATCTACTATGCTAGGGCTTTGGCAAGTCAACAAACTTGTACCTGATACTGCTTGTAGTGGTGTAGTACTTGGTGTGAAGTTGCTAGTGTAAAGTGCGGTGCCCTTCACTATGCGAGCATTTGATATATACCCAGTAACAAAAATAAGCCCGTCTCGTTCAGCGCCTATGCGAGTTACTGCGGTAGACGAATTAAAAGTAGCAGAGGATGTAGCAGTACCAACGCTTTGTCCATTAAAATATAAAGTAATGCTTGATCCATTTCGTACTAAGGCTACATGGTTCCATTGATTTCGTGGTAAGGCCGAACTAGATGTAATTAGTGTAGAGTTGTTCCCTTCTACTAATAATGTATCGTTAGCATTATTAAAAAGTATTTGCCAGCCCGACCAGCCTGCGCCGCCTGTAGCATTACAAATCAATCCACCATACGCCCCATGAGCAGAATAGTTAACAAAGAGTTCTATTGTAAAGTCCCCGGTCAATGAAAACCCTGCGTTATATGGCACAGTTAACATGTCTCCGGTACCATCAAAGTAATTGCTCCAGTTAGCACCATAAGGACTAAATGTACCTTGAGTAGTGTTACCGTTTCTTGTTATAGCAAAGTTGTTTGTACTGTTGTCCAAGAATACATTGTTATTGACTGGTTGGTTTGATTGGCAAGTTAACAAACTTGTGCCGGATATTGCTGTTAGAGGTGTTGTTGGTGGGGTGAATGCCGAAGTGTATACTGCGGTGCCTTTTACTAGGCGAACGTCTGTTAAGTAGCCCGTAAATGGGGATGCAGTGGCCCCGTTAGTAAGGGCACCTATACCCACATTAGTCTGGGTGCCATCTAATGCAACAACTGTACCCGTTTGAACTTGAACCCCGTTAACAAATAATTTTACTGCGTTGGAGTTAACACTTACTGCTATATGAGTCCACTGAGTTAATGGCACAGTTCCGCCTATCACCTGTACGTTTGTGCCACCGGTCCCCGGTCTGCACTCAAAGTACACTGTACCAGATGCATTAAACCATAATAACCAGCCACCAAAGTTAGCTACGTTATTATTAGATACCGTAAATATCATATTATACGTATTACGTACAGTCGGATATACCCAGGCTTCAACTGTATATGTTGTACCCGTATTGAATGCAGATGAAAACGGGACTGTTAGATAATCCCCAGTACCATCAAAGTAAGTACTACCATAAGTACTGTAACTACTGTTTGGTATATATGGAGTGAAGGATTTTATACTAGTATCCCCTGCTACTGTCAGTGTGAAATTGTTAGTTGAGTTGTCAATAAATCTACTCGACTGACAGGTTAATAAGCTAGTGTTTGCTATTGCTGTTAGTGGAGTTGTACTTGGTGTGAATGCTGACGTATAAACAGCAGTACCTTTGACTACTCGGGCATTTGAAATGTAACCAGTTATTAATTGCCCAGTGCCTTGCCCACCAATATATGTTAATCCAGAAAATGTATCGTTTGTGTTATCTGTTACTTGTGTTACCAAGGCACCATTAAGGAACATACGTGTGTTGTTGGATCCAGAACCACTACGTGTAACAGCAATATGAGTCCACGTATTTGTAGGAATATAAGCAGTGGTATAGCTTGCGACAATACTAGACCCTAAAATCCAGGCAATGCCCTGACTTCCAGTTGAGCGATTAATTGTAATACTCCAACCAGTGCCAGCTCCCGGGTATGTACCAATTACACCCCACCCGTAAGTTGTTGTTTGTGTTCCTGTTAAATAAACCCAGGCTTCTACTGTGTAATCGCTGGTTCCCAAGGTAAGTGCCGCGTTAGCAGGAACAGTCAAATAATCGCCAGTACCATCAAAGTAATTACTGTAGTAACCAAGTGAATATGGATTGAAGTTAAATGGTTTTGTGTCGCCATTGATAGTCACTGCAAAGTTGTTTGCACTTGCGTCATCGTTGAATGGAAGTGCAGATAGTGTAGGACTCAACAATGTAGTAGTGTAGTTCCAGTATGCATCGCCTGTGGTAATTGTAATACTGAACGACCTTGGGCTGTCTTGCAATTCTATATCTGTTGCAACAATATTAAAGTTATACGTAGTCTCTGAGGATAACCCGGTGATAGTACCACTTAATAGGCCACTACTAGACAATGATAGCCCAGAAGGCAAAGAACTTCCATTTTGCAATGTGTACGTAATCGTGCTATCGGAAGTTGCACTTAATTGAATACTAATAGCAGAGTCTACTGTTCCTCCGGACAGAGTACTATCAGTTACCCAGGTAGGTGTTCCACTATAAGTTAATCCATTTACTCGAATTGCAACACCACCGTCAGTGTTGACTACGTATACTATATAAGTACCGGCTGCCGCTGCCGGTACTTCAACATTCAACATGGTGCTATTTACAAAAGCAGTAGATGTGGCGTTAGTGCCACCAATTATAACGGTGCACCCACTTGAAAAATTTGTCCCGGTAATTTTAAGGTATCCGCCACTAGTGCTTACCGCAGTGTCATCAATTACATTGTAACTACTGTCTGTTATTTGTACATTAGTTATAGTTGGACCGCTACCAAGCGTTTCCAATGTAGTGGTTTGAATATTATCTGATGAAATTTTTGTCGTCATAGTTATGCTGTTGTTATACCATTTGGTTTTACTGCGACTCTACCATTGTCTGTTAATGTCACATATACTATATAGCTGTTTGCGGTTAGTGCAGGAATTTGAATATTGATTCGAGTAGAACTCACATAAGAAACAGCAGAAGCTAACGTGTTACCTATTACAACATTTACATTGCTAGCAAATCCAGTTCCGTTGATTATTGCGTATCCGCCAGTAGTGCTAACTGTACTAGAACCATTAGCAACGTATGTACTGTTGGCGACCTGAATATTTGCAATTTTAGGTCCACCTAACGTAGATAAGGTAGATGCTTGAATATTATCAGCGGAAATCTTTGTTGTCATAATTATCCGTTATTAGGTGCAGGCTGCGGTGCAGGCTGTGGTCTAGGTTCTATAACTTTGCCCGGTATTATAATTGCCATATCATATCCTTTTCTGTTTAAATAAAATTCAAATAAATGCTGATTCATATTAGTGCTTCAACAATAACGTACTTAATACCCCAGGATCTTTAGCAGTTAAGTCTGGTTCACCGGGAGCAATAATAACGTTCCACTTCATTTGTGGATTCTTTTGTCCTTTTGTTTCCCACTCGTCGTAGCTTAGAATGCTATTAGGACTTAGTCTATATTGTTGTGCTAGTCGTTGTTTCAATTCAGGAAGCTTATCAGGTTGTACTTGCCATTGACCTTCTGCACCCTTAACTAGATTACCTTTTTCGTCTTTTACTAATAAGTCACCGAACAAATCGGTTGGTACAATACGACTATTCTTAGTTTGTTCTAATTCAGGGTCAGCGGACTTAACTGGCTTTTCTTGACTTGTATGGGCACCTTCACTCCAGTTAATCATAAAATTAGCTGGCTTATTGCGTAATGCCACATCACTCATTTTAGTGTAAGCATAGAACATAACGTCTGGATTTGCTTCTGCTAGTTTCATAGCTAGGTCAGTATATTCTGGACTAAAGAAATCTCCTGCATCATGCCAACGAATAGTAACTGTGTAACCGCCCTTATCACCTAACTTTTCTTCTTTCTTAATTTCTTTGTCTAATTGATTGAAGAATCCATCTGGGTCATTTAATAGATATGTAAGAATTCTACCGTCACTTAGCCATGCATTCTTAAATTGAACTTTTCCGCCCTTCATTGCAAAACAATCTACTTTACAACTTCCAGCACCTGGGCATGTGTTTACGATGATTAATTTATTAGTAGATTCATCAACTGCAATACCAGTCAATGCTGCGAAACCAATATTGAAGAATTGTTCTAGTTCTCCGTTGCTATGTTTCATCTTTTCGTTTTGTTTCAGTAACGATTTAGGACGAATTTTTAATGCACCAATAACATCTTCTTCGCGGAACTTCTTACCGGCTGCATCATAATATGTAATGACACTAGAACGATGCATGTATGGTAGTTTGTACTTGTCTGTTTTTGTTTTTCCAGAAACGTATTTCTCTACACCCTTTTTGTCTGTCTTAACTTTACCTGTCTTCTTATCAATATCAGGTGTACCGACAATACGAGTCATGTAATCTTGAAATTCTTGTCCACCAAATGGGCGCTGTTGTGCTGGTAACTTTGTTGCCTCATCTAAGTCATTAGTCGGTAACTTGTTACGCAGTTGCTGTGCCATTTTCATGAAATGCTGTTTGCGAACATCATTGGTCGTTAGTTTGGCGCGGCGCTCGTAGTCATTAATCATTTGCCACAAACGATTTGTATCACGTTGTGGCTTGTCTTCGTCAACTTGCCCATGTTCATTAGGATCAACATCAATACCTTCTTCGTCAGCTTGAACGAATTCTTCAGGAGACATTACAAGGATTCCTTTACCTGCACCAGGTAAATCTTTACTTTCTATCAAATGTTTTATTTTCATTTTACTACTTTCAAACTGTTAAGGGTTTTATTAGTTCATGCGTTTTAGGATCATATTCGAAACCTAAATCCATAATTTCGTTATACAACATAGATATATCATTTTTCAAACTGTTAACGTTGTGCGGGTTCCCAGCAGCAATTTTGCTTCCTGATGCAACAATATGATTAAGGTCTTCTAAGTTAAGGTGCAGTTCTTGTGCTAATTGCTTAGCCGTATTATAATCTGCACCTTTAGATTCTAATAGTTCACTAATTTTCATTTTTCAATCTTAACACAATTATTAACTCTAGTATCACCCTTCATCTTGGTGCCTTGTTTTTTATAGCCCTTCCAGCACTTGGGATCTAGTCTTTGTTTTTCTTCTCTCATATGCAAATGAGTTTTTAATTGATTAATAACTTGATGTAGCATCAATGCAGCTTCTTCTGCTTCAATGTGATCCATATCTTGATGCATGTTTGCTACTGTTGTAATTGCATCCCCAATAATTGGTGCGCCATATTGTCGGACAACGTCAGGGTACTGTCTTAGTAAAACTCTATAGATAGCCTTTTCAATAAACTCTTGCGGTAATGGTTCTGTGTCTAGTTGACCTTCTTTTGCCACAATTTCTTTATCAGCAGGTTTATTACCTAACTCATGGTCTTGTGGTTTATTGAATAATTCTAAACGCTTGAACAATTCTTTAGCCATTATCTGTTCTTCACTTAGTTCGTCTTCCATAACCTTAGGCTTTTTATAAGCTATCTTATGAATACCCATTCTTTGCTTTAGTTTTTCGATAGACTTATCAAGTTTTTGATTTAGTGCTTGGTAGTTGTCTTTAGCACCATCTTTTATATACATAGATGTGTCTATATCTGCTTCTAATCCGGGATTCATTAGACCGCGTTGTTCTGCTTTGAATGTTAAGTAATCTAGGTATTTTTGTTTTTCAACGGCTGCGTTTAAACCAGTCATTCTAGTTTGCAGGTCTTTGTGCTTTTCTCCCGGAAATGCAACTTGAGATGATTGTGGTTCTTGTGCTTGCTGCTGAGGAACATCCATTCCTCTTTTCTTAGCAAAGTTTCTTCTAAAGTCTTGCTCCCAAGAAGCAATATCTTGTTCACGCTTTTGCTGAATAGTTTGTTTTGCGGTTTGTAGTGCGCTGAGTGCTTCAGGTTTGAGAGCCTCGTTAGTTGGTTGTTCTCCTGGACCCCATGCAGTAATAACAAGATTACCTTTAAGTTCAGGTCTTTGTTTTAGTAATTCTAACGCAGCTTGATTTGCAGCAGCTTTACCCACGAATGCATCACTTAGGTGTTCTTGCGTATCTTTTTGTTTTAGCCAAAAGTTACCTGTTTGTTCATATTCTCTACGTTCTGCATTTCGTTTCGCTAACATAGCATCAATCTTGTCACTACCGTGAGGCTCACGTTCACGGCGTAATGCCGCTCTACGATTTGCGTCCATTTGATCTTGTTCTGGTTCTGGTCTTGCTTCCGCCACGCCTTGCTCTTTGACTGCTAATCTATCCCAGGCACGGTCTTGTGTTTGTTGGGCCTTACGAGCGTATGCTGGATCTTTATCAGCTTGTTTACTTGTTACCCTATCGGCAGCACGATGATGGACTTTTGCCAACATTTTCTGACCTTTGGCTGTATCGCCGTATTCTTCTAACTGGTCCTCCGCCACACCCTCTTTTACGGAGGCGCTATTTGCAAATTTCTTGCTAGTTTTAACACCCTGAAAAATACTACCCTTACCCCTACGCTGAACCCCCATATTAGCAGGTTCTCCTGTAGCAATCGCGCCTGCTGTAGTTTCGTCTAGTTGTTCATCTTCTAAAACGTGAGGATCTCGACCAAATTTTGGCGCTTGTTCACTCTGATTGGCTGCTGGATCAGAACTTGGGGTTGTATTTGTTTCTAAAAGCGTGGATATTCTCATAATAAATTCCGTTATTATGTATTTATCGCTTTTTAAAGTAAACGAGTTTTATAGACCGTAGAGTGATTTGGTGGCGTTGTAGTTTTGGTCTACTTCTGACTGTGACAGGACCCTGTTATAAAGTCTTACTACACCTAGTTTACCTTGAAAAGAGTTGCCACTGGCGAATTTCGTAGCATCAGCGGTACCGAAATTTAACTGCCATCCAGGTGAAGGTGTGTTCCAAGTGACAGCAGTATCACTGGATTTAACTTTATTAAGATAAGCATAAGCGGTGTTTGATCCGTTATATACCCTAACAAGTTGATACCAAGAATTCAGCGAAACTGTACCCCCACCAACTCTAGTAATAGCCGTACCATTCCATAGCATAGCATTAGTCAGATAGAATGGACCGGCACTGTAGACTTCTAATCCGGTAGCATGATACCCGGAACTACCGGAGCCGTTGCTAGTATCACTAAAGACTGAGCTAGCAGCACTAGGACTAAACCATATTTCTAAACTGTGCTGCCATCCAGAAAATAAACCATACAAATTTCCAGTCACTAAATTTTGAGTGCCGGTGAATGTAAACCAATTACCACTATCAGTTGGACTACCTAATAAAGTAGCATTAACTCCGCTAGGCGATAAATCATACACTGTAGTGCCGGTACCTGGATAACTAGCACTTTGACTTGGATCATAATATAGTTCTAGTCCTGAAGTTACTGGTTCCTTTGCGTCAACTACAGTAACCCCGTTAAGCGTAACACCTTGAATTATCATACTAATCTTTCAATTGATATCATATTGTTGTTGTAACTTGCACCAATCATCATTGTTACACGATATGAACGACTGTTTGTAGTGTCAACGATTGTGTAAATGACCGTGTCACCTTGAGAAGTAAAATTCCAGTTTATCGCAAGTGTTGGTGTAGTTGTTAGTGTGAAAGTGGCTCCAGTTCCAGCGGTGCCGCCGGTGAAAAGAGTATAAACAGCGTTTACAAAGACAGCATATGAACCACTAACAGTGGCTATTTGAAGGCTACGATTACCACTGGTAGAAACTGTAGCTTTAAGATTATCCATAGTAACATAAGTACCAGCATTAACAAAACCGCTAACACGGTTGTTTAGTAAGCTGCCAGCACCGTTGGTAGCTTGTGTGAGATCAATGTAGACTCCCCTAGCATTACCGCCATTTTCGAAAATTCTAACCTTGTCAAGATAGTTGTCAATAAAACACTCTTCCCACAATGCTAGCTTCAAGAGTAGAAATACTTCTACCATTAACCACCAACTCCCTGGGACCCAATGTCAAACCACCTATGACACTATAAGTCCTGGGTACTACAGCCCTAC
>OGWF01000016.1_pt1 | contig 28311 bp, 35 predicted proteins | sample 1575951 | NCBI WGS metagenome assembly OGWF01 (sample SAMN07581523, study PRJEB24739) | freshwater metagenome | place: Singapore | collected 2015-01
GTTTCCCAGTCACGATACAGTCTGCTTCAAGTCGGCTTCCACGATTCGGTACACGTAATCGTAGAACGCCCTGCCTGCCTCAGTGCCCATGAGCTTACGCCAATGCTTGCGAATGAACCAACTCACCCAACGCAAGAGAAAGTTTGTTAAATGAGCAAGTCGAAAACGCAGGGGGGCGGGGGGGAATTGCGCATCGAGTCGCGATCTGTCGCGGATCTCTCGAACGATCCAGCGAATGCGAGAAAGCACAACGAGGCGAACATCGCAGCGATCGTCGCGAGTCTACGTCGGTTCGGTCAACAGAAGCCTATCGTCATCGACTCAAATAATGTTGTCCGAGCAGGCAACGGAACTCTTGAAGCAGCGCGGCAGCTAGGATGGGACTCGATCCAGTGCGTCGTCACATCGCTCAAAGGGTCTGACGCAATCGCCTATGCCATTGCAGACAATCGCACAGCAGAACTCGCAGAGTGGGACGACGAGATCCTTGCGGCGCAACTCAATGGACTGCTCTCGGAGTCCGAGGAGATCGCACTCGCAGCGGGATTCACGGCAGAGGAGATCGAGGAGATGGTCGCTCTCTCCGAGGACGATCCAGAGATCGTCGAGGATGAAGCACCAGAACCACCAGTCGATCCCATCACGAAGCCAGGAGACCTATGGATTCTCGGAGATCATCGTCTGCTCTGTGGAGACTCGACGAAGGCTGAGGATGTCGCAAGACTGATGGGAGGCGAGAAGGCTGGATGTGTTGTGACTGATCCACCGTATGGAATTGGAATTGACGGCCAGAAAGAGAGTATTTGCAAAAACCCAAAGCACAACAGAAAGCCTCACGAGTTTATGGGATGGGACTCCGAGAGACCATCAAAAAAATTGTTTGAATCCCTCGTCGATATTGGTTGCCCAATGGCTATTTTCGGTGGTAACTATTTTGCAGACTTACTACCTGCGAGTCGTGGGTGGGTTTATTGGAGCAAAGGCCAGGACGGTCTGTCTATGTCAGACGGTGAACTTGCGTGGACTAATAAAGAAAAGCCACTTAGATGCGTCACTGTGAACAGGGCCGAATTGCGTGGATCTGTTCATCCAACGCAGAAGCCTCTAAGAGTTATAGATTTTGTTCTGAATTACATAGATGCATCAAAAAGCTCGATATACGATCCATTTCTCGGTTCAGGGACAACTCTGATCGCAGCAGAGCAACTAGGGCGCAAGTGTTTCGGCATGGAGATCAGTCCACAATACTGCGATGTGATCGTCGCTCGATGGGAAAAACTGACTGGACAGAAAGCGGTTCTGTCGCAGTAGAATGATTCGCGAGACTCGTCTCTGGGAGAAAGCATTGAGAGAGAGGTGGCCGATACCAGAGGCGATGCGTGGTGTGATCGTCAAGACACTGGCGAAGATCCTGATCGATCCTGAATCTTCCAATCGGGAGAAGACAGCAGCAGCGCGAGCGTTGATGCATGCAGACGCACAGAACGTCGAGATGGAGAAAATGAACCAGGCCGATGAGCATGAACAACGAGCCCGACTGGTTGAGATCGCTAAGCACATCGGATTTAGCGAAGTTGCTGGCCTCGCATCCTCTGCTGGCATCGAGATTGCCGAGCCAGGTGAGCGAGAAGTCCTCGAAGATCGAGGCGAGCGACTCAGACAAGATGGCAGAATATCAGAGCAAGAAGCGAGCAAAACTGCGAGACATCAAGATATTCCCACCAGCGAATCCAGCGAGAAGACTTGATGCCGAGGCAGATCCTAAGAACTGGCTCGATGTTTATTTCCGACCGATATTCTACGAATCATGGACTGAGGACAGAATCGCGATGCTTTACTCGATCATAAATGCGGCGAAGTACGGAGGGGATCAAGCCATCGCGGGTCCTCGTGGCGAGGGCAAGACATCCATCGCGGTCTACGCTGCGCTCTTCTGCATGATCACGAGTCTCTCGATCTTCCCAGTCATTATCGGAAAGTCGGCAGAGAAAGCGAAACTGGAACTCAAAGCGATCAAGCAGCAACTCCAGCAGAATGAGATGTTCATCGCGGATTATCCTGAGATCGGAATCCCGATGGAGAAGATCGGAGCGTGGTCGAGTCGTGCGAGAATGCAGACGGTCGCAGGAAAGTATACGAACATCGAACTCGCAGCGGATCACATCGCATTCCCAGTCATCTATCGAGATCAGGTCGAGAACTGGCCGAGCGAGATCGCACTCGCGAGTCGAGGACAGGTGATCTACTCACTGGGGATCGATGGACCGATCCGAGGGACTCGTTTTAAGGCGATGAGACCGACACTGGCAGTCATCGACGACATCGAGGATCGAAAGTCGGCAGAGTCCGAGCCACTCATCGAGAAGAACGAGGAGATCATCGAGAAGGATGTCGCGGGGCTCGGTGCATCATCCGAGCGGATTCCGAGAGTAATGCTCTGTACGGTGCAGAATCGCAAGTGCAATGCATTTCGATTCACAGATCCAAAGACCAAGCCATCTTGGAGGGGCAAGCGGTATCGGAAGATGATCAAGCGACCAGACCGGATGGATCTCGTCGAACAATACATCGAGATGCGAAAGAATCGAGGACAGGACGATCCTGACGCACGAGAGGCATTCAGATTCTGGCGGGACAATCAGACGATTCTGGAAGATGGTTGCATCGTCTCGAATCGCTTCAGTTTCTCGAAGAAACTGCACAGCGATGGCGAGCCTCTCGAACTCTCAGCGATTCATGCATACTTCAATCGAGTGGCCGACGTAGGAGAGGCGGCAGTCGCGACCGAGATCGACAACGATCCACCAGAGGAATCTGGACCACAAGGAAACGGACTCAGGCCAGACATTGTGCAGAGTCGAATCAGCGGTCTCGCTCGTCGTCAGGTTCCACTCAATACGGTTGCACTCACAGCTGCGATCGACTTGGGCAAGTACCGATGTCACTGGGTCGTCACTGCCTGGTCGCATGGGTTCGGTGGAGTCGTCGCGGATTATGGGGTCGCGGAAGTGGTCAACACGGATCGCTCGATGTCAAACGAGGCAAGCGAGGGGGCGATCTACCAGGCACTCCTGAACTGGAGAGACGAGCTACTCGGAAAGGAGTTCATCGATACAGCAGGGAACAAGATACCGATCCAGTTCGCGATGGTCGATTCGGGGACATTCACGAATGCAGCGTACCAGTTCGTCCGAGATGTCGGTGGCATCTTCCATCCATCAAAGGGTCTCAATCCATACTATCGAAAGAAGGACAGCACATCGACTCTGATCGCAGGTGAGAATCTACACGCACAGAAGATCCCTGCATCTAAGGTCTGGCTATATGAACTCGACACGAACTATTGGAAGCAGTTCATCCATGAGCGATTCCTCACGCCGACATTCGACGAGTCGAACATGCTACGAAAAGGATCTCTATCGATCTTCCAGGATGAAGCGGTCTCGCACATCAGCTACTCACAGCACATCGCAGCAGAGGAACTCCTGACGGTCTTCAAGGAGGGCAAGGGTCTCAAAACGTACTGGCATTCCAAGAGCGAGAACAACCACTGGCTCGATGCGACATACATGGCAGCGGCAGCAGGTGAGGCATGCGGTGTCAAACTCGTCGGACCGAGCCAGGTCGAACTCCAGCCTCGCAAAGTCGAACAAGGCGAGCAGCGCAGGACAGGCAACAGCTATCGGCATGGGACGAGATTCAGAAACTTTCGAGGAGGATCGAGATGACGAAAAACAAGAAGCGAGCGAGCGATCCAGTTCCACGAAAGATCGAGACGGATCAACTCGAGCAACTCGAGCAGATCAATCAACTCGAGCAACTCGAGCATTCGGTCGAGGAGATCCGTCCGAGGCGATTCCATCCAGATCCCTGTCCGATGTGTTTGAATGATCGACCGAAGGGATCGAACTACTCGCGAGTTTATGGCCGAGATGGGAAGGTGCGGTACATCCGGTGCGATTTCTGCCGACATCGGTACAAACAGGCCGGTCCGTAGGGAGTCAGATCGGTGGTTTTTCAACGGGCGTTGTAGTTATCGGTTGAGTTTCGCCAGGCAGTATAGGAATCTGAGGAAATGACAGCAGCAGAGCATCTCGCACTAATCGACGCAGCGATCGTCGCACTCGTTCAGGGTGGCGCGTCGCAATACTCCATTGGGTCTCGATCGGTGACGAAACACGATCTCGGAGAACTGTACTCGATCCGAAAGGATCTGGAGTGGCAGGTCCAGCGAGAGTCTGGATCTGGCGGGATCACCTTGGGAAGAATGACGAGGCCATCGATATGATATCTCGACTCATCGATTCCATCGTCGGAGCGGTCTCTCCAGTCTCTCAGTTGAGGCGAATGCAAGCTCGTCGAATCCTGCGATCCTACGCAGCAGGTGAGCCATCGAGGACGAGCAGCGGCAGGAATCCTCGAAACCAGTCAGCAGACCAGGAAGCACTCGGACCATTCGGAGCCGACGCAGCGCGGGCATGGGCCAGGGATCTGGTTCGCAATAATGCCTACGCATGGGGCGTGGTCGATTCCATCGTCTCGAATGTGATCGGGTCAGGGATTAAAGCACTATCGACTCTCGAATCTCCTGACGGATTAGATCTCGCAGAGATCAACGAGCGAAGGGACAAGATCTGGTCATATTGGTCGGAAGTATGCGAGATCAACAATCAATACACATTCGAGGAGATCCAGGCGATCTGCAAGCGGGAGATGGTCGAGGCCGGTGAGGTTCTCATTCGCTACATCAAGACTCCCGAATTGACGTACCGAGGCATCAAGCGACCGGTCCCACTGGCGATCGAGATCATCGAGGTCGATCGACTCGCAGGGGACAAGGACACATACACAGCGCGAATGACAAAAGAGGGCGGGAATCGCATTGTCAGGGGCGTGGAGATTGATGATCTAGGCCGACCAGTCGCGTACTGGATTTATAAGGATCATCCTTCTCAGCCTTACACATTCAATCGGACTCCTGTGAGAGTTCCAGCGAACGAGATCAGGCATCTGTTTCGCAGAGATCGAGTCGGTCAGACTCGTGGGATCACATGGTTCGCTCCTGCTCTTGCATGGATGCGGGATCTTGGGACTTATGTGGATAATGAGATGACTGCGAGCGCGATTGCGTCCTGCTTTACGGTCGCGATCAAAACGGACTCTCCGATGGGATCGCTCGGATCTCCCGACGGTCTGAGGACTACCGACGAGGCCGGGAATGCATTCGAGAACATACAGCCAGGTCTGATCATGCGACTCAAGTCGAACGAGGATGTCGTCGGGATCAATCCAGGCCGACCGAATAGCGGTGCAGAGCCGTGGATTCAGCTGATCCTGCGATCCATAGCAGTCGGAACCGGTCTGAGTTATGAGGTCGTGGCGCGTGACTACTCGCAGACTTCCTACTCATCGAGCAGGACGAGTCAACTAGAGGATCGTCGTCGATTCCGAACGTGGCAGAACTACCTGATCAATAATCTGTGCCAGCCTACCTGGGATGCATTCTGTGATGCGGCAGCGATCGCAGGAGTGGCAGGATTCCCAACATCGGAACAACTCGCGGCAGATCGTCGTGCAGTCGCTCCAGTGGACTGGCAGACTCCTCAGTGGGAATGGGTCGATCCGCAGGTCGAGCAGCAAGCGAACGAGAGCAGTCTCAACTCATTCACGAACACATACGCGAATGTTCTCGGATCACGAGGGATGAACTATCGCTCGGTTTTCTATCAGATCGCGAAAGAGAAGCGAATGCTCAAATCGCTCGATCTGATGACTCCGACAGAACAGCAACTCGCGATCAGTGCGGCACAGTCCGGCGGCGGTTCGGCATCGAGCCAGGCCGAGGGCAGCTCTGCGAGCGAGTCGTCTGGATCTCCATCAGGCGGGACAGGCGAGATGATGGGTCTCTCGACTCTCCAGTTTAATCGCAATCGAAAGGCGATCCTAAAGACACTCGAGGATCTCGCATCAGGAGCGATCACAGAGACAGCGGCGAAAGTTTTTCTGTCATCGATAGGGATGAACGAGCAGAATGCGCAAGCTCTCATCGATGACGCGAAAGATGGATCTATCGACACCGTGGAGGGCGAATCGAATGCCGTATGATGCGAAACTCACTCAAGCCTGTCCGATCAGCAAGCCGTGGGGCGTGATGAACTCGCAGACTGCACAGATCATGGGATGCCATGCGAGCGAGGATGACGCACAGCAGCAGATCAATGCTCTCTACGCATCCGAGGAGATCGAGCGTGCAAAGTACGACGGGATCGACTTCACTCCACCACAGGGAGCGAGAGACGAGGCCGAGAAAGGTCTCAAGTGGAGAAAGCAGTTCAATCGTGGTGGAACTCCGGTGGGGTGGGCTAGAGCACGAGACATCGCGAATGGTGTAAAACTCTCTCCTGAGACGATTGGGAGGATGGTCGCTTTCTTCTCGCGACACCAAGGAAACGAACAGGCCGAGGGATGGAGTCCTGGTGAGAAAGGATTCCCATCGAACGGCAGGATCGCGTGGGCTCTCTGGGGCGGCGATCCTGGTCGAGCGTGGGCGAGGAAGATCAAGAATCAGATGGACTCAAGAGACAAGGCAGAGCGCATGAACAAGCCGACGAACATCGCGAGAAGCATCGGGAATCCGAAGGATGGTCGAGTCGTCATCGCGACAGAGACTCCCATCGAGATCTACGATCAAGAGCGCAATCAGATCGTCCGGCAGATCCTCCTGATGGATGGGGTGCAGTTTCGCAACGACAAGAAGCAACTCCCAATTGTCGATACGCACAATGACAGAACGGTTCGCAATGTTTTCGGATCGATCCGAAACATCGTCATCGAGGGCGATCAGCTGATCGGAGAGCCTGTTTTCGCGAGCGATCCAGAGTCGCAGATCGTCAGGACTCGCTTCGACGAGGGGCATCTGAACGACTTCTCCATCGATGCGACGATCCTTGCGAGGGTCTTCGTCCAGGATGGTCAACAATACACGACGAGTCGTGGGGTTAAGATCGAGGGACCAGCAGAGATTGTCACTGCATGGGAGCCTCACAATGCGTCGATCTGCGCAACGGGCGCAGATCCAAATTCTACGGTCAGGCGGTCGAAAGACCAGGAAACGATGAGGAGCGATATGTCGCCAGAATTGATGGATCGGTTGATGAAGATGGGTCTACCAGAGGGGATGACTGACTTGGAGCAAATCACGATGTGGGTTCTCGATCACATGGAGAAACCGGTCGAGGTCGAGGTCGAAGTTCCTCCCGATCCTCAAGCAGATCAAGCAGCAGCATCACGAGCCGACACTGGCAAGATGACTGCCGACGAACTCAAGCCTGTGGTTGCGCAGGAAGTCGCTCGTGCATTGCAAGCCGAGCAAAGTCGCCGCAAGGCCATCGTCTCAGTGGTGAATCTCGCGAAGTTAGAGCGATCTGTCGCGGATTCCATGATCGATGAGGGTGTCTCTGTCGAGGTCGCTCGAAAGCGGGTTATGGCTATGAGTGCAAACGAGCCTGTCGGAACATCCTTCTCGTCGGTCGGCAACACTCGCGAAACTGGGATCGAGAGATTTCACAACGCAATGCGCGATGCGATCATCTTGCGAAGTCTCAAGTCTGCGAGAATCTCTCGCCAGGACTTGATTCCGAACAATCCAGATGCCGAGGATTTCAAGCACCTCGGACTCAATCGTATGGCAGAACTCATCCTACGTCAGCATGGGATCAACACTGATCGCATGAGTCCTATCGACATCGCACGAGTCGCGATGGGGTATCAGGACGCATGTCGCAAGTGGCGAGTCCAGCGGGATGTCTACCACACGACCGGATCATTCCAGAACATCCTGCTCGATAGCGTCAACAAGACTCTACTCGCAGGATATGAGGAAGCACCAGCAACGTGGTCGGCGTGGGCGCGTCAAGCTCCATCGGTCGCAGATTTCAAGACGATCAATCGAACTCGGTTCTCGGAAGCACCAGATCCCGAACAGGTTCCTGAGCGTGGCGAGTACAAAGAGAAACCGATGACTGACTCGAAGGAGTCGTACAAGGTCGAGAAGTATGGCGAAGTCTTCTCGGTCTCCTGGGAGACGGTCGTCAATGATGATCTCGATGCTATCGCTCGTACTCCTGCAATGCATGGGAATGCACACCGACGCAAGGTCAATCGTGAGGTCTACGCAGTCCTCGCATCGAATCCGACGATGGGCGACACATACAGTCTGTTCAGTGCGAGCCATGCATCGGGATCGAACTTGTCGGGATCGAACGGCAATCCTACGGTCACGAATCTCAACACTGCATACGCAGCGATGCGAACGCAGAAAGGTCTGACGAGCGATGCAATCCTAAACGTGGTCCCTCGCTATCTGATCGTGCCAGCAGCTCTCGAGGCGACTGCCGATGAACTGGTCTCCTCGACGAGCTATGTCGTGGCGAACGGGAACAGCGGCGTTCAGAATCTCTATGGTCCTGGCGGCAAGCGAAATCTCGTTGTCGTCTGCGATCCGAATCTCGATGGGAACTCGACGACTGCATGGTATCTGGCGGCAGATCCGAGCCAGATCGATACGATCGAGGTGTCATTCCTCCAGGGAGAAGAATCTCCAGTCCTGGAGAGCGAGTGGAACTTCCGTCGGGATGCCTACGAATATAAGACTCGTCAGACTTTCGGGATCAAGGCCATCGACTGGCGTGGTCTCTATAAGTTCGCAACTGCCTAGTCTCGCGAGCTAGAATCCTAAAATCAACATCTGCTGCGTCGATCTAGGCGCAGCAGCAGAACCCACCAACATCATTAGCAAAGAACAGGAAATATCATGGCAAATCGAAACCTAGATTTCGTGACGTATTTCGAGGACTTCCTCGGCCCTCAGACTCTACTCGCATCTCCGGTCGGAAGCGACCAGTGGGACATCGCAGACACTTCTGCGACTGGGACACCGACGTATACGGTCGGAGGCATCAACGGCGAGTTTACAGCGGCATTCGACTCTGCAAACGAAGTGCAGAATGTGTGTCTGTTCAAGGGCGACGTTTTGAACTTCGACATCGACCTGATCCAGTCGATCCAGTTCCGAGTGCGAGTCACTGGGACTTACAACGCAGCAAGTTCTCTCGCATTCGGTCTATGCTCTGCTCGGAACGATACCATCGACTCTCTGACAGCGCATGCATCATTCCGACTCATTGGATCGAACTCGATTTTCGTCGAGACCGACGATAATGTTCGCGACATCGATGACATCGCGACCGGTCTTTCGCTCTCCACAACCTATCGTCGATTTTATATTGACTTTACGAAAGGCAAGAACGATGTCCAGTTCCGAGTGGACGGGCAGAGAGTCGCATCTTCGCAGTTGTTTGATATGAGTGGGTATTCGGTTGGTCTCCAGCCCTATGTCCAACTCCAAAAGACTGCATCGACGAATACGGACTCGGTGGTTGTCGATTTCATCGAGATCGAGAGCAAGCGAGCCTAATGTCCCTATCTGACATGATCAAAGCAGACTCGGTGAATGTTTTCACGAGTCTGAGCGACTTCGCAGAGCCGGTCGTCTACTACAAGAGGAACGGCAGATCGCGGCACATCAATGCCGTGGTCATTCGAGAGTCACTGGGGGTCATGCCAGAGGATGGGATCGTTTATCCTCTGTTCGAGGTTCATGTCGCGAACAGCGAGACTGACGGGATCGCCAGCGATGAACTGAATCTCGGAGGGGATGAGATTGAGTTTCCTGATCGGGTCGGCAAGCCGAAGCAGCGGCGGTCGATCCTCAAGCTACTGAGCCATGATGAAGGGATGCTGGTCCTCGAATGCCGATAGCAGTCGTCGAAACAATCGCACTAGAGATCGAATCTCGACTCAGTGCCATGATCGGATCGAGTGACTACAGCACATCGGTCGTCGAGGTCTATCGTCCGAGGCGATTCGCCCAGTTTACCCCTCGAAACAACCAGGTCGTCTTGGTTCAGGGTCAGACGGAGCGAGTGCCGATCCTAGACAGGCCTGGGAATCCTCCTGCGATTGCCATCAGGCAGACTTTCGAGATCCATTGCCATGTGATGCAAGATGAGCGGGACGAATCGACAATCGACTCCCTGCTGAATGCATTCCATGCCGACATCGTGAAAGCGATCGCGGGTGGTTCTTCCACATGGCACACGCTCGACGGCAACGCAATCGATGCGGAATGGGGAACGATCAATTATGTTCAGGCCGATGGAGGTCTCGATGGAGTCCAGATTCCTCTGCTGATCACATACCGAGTTTCAGAGGATGATCTGACGGATCTGAGGAACTAGCATGATCAAGATCGACATCGATCAGACATCCCTGAAAGCGATGAGGGAGCGACTCGGAGAGTTCGGTCGTCATCTCCCTCGACATCTGGCGACAGCTGTCAACAGAGTCGGGAAAACGGTGCGAGTCGAGGCAGCGCAGCAGATCGGCAAGGTTGCGAATATCAAACTGCATTCGACGAACAAAGGCCACTCGAAAGCGATCAACAAGTCTCGCACACTCAAGAAGGCGATCCGGCAGAAGAATCGAGCCTCTCCAGACTCGCCGAGGATCACCATCGGACTCTGGGATGGGTACGCATTCCCTGCGAAGTACCACGAGGCCAAAGAACTGATCAAGAAGAAGAAAGGGCGTAAACTCTTTCGAGGGGTCCAGTTCAAGATGGAGACTGGCGGCGGTTGGACAGTCCATGCAGATGGTTTTTTCGTCCGATCCTGGAACGGCGGGGTGTTCAAGCGAATGAACGAGGGTCGAGGTCCGATACGAGGCATCAAAGGCAGATCACCAGGCGACTACTTCGAGCGAGCGGGAGTCGGTCCCATCTGTGCGAGGAAAGCGAAGGAGAGACTACCGATCGAGATCAATCGACGACTTCGAGAGATCACACTGGCGGCAAGCGGTAAAATTAAACTTAGAGCATCGAAAGATTTGGGGGGCAACTGATGACAACACCATTACTGAAACGAAAACGGGTCTTCGCGGCAAAGCACGAGACCACACCAGGCACAGCGGAAGCACTCACGAGTGCAGAGGCGGCATTCAATGCCTACGACGTGGTCATCCAGAACGAAACCGAGAAGGAATCGCGAGAGGGTCAAGGTTCGTTCGGCATGCGAGCGAGTGTTCCGGGAGGGTACAAGGGCAGGATCACATTCAAGCACGACGCATCCTGGGATGGCACAGCGACAGAGCCGAGTTGGGCCGATGTTCTCCTACCAGGGTGCGGTTGGGTCAAGAATGGACAGGTCTTCACTCCTCGCACAGAAGCACCAGGCACGAACGTCAAGACTCTCACGATGGCAACGTACATCGATGGAGTCAGGAAGCTCCTGCGAGGATGCGTCGGTACATTCAAACTGATCTGTCCGACCGGGAAAGCAGCATACTTTGAGTTCGACTTCATCGGGATCTTCGACTCTCCGACTGACACGGCGATCATCGCTCCGACTTACCCAACGGCGAGCCCACTCAGGTTCGCGTCATCGACGACGACATGGAACTCGGTTCAGTTATCGGTCGAGAACTTGACTCTCGACAGCGGGAACACGATGATCCTGCGAGAAGATCCTTCGGATGTCTCAGGGTATCGAGCAGGACTAATCACGAATCGAGTCGTCAAGATCACTGGGAATCCAGAGTCGCGGTTAGTTGCGACGAATCCAGTCCATGCTAAATTCTTTGACATGAGTGAGCACGAACTCACATGGTCCCTCGATGGGCCGACGAACAGCGTTCTGACGTTCACAGCTCCGAAAGCAGAGATCACATCTGCTCCATCGGAGGAGGAGCGAGAGCGAATGGTCGTCGATGCTATCGAATGGCAAGCGAATCGAAACGGTTCGACTGCCGACCAGGAACTATCCATCACCTTCACAGCAGCGACATAACACGATGCCAATAGCATTGGAACCAGGAATCACATTCGAGATCTGGCTCGAATCTGACTCGGAGAAACCGATTGAGACGCGACCGGTATTCATCGCCAAGACGCAATCGATGCGACAGCAGCGGGAGATCCATCGAGTGATCGATCTGGTTTTCGCACCAAATGCGACGATCTCCGAGGTCTTCGATTCAGCGGTCGAGTGTCTGGTTCAGTGCTGCTCAGGATGGCGGAACATGGGCGAGCGAGCGTTCTCGAAAGATGCCATCGAGGACGTTCTCTCGTTCAGCGAGATTCGCGAGATCTTGCGAAAGGTCGCAGCGAATCAGAGGATGGGGATCGACGAAAAAAAATGATGAGAGTCGCGGCACTGATTCGCAACGGATCACTCTGCCGAACATGCAGCGACTCGAAATGCAGGGACATCGGGAGCGAGACTGAGCCAATCGAATTGCAATGTCCAGCGTGCAACGGTCACGGATGCGACCAGTGCAACAATGGCACGATCAGGATCAACGGGTGCCCCAATGATTACTGCCGACCGATTGCCGATGCAGTCCACATGATCGATCTGTACCATGAGGGACTTCCACCAGTCTCTGGTGGGTCGCTCGATCAGGCGGCGTGGTTCATCGAGGCGGCAAGGCGACTAAAATCAGACGAGCAACAGCTCAAGAACTCGGAGGCCACAGATGCCTAGTGAAAGCATCAAAATTCTAATCGAGGCCGAGGACCGAGCCAGCGCATCAGCACAGCAGACCGGGAAAGCAATCGAGCAATCGGTGCAGGGGATCAAAGACACTGGAGCGAAGGCGAAAGCCTCAACAGAGTTCATCGGAATCCTGGCATCTCAACTCGGAGGGGCAGAGTTCGCAACAGCAGCGGCAGGTCTCGCAGGGATCACCGAGAAAGTCGGTCAGTTCTCCGAGGTCATGAAGGTCGGTACAGCTGGAGCAATTGCATTCTCGATGGGCATGGGTGCTCTGGTCGGGATCGTCTCATTCCAAGTCGGCAAGAGCATCGGAGAGATGGTTTTCGGAGTCGAGGATCTGGCTGGAAAGATGAAGATCGCAGAGGCCGAGTCTCAGCGATTCACGGCGAGGATGATCGAACTCTCGAACGTGGAGATCGCGAATAAGTTCGAGGATCTGACTTTGATCCGAGATCCAGACGAGCAGCAGAATCGAGCGCATCAGTTATTCAAGGAGATCGGGACTCAAGTCGATGATGCGATTCGCAGCTTTCAGCACTACTCGCAGGAGGCCGAGAAACTAAGCGCGGCCGGTGGAGATGCCGAGGTCGTCGCGGATCTTCAGAATGAGGCGGCAGGGTACATGGCCGTGGCTCAAGCTCTCAGGCAGAATCAGAACGAACTCGGCAAGAAATACTCCGAGCATGCGCGGCAGGTTCGACTCATCAAGGAACAACAGGCAGCAGAGGATGCAGCAGCGGCGAAAGCCTCACAGATCCATGCATCCGTCGTCTCGTCCCTGCGAAACGTGAACTACCAATACATAGCACTCACGAAGTCGGTCGAGGAGTCGAGAAGAACTCAGCTACAGGATCAGGGAGTCGGAGAGGCCGACATCAAGCGAATCCTATTCGCAGAGCAACAACTAAAACTGGAGAAGGATCTGGCCGACGCAAAGCAGAAAGCACAGGAGCAGGAGAAGCAGCGACTGGAGAAGATCGAGGATCTGAGGAAGTCTGAACTCTCTCGACTCGAAGAACAGAAGATCGCACTCGAACAAGGTCAACAGGCAGCGCATTCCTACCGACTACAGCAGCAGGGACTCGATAAGGCTACAGCAGATGCTATAGCAGCTGCACAGGCACAGGCCGATGCCATGATGCGACAGAAGGACGAGAGAGCCATCGAGCCAGCAGCAGAAGTCAACTCGAAGGAGTCGCGACTCCTGACTCGTGGCCGACAGGACGATTCACAGAAGAAGATCGAGCAGAACACAGCGCAGACGGTCGGCAAGCTCGACAAAGTGAAGGAGGCGATTGACTCGCTCAAGCAGTCTCTCGCGTCCGGTCCAGGGATCACATTCAGCGGAACAGGGCCATAGCTATGAGCGATAAAGTTCTCGATGTCACAGAGTCCTGGTCTCGTCCATCTTACGACCAGACTCTCTCGGACAATTTCAGGAAACTCACTGTCAAGTTTCAGAGAGCATTCCAAGTCGTGACGACTCCAGACTGCATCGAGTACGACATCTTCTCGGATGATCGACTCCCATCGGAGGGGGAAGCATTCTCCGATCAGTACCAATACGTCTATTGTGATCGAATCGCATTACAGAGACTCAGCCTGATCTATTGGATCGCGACCTGCGACTACACTGGAGAACTCGCTCCGAAAGAAGGAAACAATACAGAGAACCCTCTGTTCGCCCCTCCTCGAATCGACTGGGATGATGTCGAAAGCGATGAGGAGATCGATGAGGACTGGGACGGGAATCCCATTCAGACAGCGAACGGTGAGCCTATCGAGGGCGTAACTGCTCCGATCCCTGATCAGACTGTGACGATTCGCAGGAACATGCTACTGTTCAATTCCTACGTTCAAGCTCGATACCGACGAGCGGTCAACAGCGACACATTCCTCGACTGGCCACCAGGGACTGCGAGGATCACGAAACTCGCAGCGTCGAATGTCACTACGAAAGAACACGCATACTGGGAGATCACAGCGCAGATCCAGTTCCGATTCCCATATCGCACGACTCCAGAGAGAGCGTGGTATTCTCGCAAACGGCATGAGGGCTACTATGAGCGAGTACAGATCTCCGGTCCAGGAAACGCAGGGACGAAAATCGTCCGAGCGGTGGATGGCAACAAAGAGCCGGTTACGAAACCGGTTCTCCTCGATGCGAATGGATTCAGGATTCCTGGTGGAGAGCCAGGACAAGCGATCCAGGCGCACTGGCTAGAATTTAAGCGGTTCGATTCATTACCTTTCAACGCATTGGGGCTACTGTAAATGGCAACGCATGTAAACACTACGATCGTCCTACAGGACGGGACTCTCACGAACAACGACATCGCAGCGACTGCAAACATCGAGTACACGAAACTCAGACAGCGACCACTCTCCGAGTTCCGAATCGATACGACTCGTTTTCGTGTCTGGGATGCGATCAACACGAATCCTGTCTCGACTGCTGCATCTGACGATCTCGCGATCGTTCAGACGTGGGGATCGAGCCAGGCGAGGATCACGGCGGGAGACTGTAAAGCACTCGGAGCGACGACGAGGAGAATGTTTTTCTCGGTCCCTGTTCCATTTAATTATGACGATGGCGAGACGATCCAGATCAGATTCCGAGCCAAGATGGAGACGACTGTCGCAGACACATCCTGCACAATCGATCTGGAGGCGTACATCGGCAACGATGGGACTCTCACGAGCGATCTGGTGAGCACTCCTGCGACATCAATGAACAGTCTCACTCCTGCGAATTACGACTTCACTCTCGCTCCTGGCAGCATCGATCCAGGCGATCTCCTGGAATGCCGACTGACGATCACCTGCACTGACGCAGCGTCAGCGACAGCGGTCACTCCTCTGGTTTACGAGGTCACTCTGCTTTGCGACACGAAAGGCTAGGCGATGCCAACTGAGATCGGATACTTCACGCCGAGACAGGCCGAGCGAGTGTGGAGAAATGCACTCGCATTCGAGAAGACTCTGCAAGGGACGAGAGTTCCAGAGCAGCAGTTCCTCTCTGCTCCGATCTCGTTCGTCAATCGCAGCGGTCATACGATCCCTCCCTATGGTTGCATGCAGATCATCGACACCGAGGAGATCAACGGCAGGAATTATCTACAGGTCACTCGTCCATTCGATTACAGCGGCGTTTTCGGTCCGTTTCTGCTGAACAACGATCGAGAGGTCGCAGACGACGACTTTGGGACTGCTCAAAGCGGTCCAGTGTTTCGAGCACTCTCTGACGGTTCGACCCTTGGGATCGGGACTCGGATCGGTCCTCTGGCCGACTCATTCGAGGTCGGCAAAGGGTGTCTATTTACGAATCTAGGTCCAGATGACATCGAGCCGGATGTCATCCGAGTGATGCGATGCGAGACGCAGCTGCGAGCCGTGGCCGGAGCAGGAGGGATCGCAGCGAACAGCAACGGGACCGTCACAGCAAAAGTTCCTACGTCAACGGGATGGGCGGCGGGATCGGTGACGTATACGGCGTGGAATCCTTTCGATGCGGTCGTCACTGCTGATGCTGATCTCATTCTCTTTCCGATCGATGCGCGATGGGTCGTCGTGGAGGTCTGCTGATGGCATGTTTCGGTAGTTGCGGTTGCGAGCCATGTTGCATGAGTCCGAGCGAACTCGCAGAGATCGCAAGCACCATCGAGATCGACATCTATTCTGAGGACTACCCAACATCTTCCGAGCCGATCGACTCGACGAGTGGCTCGTTCACATCGAGCGGTTGCTGTCATGTTTTCACATGGGTTCGCAATCCAGGATTCTCCTACAACTGCAAGAAGACTGCACAGATCGTCGTCGATGAATCGGTGACGATCTCTACAAAGCTAGTCAAGACAAAAACGCACAACATGAACCCACCGATGACAGTCCTCGCGTCGGAGATCGAGGGAGACTGCATCTTCGACAATTGGTGGCAAGACTATCTACCACCACCAGCAGACGATCTCTGTGATGAGGTCGTGAACTGCGGAACCGTCACCAAGACAGCACAGAGGAAGGATCAGATCTGGAGTGCTGTCGGATACTCTCGCAAGGAGTTCAGGGTCGCGATCCACAAAACGAATCTAACATGCGAGGCCGGTCAGCCTCCTGAATGCAAGTATGTCGTCGAGGCGGCGCAGGGGGTAGATGTCTCGATCCTCGGAAATCTATTCCGCAGCGACTCGCGATCAAAAAGCACGACAGATGTTCATGCGTGCTGCGACGAGATCGCGGTATGCTGGACGACCGCATCGCACTCGCCAGAGCCGACATGCGAGCAAGCAGCGAATCTGGAAAACGGATGGGGCGGCGGCGCGACTGTTCGATACTGGATGGTCAAGTACAAAGTCTACGACACGCTCGAAGACATCCCATCTGAGATCGTCTTCGACTCGACGGATGGCTGGCCGTGTGACGAGTTCGCATTCTGCACAGTTGAGGCCGAGAACATCTCCGAGGACGGTCTCTGCTTCGTTTTCGATGCGACTCTCGATCCCTACGAGGGTGGTGAGATTTACACGATCGCATTTATCTATAACTGCGGATTCTGCCTGAGTACGGGTGTGGAGTGTCTTGGCAATGGATCTCTCGTGGCAGAAAACGAGCCATTCGTCTGTTTCACTCGCAGAGGACTGGGAAACTCTGATTGTGACAACGCAGGATTTCCAGATCGATTCGTCGGGAGAACTGCTGGAGGGTCATCGACAACATCGAGTGGCATCTCGACTCTTTTCTATAGTGTGAGGAATGCGGTTCTCGTCAGTCCAGAAGGATGCTTTGAATATCCATACCAGATCACTGGATGTCAGCCAGATCCACCAGATCGAGATGCGTGCAATTTCTACGATTGCCCAGACTGCATCGGTGCGAACTACGATGGATGGATTCTGCCGTACCAATTCAAAATGCACACCGTCGATGCATACAGTTTCTCACAAGGGCCAGGGACAGGAGTCGATTCAACTCCGATCTGCGTCGAGTGGTTGCGAATGAGGATCACACTGACACCATGATCATAAGAGTCAGCAGCGAGGATCTAGGGATCAAGATCGAGCGACGAGAAAGATCTCGCAATGTGAATCCAGAGGATCTATTCGCAAAGCCGATACGATTCGAGACACCGAATCCCTGGACTCCGATTCATGATGGATCTGTTATCGATGCAGAGACTCTCCTGCGATGGGAAAGAGGCATCCCTCGACATTGCAAGTGCGTCGTCGATTATCGCGAATACAAGCGAGCGAATCCTCCTGATCTATCGAGTCCACAGTCGATCTGGATATGGGGATGGAGATTGCATAATTGGGTGAACCAGAAACTCGATCCACCGAAACCGGTGATGTCAATACAGCAAGCAATCGAGCAATGGAACCCCCCATTCGAGGTAAAAGCAGACTAGGAAAAAATGTGCGGATTTCCTCTGGACTCCTCTGGATTTCTTCCGATGCAGAGTCTAGAGTGGTTCAGACATCGATCGCAAGTCGCGGTCGTCTAGCAAACATCGAAAGGAAAATCGATCATGCCATCGAGCATCTCCACAGATCCCTGTCATCGAGTCGCAGACGCATTGCGACGATTGTCGATCCTGCTTCCTGAGAGCGGTCCAAACGGAAAGCGAGTCTTGGTCGATACTGCGACTCTCGCAGATCTCCTCCTGTCGATCGCAGATGATCTCGATCCTGTTCTGGTCGATCCATCTGACTCGTCCAAGTCCTAATCCATCCCATACCAGCATCGAAAGGAAAGTCGATCATGAACAACAAGCAAGACGAGCGAACGATCAGATTCGGTATCGAGTGCGTCCGAGCCAGAATGAGCAACTCCATCGCGAGATGCTATTTCACGCACCACCACGACGAGGATCACGATGGTCAGATGACATGCTATTTCTCAGGGACCGTCGAGACTGGAGAGTTTGGGTTCTGGGTCGGTCTCGATGGCGATGCGATTCCAGATCACACGGTCGGGAGTGGAGAACTGCCGACTGCGAAAATCGTCTCTCCATGCGTTCGAGCGGCGAAACTGTTTCTCAGGACATCTCTGTAAGAATCGGAAGGGCGAGCGTCATGCTAATAGTCGAAACAGCGACACTGGATCAATGCAACAAGGAGCTAGAATCGATGGGGCTACCAGGGGATCAGGAACTCCTCTGTGATGCCAAACGAGCGGTGCGAGAGGCGCGTCGAGCAGCTGGCATCTACGGTCGTCCGGTCGAGGTCCGAGTCTACTGGATAGATCTAATAGGCTGGCAATTCATCGCACGAGATGAGCGCGGGAACATCACCCACAAGGAACCCATTGACGGATTCGATGAGCACTCCCTCGATGATGTGATCGCAGAGGCGATTCGACTCTCTGGCGTCGATGCCACGACCGATGCATTCGCGACGAGTCCATCGGAGTTGGTCGCGCTCTGGGAGTCGATCCCTGAGTGGATGATGGGCGAGTAAACGAAAGAAAGAAATCACATGGCTAATGGAAAAGCGATGAAGCGACTGGTGATCAGTCGCAGGAACAGAGAGCGAGTCTACATCGGGGATGCGGTCGTCCAGGTCGAATGGTTTCCTGGTCGAGCGAGTCTGATCAAAGTCACGATCGACGCACCAGAGGAGATCACGGTTCTCCGAGAGGAACTCGTCGATGGCAAGAAAGGCGACAAGAATGAAAAGTTTCATCATCGTTTTCACACGAGAAGCGACAGGGAGCAGGATCAGGATCAGAGTCAGAAACGATCTGGCGATTGAGTGGACAGAGGCGAGAGTCTCGCATCTGGTCGAGTTAGCATTCGGGGATCTTCTCGAATCAGGTTGGAAGTTTGAAATCAAGGTCATACGAAAGGAAAATCGACAATGACAATTTCGGTCTGGTTGGTCATCACAGCATCAGTCGCGGCGGGAGTCCTCATCGGGCTAGCGGTCGTCGCGGTTGGATTTTGGCTCGTGAACTCGATCTCTATCACAATCGAAAGGATCAATGAACGTGAGTGACTACTACAAATCAAAGCGAATGAGCGTCAGCAAGCTCAAAGTCCTCGCGAATGATCCGGTCGAGTTTCGCATGCGATATGTGGACGATCCACCGACTCTCAAGTTCGAGCCGACTGAATCAATGGTTTTTGGATCTGCGCTCCATTGTGCATTCCTGGAGCCTCACAAGTTCGACGACGAGTTCTCTGTCGCTCCTAAGATGGATCGACGCACCAAGGCCGGGAAGGAACAGCACGAGGAGTTTGTCGCGAATCTAAACGGTCGCACAGCGATTGACGAGGAAACATACCAGGAAGTCATCGAGGCGGCGCAGCAGCTGCGAAACCATCGCAGGATCAATCAATGGATGAGCCTCGCGACTCCTGATGGGATCGAGCGAGAGTATCAGTTCGATCTCTACGGTCTTGACTTCCAGTCGAAACTCGATGTCGTGATCCCTCCCCTGGGTCTGATTCTGGATCTCAAGACAGTACCAGACATCAGGCCGCACAAGATGCGATTCCAGTTCCATGACTTTGGCTACCACATCCAAGCGGCAGTCTATCGAATCGCGAATTTCGTCGAGACTGGCGAGTTCTATCGATTCATTTTCATCGCGATCGAGAAACGAACTCCGTCCACAAAAGGGATGCCGTTCAAGATCGCTCTCTACGAGCTAGACACCGATTCAATCTCGCGAGGAGAACTCGAAGCGAAATCTCTTGTCGATGACTACCTGTCGCGATCTCAGTCGGGCGACTGGCGAATACCCTACTGCACAGATGACATCGTGTCTCTGAGCGTACCATCAACCCCATTCGGATACAGGAAGGAAACAGCAAGTGAGTAACGAAACAACACAAGTCGAGGAGCCAGGAAAGGCGATCCAGGTTCCACCACCGAGGAAAGTCAGCAGTGCGGTTCAATTTCGGATGCAAGCGATGCAGATCGCCAACACCATGATGAGCGACTGGCTCGGAACAGATCGAGCAAAGGAGGCGGCAGGGAGACTCTCGGTCGCTCTCTCAGCAGCGAGAGCATCGAGCAAGAATCCTGCCGACTTCGACTCCTGCACTCCTGAGTCGGTCGGTCGAGTCATCGCGCTCTGCTCTCTCACGAATATCATGCCAGGGACAGGAGCGGGTGCTCTGGCGTATGTGATTCCGAGGAAGGTCGGCAATGTTCAGCAACTGAACTATCAGCTCTCCCACCGAGGGATCAATGCTCTGGCGAATCGAGCAGGGATGCACATGATCGCGATCCCTGTCGGGTTCGACGACGAGATCCGAGTCGATCCTGATGGATCATGCGTGATCGCCTCTCAGGATTTCGACAATCCTCCCACATCCATCGAGGATCTGAGAGGAGTGGTTCTGGTCGTCAAGAATCTCACGACCTGTCAATTGATCCATTCTGGATTCGTGGCGAAGAAACTAATCCTAGAGAGGCGAGAGACTTCTGACGGATGGAAGTACGCAGAGCGACCGGGAAAGGAATACGCAAAGGAGACAGATCCCTGGCATCGGTGGCCGGTCGAGCAAGCGCAGAAGACAGCCATGCATTATGCAGTCGGTCGCGGTTGGTGCGTCATCGATGACACCGAGGCGAGTCTCGCGATCTCTGCCGATGTCAAGTCTGATGTGGTCGATGCGAAGTTCGAGCGGCGAGGAGTCGCTCTGCTCAAGAATGATCTACCTGAGATCGTCGAGGAGCACGATGGCTGATCTGCTGCTGATCGTAGTCTGTGTTTCGTGGGTTCTGTTCGTTTTCATTGCGTTAGGTGATCAATATGGGAAATCAAGTTAAGTCGGAACATCCCCTCGTCGGTCATGTCAGAAATCTCCTGGCAGGACTGGAAGCGATGAGTATCGAGGAGATCGAGAAGATCCGAGTGCGAGTCTCAGCGCACAGGATCGAGAAAGGCGGCGAACTCGCGAGCTACATGAAAGCAATCGGAGGAGGCTGGAACGGTTGGAGGACGAGCCATGTTCACGGTCGAGGAATGTGTCTGCGATCTCTCGACAATGAGTCGCGGAATTATGAAGCGACTTTCTATTATGAGTTCGGACTCCTCGCTGGTGAGGATGACATCAAGGAGGCAATCGCAGAGACTGCTATAGGAGATCCGAATCGGAGTGTCGCAGGCGTGGCGGTTCGCTACTAGGTTTTTTGTCAGGTTTTAGTTTCTAGTTTTTAGTCTTCGTTTTGAAAGGTTTTTCGATGTTGCGTTTTATTTTGTCGGTTATGGTGTCGGTCGTCTCTGTGGTCGGTGCTCAGGCGCAGACTCCATTTCCTGCTCGATTCGTCGAGGCGGGGCAGACAATCGTGGTTCCGAAAGGTGATTATGTGCAGACTCGCGACTGCATTGTTCGCCAGGGGGGAACTCTGATTCTGGAGGCAGGAGCGAGAGTGCGAGTCTCTGGTCTTGGTGTTCCTGTTCAGGTTTATGGAACTCTCGAAGTGCGTGGCACAGCTGCTGATCCAGTCGTGATCGAGCCAGATGCGAGCGGGATCTGTGGAACGGTTGCGGCATACTGGGTCAGCGGTCCACGACCACGAGTCATCGCGAATCATCTCCAACTGACGACTACAAAGAACACGAACTCGATGCTCCTGAGTTTCGCGGAGTTCGCGATCTCGAACAGCGTGATCGAGAATCGATCTACGAGCGCGAGCCGAGTCTGCATCCTGGCCGGGAACAATGCAGTCGGATCGATCTCCGACAGCTATCTGAAATGTCTAGACGATGGAATCGCAGAGACTGCCGGCGTGGTTGTCGGCAACGGATCAGCGAGCCGACAGGCCGATGATGTGGAACTCGTCAATGTCATCACAGAAGACTGCAAAGATCCGGTCAGGATTCGCAAGAAGTTTGCTTTGATCAGCGGGACGATTCAGTAATTCGTGGGGTAGGATCGATGGTCGAAGGCAGGGTTCGATTCCCTGCCGATCCTCTGGACTTTCGAGCGTGGCGGCGCAGTGGCGATCGGACGAGATCTGATCCTGGGAGACTTGAGCGGGATCAGAATTGACTCTGAGCGACTCGATTCAGGGAGGTCTGCGAATCCTCCCAGTCCATTTTTTACAGTATTTCACGAGAGGAGAAAGCGATGAGCGTTGATGGAATCCCGAATGGTTGGCGACTGGTGAGAGTTGGTCGAGTGCATCATGGCGAGACCAGGATCGACAGCAATGGAAATCCATTGAAGTGGTTAGGCGGTGAGCCGAGCAAATCGAAGAATCTGGTGATCATCGAGATGATCAAGGACTCGAAGCAGTATCGAGAACCAGAACTCTCGGATCTCTCGAATGGTTCCATCGAGATCGAGGCATGCACTCCAGATCCGCACACTGGAGAGCGAAGATGGAGAAAACGAAAGCTCGTCGCGATCCAGACAGGCGGCAGGAAACCATTCGTCGTGCAGCATCCTAATCAGCCAGGTTTGGTTGTCTGCTACAAGGAGGCGAGGATCGAGGTCGTCGAGTCGAGCGAGGCGTCCCAGTCGAAGATCATCCCAGTCAATGTTGAGGACATCGACGCATTCATCGGACTGTGGCCGAGAGAGATTCCTCCTGGGTTCATGCTGCTGCACTCGAACTCGAAAGACGAGCCTCGCGAAATAGGAGACTGCTTCTGGTGCGTGAGCCGTGGCCGATGGGAGATGATTCCAGATGAGATCCTGGAGAAAGCGAATCAACAGTCGTGGACAGCGATCAGGAGGATTCCGGCAGAGCCGATAAAGATCCTTGATGGGTGGCGGGAACTCGACGAGACCGACTACATCGAGCAGTCCGACATGTACGACGATGGGAATCGGTGGATGCCGTACACATACGATCCAGCGAGTCCCAAGAGCGTGAGGTTCAACAGGAGCATTCATGTTCGACACATTCGCAAGAACAAAGACTCACCCGCCGACCATATTGCCGACGCCAACAAAATGGCACCTCCAACGGGTTACCGGTTGCTCCACAAATCGGCCAAAGTTGAGCCGAGGAAAATTGGAGATTTGTTCTTGTCGTGTTCTGTTAACGATTGGATGGGGTTGGACGAGTTCAGCGTCGAGTATGCAAACCGAGACGACTGGCCAGCATGTCGCAAGGCCGAACAAGTCCCTGATGTGAAGGTCACGATCTATCGCGAGCCGACTCAACGAGATCTGGCGAATGGTCCGATCCGGTGCAGGGTGCGAGACTCGCATGAGTCTGAATGGGAGATTCTGAATCTCTGTGCGGTGCTCCCTGAAAGAGTCGAGATGCGATTCGTCGCTATTGGTGATGCTGATTCGGTAGCCACGACGTGGAAATACTGCGAGATCCCAAGCGATCACCAGGCGATCAGAGTCGGAGATCTGGTGAAGGTAACAGCCAGGCCGGTCGGAGTCTATCGTGTGGGGTGGGTGAACGAGATGAATCGGCAGGTCAACAAGGTCGCGAAGGTCGCAGGGATCACTCACGAAGGGCGATTCCTGCTCAATGGTTGCGGAGGTTGGCGATTCCATCGCGACTGGTTGGAGTTGGTCGAGACAGCCAGCGAAGCGAAAGGCGGTGAAGCGTGAGCAATAACCAACTAATGCTTGACTTTGCAGAAAAAAGATATGCACCTATTCCACAACCAGTATTGGTTACATTAAGCGAAACTGACATGAAATATCATGCGTTCTGTATAGAGCATGGGAATGAGTTCAGCGAATCGTTTTTGGCTGAATGTAGATGTCAGCGCATTGGATGCAGCGTAAGGGAATTCTATGCGATGACAAATTACGAGCGCGCTAGACATTTAGCGGATGAAGCGGTTGTTATGAGATTCCCAAATTGGGCGACCGAACCGCAGGTTTATATTGACTACAAAACCATTAATGAAAGAGCAAAGGAAGCGGCAAGAGAGTTGTTGAATGACTTTGCAGAGTTTCGACAAATTAGAAACACGCAAAGGGTTTCCGTTTTGAGAAGATCCGCTAAAGCGAAAGGCGGTGAAGCGTGAGCCGTAAGCTATTCGCACTCATCGGGTGCTCCAAGAAGAAGAGCACGACCAATCCATTCCACGAGATGGTCCCTGCGAGAGATCTGTATTGCTCTGATCTATTTAAGAAGCGAGTCGAGCACATCGAGTCGCGAGGACTGCCTTGGTTCATCCTGTCGGCAAAATGTGGTTGCATCTCTCCTGGGACTCCGTTGAGGAAGTACGATCACACGATTCTCGACAAGGAACCCATCGACAGAGCAGCGTGGCACATCGGAGCGGCATCGCAGTTGATCGATTCGCTCTACTACGACTTCGGGATTCGCGATCCAGCAGAGTGCGTGATCGAGATCCATGCAGGGCGCGACTACTGCGAGACTCTGCGAAAGATCCTACAGATCGCAGGATTCGAGGTCGAGAGACCGGTCGAGGGGATGGGCATCGGGCAGCAGCTGGCGTACTACTCGAAAGGATCTTAATCATGATCCTCGGTCTATTCATCGCGGCGACATCGGTCGTCGCGTTTTATTCGGTTCAATGGTTTTTGGCAGAGTTTGGAGATGACGCATGAGCGAGCGCGAAAGCATCAGCAGGAAGATCCTGGAATCGATTCTGGTTCTCGGTCTATGTGTTCTACCGATCCTGTTCACGATCGGTTCGAGGATCGAGAGCAGCAGATCGATTCCACCAGAGCCAGCAGACGAGCGACTTGAATCGGTCGATGTCGAGATCTTCGACTCCGATCGATCCTCTCGATGGATCGGAGTGAGGAGGGACCACATCGCGAAGAATCCAGACTGCGTGGCATGCGGATCTCGAAAGGATCTCAATGTCCATCACATCAAGCCGTTTCACTCGCATCCCGAATTGGAACTCGATCCGTCGAATCTGATCACTCTCTGTCGAGAGCATCATTTCCGAATCGGTCACGATCCAGATGGTCCCTGGAAACCGAAATCTCCATCCTGGAGCGAATCGAATCCACGAGTCCGAAAGGATGCGCAGCGATGGAGGGAGTCGCGATGAGATCCGAGCAGGAGATACTCCTCGCCTATCGAGAGAGGGTCGCAATCATGATCCACGATGGAGGTCTGCGAGAGTGTGAGGCGATTCGCGCAGCATACGCAGATCTCAGAAGAACAAACCCAGGAATCCCAATGCCGATCGAGATCGTTCAGGATCTAAACCGGTGCATCAATCAAGTCTTCAGAAGCAGGTGACAAGTGGCACGAAAGAAACCACCATCGTTCGATTTTTTCCCTGACGACTTCATGGGAGGGACATACCATCTCGATCCGGCGGCGGTCGGAATCTACATCAGACTCCTCTGCTACCAATGGTCGAATGGATCGATCCCGATGGACGAAAAACAACTCGCCAGAATCGCAGGGGTCGATGCGGTCGCATTGCGGGAGCATATGCTCGAACTCATGCCAAAGTTCGAGATGATCGATGCCACCGCATTTCGCAACGAGCGACTCGAACTGGAGCGCGAGAAGAAAATGGCGATGATCGAGAAAGCGAAGGAGGCGGCGAACAGGCGATGGGGCAAGGAGAAACCTGAGCAATCCAATGGAGTTTCAACCAAGCCACCAGAAAGAGGGGTATCGCAAGCATCAACTGAGCATATGGGTGAGCAATGCAAGGGCATATGCTCAAACGATGCCCCCAACTTCCTACTTCCTACTTCCAACTTCCAAGAAGATATATCACACACACACACACACTCGCAGGGCGAAGCATCAGAGATTGTAATACCGAAGGAACTCTCGGATCTCTGGCCAAAATGGACAGGACACTTCCTCGCGAAGACCGGCCGAATGATGTCGGGAGTGCAGCAGGAGGTCATCTTGATGGATCTCGCAAAGCGAGGATGGGACAAGGCAAGAGCCGACATCGAGTTCTCGATCAGGATCGGAGCGTCGGCCGTGAGGGATTCAGACAACGATTTCGACAAGCCGACCAGAGCCGGTTCTGGATCATCGAGATCAGGATCGAGGAAGTCAAAAGCAGAGAGGATGAATGAGCTACTATGAATCAAGCAGAATGCAGATCATTTTTTAAGTCGGTGGTTTTCGTACACTTCCCAAGCATCAACTCGTGGCTGATGGAGAACAGCGTCGATCCAGTCGCAACAGTCGAGGCGTGGGCATTGACTCTTGAGAACATTTCCGTCAACGAGGCGACGAGTGTGATCCTTCGATGGACGAGCGATCGACTTCCAAGACCAGATGCGAGACAGATGCAGGACATCGCACTGAACATCAAGGCTGTCGTTGATCGCGACAGGCACGAGAGCCGAAAGCATCTGATCGTCAAGGAAATCAGAGACACGACTCCCCTGGTGAAACGAATGCCGATCAAAATGGCTCGATACTACCAGGCCATCTCTCGCAATGCGACTCGATACCGAAACAACGAGATCAGCCTCGCAGAGTGCGAGGCACTCAATGCAGAGATTCTGCGACGAGCCGACATCGGTCAAGGTCTCGAAGGATATGAACAGGACGCATTCGCATCGACTGGAGCGAGCGATGATCGATGAAAGTGGAGAATGCGACTGCGAGCAGCTGCAGCGCAGAATCGAGATGCTCGAAAAGCACATCGAAAAGATCAATGATCGATACCTAAAAGCAATCGAGGATGTCCAGTGGTATCATCTCGAACTCAGGCGATACATCAAGCAAGGCAAGATCACAGAAAGAAGGATCGAAGATGGTAAAGCAAAAAAGCGACGATGATCAAAACGAGGCGAGAGTCTTCATCCTTCCCTGGCCTGGGAATCTGCACTCGCACAACAAAGGCCACTGGAGGACGAAGCAGAAAGCGGTCAAGCAGAATCGAGACATCGGGAAACTCGTCGCACTCGATCAGATCGCATGCGGAGCGAAGAAGATCAAAGGCGAGCACAGGATCGGCTATCGGTTCTACGCACCAGACAATCGGAGGAGGGATGCGGCGAATCTAATCCAGCAGTGCAAGCCGTACATCGACGGGATCGTGAATTCAGCCTACATTGAAGGCGACCATTGGCAGATCTCGAAAATCTGGTTCGTGACAGTCGAGATTTCTTCGACTGATCCGAGAGTGGAACTCCTAATCGCTCCGAATCCGTCGAAAATCGAGCCTAAGAAGCACTAGCGACCGGTTCGCATGGATTCCTGGATCTGCCGACAGGATTCGCCATAGGGCCAGAATTGGAGTCCTGGAGTGATTTCCTCGGAGCATTGATCGGGCGATGGGATGTGGTAGGATGGGATCGGCACTCAAACCGGTCCCATTCTCCATCCGAGATCCTGAAAATGGCAGATCTGCTCTCCTCAAAGCGATTCATCGCGCTCGTCGCATCGGTCCTCGCTCTCGTCTTCAAGGATCGACTACCGATCTCCGAGGATCAGCTGATCGTCATTCTGACTGCTGTCGGAAGTCTTATAGTCGGTGATTCGCTCAATCCCATCGGCAAGATCTCCGACATCCTCAAAGATCCACGAGTGGTCGCAGCTCTGGCGGCAATCATCGTCTCGATCTTCCAGGATCGCATTCCGATCGCGAAGGAGGATCTGACAAATCTGATCTATCTGGTCGCGAGTTGGATTGTCGGCTACAGCATCAGACCGCCAGAGATCAAACCACCAGCAGTCGATCCAGCGACCGAAAAGAAAGCGAGCTAGCAATGGGCATCGAGCGACTACGACCGATCAAGAATCGGGTGAAGAAACACTGGAACGAGGCCGATGCGATTCGCATTTATGACGAGCACCCTCGCGAT
>OGWF01000017.1_pt1 | contig 27982 bp, 42 predicted proteins | sample 1575951 | NCBI WGS metagenome assembly OGWF01 (sample SAMN07581523, study PRJEB24739) | freshwater metagenome | place: Singapore | collected 2015-01
GTTTCCCAGTCACGATAGGCAGTAGGTTAGTTGCAAACGAGCGATTGCTTCTGGGTTGTACTTGACACCACGAAGCGCACGACGGTAGAAATCCTCAGATGCACGGTAGTAACGAGCAAAGTTACGCATTGCAAAGGCAAGTTGAGTACGAACTTCTGGGTTATCCACGTAGGCAAGTACGTGTTCCTTGGCAAGATCTTGAGTCATCTCAATAATCTTGACTTTTGCCTTTTCCTCTGCCTGTTTGATAAGGATATCTTTCTCGGCAGCGGTCAATTTGCTATTATTACGAATAGGGTTTGTCAAAAGATTGATATAACGTTCCTCAAGACCTTTAGACTTCCACGATTTGCGTAGGTCTACGGCAGCAGAAACCACCAAAGGCTCACGTGACCAGCGAGCGTTCATCTCGCCTAGCCAGTTCCAGTGCTTTCCTGCAATCTTTCCAGCAGGATTGCCTTCGGCAATAGGCATAATTGTTGGACCAGAGACAAAGTACGGTGCTTCTTCCTTAAGTTTTGGAAGATCATCGATACCGAAATCACGAGTATTGACTTGTATCCCACCCTTGGGGGTTCTTACTCGAACTTTCTTGAGAAGTGCTTGGTTAAGAGTTCCATCAGCCTTTGAAAATAGATTGCGCGTAGCCATATAGACACGCTTTGCGTGTTCCATTTGGTCTGCACCGTTCTTAGCCAATTGATATCGACTGGCTTGTGAAGCGTATTCTGGAGATGTAATAAACTTAAAAATTTGATTAACAGCAAAGTTTTCATTTTCAATGAATCTAAGAGCAATGCTTCCTAGAGGGTCATTACCAACAGCACCAATACTAGTAACCCAAGCAATCTTACCTTCAGTAGAGAGTGGATCATATTCACGGTAGTTGCCACCGTTCTTTGCTTTATAGGTAATTCCGTCTACCTTGTATTCGCGGGATATGCCGTACTTATCTACAGTACGGATAGCATCAGTCCAGTGGTCGGCTCCGGTAAGACCTTTCTTACCACCTTCAGCAACTGCTGCAAGCATATCGTCGATTTGGCCATACTCTGCCATTTCTTTGATAATTTCACGGGCTGCTGGGTCTAACTTGCCAAGATACTTGTCTGTCATTACCGCATCAGCCATAATCTTGCGAGCTTCTTGTACAGTCTTTGCTCCAGCAAGTCTTTCGGCATAGATGGTTCGATCGGCTCGTTTGACAAGTTTATTGACAACTCCGAGAGATGCACCCTGTCCAAGACGTAGTTTGGTAGACAAGCGCTTTCCTGCAGCTACGCCCCATACTGACTCACCAATTGCCATATGAATCATAAGATCTTCGATGGAGTTACGAACAGCAAAACGTGGACCAGCAAGAGTAAGGAACGACCAAGCTGAAGTAAGGTTTTCTGCCCACTTAGTATGTGACCAGCCCATAACACGGCTTGCTATTTGATAACGTCCTACGATTTTATCTAGGTCGGTAATCTTTGGCACTGACATACCGCTTGCTAATTGATAATCAAAGATAGCAAACTGTTGGTCATTAAACTTTGATGGCTCAAAGAATGTTGGATTACCAGCATTGTCGAGAACTGGTTTGCCATTCTTATCACGTACAAGGATACGTGGAGCAAAGAGTTGTTCACGGGTAGAAGCTGCCAATTGGTCCAAGATATTCTTGCCACCTGGAACTTATTAACTCCACGAATTTCAGCGATGGTGTTATAGACACCCATCATAATCTGACGTTTTTGAGCTTCGTCTCCAGCCTTGAAAGCCTCCGAGAATACTCGTGAGTTATAGCGCGTATTGGCAAGGCGGGCTAGTTGATAAATCTTCTCTGCCGCATCTGGTGCGTTAGGGTCAAAGAAGTCATCTTTGAAATAAGGCACCTTGGTAAACTTAGCAGCAAATCTATCAATGCGGTCTTGCACATATTGCAAAGGCATACGGAAGCCTTGGTCATTCTTCATTTTGGCAGTGCGACGCTCAAAGACTCCGATTTTACCTTGCGTTGCTTCTTCTAAAAATTGTTTTGGAGTATTGCTGGTAGCCAACTCGCCAGTTCTCTTGTCAATCATAATGGTCTTTTCCATTAGACGACGTTCTACCTCAACTGGGCTTATAGTATCGCCGAATACTTCGCGGCTAATACGCTTTCCTGCAGCATCAAAATTAATAAGTTTATTTCCAGCGGTCAAAGCAGCAATACGTGTTTGACGGGCTGCGTTTAGTCTTGGTAGTAATGCTACTTGACGACCTGATTGACCTTTGAGGATACGTAATGAATCCTCACTGTTGGCTAAAAAGTTCTTCATTGTACCGGCAGTATGTACGCCGTTATCAATCATCGTCTGGATAACGTCGTCACCAAACTCTGGCGCAATGCGTTTGAGTTGTAATCCAGCGCCAACAAGTTCTTCTTGAGAAACCTTGCCACCCTTAAAAGCCTTTTGAGCATCAGCATATTTTTTAAGAGCCGCTGTGTATACTTCATCGAAGCGCTTAACTCCAGCGTTTTGGAAAGCCTTTTCTACGTTAGCAGCGTTAAGAAGAATATTATCTAAGGCATACTTGCCTACGTCGTAGGCTTTTTTTGCCTTTCCTAGCGCAAGTAATGGATCTGCGAATACACGAAATGCTGCATCTCCTACACCAGAAATAAGTTTGTAAGGGGCTCCAGAACCTTCCATAGAACGTGGAAGAATGGCATTGGCAATAAACCTACCTGGAGAATACTTAGCGGCATTGGCTGCATCAAGTGCTTCTTGGAATAATGGATCTTCTTTTTGTGCTGCGCGTGATGCAATGAGTTTTTCTGATTCAGTTCCTGTGGCTTGAATCTGGTCTAGCGTCATACCGCCAGCAACCTTCATCGCCACGTTCATCATATCGGCACCAAAGATTTGCGATGCTTTATCGATACGAGATGGGCTAAAGACTTTATCGCCGTTATCGCTTGCGGTAGTCCAAGCCTGTCCGATATCTACACGTTGGTCTACAGCAATAGCACCAGTGCGATATACTCGAGTCATCAAGTCGGATAGTTCACCGGCTACCTTGAAAGCGCCTTTGACGGGAAATGCTACAGCTTTGAATACTGGCTCTACGGTGTAATGCAGTGCGGTGCCTAGCCAGCCACGCTTTTCCTGCACGTTGCCAAAAGTATCCTCAAGCGACTTTTGTTGTTCTGGCGTAAGTTGTGAGTATTCTTTCTTAGCTACGTCGGCAGGTAAAGAGGTGAGGCGTTGGTGCGTATCAAGCGCTTTGGTGTAACCGTTAATGAGCTTCTGTTGTTCTGGAGTAAGACCAGCAACAGAAGAAATAGCCTTGATGTTCTGGCTTGTGCTACCCACTATTGACCTCTAGATAAAGCCATCTGGTACAGAACTGTAATTTCACCCGTAGAATCATAGGGCAATAGTGCTGCAAGTGTGTCGGAAAGTTTGGTTTGCACTGGACGGCCACCCATAACTTCTGGTCCAGCGCCAGGTCCTATAGCAATACCAGTAGTGATTGGTTCATCAGGACGTTGTGATGGTGCAAAAAGTGGAGTAACAGGTGTTTGATCTACCGCCTGGTTAATCTCAGTACGAGTAGCGCCACGCACATCAGCGGATTTTGCCATAGGCGCACCAGCCTTAATAGCTGCTTGCTCTACTCCTGCACCATATTCTGGCGATTGGAATGTCAATTGGTCTGTTCGTGTGGAGAACCTACCTGGACCAGATGGGCCAGCAAGTGGGTTCATTGGGCTGGCTGTCATTGATCCTCCTCTAAAGTCTCTAAGTCGTGCGTGAAATCTTCCCACACTCTGCTGATCTTACTCTTGCGGTTAGCGTGGTAGATAGATAATTCTAAAAGTTCTTCTGTCATTGCTTGGAATGACCTGACCAGGTTATGTATTAACCCAGCTAATATAACTAAAAAATCAGATAAGTGAACTGAGCGTGGGACGTTATCGTTCTCGTACTTCACGCTCAGCTCCTTTGTAGTCTACTTAAGCCTTCTTGCCCTTACGACCTGCTGGGGTCATTCCGAAGATAACCTTTCCACCCTTTGGCTTTGAGGTATCTTTCTTACCCTCAGTTGGCTTAACCTGAGTAGCTTTCTCGTGAGTTCCTTTTTTCATATGCACCTCCTTGGTTACGCCGCGCCGGTAATGGATTGCAGCAAAGTTCCGATGTCTGGACGTTGAGGTCCAGCAGCAGGGGCCGCGCCGCTCATCATTTCTGGAGTTGGCTGCGAGGCAGGGACGGGGGCCGCACCTGCTGCTGGAGACATAAGTTCAGCGCCTGGTTGTGGCGCTGGTTGTTCGGGAGCAAATACTTGCTCCACTATCGTTTCAAGTTGTAAACCTTTTTGACGACCCTTGATAACTTCCGCAATGCGGCCGACAATCTGTGACGGGTCTTGGCCTTGCGCTGCAAGGGCAGGGATGGCTTGGGCATATTGGGCAACCGCAACCCTGAGGGAGTCGCGCATTTCTTCAATATCCACACGTTGTTCTTCTTGGGTGACATTGAGATCCATTGGTATTTCGCGACGTACATAGTCGCGGGAAACAAGTTTATCGCTACGCATCTGAAGTAACGCGATGATGGCGTTGTTCGGGTTCATACCGGACATAATGCCGTAGCGAACATCTACTCCATACTCGCCCTTGATGTCACGAGATGGAACATACTTCAAAGTGAATGGGGTTCCGTCATCAGTACCCTTGATGGTCTTGGCAATAGAACCAAAGATTTTTTCATCTACCTCAAAGCAGAGAGCAATGAGTTCAGTAAAGAGTCGAGCAAACTGTGCCTGTGCTGCCTTGACCTGAGTATCAAATCCTGCTTGTAGCGCTTGGACTCCACGACCGGTAACGATAGAAGCATCGATATTGCCGGAGCGTACTTCTGGGTAACGAGCGCCTAAACGAAGTTCACGCTCAAGAACGCCGGACTCAGTAAAGACACCGTTAGGAAGTTCTAGTGGTACACGGCGGATAGCCTGTGGATTAGCTGAACGCATAATCGCATCAGGTCCGAGTGCAAGTTCCTGCACATCTTGCGGGATCGCAATAGGTGCCTGGATGGATTTCTCGGCTGCTTGAATCTGAAGAACAGCGAAGCGCGCACGTGCAAGTTGGACAGCAAGGATATCGTCGAATTGTCCACGCGCTTCACCGTCTAGCGAGGAACGGACTGCTACGGAGGCAAGGCAACGTCCGACAGGATTTGGCACATTAGCCAAAACTAGATTGTTACGCTCTGGAATAAAGATGAGATCTCGGTCTTTGTCGTGGTAACGAACTAACGATAGGCTTTGAGAACCTAACGAAAAAGCCCCACCACGTCCCATAATTTCTCGCGCAAATTCTGGGTACTGGGCAGCGAGCGTTTCAGAGTCGCTCTGCACGACTTGCACAAGAGAGACAGTCCTTCCGAAACGATCGATTTCAGGATATACGCCAAAAGGATTAAGTAACCGAATCTTCGGAATGTTCGTTTCATAGTCCATCTCCACAATTGCTGGCAACATACCGTAGGTATTGAACCAGTCTGCTCCAGAGTACATCTGGATTCCTAGTTCGCTGGTTGTTACATAGAAGTTTGCAATACGGGTACGGGTATCTGCTGCCTTACGCGCTGAGTCAGAAACCATATTGGTAGCAGCGCAATTAAAAGAAGGAAGCGGTGCTTGTACTTCAGCCAAGTCACGGGCTGCTACATCGACGAAGTTAGCAACGAGAGGCTTTGGATAGTCCTCAGAAAACATCGATGGGTAGACCTTGGAGATATCGCCTTGGCGCACTGATAGCACGTCGCGCATACGCTGGTCGCGCTTGGCATATTTGGTCTGAAGGCGGGCGGCCTTCGCAATGACCTCTTTTGTGCTAAGCAATATATCTCCTTAGATAAACTGTCGGTCTTTCTCTGCAAGTAGTTCGTCGATATTTACGACTACCCGCTTGCCACGTTCTGCTCTGGATAGGAAGTTATTATCCAGGAAGTGTCTTGTATGTAATCCAGTATTAAGCATCTCACGCGCTCTAATCTCACAGAACCACAAAGCCATCACCATATCGGTCTTGCCTTTGGTGGTAGGTGACCAGGTGATGAGCTGTTCTATCAGAGCCTTGATGTTTTCGGTCTGATCGCTAGGCAAATGGATGATGTTATCGCGGTGGTGTTTGCCATCTTGTTGCTTGGTACCGAATAGGGTGGACATCGAAGCCACACCGAATCCTGCATCCCACTTGTTGTTACCGGTATGGTGTTCTTTGAGCAAGATACCTTTGGTAGCAAGGAACTGACGGATACCTTCATCTTGAGTCAAGAAGCTCTGGAAAGCGTTGCGCTCTACGACCCATTCTGCTGGGGCATAGACGTTAGTCCAGTCAATAATCAACTGACGAATTTGCGCTGGGGTAGGACGGGTAATCTTGATAGCATCTACGATATAGCGCTTATGGGATATCCGGTCAATGGCGTAGCAGATTGCTGCGGTATCTCCCACCATTGCTGGGTCTAGGCCACAGACAAAGGTAAAACCATTTAGATCTCTTGGATGCCCTGGTGACCCTGGAGCAAGCCGACCAGATTTCCGCATACCATCAATCGAGCCCCTAACACATACTGGATCGAAAATAGCGTCATCAGAAATGTCTTGCTGCTGATATATGAGCGCCCAAGTGGAAGCATCCATCGACTGCCGCTCGTTGTAAAGATTTCGACCGTTCCATCGTGGGTACAGACCAGTATCAGGATGCTTGTCGCCTTCTTCCTGACCATCAAAGGGCGCATCGGAATATGGCCATAACGTCTCCCATTTATCGGGGTCATCATTGGTAGAAAGGAGAGCGGGCATTGCTAGATAGGTCCAGGGTACCAAGCCACCTGGATAGCGCTCTGGGTTGCGTAATTCTTTATAGAGGTCTACCGCTGCTACGCGGGTACCAATCACAATCAATTTACCAGTGGGGTTAAGACGGGAGCGTACATCTTGGGTCAGCCACTTGATCTGCCGCTCGAAGTCATTGGCATTAGATAGGGTTACCGCGTCATCAATAATAATCATATCAGCGCGCTTACCGTAGATCTGGCCACCGATACCCACTGCTTCGATATTGGGGTCTTTCTCACTAGACTCGCGTAGCTCGTCACCGAAGGTAATACGGGTAGCTTGCCAGGAAGCGGACTTGGAGTTAAAGCCAACACCAGCTGCATAGGCTTGCTGGAGTTCTTCGTACATTGGATGGGTCAAGCGTTGCTTGATTGCATACAAGAAGTCCGCTGCTAGGCGCTGAGTCTGAGAGACTATCAGTACCCGAAAGTTGGGGTTATTGACAATTCGGTAGGTGACGTAATCTACCGTGATGGTCATAGACTTTGCGTGGTTGGGTGGAATGTTAATCAGGATGCGGTTATTGGATACACCCTTTTCGTACTTCATACTGGAATGGAACCAAGAAGGTTCACGGCCTTCTATGACATCCACCAAGTTCTTCTGGTGGGCGAAGGTCTGAGATTTGAGGTAGCGCTCCCGCCAGGTGACAAAGTCTAAGTCCTTGGAGGAAGCATCTTGGAAGTTCTTTTCTACAGACCCTAGCCGTGTTCTATCTGCTAGGGATTTGAATACTGGATCTACCCTACGGTAGTACTCGTAGGTCTTATAGGATTTACCGGCGACCTTACAGGCATCTTCAATGGTCAAGCCTTCTGCTATACCTTGGAGGATAATCTTTTTTGCTTTATCCACATTGGCAGCAATTTTAGGATTTGGAGAGGCCACGAAGTTCCTTTGGTTGAGTAGATAGACTACACCCCACTAAAAGAGGTGCGCTGCACCTCACTCGGATCTTGAGCGCCCGAGCGAGCCACAGCGAAGTGAGGGGTAAGTCGGTAGCTCGTCCTAGGACTCGCGTAGCGTGAGCGTAGCGAGCAGTTACTCATCACAACCCGTAACTACTCCCTACTTATATTAAGGCAGAAAAAAAAGACGGTTTCCCGTATCCGTATACATTTTTTTACAAAATGTAACGGAAGTCACAGTATGAACTATAGCAAATACGGACAAATAGATTCACTTTAGTGTAGATATTTGGAGAGGGTACATACACTACCTCGTCACTAATGTTAATCACCTAGGGTTGCTCTTTTGCCCAGTACCGCGCCCGCCGTTGCCGGCGGTCGCTGTGCTGGTGCGCTGTTGCTGTACTGTGGGGGGTGGAAGGGTCGGCTCACCCACCGGCGGGTTCGCCCCCCTAATCTCTCTGCCTTTAATTAAATATCCCAAACCCATCAAGGGAACCGATACGCGCTCGCGCCACCCTCGCGCCACTAATTGTGGATAACTTTAAGATCTTGTGGATAACTTTCTTTGACCATTATGCCTGGCTATAACGTTGCCCCATCCGTATGGGGTAGGCTACCATATGAACATAACTTAATAACTCACTATCGAAAGGTGAACCAATGAAAGAGAAAGCAAGTTGCGGTGGATGCGGATACATCTACGAACACAGCGAAGGTGTCACAATGTCGCAAGATTTCAACGGTACTCAATACGTTGAATTCGTTTGCTTTGAGTGCTACAAGTAACCACTAGAGAAAGGGTAAAAAATGAAAATAGAACTATCGGCAGGAAAGAACGGCGAGGGCGCGTGGGTAGTAACCGCCTACGTGGGAGACGATTACGCTGGCTCCTCATCGTTCTATGGCTACACCAAACGCGAGGCGCTAAGCAAGGCGCGAGAGATGGTAAAGGCTCAAGGCGGGTTAGGGCTTTACGCCAATATCATCAAGGCGGTGAGCGCGTGAGCGATTACGGGAAGCGAAGCCGGCTAACGCCAACACGGGCAGGGCTAGTGCGGGAAGTGTTTTATGTTTGCTATTCCTGCCCTGCAGAATTGAGCGAGAGCGAACTCGCCTCGCATAATTGTCAGGCGGTGAACGCGTGATAAAGGTAAATGAGGCGGGGCAATACATCTGCTCCCTATGTGATGACGACGAGATGACGGGCGTTCTCCTCTCACTAGAGGAGCGCCCTGACTTGATAGGCGAAGAGTGCGAAGGATGCGGAGAGGAGATAAGCGCGTGAAGCTAGCCATAGATTACTACTGGATGGGGCAGATCTTTACCGCCCTACTCATTACCGGTGCGGCGGTTCTAGTTGGCTACCAGGTAAGAGAGTTCCACCGGCGAGGGATGGAGAGGGTGAGAAGGGGAGCAAAGTAAGGCTAAGCGCTAGGGCATAGGGTAGACATCCTGTGCCTTAGAGCGTATCCTTAACGGGTACGACCTCACCCCGCGCAGGGCGGGGAGAGTGCAACTAAAAGAGAGAGGCAAGTAATGGACAAAAAAATAAAGCGCTCACTATTCATAGAGGGCAGAGAATGGTTTGACAAAGTTAATGGAAACTCCTATTTTTCCGCCCGCATATGGGTAGACGGGGGACAAATAGCTATCCTTACCTTTCAGTATGGATACGGCGATCAATATCTCTATGAGGCGCAGAAAAAACTCCTAGAGTTGGGCTACCTACCACAAGAGAACAAAAACCAAAGTTTATGGTCTATTGCTCAAGAGTTGGGGTTTGATTTCTACTCTGCCAAGTCTGAAAGAAAGAAAGTGGATATGTTCAAGAAGTACCCCAATTATCAAGAGGTGGCGGTGGCGTAATGGGATACCCATATCTAGAGGACCCAGACTCTCTCGGCAAAGGAGAGGGAGAGCGCTGTGACTGGTGCGACCGACTCAAAGATAAATGCGGGTGCGGAGAGCCTGACCCCGATGCAGCATACGATCGAATGATGGAGGATTTTTAATGAGTAAAATACCGGACATATACTGGGAAGAAAAAGCCAAACTGACGGGCGTACTCGCTCTCCAGCAGATGGAGAAGGGGGAGAGTGGCGAGGCGGTGAAGAACCTTATGCGGATGACCTACGCCCTCTCAATGCTGGAAGGGTTCAGAGATGATAAGTAACTTCTATACCCTGAAAACTGAGGATAACGAGGTCGGATACGAGAACCCACTAGAAATGGTCAAGGAGTGGAGAAAACGTCCCAATACCCGCATTTTCGTGTCTAAATGGGCTACTCCAGAGGGGGGCGAGGGAACGCTGATCGGGGAACCTATTGACATCACCCACGTTGCCCTTCACTTGATAGAGGACGAGAGGGAGCGAGAGAGGGGGAGGGCGAGATGATTTACTTGGGAGCTACCCTAGCGGTGGGTATTGCCTATCTGCTGATGCTATGGGAGGATAGACTTAATGGACGACATTGAGAGAAGGATAATCTCTGCCGCTAATCAAGCGGTCAGACAGCGTAACTATCGGCGAGCGCGAGACCGAGCTTTGGCTCGACTCTCCCAAGCCTATCCCGACACATACCGACAGCTATTGGAGGAGGAGAGGAAGGCAGATGAGAGAGAGAGTAAGAGGTGGGTTGATATTAGCGGGGCTACTGGTCCTGATAGTATCGTTAGCCAGCCCCGTACACAACGGCTTATTGCCACCACTACCCAAAGCCACACCAAAAGCAAAGGTAGAAAAGCCACGCACCCAAGCAACGTGGAAGGAGAAGAAGGCTAATGAACGAATGGTCAGAGAATATAGTAAGGCTCTCGGATATTCGCCAAAAGAAGTTAAATGTCTCGTCCGTTTATGGACCCGTGAGAGCCGGCTTGACCACCTCGCGGATAATCCACGATCCAGTGCTTACGGTATTGCTCAGCGACTTAGAGAGAAAAGTAGACGACCTGATATCCAAATCCTTCACGGTCTTAGATACCTTGACCATCGCTACGGAGGGAGTGCGTGTCGCGCTCTCAGCTGGCACTACGAACGAGGGTGGTACTGATGAATATTGTTAGTTTATTCGCTGGCGTGGGAGGCTTCGACTTGGGAGCTGAACGCGCAGGATTTACCGTCATAGGACAGGTAGAGATAGATAAGAATTGCCAAGAAGTATTACGTCGTCGGTTTCCTAATGCGCTACTCCACGATGACGTAACAACAGCAGTGGAGTGGGCAAAGGAGAATGATCTCATTGGAAAAGTTGATATTGTCTGCGGAGGATTCCCCTGCCAAGATGTCAGCATCGCTGGCAAGCGAGCTGGAATTGCTGGGGCACGAAGTGGATTATTCTGGGAAGCCATACGATTTTCAGAAGAAGTCCAAGCACACACAATCATCCTGGAAAACGTGCCAGGACTACTATCAAGCAACAACGGACGCGATTTCGGAGTCGTCCTCTCTACTTTGGCCGACGCAGGGTATCGTCACATCGAGTGGCGAATCGTGGATTCGCAGTTCTTCGGAGTCCCCCAGCGTCGTCGTCGAGTCATCATTGTCGGAACTACTCGAAACCCACGTGGAGGATCGATACTTGTTGAGCGCGAAAGCTTGCGAGGGAATTCTACGAAGGGCAAATCGAAGAGGAAAGAACTTACCGGAAGCTCTCAATGATGCTTTGGTTCAGCAAATCTCGGCGAGCGCAGAATGACCAAGACTATGAAACGTGGGTGGAAGGTGGAGTTGTGCCTACATTAAATGCTTTTGATAATGGAGATGTACGCGCCACAACAGTAATTGTGATGCGTATGCGAGAGGGTAAACCAGGAGGAGGAAAGGGGCCGCTCTTGAAAGAGGATAAGAGTTTGACCATAGCAACAGCTAATGATCAAAGTTTATTTATTTTTTACGGGAACAGAGTAGATGACATACGAATACAAGGGGATGTTATTAACACCCTTCAAGCACGGATGGGTACTGGAGGAAACAATATGCCAATGGTGGCTATGCCAATACACGATAAAGCTACACGTTCTACTGGCAAGCGTAAACTTCATAACGGAGAGTACGCTTTGGATGGAGCCGGTAACGGATTGGGAATAGGTGACGAAGGGGATCCTATGAATACGCTGACCCAAGGAGATAGGCACGCGGTTGGCGTAGAGTCTATTGTCCGTCGCCTTACACCCGTAGAGTGTGAGAGGCTACAAGGATTCCCTGATAATTGGACAGAGGGGCAACCTACTACCAGTAGATATAAACAAATGGGAAATGCTGTCACTGTTAATGTTGCGGAGTGGGTATTCGGAAGGATATCTGCTACGCTTACCGACTAGACGGGAGAGTTTCCTTTACCTTTCGCTTCCGTCTAACCAAGCCCTGCCAGTTCGCCTCTCTTACTGGTGGGGCTTTATCTATCGGTCTTGTAAAACCCAGGACCCTTGAAAGTAATAGCAGGAGGAGTAAATATCCTGCGTAATTGTGCGCCACAAGTAGAGCAAAAGTATTCTACTTCTGGGTCAGAGATAGAACGCTCAATGGTAATGACTTGCCCATCACCAGGACACTCGTATTCGTACTTCATAAAGTCACTGCATAGTCGAGGTGGAGGAACCCAACAACCTTGGTGATCTTGTCGCGGTTAGCAAACTCGGTAGTGCGTGGCATAAAGCGTTCCTCCCACGCTGGTTCTGGTACACGAGTAAGATCGAAACCGTAGACACCTTCTGGTGTGGAGTTGATATACCAAGGATCAAGACAGAGCAGCATAGCTTCTGCCACTAGACGGTGATACTTGCTACGTTCAATCAGTAGGTCAGGGTAGTGAGTAGCTCTGGACTTGAGTTCGATATAACTATTCTTCTCATTGGAATAACAGTCAAAGGAATCAAAGGTACCCTCACTCTTGGTCAGGTCAGGGAAATGGTTGTCGCGCAGGTACTCAAAGAGTTCTAGTTCTTTCACAGGAAGTACCTCCCACACTTAGAACAGTGAGCCATCCGGTGAGTTGTTCCCTGGATAGTACAAAAGAATTGATTGATACTATGCTTGCGAGTTATCAAGCACTTAATAATTAAATAACATTCTTTAATATATTTCATTGCCAAGGTGAGTCCCCGCCCAGTAAGTTCTGAAGTTTGCGGAGAGAGTTGGTAATCCTACGATCGGCAGTGGATACAGCGCACTCCATATACTGTGCCATCACTTGAAGGGTATGGTCCTCGTGGTATCGCATACGCAAGATGGTTTGATCCTCTTGCTCTAGCTTCATATACGCCTTCTTCACATCGATAAGAATGGCAAGGAGATTCCCACCCTCAGCGGGAGCAGACTGGCGCTTAGGTTGTCCATCATTAATAATGTTCTGAGCTTGTTCTAGTACGGTGTTATCAACTGCAGAAGCAATGGCGTGAGGTAAGAGCTGGGCTATGGTGGCAGTATCGTAGAAGGCTTCATCGCCTATGCGATAGCCGGACTTGCTGGCCTTCTCCTTACGAGCAAAGCGCTCTGCTGCTCGACGCATCTGCCAGGTAATACGCTTCTCATTGATGACCCGCTGGACGGAGTTCTGCTCGTTGAGAAGATCATCAAACTGGTTGCCACGACTAAGCGCCCAGAGGTAACATTCTTGTTGGATATCTTCTCTCTCTACAAAGTTACGAAACCTACGATGAATAGAGGTGGCAACACTCGCTGCCAAATCATAAAGCGTAGGATGAAGGTTAGTCATCAAGTCCTGGCCAGGTCTTATCAAGGACCATCATTGCAATAGCAGAGTAGTTCAGTAGATCCATAAAGGAATCGCGTAGGCTCTCATTCGATGGCTCTACGCCTGAATCAAGGAGGTTATTGATGCGGGCTATCTTGTCCCAAATACGCACCCGTAGCCCATTGAGAGGACCGCCAGGGGACTCGGCTATATTCTTCGGACCGTAGTCGTGATGCTTCTGGATAAGCAGATTTCCTGCTGCATCAAGGATACGCCAGACATCAGTAGCAAACTCGTTGCCTACTTTTTTATCGGTATAGGTTTCAAGGTAATAGTTCCGTGAGTATGGTCTACTTTGATAATTATTAAACCTTGGTTCCTTAAATGATCTGCCAGGTCGTTCAATTCTTTTCCCGTCATCAGTCATTGCGGCCTCCTAATAGGTCCAAGATTCCCTCTTTGCCCTGCTTGAGATAGCACTCGTTAATATCCATACCTGGTGGTAATTGTACTATTTGGCTATTAAGAACTTCTTGGGCAACACGCCGAGCGAACTCGGCTCCTGGATTAGTGCCATCCTCCTTTATATCGTTATCTCCGACAACATAAATGGTTTCCCATCCGTTGAATAACTTTGAGTAATACGGCTTCCACGCTGCTACGCCTGGTACTCCGACCGCCGGTATATTACATACACCCGACAAAATCACCGCATCCAACTCGCCTTCACAAACCACAATAAATTTCCCTTTATCCATCAGGTCAGCCACGTTGTAGAGGTGGCTCTTTTGATTCAGTGGCGCACCATATTTAGGCTTACCGTCATCTAGTCTGCGGAACTTGAAACCTACACAGATACCTAGTGCAGTGATATACGGAATGGCAAGCCAGCCCGTGTAGTTCTCGTGTCCGTTGAGTGGATCAGTAACGGTACCCAGTTGATACTGACGGGCTACCGCCTCAGATATCCCACGTCCTTCGAGATACGCCAGTGTTTCCTCGCTGAGATTTGCCTCGTATCGTACCGCCGCTTCCAATAACGATTTCGCTTGCACGCTTGAGAGCATCCTTGAACTCCAATCCTTCTATCTCCATCACTACGCTCACCGCAGTGCCTCCCTTGCCACACGTATGACAGAAGTACAGGTTGTCATAGGTGTTGATAACAGCACTGCTGCGTGAGTCATCGTGCATACAGCATCGCACTGATGCTGCCTTGCCTTCCTTAACCTGACCGCCGTAGTGCTTGACGATAATATCTATGGGGATTGCGTTCGCATCGCTGGTACCTTTTCTCCGGCCCTTGCGTACCACCCTGGACCAGTCCTGTGCTGGCATCCGCAGTCTCCCTTACATTCAGTGTGTAGTTTCTGTGCTTTGTCCAGATTGTGTAGACTGTTCTGGTACGCTGCCTTCTGGCACGGTAGGCAAATCATTGGGCTCCTCCTTCTTCCATAGATTCGACGTTGTTATCTGTCCCTCTGGTACTGGCATCTTTCTTCCTCACAATCGCGTAGCCTTCTTTATCTAAATCTTCTAGTATCTTTGCGGCCATATAGCCTGGTGAATTGGGTAGCAACTCCTGCCACCGATTCCATAGAATCAAATTGAGTACTGTGTAGATAGTCATAATAGAATTGCTAACATTATTAACCAACCAATCATTGTTGATACAAATACAATCGCAACGCCTTGCATAAAACTCATTGCTTCTCCTTCAACCACGACTGCAAATCTTGGACCACCCAAGACTTCTCGATGCCGTGTGATCGTCGCTTGATGATGACATAAGACGGCGGTACTTCATCCAACCCTCTAGCCTTGGCGTAGTTCTTTGCTTCGACTACTGCCTCATCCCAGAAGGCGGGCAGGTCCATCTTGGCTCGGTTCTTCAGCTCCAGAATATAGGTTTGACCTGCGATAATACAGAAGATGTCGCCTTCATCCTTGGCTCCAGCCTTGGTCAGGCGCTCAGCAAGAACACCCTTATCGCGTAGCCATTTCATCACACCAGTCTCAAAAGCAGAACCTTTGCGACCATTCTTATTTACCATACTTGCCTACTGCCTCTGCGATTCCCTGTTCCAAAGTAATCTTCGGTTCGTAGAAAGATAGCAACTTGGTGTTGTCCGATACTCGGTGCATACATCCGACCGGTTTGTCTGGTCTGGTAGTAATCTCACCTTTGTACCCCACTGCATCCATACACATCTGCGCTAAATCTAAGAAGGAAGTAGACCTACCCCAGCCAAGATTGGTAGCGCCAGTGACACCTTGTTCTACTGCCGTCATTACGGCATTGACAATATCTTTAATATGGATAAAGTCTCTGGTCTGGGTTCCTGGACCCCACACCTCGAAAGGATTAGCTCGCTCCACTGCACGCTTAACGTACATAGGGAATGGGTAATTCAAGTCTTGGTCTGGACCATAGCCAGAGAATGGACGGAAGATATGAACGTTATCGACAAACGAAGCGAGGAACTCGCCTACCAATTTTGCATATCCATACGTCATATCAGCCTGACGCGGATATTGAAAGTCAATCATCTTTTCGTTGAGCTTAGTGTGACGCATCTCAGTCTGCATATCAATCGGATAGGCAGCGCTCGACGAGAAGTAAACAATCTTCTTGGGCTTGGTCTTAAGGCACCATTGAAAGAACTCCGAATCAATACTGAAGTTATCCGCTACCGCCATTGGTCTACCCTCGATAGATTCTCTGCCACCAACAATGGCAGCAAGGTGAATCACTAGGTCTACCTGTGTGGTAGCTATCTGCTTGAAGGTATCTCGGCAATCCTTGCCGTCTTTGGCATCTACACCCACGATAAAGTTTGATGGATGATCGAGCTTCTCCATAAAGTAACGACCGACAAAGCCTTTGTGTCCGGTGATAAGAATGGTTTTCATATCTTCAGGTTGTCCAATACTTTATTGAGTTCAGTAGGAAATTCCTTGTCCAGATACTCCACAAAAGTATCGTGATCCTTCTGGTATATCGAATCATTATTAACCTCAAGGTAGCCATCATCTACGGTAGACTTACCTATGAGGTAGTGCATATGTTCAATGATGACATCCTCTTTGTAAAATAGGGCATCGATACACTGACCCAGCTTCTTCCAGTAATTATCCATATACATATGAACAAGCTTTGGTGGAGAGAAATACCCCAGCGTTCTGATGATGTTGGTAGATTGCATCACTGCTGTTGGTAGATTTTCTCCCTGAAAGAGATCATTCCCATAAGCAAGACCGTAGCCTCGCTCCTCGATAGGAGCGTAGAGCTTTTCATCCCAAGCTTCGGTGCGAACCATATGGTCATCACCAAGGAAGCTGATGGTCTTATACTTCCTGGCATACCGGTTGGCTACCAAGTTGAGTGTGCCATTCATCCGCAAACGTGGGTTCACCTCATAGATGACACCATCCAGCCTAGGGTAGTTGGCTTCATCATCGTCATCAATAGCCAGCATCAAGTCTGAGATGACACTGAACTCTTGAAGCTGTTTGATTGCTCGCTCAGCATTGTGCGGCCGCGAGCGTGTAGGAATAATTACTAAGTTCGTATTCATTAGACCGCCTGACTTGAGTGTAGGTATGCCCTGCCTTGTGCATCCTGATCGCCTATCTGACACGCTGCAAAGTTTGTATAGAGCGTGGCCCACTTAGAGGCATCTGCCGTATGTGGCCCGAATCTGTTTTTGACTGGGGCCACACGCAGCATCCGTGATTCTGGGTCATAACCCAACGTCAGGATTATCGCGGGTAACTGGCTCACCTTTCCGTGAATCGCCCGTCGCGGAGGCGGCATAGTAGGTGAACCGTATTCGCTATGTTCAGAGACGTGATGTAGCACCAAGACACAGGCTTCGGTTTTCCGAGCCATATCGTGCAGCTCCATCATTATCGCTCGTAGTCCAGCCCACTCATTGTCTGACTCGGCTACTACGTTCATCAAGTTATCTATAACAATCAGCTCTGGAGCAATGCCATAGAGTTCTATATATGCTTTGACCTCTGCCTCGATATCATCGAGGGACGGACTAGAGTCAAAGACCCACTGAATATGCGCCATATCATCAAGCTTGTGGTTATAGAAACCACTCTGATAGTTGAGGTTATCTTCCACAGTCAATTGACCGTGACCTGATAATTGCGCTGCAGCACGGATAGTAACCGTTGTGGTGTCAGTATCAGCAGAGAAGAATAAGGTAGGGATTTTCGCCTGGATCGCATAGACCAAGGCAAACATAGACTTACCAGCATTGGGTGCAGCAGCAACCATACATACCTGGCCGCGTCTGAACCGCACGTTCATACCAGCTAAACCTTTCCATACGTCAGGAAGTGGTGTCGCCTTGGTGGTGACACTATTCCAAGCGCGAGGTAATGGAAGCACTTGGGTCCTTTCTGACGATGTTTCTTTCTCTCCGTATTGAGGCTAAGGTCCTACCGTTAAGACCGCCCCATATTCCAAATTGTTCGTGATGGATTCCCCATTCAGCGCACTCGATGCGGTGTTGGCAATCTCCACATATCCTCTTGGCATAGATGGAATGTAAATGTTCCTGCCCATCGGCAACTTCCTTTTCAGGAAACCACCAATCTCCACCGACTTCAGCACAGAGCGGAGCCTCGTATTCGCGTGGCTCTCGCATTTGTTGTTACGCCCAGATCGTGTCGCACTTGTCTGTTGCACCCTTTGGTGCAGCACACATCCATCCCTTCCAAGGTCCCCTCGCAGAGGTACCAGTACGGTAGGTCATATTGCCGTGCTTACAGCTAGGTGCGCTACCTTCCACTACTTTAAGTGCTGGTGCCGCTGACGACTTAGCACTCTGAACGGGCGCAGCAGGTGTAGAGCTTCCGAAAGATTGACTCACGCTCTGGATAAGCGTAGACACATCCTGAATGGCGGTCAGCTGTTCTTCCAGTTCTGCCTGACTGGTAGCGTAGATGTTGATGAGTGTTCCGTCAGCCAACTTGAAATTGACTTGGAACTTGGTTGATTCCGGTGCAGCCATTTTAGTTTCCTCCAGTTTGTTTGATACTTAGTCGTACTGTTTCTTTGCCTTGCTTGTAAGGAATATGACCGAGCAACTTCTCGACTTCTTCCTTGTCCACTTGCTTAGCTCCTGCCACTGGTGACCAAGTGATAAGCGCACCTGATTGTGTCACACCAGCGAAACCTTGTAAAGACTCCTTGAGCGAGTCGAGTTCTTGATCTATCTCTTTTGCCTTGGCCTGTAACTGAAGATACTTGAGTGCGGTCGTATCAACTTCCGCATCCTCAATCAGTGGTGCTTCAGCCTTTGTAACTTCTTTTTTTAGACCAACGCATCCCATCTCACCAGAGGCATCGTAGTACTTGCAATAGTGTTTGCAGTAACTCTCATCCCGTTCTGGGGCGGGCGCATCAGCAGAAGCCTTGACAGCTTCTAACCAATTCAACGCCTCTAGTGCTATGGATTCGTCGTAAGGTTCTGAGTGGACTTTGATATCCCTCTCATCACCATCACGCGGAATGGCTACCAAGTTCACCGTCTTGACTTCCCCAAGTCCAGACTTAGTAATCAGATAGCCATACACTTGTACTTGCCAGCGTTGTTGTGCAGTAGGAAAGTAAGAAAGGTTCTTTGCCTTTACTGTTTTCCAATCCACCACATCGCCAGTGGAAGGAATGAACAGATCCACGTGGGCTTTCATTCCATTGTGTTCTACTTCGCACTCGGTCATTACTTCTTTGTTACCGGCGAGCGCATCTTCGATGGCTGCGTGAATGGCGGTACCCATAATCGCAGCAAGTTTCAATTCGTTTTCGTTAGTCTCCGGCTGGTTGTTGAGCCGATACCACACCTTGCGACGGCAACCACCTAATTCAGATGGACCTATCTGCACTTGTGTAGAGCGTGGACGTGCGTTCTCCTTGCCGTATAAGGCTTGGATCAGCAGGTCTTTAGGATTCAATGTAGTCAATGGTTAGTTCCTTTTTCCACCAGGTAAAGTTAATGAAAAATACTAGGAAGTCAAATCGAATAACTTTCGCTGAAGATGATTCATCACCTTTGAAAGCTACGTCAGTGAGTTCAAATATTTTATATGCTTCAAATCCAAGTCCGAAGCAGTACCACGTATTCCACCCGATGTTGATAGATAATCTTCCGATATCCATATCAACCCCTTTCTTGTACCTCCAACTGTATGGGCGGGTAGGAATTGATGTCAAGCACCGTTGCAATCTCGACTGCGCGTTTCGCGTATCGAGCTGCATTGCGTGGTGTCAGCGATAAGGCTTTGTCATAGAGGTAGCCATAAGCAAACTGGCCACCAGATCCAATACAGTGAATCCCATCAACACTGGTTAAAAAGGACATATCGCACGCGATGTGGAATAGGTTTCCATCGAAGGCGACTAGGTAGTCGAAGCCAGCATCTTTATCTTTAGCGGCATCGAACGGATCGTATTGGTTTTCGCGGAAGGCTTCGAGGATGGAAGGGATAACCTTCTTCCCCATAAATTGCACGGGATCTTCGTTCTTATAGAATGGGGGTTTCCAATTGTAGGTGAGAATATCTCCAGGTCGCGTGTCGCCAGCTATCCCCAGAAGGTACTTGCCCACGTGGATTATCTTGGGCGTGGAAGTACTAATGGTCCGAAGGTTATCTTCGGTTACTTGTGAGTCTGCTGCCATCACTACGGAGTTCTCTAATTGGATACCCACGAGCGTTGTCATAGTGGTCTATCTTACACTACGGCGTGTCGTCTTGGTGGAGACACGCTTATCGCTACAATATGAGCGATAGCGAATTTCAGTACAGGGGCGCGAAGCGCCCAGATGGGACAGACTGTGCGGTTCCGTCTACCTATCCTGCTCAAAATCAAGGATAACCTACCACCCTATCGGGTTACTGATATGCGCTCTATCGGCCCCACAGAGCGTTGTATTTGTGGTTCTACGGCCTTCTCTGCCATCGTCACGGTCGAGGATTCTGAGGTCATCCTGGCCTTCCCAGATGCCAGCTGTGTGAACTGCGGCAATATTGTTCTGCTCTAGAAAACAAAAAAAGAGGCCCCATCACCTTTCGGTGACAGGGCCGTTTGCCTCGCAGTGGCTAAAAGATTACTTGGCTTTCTTCTTTGGTGTTGCTCCAGCTAGGCCAGAGGCCACAATCGAGGAGAGAATGGCACGATAGTCTAGGTCAAAGTTGGTTGCTTGCCAGGTGACAAGGAAGCCAACAATGGCCATCATTACTTGCTTGCTATCGATCTTCTTCATACGGTGCCTTTCTTCTTGGGCTTCTTCTTGACAGCCGCTTTGACGGTATTGAGTTTTTTGGGTTTGCCCATCCAAGGAAACCAAGGCGATGTGTCGTGGCCCTTGCCATCCTTGATGGAAATATGGAGGTGGTGATTGTGCTTATTGGATCCGTTGTAGTCACGCTCTGCGTGTTCTGGTGACCAGATACGGCCAGCGAATATCAGGTACTTAACTCGATTATCTGCCTGTAACTTCTGGAAGATTTCCTTGCAGTCAATCCCATTGGCTGGGTCGTGAGTCAGATCACAGGCAAAGCCTGAGTTATGGTCTGAGTTCGGGTTTTGTTTGATGTGTGCTTTGCTGGGTAACAGACCATCGCTTGCCCGATTCCGCTTCGGCCGCAGCGCCGTCGCTTGGCGCAGAACAGCAATAGCAGCTGGCTGAGCAACACGAGCTAGTGGAATCATTTACGCTCCAAGAGGATGTCCATAATTTTTTCAACTTGCTTTTCCAATCTGACTACAGAATCTTTGAGGCTTGAACCTGAGTTGGGCTTGAGTTCCCATAGGTAATGTTTGACCAGCCATTTCACTGCCATAGTAAAAGCTCCGGCAATAGTAACGATAGATACGGCTAGTGCAGCCCAATCAGCAGGGGACATTCTGACTCCTTATACGGATCTAATGGTGGCAAGTAACACTCCACCGAAACCGGAGAAGCGCTTGTCTGTAGGGGTGCGGTTGATGAAATCAAGTTCTTCAATCAGGCCGATAAAGGCTTCGCCTGTTCTGAAGTCTTGAATCTTGATAGTGTCACCAGCGTTCTCGATGGCTTCCAGCTCTTGCATACGCTGGTATGCTCTGCCTTGGTAGCCCACCTGGACTCCGTACTTATCTTGCTCAATATCAAAGCAAGCCAGTGGGTATTGGATAAGGCGTTGCCGTGGTACTGCTGGCAGCGACTTAAGTTGGTAGCCGGTAAAGAGTGGTCCGGCTGAGGTATTACTACTGGATCGTATAAGGGTAAACTGGAATCCCAAGTACTCTTGCGGTGCTTGTGGGTAATTGACATTGACCTCTGGCACCTCTGCTCCTTGTGAGAAGGAACCAATGCGAACAAAGTTATCGCTATAGTCAATCGAATCAATGTAGAGTCCACCGTTGGTGGTATCAAAGCGAGCCTGGAGTAGCTTGAAAATTTTGTTCTCTAGGGTGTTGTACCGGACATAGCCAGTACGGATGGTTCCCTGATAGCAAAGTCGTCCGTCGGTTTCAATATAGATAGAACCGTCAGTAGTGGTGTAGTTAGTAGCAAAGGCAAGTCTGTCAGTGCCATCTAAAAAGGCACAGGTGGTCGTCTGGCGGCCTGTAATCCTGCTCCCTACCGTCTCTGGGTAGTAGTAGGTATCCCAGGCGTACGGGAATTGTAGGTTACCTAAAGGCTGACCAAGGTCTACACGAGTGGTTCCTGGTGAACCATCGACGTTGGTAGTGCACCAGACGTAGCGGTCACGAGCGGCAAAGTCATAGACTGGTTGCTCGGACTCAAAGACCAACGCTCCATAGGTCAGCGATCCATCATCAGAAACTGATGCTACCCGCAGACCCTTGCTGGTACCAATGAGCATATAGCCAAGGTAGTAGTAAATCCGTAGGATAAGTTCCCCGCTGGGCATCTCAGCGGCGGTAATAGCGCTAGTCAAAGTGGGCATTACACCAGCAGTTGATAGTGTGAACTTCTGGATGTTGGACTGAGATCCACTATAACCGGCAACGTAGATAGCAGCACCGCTAGAGGTAATGCTGGTATAGGTAAAGTCATTAACGGGGTGGGTATAGACGGCAGTACCAATAGCGCTCGCCGTAGTAGCGTACTCATAGACACCATTGTTGATACAGGCAACGATACGCTCTTTGGTAAATTCCATTACTGCGTTGGTTACTACCACCGCAGAGGACTTCCACATTTGGGTTGCTGCCACGGTGTCATCATCAGTCAGCAGTTTCTTGTACATTGCTGTCTTGTCCACACCGGCATCATCAATCAGTGCAATCCAATAGGCATAGACTCCATCATCACAGAAGGCGTAGACCTTATACGCGCCAGAGGTGGCGTAGTTCTGGAAGTGGGTCACGTTGCTGGTGACAGTTCCCGTTGCTGCAGTAGAGGTGACGTTTGCTGCGGTCTTGGCATAGGAAAGTGTGGTGCTGGTTACTGCAGTAATGGTGAAGGTACCGTTGAAGGTGGCATCTACTCCAGTTACTTCAATTTCCATACCGACAGCCATACCGTGTGCTGCGCTGGTAGTGAGCGTAGCCACATTGGATGTCAGCGCTTTGTTGGTGACAGTAGCGGTGATGGTAGGGTAAATCTTGTCGATGTCATAGCCATCAAGGAATAGACATCCGTTGTAAGTATTACCGCTCTTGGTCCACTTGATAGATCGCAAGAACTGTCCTGGTCTACCGTTAGACTGGATGGCAGTAGTGGTGATATGAGTGGGGTCTACGTCATTAATAAGCGTGACCTGTCCCTTGTCCCACACATTCAATCCTTTAGACTCGGTGTACTGGAAGCGTAAGCCCTCATCTTGGGCTGGCTCAAAGTACTTGATGCCTTGGCCAAGGTGGAATGAACTCTGGCTACGAAGCCACCAACCGGTCAGGGTCTGCTCGCCTGGCTCTCGCGTCTGGTCAATCTGTTGCTTACGATATTGGGCAGTGACTCGACGATAGGGCGTATCGTCAGAGGTCATCAAGAAGAACGGCTGACCATTCAGTGCCACATCGTAGGCTTCGCCAGAAGGCGCGTAGTTTACGGCCCCTTGTGGGTTAGACAGCGGTACGGGTATAGCCTCGGTAATGTCATCGCCGTATGGCATTGTTCTCCTTGATCGACAGGTGGTTTACTTAGCCAGCGATAGCTTTAGCTTCATCCTCGGTCAATCCGAGTGAAGCTAACTTGGCAAGAGCAGATGCCTTGGCTGCTGCCTTAGCTGCCTCTGCTGCCTCTGCTTCAGCGCGTTGCGCTTCTGCTGCCACACGATCTGCTTCAAGCTGAGCAATTTCTTCGTCGGTTAGTTCGACGACAGTCTGCTCTCCAGTCTCGCAGTTAACGATGAGCTTGGTTGGACGGTCTGACATTGTTTCTCCTTAGTTGTTAGATGATGCCGTATAAGTCAAAGCGTGAGCCGGAAACGAAATTGGAACCTGTGTTGGATATCAAATCAATGCGGTTAATTGCCGTTGTGTCTGACCAAAGTCCAGCGTGTGCTTGAAGAAAATAGTTGGTTGTGTCGTTTTGTTCCATAACGGATGTGCTTGAAGCGGGTTTGTTGGTGCTTCCGGTATAGTTGGGAATATAAACTTCAGCGCTAGCAAAAGTATTAGATGTTCCCAATGAAGTGCTCATAATGCCAAAATATAAAAAAGCAGACGATCCACTTGTCACGGCTGCGTTATATCCCTGTATTCTACGACTAGTTAGATTTGTGTCTGCTCCCGAATTGTTATATCTAATTTTTACGATATCACCATAACCACCCGCATAATCCGAGCGAGCAGACATTACTAAAAGTAAATCTGTATAAGTTGCAGGAATACCAGAAAAAGTTACTGTCGCCTGTGTTCCCGTCAAAACTGTTTTGGCAATAGGAATGTATGTACCCATAGTTACGCCTTCACTATTCCGTAGAGGGTGGCAATTGATCCGGTGGAGAAGTTATTGCCACCGTTGGAGTAGACAGTGATGGAGGTAATGGCTGCGGTGGAACTCCACATTCCATTATGTCTTTCCACACTTCCTGCTCCATTTTGATCGTTAGAATAACGAATCAAACAAGTCTTAAAAGTTGAATTTCTATAAGAGTTTATATCTACTATAGCATTAAGTGGTATAGCGGTTTCTCCACCCTTAGCTGTACCAAGATATATTCCAGTTTGTGCTGTAAAGGAGGAACTTGTTGCACTGCTTCCGTTTCCTCGTATTCCGGTAGATCTATAGTTTGTTCCAGCATCACCATTAAAACGGATTCTAATATAGTCATTGGAAACGCTTACTATAGGAGTTACCACAAGAACAAGATCTGTATATGAACTACTAATGGAAGAAAATGTATAGGAACTTACACCACTGATTGATGCAGTGGCTAACTTATCATAGGTAGATGGCATCAGGCTTCCTTTATCCCATAAAGCGCAAATTGTGTGTTGGTATTATAAGAGCCATAAATATCTAATATAGATATTGATGTGATAGCCGAGGTAGACATCCATAAGCCAGATGCAACCCAGACTTGGTTACTACTCCCATTAAATCCAGATAATGCTCTAACCGTTTTATTTTTAGTAGTAGAACTATAATCAAGAATATCAATTACACATATTGACATATTGTTAGTTACATCAGCTCCGTACGACCCCAAGTCTATTGATGTCTGGGACGCTGCTCCAGAAGATGAAACCGAGGTTCCGTTACCGTTTAATATATGCCGTGAATAATTTGATCCGGTATCACCATTCATTTGTAAATTTAGATTGTATCCTCCGTCATAGTAAACACCTCTTATTTGTAAATGCTTGTATGTACTAGGAATAGAGCTAAAAGTAATAGTACCGCTAGATCCTGTACCAGTAGCAGAGGCAATAGGCCAATACCCACCAAAATCTGCTGGTGGATTACCGGCCAAGAACGAGTCATACTTGACGATGTTGTTCACACCGCTAGTGGTCAGTTTAGTAATTGCCATTAGGTATCCTTACGCCAGTTTCTCGGGGGCATATTGCTGAAGTATCTCCACTGCATACTGGATCTTATCCTCAATCCTTTGTCCTGGTGGTTGTTTAGTAGACCATAATTCAAGGTTTTCAATACGGTTGTCGTACCGAATCCCGTTCTTGTGGTGTACTTGTTCGTGTGCTTCTAATGGTCTACCAAGGTGGGCAGCCATTATCAAACGGTGTTCTAGGCCAAACCCATTGGCAGTGGATGTCTCGTTCTCTGGATCGTAAACAACAACATACCCTGTTTGATTTATTCTTCTATTACTTGTTCTATCTCTACCTGGCTTTAGGTTTGGATCACCATATAAAGCATTTCTTCGATAGTGCATCTGGCATAAGCCAAGAGCGGCGTGGCTTTTACCGCATCCTTCTATAGTGCATAGCTCGTGTTTAGTTTGATTGCCACCTTTACCTGGACCACCTAGTGGATCTCCATATTTTTTGTACTTCTGATAATGTTTTGTACAGTATAGAGAACTTTGCCTAGCGCGGTCACAGTCATTTAAAGTACAAGGGTAGTAATTGCTATAAGGCATTTGCTAATCCTATCAGGACGAACTCTTAATGCCATATAGATCAAAGCGTGAGCCGGAAACAAAATTACCCAAAGCAGGTACAAACTCAATCCTTGAAATTGATGTGGTATTAGAACGAAGTCCTGCTAATGGTTGTATGGCGGCATCAAACGATGCTGCTGTATTTGTTTCAATTACCGAGGTACCACTCATTGGTTTATTTGTTGAACCGGCATAATTTGCTATATATAAATCACTATTACTAAATGTATTAGATGTAGAATCACTTTCGTTTATTGAAAGATAATAATAAATAGGATAATTACTTTCACGCGCCGAATAAACACTTCCATTGTATGCGTAAAGTCTAGTCAAAGAATTTGATGTGGTAGAGGTCGTTTCGCTATTAAATAAAACATAAGTTGTGGCGTTAGTTGCATCCATTCTTGCCGACCAAACTAAATATAAATCCGTATAAGTAGAAGGAATAGAAGCAAAAACCACTGAAGCAGAACTAGAGGTCAAAACTGTTTTAGCAATAGCGACATAAGTAGGTGATGGCATATTAGGCCGCCTTTACTTTACGGGCGTAGTTTGCCCTTGCTCGTTCTCGGTTACACTCGGCACATTCACGCTTGCCGTTTTTGCGTACCATAATGTTCCCTTCAAACTGGTGACCTTTGTTACAGTGAGTGCGGTTATCTATGTTGTGTAGCCCCCGCAATACATTAACTTGCTGGGTTACTAATTCAAGATGTTCTATCTCTATACATTTACGGTTGCGGCATAGGTGGTCAATCACTAGCCCATCAGGGATGGTGCCGTTGACTTCTTCCCAAGCAAGTCGGTGTGCCTGTATGTTTTTGCCTTTACGCTTTATGCGGCTATAACCATTAGTGGTTATTCCTATGTTAGATTCTTTGCAGGGTTTCATTACGCGCTCTTTATTCCGTAGAGGGTGGCAGTAGTGCCGGTAACTGTTCCGGTGGTAAATACTGTAATAGAAGTAATGGCTGATGTATCTCGCCAAAGACCAACGGCTCGCAATACCCTACCTGAACCATTTTTATCATTTGACCCAACCAACAAACCAGTTTTATTTGTTGAACCAGCATAACTAAAAATATCTACACTATAAAAAGCGGGAGTAGAAGTTACCCCTTCTGCTACAACACCAGACAAATACCATCTGTCATCATTTGTTGCTCTTGCACTACTTGCAGCAGTTCCATTACCAGCAATATCCGTTTGCGAGTAATTAAGAGCGCTGGAATTAAACTGAATATTTATGCTTGCATTGGTATTAGTTACTCCTACAATGACTAATCGCAAATCGGTGTAAGTTCCTGGTATGGAAGTGAAAGAATAAGAATTGACTCCATTGGGGCTAGTAGTCGCTATTGGCTCGTAGGTTGCTCCTGCTGGCATTATGCACCAACCTTACTGAAATAGTATCTCATTAAAATTCCTTAATTCCGTATAGGGCAACTCTTGTATCACTTGATAAATTACCCGACAACACTTTTACTTCCAGAGTCGTAATTGCAGCGGTATTCATCCATAAACCCGAAACAATATAAACATAGCCGCTTCCATTTTGGTCTTCTCCATTAAAAGTTCTTTGAGTTTTATATTTAGTTGTTGAAGCATAATCCAAAATATCTACAACGGCTGTGCCCATCACAGAAGCACTTGCTGAACCATAGGGAATTGAACCTAAATAAGTTAAACCTTGTGTCCCAGCACCACTTGCACCCACTGTTGTACCACTACCATATTGATAATGCTTTACAATCCGATTGGAACGGGGACAAATTAGACGGCACAGGTGCAAGCGGTTACACACTTAATTTGAATTATGGTCAAATAGTTTATGGTGATATGGAATGGCTCGGACTTGGTTCGGTTAGGGTCGTATATCGTGACTGGGAAAC
>OGWF01000018.1_pt1 | contig 27699 bp, 39 predicted proteins | sample 1575951 | NCBI WGS metagenome assembly OGWF01 (sample SAMN07581523, study PRJEB24739) | freshwater metagenome | place: Singapore | collected 2015-01
GTTTCCCAGTCACGATATACATTGCCATTTGAAAACAAGTTTTATAATTAATAAATTGATATGAACCTCGTAGAAATCATACTCATCATCCTTTCCGTAGATCTCGAAACCTAGGTTCAAACCTACTGGTATCATATTATGAAAACTGTATTGATTGCGGCCTCGGCCCTAACGCTTGCAGCCTGTTCGTCAAATCCCAAACTTGAGGGTTTCGATAAAGTTGAATATATTCAGCGACAGGAAGTGATTCAAGCAAACAAAGAATGTGTTAATGCTCGTATGCGTCCTAATGTGCAATATGTTCGCCAAAAAACCGAACATGGTGTAATTATGTTGCCTGCGCTAGTAACGTGTGAACCTGCTTATAACGTAAAGTGAGAAAATAATGTATTCAGAAATGCTTGTTACCACAGGACTGACACAAAAATCCTTGGAGCTTTTTGTACTCCTGGGTATTTGTGTTTCTGTAATTGGTTTTATTCTTGTCACTTATTGGCGTTACATTCTTTTTGGAGCTTTCGCAATTTTTTGCCTTGTGGTTATGGCAAACGGTTCTACAAACACCGAACAAGTTGCTAAATCTCAACCTACCATTCAACAAGAGAAACCTAAAGTTGAATTGGATGAAGATACAAAAGCCTTCCTAGAAGACTGCAAAGCTTATACTGATTATGATGATGAGCAATGCATGAGTGTTTGGACTAACCGAACCTCTATGAAAGCCAAAGCTGAAAAGTCTCGCATTCTACGTGCAAAATATCAGCTGTTGTAAAAAAGCAACACATGGCCATGTTGTTTTGGAGGGGGCTTGACAATTGCCGTGGTTATGATACAATACATCCATAGAGTTGATAAGGACGAATTGATATGAAACTGCTTTCCACAGGTAATCCAAAAGTATTAAAAGGCATGGCCCAAGGATATAATACTTATATCTTACACCTCGCCCCCGCTAATGTTTCGGGTTATGAAACCTGTCCCAAGCGTACCGCAGGCTGCACTGCTGCTTGTCTGAATACTGCTGGCCGTGGTGGCATGTTCAAAAAAGGCGAATCGACCAATGTCATTCAAGAAGCTCGCAAGCGCAAAACCCGCCTGTTTTTCGAAAATCGTGGCCAGTTTATGGAAATGCTTGTGAAAGATATTGAATTGGCTATCAAGCAAAGCAAACGCCTCGACCTTACTCCTGTTTTCCGCCTGAACGGCACTTCCGACCTTTCGTTTGAAAAGTATGAGGTTGTCCGTAACGGCCAATTGTTCCGCAATATTTTCGCTGCGTTTCCTGAAGTCCAATTCTATGATTACACCAAGGTTCTTGGTCGTAAAGTGAAAGATATCGCTAATTATCAATTGACGTTTTCGGCTGCTGACGGAAATGATGCTGACGTTTATCGTGCAATTGCTGAAGGCTTGAATGTTGCTGTTGTTTTCGGTATCAAGAAAACCCTTCCGATGCCGACTGAATTCTTGGGTCGTCCTGTGTTTAACGGTGATGATTCTGACCTCCGTTTCTTGGATCCGAAAGGTGTTGTGGTTGGTCTGTATGCTAAAGGCAAGGCCAAAAAAGACACCACCGGTTTTGTGAAGTATCCGACTTTTATGATGAAAGCTGCTTAAATGATTCGTAGTAAAAAAGAAAATGATGGGCCGATTGTGATTGATTTGACTGGCCCGGATGGAAATGCATTTGCTCTTATGGGTTATGCTACTCGTTTTGCTCGACAACTTGGCCTAGATGGTTCTGTTATCACCAAGGAAATGCGTTCTGGTGATTATGAGAATCTGCTACAAGTTTTCGACAAGTATTTTGGTGATTTTGTAATTTTGGAGCGTTAAAATGGGAACTCGTTCTTTGACTTTTGTATATGAAGGCGATAAGCCTTTTGTGAATATGTACCGTCAATTCGATGGTTATCCTTCTGGCCATGGCCAAGAATTGGCAGATTTTCTGCTGTCTGGTAAAATGGTAAATGGAATTCCTGTTGGCCAGAAAGAAGTGTTTTTCAATGGCATGGGCTGTCTTGCAGCTCAAATGATTGCAAACTTCAAAAAAGATTCTGGTGGTTTTTATTTGTATCCTGTGGATTCCCGTGATTGTTGGCAAGAATATGAATACCACGTTTATGAAGATAAAGTGGTAGTTACTGATACCGACAAAGTGATTTTCCAAGGTTCTTGGCGAGAATTTTGGTCATTCTGTCACGCTGATGAAATCGTTGAAAACTAAGGCAAACATCCTCAAGGCTCTTGACAAAGGTGCCTTGTTGTGTTATACTGTACCCTCACAAACTGAAAAAGGAATATATCATGGCTCGTGGAAAATCTTCTAAACTCAAACCCTTTGAGAAACTTCTGACCATCATGGTCTCTGGCAAACCTGTGACCATTGAGGAAATCGATGCGACTCTAGGTAAAGAAATCTATATGTACCGTTTGTCTACTTACATGTGGCACATTAAGGTTCACGCCAATGGTGTTGTCAAGGCTATCAAAGATGGTCGTAAAGTCTCCGCTTATCAAATTATCAACGTTGACGAAGTGAAGAAATATCTCGACCGTACTGGTGTTACCAAGGCTAAGTTCGTGCCTGGCGCTGTTGAGAAAAAGCCTTCTATCTCTAAACTGGCTGACCTCAAAGCAGTTCCTGCACCTAAGAAAGTTAAGGCTAAGAAACCTGCTAAGGTTGAAGTGACTGTTCCGTCCAATGCCGCTATCGCTGTTGGTGCGGATGAAATTGTTGTTACTGAAATCACAGAATGATGAAAACATCCACTCTTTCTTCTGACCTTGGTCGTGAATTTCGCTTGTCGTATCACACATGGCAAAAACGTCATTTTGATCCGACAAGCAAAGCTGACCTAGCAGAATACAAATACTTTTTGGATAATAATCGTTGGACAAAAAATTGTCCGTTCATTCTTGAATGGCCGCATTTGACCATTACTGATATGATTCGGACAAAACTCATTAATCATTACATTGACGATTTGGTAAAATATGCGAAGTGACGAAAAAGAAATCTTGTCTATTGCTCAAGAAGAATCTGCTGAAATCATTCAAGCTATTTCTAAAATCTTCCGTTTTGGTCTTGATACTGTGCATGAAGGCGTTTCTAACCGAGAACACCTTGAGGTGGAACTCGGCGACCTTCAATGCATGATTGACCTGATGATTGAAAATGGCATCGTGCGTCAAGAAAAAATGTGGGATGCTCAAGGCCGTAAGTTTGAAAAACTCAAAACTTGGTCTAATATTTTTGGAGGAAAATAATGAAACATTGGAACGAACTTAACAATATTGAAACCCAAATCATCCGTGTTTCTGAGTTTGCTAACCTGTACAATCTTGTTTTGGGTGGTGTTGAAAATGGTGCAACTGATTCTCAAATTCAAACAGGACTTTTTACTATGCAAGGCATGCTCGAAGACATTAACGACAAACTTTATCCTGCATTCCAAGAACTCTGGGATTCGGTCAGAGAACAAAGTACAGCCGTTGAATATGATGAAGATGGCCCTCAGTATAATTTTAAACCACTTGAACAAGTAGTTAACTCTTGGATTAATAAATGAACATTTTCTATCTAGATTCCGATCCAAAAATCTGTGCAGAAATGCATTTGGACAAACACGTTGTTAAAATGATTATTGAGTACGCTCAATTGCTTTCCACAGCTCATCGTTATCTAGATGGTAGTGAATCGGTTCGCCTGTCAAAAACTGGTCGTAAACAAAAGTGGTTTGCTATTGCAGATAATCGTGAGCACCTTTTGTATAATGCTACACACATTAACCATCCGTCTGCTAAATGGTGTAGGGACTCAGCAGCCAACTATGTTTGGTTGTATAATCTGTTCTGTGCATTGTGTGATGAATACACCTATCGTTATGGTAAAGTCCATTTAACCGACCAAAAAATGCGTCAGGTTCTTTCTCATGTTCCAAAAAACATTGATAAGAAAAAATCGTTCGAAGCTCCGTGGCGTGCGATGCCTGACGAAGTGAAAATTGGTTCTGATTCTCTGGCTTCTTATCGTAATTACTATATACTTAATAAGGCCTCATTCGCTAAATGGACCAAACGTGAAGTGCCACTTTGGTTCAAACAAGGACTAAATATTAATAATGCCAACGTATAGTTTTTTAAATACTGAAACCGGTGAAGAATTCGATAAGATTCTACGAATTGCCGAACGTGAAGAATATCTAAAATCTAATCCGCATCTTCAAGCGGTTCTGAAAGCACCAGCAATTGTTGGTGGCGTTTCAACTTCCAACTCAAACCAAGGCCGAGTACCAGACGGATTTAAAGAAGTCCTGTCAAAGGTAGCAGAGGCACATCCCAATAGTGTAGTAGGTGATAAACATGGGAAAAAATCCATCAAACAGGTCAAAACGGACCAAGTCGTTAAAAAACACGTTCAAAGGATCACAGGCGTAAAAATCTAATAACTAATGTACTTAATGTTTTTTTCTAAGGGACTCCTAAGCTTTCTTGGGCGTCCCTTTTTAACTTCCACGGAGAACCAATGGCAACCAATAGAAAAAAATTAGCCGTAATAAATGGTGACGAAGCTTCTTCAAATACCCACAACATTTCTAATTCGCTAAAGATTAGAATTGACCATTTGAAAACATTCGATCCATTGACAAACAATCAAAAATTATTTTTTGATGCATATAAAAGAGGAGATTATTTTGTAGCACTTCACGGTGTTGCAGGTACAGGTAAAACATTTTGTGCTTTATATAAAGCAATTGAAGAAGTGCTTGACAAGAGCAATCCATTCAATAAGATTATTATCGTTCGTTCTGCCGTTCAGAGTAGAGAAATCGGCCACTTGCCAGGTGACGTAAATGAAAAAATGGAGATTTATGAACAACCATATCGCCAGATTTGCCAGACTTTATTTGGTAGAAAAGATGCTTGGGACAGACTAGAAGAACAAGGACATATTCAATTTATTTCCACATCTTTTATTCGTGGTATGTCATTTGATGATGCTATCATTATTGTTGATGAAATGCAAAACTTGACATTTGAGGAAATAGATACGGTTATGACCCGTGTTGGTTATCGCTCTAAGATTCTTTGGTGCGGTGATTACAGACAAACAGACCTAAACAAAAAGAAAAATGATGTAAGTGGCATTCTAAAGTTTTTTGACATTGCTCATCACATGAATGCATTTACAAGAATTGAATTTACACCAGACGATATCGTCCGTTCATCACTTGTGAAGGATTATATTCTGGCTAAACTACATTATGAGGACAATCTTGCGTGATTTTGAAATTGTAAAGTTAGATTCACTTAACTTTGATTTGAATGCGGTAACAACACCGAATGGTAGAACGTATGAAACACCAACAGGTGAAAAATATCCTTCTATCACTACGGTGTTGGCACCTTTTGGTAAAAAAGCCTTGTTCGAATGGCGAGCAAGAGTTGGTGAGGAAGAAGCAAATAGAGTAGCTGCAAAAGCATCTAGGCGTGGAACAAAACTTCATACGGTTTGTGAAAACTACCTTTTGGGTGAAATTACACCTATGAAGTTCCAATCTATGATGCCGGATACCAAGCAACTTTTCTTGCAGCTTCGACCACACATTGATGAAAATGTTGGTAAAGTTTATGGTCTTGAACAAGCGTTATATTCACATCGACTGAAACTTGCTGGTCGTTGCGACTGTATTGCAGAATGGGATGGAAAACTGTCCATCGTGGACTATAAGTCCGCATCCAGAGAAAAAAGTGAAGAAGGTATTCTGAACTATTTTATGCAGTGTTCCGCATATGCCGAAATGTTTGAAGAAATTACTGGAATGCCAATTGAACAGATTGTGGTTGCTATTGCTGTTGAAGACGGACAACCACAGATATTCAAAAAGACCAAACATGCATATATAGAGCCTCTACAGGAATATATCGGCAAATATTGGAAGAAGGCCTTGACTAAATGACAGAAGAACAGTATAATATCAAGCATACAGTAGATACGTGTGGTTATTGTTGTCCTATTCCTATGATTAGTACCTTGAAGGTGTTATCTCGTATGAATGTTGGTGACCAGATTGAAGTCAAAGCAACCGATGAAGCTTTTGAGGTTGACATTCAAAAAGTTGCCGGCATGGGAAAATGCAAAGTCATCTTTTCTGAGGAACGTGATGATTATACCTATTTTATTGTAGAAAAAATTTAATTTATGGTTGTACGAAGCAACTAGAAAAGTGTTCTGGACGGGGGTGCGAATCCCCCCAGGTCCACCAAAAAGGAATTTAATATGAAAGCAACGGATATCAAAGATAATGAAACGCTGATAAAATATCTTCAGGAAACAATCGACCGTAAAGATGAACAAATCAAGACTCTTTACGAACAGATTGGAAAATTGATGACTATGCTTTCTAACAAAGTTTCTTCTTGATGGGCCTGCATAGTTTCGACAGGGCAAAGAGTACAGAAGTGGACAACTCGACACAGATAGTCGTTAAAAGTAAATCAAAGTAAATGCAGCTAATGATAGCCGCTTCGCTCTAGCCGCTTAAAAGCGGTTAAGACGAATGGGGATTTGCAAGTTGTTCCTTATTAACCAAACAACTTGTTTTTGTGTGTTGATTGTTTGATGGTTTTCCAATTTTGGCATTAGACATTTTTTGTAGGGTTTCGGTGGGTTTCCTCGTAACAGAATAACCCATCACTTTTATTTGGAGATATTATGAAAGTCTATATTGGACCTTACACAAAATGGATTGGTCCTTATCAAATCGCTGATGCCCTTTGCTTCTGGGCAAAAGAGACAGAAGACGAATTTGGTTCAAAAACAAAACCAGATTGGGTTCACAAATTTGGTGATTGGTTGGCTCATGGCACAACCGACGAATCTATTACTGACCGCAAAGATGCACCCACAACTTGGCTGTATAAACTCTGCAACTGGATTGAGTCCAAGAAGAAACGCCGGGTGTACATCAAAATTGATAACTATGATGTTTGGTCTATGGATCATACACTTGGTATGATTGCACTTCCTATGCTGAAACGCCTACAGGAATGTAAACACGGTGCACCACTTGTTGATGATGAAGATGTTCCTGAGGAACTAAAAAGCACTTCTGCTCCTCCTAAAAAGAATGAGTGGGATACCGACGATAACCATTTCAAGCGTTGGGATTGGATTATCAGTGAAATGATTTTTGCTTTCGAACATAGACTCGATGATTCGTGGCAAGATGAATTCCGTCAAGGTGAAATCGACATGATTTGGGTTCCTGTCGATAAAGATGGAAATGAAGTAGACCGTAAAGATGCTAAACTATTTCAAATGAAAGATGGCCCAAATAACACATACAAATGTGATTATGAAGGTATGGCTGAAGTTGAAAAACGCATCCAAAACGGATTCCGTCTATTTGGTAAGTATTACCAGTCCTTGTGGGACTAAATAGGATACTGGCTCAGAGGTGCCAGTACAAAACCTCTACACACACTACAACACAGGAGAAAACTTATGTCTAATATGACACCGTTCGAGATTCGCCTTGAACTTTTAAAAATGGCGAAAGATATGCTCGTTGAAGATTACTACGGATCAAGAGAGAAGATTAGTAATGAATGGGCACTCAAGGCTGAAATTGCTAAAGCTCACGGCAATCCTATACCTGAACATCCAGGTTATCCAGCCTATCCAACCGAAACCGACATTATTGCTAAAGCAACTGCATTGAACGGTTTCGTTTCGCAAATTCCCACTACACAAGAAAAGACTAGCAAAAAGTCCACCTGATACGGGATCGGGCTATGGTTATTTTGACCATAGCCCTTAACTAATTAAGGAGAAAATATGCGAAGATATTTCGTACCTTTAAGTTTACTATTATGCATTTTGATGGTAGTAACATCGTTTGTAGGCGCAAACAACATTCAATATTTTATGCCAACAAACATACAATTTTATGCACTTACAAAGCCTGTTCAAAAGCAGATTGAGTGCCTTGCAGAAAACATTTACTTTGAGGCCGGCCACGAACCGACCAAAGGGCAAGTTGCCGTTGCTCTCGTTACTCTGAACAGAGTTTCTTCAGGCAATTATGCTAAAGATATTTGTGGTGTCGTTAATCAAAAGACCAACGGCACTTGCCAGTTTTCATGGGTCTGTATGCCAAACTTTACCAGTAAAAGGTTGACAATTAGAGACACAAGACTGTATAATGAGATTAGAGACTTAGCGATGAACGTTGTTATGAATTATGAGAACATAACCGACATTACTAAGGGTGCTACGTACTATCATGCCGATTATGTGAATCCTGGTTGGGGCTTTCCAAAGACAACCAAAATTGGTGCTCACATATTCTATAAGCGTGAAAGTGATTTAAGAACCATGACAAAGGAAATCAAACTATGAGTGAATCGAAAAAGTATAATGCTGAGGCTATTACAGGTATTATCTGTGTTGCCTTAGTCACTATTACCGCAATTGCAAGTATCGCATATTATAATGTACAAGACCGACTACTGATGGCGCAAAATATCGAATCTGCTATCAGCAAAGGTGTTGATCCGCTTTCCGTTCGTTGTTCTTATGCACAAGGTTCGGATACTGTGTGTGTTGCATATGCTGCTTCACATGGTACTCAATCGTTCTCTACCACCAAAAAGTAAATAAGGAAATATATTATGGCAGTCCAACAAATCGCAGTTAACTCGCTTTCTAACCCTGCGGACCGTGAAAAACTTTTGAAGGTCATTCGTGAATGCTCTGATGCGTTGATTCGTGCTCAGGCTGAGAAAGACTACATTAAAGAAGCCACCACTGATATTAGCAAACAACTCCAACTACCAAAGAAACTGGTTGCTAAAATGGTCAAAGTTTATTACAAACAAAACTATGACGAAGAAGTGGCTACACATGACCAATTTGAAACTCTGTATGAAACGGTGGTGAAGTAATGCCTAAATTTACTCTTATCTGTGAACACCGTGGTCGTCCTGATTCTTGGGATGATGTAGAGGTTCGTAACACCACCGAGTTCGAATATGAGTATCTTGATGATGTTGTTTCTGCATTTCAAGATTTTCTCCGTGGCTGCGGATATCACTTTGACGGACAACTGATGATTGTCAACGAATCCGATTTTGAAGATTCTGGTTGTTGCGGTAACTGTCAAGGTGGTTGCTCAAGTTTGGGAAATCGTTGTAATATTTGTGGCTTAACCCGAGAACAACTTGGTGACCATGAATGTTATGACCGTAATTGTCCTCTAATGGGAAAGGTTTAACTGATGCCAACTAAAGATGAGATGAAAAAGTTTGCGTTTGCTATCGATTCGATGGTAGCAAATACAGACTACACTTATCTAGAGGCAATTATTGAATACTGTAAGAAGACTGGTCTAGAGGTTGAAGTCGCCGCATCTTTGATTAATAATAACTTAAAATCAAAGATTGAATCACAGGCGATGGAAAATAATATGTTGAAGGTGAAAGACTCTAAGTTACCAATATGATTACTGGATATGAAGCATTTGGTCTGTATCAAGCAATAAAATTGCATTTCACTACCGATTCCTATGATTTCTTCAAGTATGGTGGAAAAAGTAGGATTTCGGTAGACGCTTTCGACAATCGAAAGGACAAGTATTATTTCCATAAACTGTCTCGTAGGTTGTCGAACCGTGATGATTTGATTATGTTTTTGGTGGCAAATTTTATTGAAGACGATAAGTGTTGGGTTGGCAATCTACTTTCTGAAGAATCGGAAACAATTTATCGCCAACGTCAACGTGTGCTTCAAAGTATGTCTTACATTTTTGAAAATGATTGTCGCAAGATATTTGATGGCGTAAGCAATCCAAACGCAGTTTTGCAAAGTGAATCTGGTGACTATCCAGAACTACTGAAACGAGCTTTGCGTAAGGAGATAGAGATAGAGTCTCTTATTATTATGAACTCTATTCTTGGATTCTTTCCAATGTGGAATCGCAAGATTTCAGATACCGTGCGTTGGCCAGAATTCTACCGAAAAGTGACGAAGTATGCCGCATTCTTACCAAAAGATGTAGTAAAATATAAGTTGATTATGAAAAAGGTTTTATCGGAAAATGAAAACACTGTATCTTGACATGGATGGCGTTATCGCAAACTTTGAGAAACGCTATCACGACCTATTCAACCAAACTCCTGGCGAAGGTCGGGATAGAAAAGAATGGTCCAAAAATTGGACTGAGTTTGTACTTGGCAATAATTTTTCCGATTTGGAAAAATGGCCTGGTGCTGATGAACTTTTGAAAGCAGTTGCCGAATACCACAAAAAAGGTGTTAAAGTGGAAATTCTTTCTTCTTCAGGCGGACAAAAATTCCATGGAGAAGTTACTGCTCAAAAGATTTCTTGGTTGAAAAAACACGGCATTAGTTACAAGGCTAATATTGTTCCTGGCCGTGGCCACAAAAAAGAATGGGCGACACCTGATACCATTCTAATCGATGATACGCCTGATGTTATTGAGGATTTTAACAAAGCAGGCGGCATCGGCATTCTTCATAAAGATTTGGGCGAAACTCTCAAAAAATTGAAGTCTGTGCTTGAAAAACACTAAATACATTGATATAATGTAATATGTGGATAATCCGTTAATACACCGTTATACTCCGTTTATACGAAAGGAAAAATTATGAGTTCTTTTGCAGCTCTTAAGCGTAACAAGTCTTCTTTTGAGAAGCTCACTAAGGCCATCGAAGCCACCACACAAACTGCTGAGGCAGGTTCCAAAGACGATACACGATTCTGGCAACCAGAAGTAGATAAATCTGGTAATGGCATGGCCATTATTCGATTCCTTCCTGCTCCTGCGGCAGATGGTGATGATGCTCTTCCTTGGGTTCGTGTTTTCAATCACGGCTTTCAAGGTCCTGGTGGTTGGCTGATTGATAACTGTTTGACTACAGTTAATCAACCTTGTCCTGTTTGCGAACATAATTCCGTTCTTTGGAATTCTGGTATCGAAGCAAACAAAGAAATCGTCCGTAAGCAAAAACGTAAACTCTCGTATGTTGCTAACGTTCTGATTATTTCTGACCCTAAGCATCCCGAAAATGAAGGTCAAATCAAACTGTTCAAGTTTGGTAAAAAGATTTTCGATAAGATTTCTGAAGCCATGAATCCTGAGTTTGAGGATGAAAGCCCAGTTAATCCTTTTGATTTCTGGGAAGGTGCTAACTTCAAGTTGAAGATTCGTAATGTTGAAGGCTATCGTAACTACGACAAGTCTGAGTTTGAATCGCCTGCAGCTCTGTTTGAAGGTGATGATGAAAAACTTGAAAATCTTTGGAAGAAAGAATATTCACTCAAAGACTTCCTTGAACCTAAAAACTTCAAGTCTTATGACCAACTAAAAGGTCGTCTGGACAAAGTTCTTGGTGTTGAAGGTACACCAACCATTCGTTCTAAGGCTTCTGAGGAAGTTCTAACTCTGAAGTCTGTTGATAATGATCCGCCTTTTGATACTACAACTTCAAAGGCATCTGCTTCTTCAGACGATGATGACCTAGATTTCTTTAAGTCTCTCGCCGAATCTGAATAAGATTAGGTGATATAAGAAACCCCGCTTCGGCGGGGTTTTCTTTTTAGGTCACTCGACTTACAAGCAGTTTCATAAACTCCGAATCTACAACAGCAGGAGATGTGTATTGTCCTTGTCTCTGATTACTTGCTTGTTGAATATTTGAGGTCGGTGCGTTAACTACAACAGGTGTTTGCATCTGTGTTCTTGCTGCATCTGCCATTGTAATTGATGGTGTAGAAATTGCAGTAGAAGGTCTTGAAGGCATAGGAGGAAGTTGTGCAACAGCTGTGTTTTGATTAGACCATGGTTGATTAGAAATTTCACCTGTTCTATATGCTGCTGCCATTTTTGTTGCACTTCCAGCAACAGAAGAACCAGCAAACGCAAAGTCTTGTCTATTCTCACCCTTCAAATATAAGGCCTGAGCACCACCAACGCCGCCGTGGTGAGCTGCATACAATTTAGCGGCAATAGAGATAGGATCATCAGAGTTAGTTATGACGCCAGATTTTTCTAATTGATTCTTATTATCTTGTGTAAATTGTTGCATCACCTTATCTTGTACTTGAGGTGAGTTGAAGAAGTCTTCTTTAGATTTTATTCCGTCTTTTCCTGTCCAATTTTGTGGACTATAAACAGAATTTCTATCTTTGCTGGCACCAGATTTTATGTAACCATAAGTTTCAAGTGCTTGGGCACCAAATTGATACTTACCTAAGAATCCCACTTTATTATCTGCTGCATAGTTGTTAGAACTTTCGGATTGTGCTACAAGTTTTCTGTATAATTCATATTCGAAAGCTTCATTTGCTGATTTTGGTACTGCACTTGGTGATCCAGGACCAGAACCAAACTCTTTCTTTACTTGTAATAATTTTTTAAGTCTCTCACCCTGTTTTTCATAATCAGCTAAAGCCTGTTTGGTTTCTGCGGCATCTTGACCACGATTTTTCATTGTCTCAGAATAACGCATTCCATATGCTTGGGTAATCTTCTCTTGGTCTTCTATTTGTGTGTCTATAGTCGTTGGTCTTGGTGCTGGTGTTGGTGTAGTGTTTGTTGCGCCGGATCCTAATCCAGCACGGTTAGCTTCACGGCGAGCTTTAATAGCATCATCTTTACCAAATACATCGTTAAACCAATCAGCGAATGCTTTTCCTCCGGCAGCAACATTAGCAAATATGTTTGAACCTGGATTTTGCATGTCGGCACTTTCGGCCTGGTCAGCAGCCTCTGCAAGCACAGCACCAACAATAATTCCAGGAAGAGCAGCTCGACCTGCTGCAGCAGCGCCTCCGAGTTTTCCTGGTTTACCGGGTTTTCCTGTTGGTTTCTTTTTATCTGGACCGTCTGGAATATCAGGCATGCCGCCAGGTAATCCAACAGAACTAGCAATTTTGGCCGCAGCGGCCGATACAGCTGCAACAAGAGCATTTAATGCAATTTGGAAAGTAGCAAAAACTGCAACAACGGCTGCAATACCCACACCAAGGCCAATAGCTGCATTTTTAGCGATATCTAAGAAAACTTCTTTTATTTTTTCTTTATAATCATCACCGAATATAACTTTTAATACCGAATCAATCGTATCAAACATTTTTTGTATTGCAGTGTTTATAAAGGCTCTGAATTCAGGACTTGTAAAATATTTTCCAATACCTGTAGCTAAAGCAAGAACAGCACCACTCTTTAAAAGAAAAGACAACAAACCATTACCAAAAAAGTCTGCTATCTTTTCTAACCAAGTTTTTTCTTTTGGTGATGTAATAGATGTTGGAGAAGTTGAAGAACCTTTTCTTGCATTTAGATTGGATTCATATAAAGATTCCATTTCTTTGGATCTAGAAAAGAATCTATCTGCTTTATCTTGTTGAGTTCCACCTTGCAATCGAACCAATTTAACCATAGACTGACGCATGACGTTAATATCACGCATCATTATTGGCAGAGACATGGTATTTTTACCAATAACGGAAAGTTGTACGTTTATCTTTGTTAGTTCTTCGTTACTGACATTTTGTACAACGGGAGATTCCAAACTCTTTTTTATAGAATCCGTTTTTCCTGTTGAAGCTTGGAATCCTTTTACATTAGGAAACAATGCATTCAGTAAAGAACCTTTTTTGAAAAGTATATTTCTAGGATCAATCTTCTCCGCCAAACTGGCACCAGAAGCGTACCCAATAGACGAAATAAACCCTTTTCCTGACTGGCGTTGTTTTTTAATTATGTCTCTGAATGCCATATCTTATCTCTTTTTTGTTGCTTTTGCAAGTTGTATTTTCTCGTTTTCTTCTTCAATATATTTTACTAACATACTAACATAAATGGATTTCTCCCATGGAATCAAGTTGTCTAATTCACTCAGACTATATTTGTGATGTTGCATCAACGCAAAATTAGTCTCATAATGATTCCTCAAATTATCATGGCGAAACGTTAGGCGAAAAAATTTTGGATTCCTTGTATCGTAATATCTTCTTCGTAACCACACTTAGTACACTTAAAATGTACATTCTTTTTTAACGTTGGTATAGTTTCAAAAAACTTTTGAACGTTTGCAAATTGTGCTTGTGTTAAACTTTCCACAAATTCTTTTAGTTCTTCGTTGCTAACATCTTTTCGATAATAAATGTTATCCACATCGTAAATGTAATCAATACACTTCATAACGATAGACATAATCTTGTCAACTTCAGAAGCGTTTTCTTTATCTTCGACCATAGAGAAACTTGGGTACTTCATAACCATTCCAAGATTTTCACTCAGTTCAATTTTATTACTGTGGCCTTCAGTAGATGGAACAATATCCAATACATTCAACTCAAAGTTAACCACATTATTACATGGTTTCTCTGCGCCAGTTTCATCTTTAACAATGTTATTACACTTATATTGTAGTTCTACAATTTCACCAACGGATTTGGCTCTAAGTTGCAGGAAAAAATACTCCAAATCTGAAATTGGCAAAGTGTCTACATCTAAACTTTCCAACGAACAGTTATTAACAATCTGTTTAATAGCATCTAGAATGGTCTTTTCTTCTGCCGATTCCATAGCCATCAATAACAATTTTTCTTCTTTGACCAAGAATGGTCGGTACTTAATCTTCTTTTTGCTTAATGGCAAATCAATTTCAAAAAGAGGCACATCAATTTTAGGCAATGCCATAGTTTATATCTCCATATTAAAGAATGCTTGTAAATAATCTTCCTACAGGTGACGCTGCGCTTGTAGTTTTCTTGCTAATGTAATCTGTAAATTTTGATCCCAGTAAAGCTGCGCCAGCTGCAACCAAATCATAGTTACCATCATACAGTGTTCTATATCTTTGATAAGCGAATTGAACAGACACCCTATGAAATCCTTCTTCAGACCAAGAAAGTGGTTGTGAAGAAACGGAAATAGGAAATGCGTCCATCATTTCGACTGCATAAATTTGTCTAATAAACTCATCATATTGAATAACTTTAATGTTTGTCAGATAACGTGATTTCTCACCTTTTGGAAAACGCAAGTTATTTGTGTCACTTGGCATGATAGACTCTAGCCATTTATCAAATAACTTACGTTCATAAAATTCATTGGTACACAAGAAAGTTAATGTTGTTTCTTGGTATTGTGTTTGATATGGTACTTTAAATATTGGACCATATACCTTCGCATCAGCAGTAATTAGACTTCTGCCTGGCAACTCAGCGTTTTCACATTGAAGTGCCAGATAACGTGACATAGAAGGATTGTCTGACCTTGATTGTGGGTCTGGTTGTCCTCTAGCATCAGATATAATTTGTGTTATATCTGCCACGATGTTATTTGGTAAGTTAAGTAAGGATTCAATGAAAGAATTGCTTACAAAACTGTTAATATATTCAGGAATAGGAAGAATAACCTCAAATCGGTTGTTCTTTGCTAAACCTTCTTTTGCATTAATGTTTGCTAAAAATAATTGTGGTGAGAATGACATTAGAATTTTTTCCTAGAATCGGCATACACTTTACTTGTGCTGGCGCCGACAAAACTTTCCATCGGTAACAATGCGGCAATGTCCCACTCGTCCGCACTTATCTCCAAAAATCTGGATTCTATGTGATTGTACAGATACCTTTTTAAACAAGGTTGATGTTCAAACACTCTTGAAGCAGACGACAACAAATCGTAACTTAAGCGCAGTTTTGTTGTTTTGTCGAATTTGGAGTTATTAGCAAATTCACTAAGTTTGTCTAAAAGAATGATACGCTGCTTTGGGTGAATGTAGTGTAAATTCAACCCTAAAAATCCGTCGTTGTATTGTTCGATTGGTAAAACCAGTGGGAACCTATCGTAGTATGGCAGCTTATCCTTCGTTTTCGGGTCGTAGAAATAAAAATACATACGACCTATAATGGCATTATTCTTTAATCTGTCTTTGTCGGCTAAAAGAGCTTGCCTGGTAGGGTTCAGGTTTTTTATTTTTGCTTGAAGCCAAGTTCGAGCCTTAGAGGAACGATTGTTCAACCCCTCTTTTGCAAGTGATTCTTTTATACGGTCGATTAAGTAAGCCATGCGTCTATTTATTCATTATTATGGCAATTGCTCAGCATTGCCTTGGTTTCCACTGGTTTTCATTATAAGTATTGGTGTCCGCTTTGATGATGATTAAAGGATACCTAAATCCTTCTCCGTAAGTACCTGGAACTCCCATCCATGGTCCTTACAGAATTCAGTCGCTGCTTTCCACTTTGACTGATTTATCACGTAAGTTACCTGTTCTTCGATGAATCTCTTGGTTTTTCTCTTTCTGACAGGTTCTTTTGTTTGATACTCTGGTTTGACCTCTATTACGTGAGTCATTACCTTACCATCTTTCTTTTTGACTTTAACGATGAAGTCTGGAAAGTATCTGTGTATTTTGTTGTCTATGGGATTGAAATATTTTATTACAAGTTCCTCGGAAGACCAATAAATTACGTTTTCACTCTTATCTAGCCATTCCATAACTCGCTTTTCCCACGTGGAACGCCAGATGATGTTTCTTACATCACCTGCATATTTTTGGGGGTTTTTGGGTATGAATCTTCCTTTATAAGACATAAATATATTTATCTTAGACATAGGAATACAAATGGCTCTATTCTCTTTTGGTGATATACGTTTTAGAAGTGCTAGCAGAAACGGATTCGGCGTTAATGGCCGACTTACCGGCAGCAGTACGTATGACTCCAACATACTCAGATATCCCTCAGATTTAGGTAATACCGATAAAGGTCATTACATGGTTATCCATGTCAATGAACAAAAGAAGTCTCAGTTTAAATCTGGACCAGCTTCAAATGGTGATGTTCCAACTATTTTTGAAAATAGAAGAAATTATGGATTACCAACTTTGGGATCCAATTTTACAGGATCATCAGACTTTGTTTACAATCAGTTGGATAAACTTACGAACGGAGCAATGTCCAACATCAGTAATTTTTTGAATAATAACAACGTTGACTTAGACACATTTGGCATTTCAACCGACAGAGAAACGTTCGATGTTGGATTTGCAAGAACAATACAAAGAACCTCGGATACGATTGCTTTGTATATGCCAGATACGTTGAATTTTACTTATAATCAACAGTATTCTGGATTAAATTTAGGTGGAACAATTCCTTCAGCATTGTTAGCTGGAGGTGCTTCTGCTGTTGATGCAATCAAAAATAATCCTGGCGATACTGAAAATGCTATAAGAGACGGCATACAGAACCTTTCTCCTTTTGCATTGAGTATGATTGCTCAAAACAGCAATCTTGGCCAAGTGTTCTTTGCCGCAGGCGCACAGATGGTTCAAAACCCAATGATGGAGTTGTTGTATACATCACCAGCATTTAGAACATTTAGATTCGATTTCATGTTATATCCACGAAGCGAGAAAGAAGCTGAAGAAGTACAAAAGATTCTTGCTAGACTGAAATTCCACCAAGCACCTGAAATTCATAGAGACACTAACGGATTCTTCTTAATTCCACCGTCTGAGTTTGATATTAAATTCTACTACAATGGAAAAGAAAATCCAAACATTCCAAAAATTTCTACTTGTGTTTTGGAAACTATTGATATTGATTTTGCTCCTAATGGTTTCTCTGCGTATGAAGTTCCCGGCGAAAGTGTTCCTTCTGTGGGTGGTACTGGTATGCCTGTTGCGATTCGTTTGAGCTTGCAATTCAAAGAAACTGAATATCTACTTAAAGACCACTATCAAGGTCGCACATCAACCTACACTTCTAGTTTTGGAAACGGTACTGGAGAGCTAAGAACACCGGACGAAATTCAAGCAAGTTTAGATTTAGGTGATTTCCCAGGATAAAATATGGCAAATTATTTTTCTAAATTTCCAAAAATATATCACAGTTTTGATGATTATAAAACTGCTGAAATTATAACAAACATACTTACTCGTTTTTCTTTGGAAGAAAAAATAAAGGAAAACACTTCCGTATACTATGAGTACGACATAAGAGAAGGTGACACACCAGAGATTATTGCTTCAAAAATATATAATTCTCCTGAAAGACATTGGATAGTTTTAATGTTGAATGATATGATTGACCCAATATTTGATTGGCCAATGCAGTATGAAACTTTAAACAAATATATTGACGCAAAATATATGGCGTCAGCAAATTCAAACGTTTCTGGTGCTGGTCTAACTTGGGCAAGAAGTAATATACACTCTTACTATAGGGTTGAAAAATGTAAGGTACCAAACGGAACAATTACCGTACAAAAATATGAAGTTGACGCTAACACATATGCTAACACAAACATAGTTTTAGATGATTCGGTGACTTTAACCAATAATACTGTGGTTGTTTTTGACACCACAAAAGAAACAAAATCGTATTACGATTATGAGTTGGAACTAAACGAAAAAAAGAGAAAAATAAAACTTTTAAAACCAGAATTTGTATCTTCATTGGAGATGGAGTTAGATAGAATTGTATGAGTGATACCACAACACTAGTTCAAACAACACAATTCTCCATAAAAGAATTACATCTTATTTTACCAGGCCAATCTAATCGATTTGACCTGAGTTCTGTATTCCAAGAGTTGAATTTGTTTGACAATCTTTTTACGCCTTGTGTTTCAGGTAATATTCTAATTACAGATGCTTATAATTTGGTAGAAAAATTTAAATTTGACGGCAACGAAAAAATAAAAATTCAAATCGACAAAGGTTCCGAATTAACGAAAGCGTTTAGGTACGAAAAAGAATTTGTCATCTATAAAATGACAAACATGAAAAATCTAAACTTGACTTCGAAAACTTACATATTACACTTTTGTTCTGAAGAATTTGTTTTATCTGAACAGAAAAAAATAAGCCAAAATTATACAACAAGTTATTCTGAGGCTGTAGAAAGTATTTTGAACGATTATTTGAAAGTACCAAGTGCGTCACCAAATCGTGGCAAAGCTGGCGTGGGCGTTGTTTATCCGACCGCTGGGCCAAAAGATTTTATTATTCCAACAATTACTCCGTTTGATGCTATTAATTGGATCACAAAAAGGTCTGTAGCATCAAACTATCAAACTCCATCTTATGTGTTTTATGAGACTGCACAGATGGGTTATAGTTTTGTTCCTGTAGATTATTTGATGGAATTACCACCTAGATTTAACATAAACTTTAAACCAAAAAACTTGGGCGACAATACTGGCGAAGAATTTTTGGGTGCAAGAGACATGAAAGTTTTATCCAACTTTAGTTTGTTAGACAATATTCGTGATGGTGCATATGCTGGAAAATTTGTTGGGTTTGATACGCTCACAAAAACTTTAAAAATATCTAATGTTAAAACTGTGTATGAAAAAGGTACAACAGGAACTTCAGTGACCACTACACTAACAAATGCTTATAATAAAGAAAATCAAAAATATGAAAATATGCACGATTCTAGAATAGTTGTCTATCCGTTTGCAACACCTAGAATGTCTGCTGCTTTTATTCGTGACAATGATCCGGATAGAATCAACTTTATGGACAATACGGAAGATTATGTTTTCCAAAGAAAAGCCATATTTTCAAACCTTATGCAACGTAGGTTACAACTTATGATGCCTGGTAATTTTGGTTTGTTTTCTGGTGAGACTGTGGATTTGACTGTTCCAAAGTATTCTGTAAATGAAGGTGGAAGAAACTACGACAAATCATTTACTGGCACTTATCTTATCACTGCCACAAGACACATAATTAAATATGACAAACACGAAACTTTAATTGAAGTTTCAACAGACCAGATAGAAACCTAATATGTTGAATAAAGATTTTTACGGTAGAAACGGATTTGTTTGGTGGACAGGTGTTGTCGAAAATAACGATGATCCACTAAAACTTGGATCCGTGCAAGTCAGAATTATTGGATTGCATTCGGAAAACCGAAGCGAAGTACCAACCGAGTCTTTGCCTTGGGCTCAAGTGGTACAGTCACCAAATAACTCATCATCTACAGCTGTTCCAAGACCTGGTGATTGGGTTTTTGGTTTCTTCCAAGATGGCGAATACGCTCAGATACCAGTTGTAGTTGGTGTCTATCCTGGTATTGAAAGTTTACAATCCCAAACAATATACAATGATATTGTTGTTAAGAAAGGCCTTAATTACAGACCAAGACCTTCACAGGCAGATAGAATAATTGGTGAACCAACAACACCTCGTATTGGTCGTGGTGTTATGGAAGGCACGCTAACCAATACCTTAAATTCTAAACTTGCTCATGCATGTGACGTAAAAGAACCGATTGAATTTGCTATTCGTTGGGCAAGAATACAAAATGGACAATTAGTGCAAGGACTGATTGCTGTTATTAAAGGTCTCTCAGCTTCACTTGGTTCAGATCCTACAGGATTAATCAGTACCGCTACAAACATACTTAAAAAGATACAGACATATCTAAGATGGATTCAGTCCATTTTACAAGAAATTCAAGACTATGCTTATGTTGCTATTCGATATGCACAAATTGCTAGAGCAGTTTTAGATTTTATCATGTCATTACCAGAAAGACTTAGAGCATTTTTAAGACAGTGTTTAACTAAAATTGTTTCTGGAATTATGGCTATAATAAATGCATTGTTTTCAACGGAAGAATTTAAAACCCTTTCTGATTTTCAAGATTTGTCCAAAGAATTTAACAATACTATAACTGAGATAAACAGAACCGGAAAAGAATTAGCAGAAACATTTGCTTTACCTGGGCAATTTATTTCCGCTATTGTTAACCCTTCGTCGCCAGCAGACCAGGCCAACGCAGAAAAAATGTTAATGGGTATTATAGACTCCACAACAAAAAATGGAGAAGCTATAAATAATCAAACACAATACAATAAAACCTCTACGGCTATTCCTTAATTATGTCAGATTTTCCAGAAGGATTAGGTTGGTTAGAACCAGAGTCTGCGGCTAATACAGACTACCAGCCACAATATCCATTTAATAAAATTACGCAAACAGAATCCGGTCATTCATTTGAAATGGATGATACACCTACCCGTGAGCGTGTGAAACTTATGCATCGAACTGGTACATTTATTGAAATGCACCCAAATGGAGATGAAGTTCACAAAGTATATGGTGATGGTTATGAAATTACAATTAAAGATAAAAATGTTTTAATACAAGGTGCTTGTAAAGTAACAATTCAAGGAGACTCCATTACAGAAGTTGTTGGAGACAAATATGAAGTTGTTCGTGGTAACTACAATTTGGTTGTTAATGGTGATTTTAACCTTGAAGGAAGAAAAAAAGTAGCTTTGACTGGCCAAGACGTTATGAAGTTAACAAGTAACCCATTGTTTGGTGGTTATTTGGATTTGAATACTGGCGGCGACTTGCATGTTAAAGGCGACTTGGTTGTTGAAGGTACCATGCGAGCCGGCGAAGTATTCTCGGAGACTAGTGTACGTGCAATGTTGGGCGTTACTGCTGGCCCGTTAGGATTTGTTTCAGTCACAGGAGGCCTTGCTATTGGTATTCCTGTTGCTTTCCCTGGTATGATTAACTGTATTGGTATCATTAATGCTGATATTATGGTTTCTTCTCCAATAGGATCATTTGCTTTGATGGATGCAACATTGATGACAGACAGCGTTAATACAAGACTTTATGCATGTCATATTCACCCAACACCAAAAGGTCCATCTGGACCCCCAAGACCTAAGATGATTTAAGTGAGAAGAATATGGATAGTTTAGAAAGATTTTTAAATAAAAACCAACCAAAGAACAATCAAAACCAAAAGTTTATTGATAGTTCTCCAACATCTTCCGTTTTTGGTCGACTTGGATATAATTTTACTCCATCAAATCCTGCAATATTGGAATTGTCTGATGCTGCTAAAAAACATCTTGCAAAAATGCCAAAACTTGTCAAAGATTGGCAAGCTGAAGATATGCGAAATGGTACGGTCGTTCGTACAAATTATTTTAAAAATCCAGTTTACAACATTGCTACATCATTAAAAGCAAACCTACAAAAAATTATTGATGCTATTCCAATAAGACAGTATACTTCTGATGAATGGGGTTGGGCACCAACTCAAACCGTATCTGCTATACCAGAATTAACACCAATCTATGATAGTGCTAACGTTGCTGTTTCTGAAATCGTAAAATTTATTGCTCACACAGATAGACTTTCAAATGTGGTAGATATCAAACCTGATACGTCAGATTTTCCACATTATGAACAAGCTATGGCGGTTGGTCGCCAATTGTTGTACATTGTAAATCAAACAGACAACGTTCAAAACAATGCTCCAATCTTGGGCACATTTACAAGTATATTTGTTGAACCAGAATTAAAGACATTAAACACAGATATCACACCTTATCCTGGTTTAATTGCAAATAGCATTACAACAACAATAATCGATTATGAAGGTGGTTATACTGTAACGACAAATCTTTCTCCAACTCAAATCGAAACTATTACCAACAAAGTAAAAGAAGTAAAAAACTTTATTGAGTACAGAAGAAAACATGATGAAAATTTTTGGGCAAATGCACAAAAAGTTGTTGAAGAATATCAACAATTCAAAACACTATCTGCTGGTGAAACGCAAGAAAAACTAATTGATGGTTATATTGGTACTGATGAATTAAAACAGAAGAAACAAATTAAGGATGTTCCTGTTGAACCATCTTATAATGTTACTGTTGCTTACAACGGCACTATAACCTATAAATCCAGAAAAGAGGGTGTGAATACATTAGTTGTTCCCACAATAGTCGTTAGAACAACACCAATTTCTGGCACACTAACATACTATGAAGAATTGCCGACAACTGATAATGTTGTTGGAGACACGTATTACATTACAACCACCGGCGAAACCTGGCGTTGGAATGGTTCTTCTTGGATTCTAATTTCTAAACAAGATCCAATTTCTCCAACAATTACACTTGAAGAATATATCAATTACTACAGTAATCATTCTTTAAATGTTGCTTTCAGTGGTTATGAACTTCGTTTAAGTCCTGCGGCTATTATTTTCGATACTGACAATGGTCTGTGGGCAAGTAATGCTTCTATTACCATCACAAATATTGGCGCAAATGATTACACATACTCCAGTGTTTCGGCTACAAACTTCTTAAATGCAGAAATTCGTTACTCATTTAATCCAGACACCGACACAACGATTAATGTTGGAGAGTCTGTGATTTTTAATGTTGCTGCAAGAAGTTTACAAGAAGGAAACACTGTAGATTATGGTGTTATTTCCATTTCTCCAGGAATTTCAATCAAAACAAAATTGATTAGTAATGCGGCTTCTTACGGCATTTTATTGCCATCAGACATTTCTTACAATGTTGGAACCTCTACAACTAAACTTCCAATTAATGTAATTAGCGGTCCTATTCCTATCTTGGCCGGCGATTCTGAGTTTCCAGATTTGTGGACTTGGAAAAACCAATCGCAAGATTCTGTTACTATTTCTTCTATTATCGATATCACGGACGCAAATAGTGCCAACGATATGTTGATTACGTTCTATCAAGCAAATACGCCAAACACTTTGAATGTAAATGATAGTGTATTGTGGTACGCTAATGTCACGCCAAAAGTCGAGTTCCCCAACACACATACGTTTAAAGTTACAACAACAGATGGTCAAGAAAGATTGTTGACCATTGGCATCGAACCAGGTAATGTGGACGACAGCAATTTGTATACAGAGATTGTCAACTCCAATCCAGATATTATTGTTACTAATTCCAATTTTGACCTGCGAGTGTTTGGCGGAAAACCAAACACAATAGTCAATATTAGTGGTCCTAACAGCAGTAATATTAGAGCATTGGATGCTAACGGAAAATTAATATTGGCCAACAACTCCATTACTTCCAACGGAACATATACTTGGGTATTCGACTTCACTGGAACAGGCCACAGAAGAACTATAACCAAGGCAATCTTCTCTTAAAATAACGCATAAATAAACGATGGCAATAACATCAATACAAAACGTAACCAGAGAATACAAGGATTTGGACTTGAATTTTACTATTCATCCAATCCGAAAAGATATTAATAAGACCACCAACGAGATGGCCATTATTAATTCCATCAAACATATAGTTTTGACTGGTCATTACGAAAAACCATTCAATCCAGATTTTGGTTCCAATGTAAGAAAGTTACTGTTTGAAACTTTAGATATTATTACAGCATCTGCGCTGGAAAGAGAAATTGCACAGTCAATAAAAAATTTTGAACCTAGGGTTAACCTTATTGGCGTAAGAGCGGTGCCCGACTTTGAACAAAATGGATTTAATGTTGAAATGCAATTTTATATTTTAAACCAAACTGCGCCAGTTTCAATAAGTTTCTTATTAGAGAGAATTCGATAAATGGCAACAAATAGATTACAAGTTACCGACCTTGATTTTGACACAATCAAGAATAACCTAAAAAACTTTTTAAAGAGTCAGACTGAGTTTTCAGATTATGACTTTGAAGGTTCTGGACTGAACGTTCTTTTGGACGTACTGGCCTATAATACCCACTACAACGCTTATTATCTGAACATGGTTGCCAATGAAGCGTTTTTGGATACTGCTATTCTGAGAAATTCGGTTGTGTCACATGCAAAGATGCTTGGTTACACTTCAAAGTCAACCACATCTCCTAGAGCTCTAATTAACTTAACTGTTCCTACAAATTCTAATACTATCGATTCTTTAACTATTCCTAGAGGATTTTCTTTTAAATCTGAAATAGTCGATAACACCTCTTATAATTTTATTACATTAGAAGATGCTACTGTAGAAAAAACTGGCAACAATTTTGTGTTCCTTAACTTGCCAATTTTTGAAGGTCAATTAATCAGTTATAATTATACTTACAATGAATCATCAAATCCTAAAGGTGTTTTTCCATTACCTGACGAAAACGTTGATACCACTTCTTTGCTTGTTACTGTACAAACATCAGTCAGTAACCTTAGTTCTTCAATCTACACACAAGTTGAAGATATATTAGACGTTACTTCCGAATCTGAAGTGTATTTCTTACAAGAAGGATTGGATGGAAGATACGAAATATATTTTGGCAACGGAACTATCGGTAAATCTTTGAACGATGGTGCTGTCGTTAATATCAGTTACCTTGTAACTTCTGGCCCAGATTCCAATAAAGCAAACAATTTTGTTGTGAATTCTGTTGTTGGTTCTTATACGAGTTATGTTGTTGTTCCCGTATCTGAAGCTTCAGGTGGTGCAGTTAGAGAAAGCGTTACTGAAGTAAAAGAAAATTCTACTTTACAATACGCTACTCAAAATCGATTGGTTACAATTAAAGATTATGAGTCTTACGTAACAAAAAATTACCCAGCCGTACAGTCTATTTCTGTTTGGGGCGGAGAAGATGAAGTTCCTCCAGTGTTTGGTAAAGTTTATTTGTCGATTAAACCGAAGGACAATTACTACATTTCTTCTGCCGAAAAACAAAGGATTTTGGATGAAATTGTTAATCCAAAATCAATGATTTCTGTACAATCTGAAATTCGTGATCCCGAATACTTGTTTTTAAAAGTTGAAAACAAGGTTCGTTATGATGTTCGCAAAACCACATACAATGACGAACAGTTAAAAAATTTAATCAAAACTGCAATTTACAATTATAGCGATTCTTATCTAAATACTTTTGGTTCAGTGTTTGTATTATCCAAATTACAAGACTACATTGATGGTGTAGATTTAAATTCTATTATTGGTTCAGAAACAATTTTGCGTTTAGAAAAACGATTAAATCCAAATCTTGGTGAAACTAAAACTTATGAAGTTCCATTTAATGTTAGACTTCATAGAGGAACAATTTTAAATAGATTAAAATCGTCAGAATTTCAAATTGTAGATTCTTTTGGAACACTTAGAAACGCTATCATAGAAGAAGTGCCAGAATCATATACTGGAGTTTCTTCTATTTCCATGATTAATGCTGGTTATGGTTATAAAACAGCACCAACTGTAACAATAACTGGAGATGGTTATGGTGCAACCGCTGAAGCCGTAATCGTAAATGGCCGAGTTGTTAGTGTTAATATAAAAAATAGAGGAATTAATTACACCAAAGCAATTGTCTCTTTCTCTGGCGGTGATGGTTATGGTGCTTCTGCTCTTGTTGTATTAGATTCTCGTTTTGGTACTTTGAGAACTGTTTATTTTAATGAAAACGCAGAAAGACAAATCATTGAATCTAATGCTGGTTATATTGATTATAATACAGGCCTAATTACCATTACAAACATAAAAATACAATCTGTAAGCACAGAAGACAATTTATTGAGGATTAATGTTGAATCTGAAGATGGTATTATTAATTCCAATAAAAATACCATTCTAACATTTGATAAAACAGATACCACAGCTATCGTAACTGAACTAATTAGAAACACGTAATGGACCAAAAAATATCTTTATTAGTTAACAGACAAGTTCCCGAATATGTGAGGGAAGATTATCCTCTGTTTGTTTCTTTTTTGGAAGCTTATTATGAATTTTTGGAAACAAAACAAGGAAACAAAAATAACGACTTGTTGGTTAAAGCTCAAAAATTAAAAACCATTAATGATGTTGACGAATCTATAGATGAATTTGAAGAGCAGTTTTTTAATACTTTTGCTTCTCTAGTACCTGTAACCGCTGATGTTGACAAAGCCTTTTTATTGAAAAATATATTGCCGCTTTATAAGGCAAAAGGTTCTGAAAAGTCTTTTAAATTGTTGTTTAGATTTTTGTATGGACAAGAAATTGACATTTTTTATCCTATAAACAACGTACTAAAAGCTTCAGATGGTAAATGGAGTGTTCCAGTATCTTTAAAAGTTTCCATAGATATTTCTTCTTTATACACCGGTGACGGAGTTAAAAAAGAATTTATGCTGCTTGATAATGTTGGATCATACGATATTTCCGTTTACATTAATGGAGTTTTGCAGACTTCTGGTTTTAATGTTTATAAAGACTATAAAAAGATAATTTTTGATTCTGCTGTACCCAATAATTCTAAAATAGAAATATTTTACAACACCGAAATTGATAAAAATTTATTGGTCAATAGAAAATTGATTGGTACAAATTCTGGCGCCTCGGCTTTGATTGAAAACTCTTTTTCCAGAATACTTTCAAACGAACCAATTTTAGAATTATTTTTAGACAAAAAATCTATAACTGGTGTATTTGAAACTGGTGAAATTTTAACAACTGATGTTTGGGTAGACAACGTTTTAATTAATATAAAACTTAGAAGTCTTTCTAAAGTACAATCCATTTTCGTTACAAATAGTGGTGCAAACTATAATGTTGGCGATCCAGTGGTTGTTTATGCGCCCGGCGCAGAAAGACTACCAACAGCCATAGTTTCAAAAGTTTTTAAAGGCAATATTGATAGAATCAATATTATCGAAGGCGGCGCTGGTTTTAAAGTTGGTGGAAAAATTTATGCTGATGGTTATGGACCTCCATTTGTTGACATTGTAATTAACTCTGTCCGAACAGATTCACCAAATACTGTTAATACATTTTTAGTTTTTAAAGATGTTATTTCTGATATTGATCCAGCAAATACAACAATTGGATCGGTTAGTTATCGTGACTGGGAAAC
>OGWF01000019.1_pt1 | contig 27553 bp, 59 predicted proteins | sample 1575951 | NCBI WGS metagenome assembly OGWF01 (sample SAMN07581523, study PRJEB24739) | freshwater metagenome | place: Singapore | collected 2015-01
TCGTGTGATTCGCACATTTATGGATCGTCCCAATGCAACTGGTGTTATGCTCACTGGTGAGAAGGGTTCTGGTAAAACGCTGTTGACCAAGAACATCGCTATTGAACTGGCAGCACAAGGTGTGCCAACTATCGTTATTAACGCCCCGTGGCATGGTGACAAGTTTAACTCCTTTATTCAGACTATTGAACAGCCTTGTGCTATTCTGTTTGATGAATTTGAAAAGGTTTATGATCGTGACCAGCAAGAGGCAATTCTAACTCTGTTGGATGGTGTGTTCCCGACTAAAAAACTGTTCCTGTTGACTTGTAATGACAAGTACCGTGTTGATTACCATATGCGTAATCGTCCAGGTCGTGTTTATTACATGATGGAGTTTAAGGGTCTGGATGTTAATTTCATTCGTGAATACTGCGAAGATAACCTAAAGAACAAACACTACATTGATAAAGTTTGCTCTATCTCTACATTGTTTGGTCAGTTCAACTTTGATATGCTGAAAGCATTGGTAGAAGAAATGAATCGCTACAATGAAACACCTCAGGAAGCTTTGGGTATGCTTAACGCTAAGCCAGAGTTTGATGGTGGTGCTAAGTATCAAATCGAAATCATCCACAACGGCAAGCACGTTGACTACAAGGATGAATTTGAAGGTAACCCTCTTCGCCCAGATGGTGTTGAAATCGGTTTCGATACTGATCCTGATGACGACAAGGCTGATTACATCTACAAGACCTTCAACGCTAACGCACTGGTCTCTGTAAATGCAGGTGCTGGTGAGTTTGTCTTTGAAGACAAGGGCACACGTGTTATCATGACCCGTGTTAAGGAAAAAGCATACAACTACTATGGTGCTTTTTAATCTCTATGTCCCAGAGAGTACTGTCTTTATGATAGTACTCGGCTGGATGCAGTTTATCCAAAGGTTGTAACATGGTCCGTGTATTGTTTCTTTTTGTAGTACTTTTTATTCTGTTTTTTGCGTTGATTCAGGGTGCCCGTTATCTTACTGGTAAACAGGCACTAGCATTGACAAAAATTGCAGGCCTTAGTATAATTTGTACTTCACTAGCGTTGTTAGTGATGTTTGGTTTAGTCATTCTTTTCTAAGGATAAACATGATTAATGACTTTTGGCTCAGGCCATTGTATTTTGCTTTGGGTTTCGCTGTGTGTTTTTATCTTTTTTCTAATGGAGTTATCTAATGAATCGTTTTCTTAAAATTGCTTTTGCTGTCGCCGCAATTGCATTGACCTCTGCATGTACTCGTATTGAGACCGGTGAAGTCGGTGTTCGTGTTGGTTTTGACAAACAAGTTAAGCCCGGCGAACTGCTACCTGGTTCGTTCAATCAGGTCTTGGTCGGTGACGTTTTGACTTTCCCGGTCAAGGACGTTAACGTTGCACTGGAGAATATGACTCCTGTTGCAAAGGATAACTCTACTATGGCAGACCTTGATGCTGTGGTTGTTTATAATATCAATCAGAATCAGGTTGCTGAACTCTACAGTTCCAAGAACAAGAGTTTCCATGCAGAACACAAGGGTGATGTTTATCTGATGTATAACTACATTGTGCAAAACGCCCGTAATGCTATTTACAAGGCTGCTCGTAAATACGAAGCGTTGGACATGGCAGACAATCGAACCGAAATGGAAAACTTCATCAAGGATGAAATGGTTCGTAACCTTGCAGAAGAAAAACTTGATGGTAGCATTTCTATCACTCAGGTAATGATTCGTAACGTGGTTCCTGCTGAAAGTGTTGTTCGTAGTGCAAACGACTTGGTTCGTGCTAAGAACGAATTGAAGCAAAAAGAAATCGAAGTTAAGACTGCCGAAGCAGAAGCCCGTCGAATGGCAGCATTGGCAAATAACAGTGCAAGTTCTATCGCATTTATGCAAGCACAGGCTGCACTGAATATCAGTGAAGGTATTAAGAACGGTAAGGTTCAAACGATTGTTGTCCCTGCTAACTTCAATGCACTGATGATGCCCAAGTAATAACATGTTTGGTAAAGTAATAGGATTCATACTGTTTTGCATTATTGCATTTGGTATGAGCCTATTACTCATTCCTACAGTGGGCATTGTATTCGGTTTAGTAAGGAAAATGATATGATGACATTAAATGAACTTGCGTGGTTTGCCGCAGGAGTAGTTTGGGGAATATGGGTTTTTAAACCCATTTGGGATATCGCATCTGCGATTTGGAAAAACGCAAAGGAAAATACAAAATGAATAAATTTCGTCAATGGTACACTACATACAATAATGAGATTACTTGGTGCTTAATTGGATTTCTAATCTCAGGTGGTATCGAACAATTACTCCGGCAGAACTATGGCAATGCCGCGCTGAGTTTTGGTATTGCATATCTTAATTACGCTTTGAACCGTCGATGAAAACCAAAGAGGAAATCATTCATGCTATGTGCATGACATATAGACATGACTTTGGTTTGAGAAAAACTCCTAACGATCCTCCCTGGGTAGCAGGGATGACAGAGGATGATGCCAAAAGCCTGTACAAAGTAATGGAACAGATTTATAATAACGACATTGAACCTCTGTTAAAACAAGCAAAGGACTTGTACGAAGGCAATTCAGTAGTCGTGCCCCGTGATAAAGAACATGCAGAGGCATTAGTTAAAGTTGGAATGTTTTATTTGGAGCAACAAAATGCATCTAAGCAAAGTAAATGAGGCGTTAGATCATAAGATTACTGGTGGTAGTGAATATGGGTGGAACTGCTGGCCCAATGCACGATGGCTTGATTACGAAAGTGATTATGCACATGCGTCGGTAGTGTTCAATAGTGAGACACAAGAAATCTACACTGCCGAAGTTAACGACAAGGCTGACAAATACAAGCCTTACCGTTGGTTGAATCCTACGTACAAGGAAGACATGTATCGTGAAGCACGTATTCGCAGAATCGAAGCAAACCGTGCTTGGGATAATGTTATGTGGACTGACCTCGAAGTTCAGGAAGACTGGCTTGATAAGGCTCGTGCTATTATGCGAGGGGAAGAGTTTGATGAACGAATCGAGGTCCCGCTAGATTTAGACGATGGGACGTTGATGCAATTGTTCAGGATGGCACATGAACGTGATATAACACTGAACAAGATGGTTGAAATTATTTTACAAGAAGTTATTGATAGGCATAAGAATGAATGATATTTTATTTGGAATTTTTGATTGGATAAAAAATGATTGGCGTAGTAATCGGTTTCGTTTTTGCGTTGAGTTGCTTGCTTGGGGCATTTCAATTGGGTGTTCGATTACCATGGCTGTTACAGTCCCGAATCCGCCCCTATTGGTTTTATATCCTATTTGGATCTTCGGCTGTAGCCTCTACGCTTGGGCTGCTTTTACTCGCAAATCTTTTGGCATGTTGGCTAACTACCTCTTGCTTGTTACAATAGATTCAATTGGCTTGATTAGGATGGTGTTGTGATTAATATTAGCACAGAATGGACTGATAGTGATTGGGACAGTTTCGGTAACTGGTTGAATGGTATTCTTCAAGTAAATCCAGTGACAGTTACCTTCACTAAAAAGGATGGAACTGAACGGGTAATGCGTTGCACGTTGCAACCGGAACTACTTCCCAAAGTTGAACTGAAAGAAAATGCGAAACCTCGGAAAGAATCAACTACATCCATGCGTGTGTTTGACTTAGATAAAAATGAATGGCGCAGTTTCACAATCAAAAGTGTGAAGCATATCCGAACTGTAATAGGAGAGGAAGATGATAAAGTATGATGATACTGCAATGGTCACATGCGTTGACAACGGACAAACAGTAAAAGCAGAAATTTTGGAATTTAAACCTCAGGTTCTGTTGAGCATTAGCCTTGAAAAGAGTATCAAGCTGGTGTTGAAATATGTAACCAAGAGTGACGAATACCAAGCAGAACTATATGGTAGAACTTTTGTTTCTAAAGGTCCTAAGAGTCACCACATCAAAACCAGTCGTTGACAATAAATAATACTCATGCTATAATATGGGTATTATGAAACGAGAAACGATTTCCTTCAAGATTGAGCAACCCAAGCACAGGGCCCATAGGGTATTGTTTGACGACAATACCCCGTTCAAACCTAAGGTTGTGAAGTCTAAGAAAAACGAATACAAACGTAAACCCAAACATCGCAACTATAATGAATACTAGAGCATTAGCCTTAGAACATCGTGACTGTCTCGGTCGCGAAGTCAAGGAAGGCGATCATGTCGCATTTTCACATCATAACACCTTGTATGTAGGCAAGGTTCTGAAAATGACACCCAAGCAGGTTCGTGTCGTTCCAATTGGAGCAGGACGCTGGCGAGAGGAGGGTATGCTAAAGTATACAACTCAGTGTTGCCTTGTCGGTGGCCCTGAACTTACTTACCACATTTTGAAAAACGGTTGATATGGATTTCAGTCGCTACAGCAAAGCCCGCATCATGAAAAGTGCGGTCGATTGGGAAGTATCCAAAGAATACTTTGACCCAATCTATAACTACATGGTACATGGTTTCGAGCCAGGTAGTTTTTTCAGCGCCTTGCTTGCTAACGATTTTTTCCGAGCAATGGCATCCAGCCACCCAGCCAACAACATTGTCGCATTGAAAAACCTGACTGGTTGGATTCGATCTACTATGGGTCACGGAATCTTTTGGGGTAGTGAAGAAGTAGTACAAAACTGGCTCAAACTGAGTGAGGCAGAACGCCGAGAAAAATTAGAACTTTTGCGTCTAGTTTACCCTGAAAAGGAAGAAGTCGTTATGATCCTCAAGGGCGAACCCTGCGTGGAACCGTTCATGTGGTAAAAGGTTGACAATAATTCCCATTCCTGCTACAATACTTGTATTGAAGATAAGGAATTGGAAATGAAGTACACTCTGATTGCACGTAACGGTAAAGTATACACTTTCTTCATCAAGGCAGTCGCCGAAACATTCCAGCAGGCATACGGTGGCACACTGATTACTGCCGAAATCTATGCCGAAGCATACGCTGAACTCTTGGCGTAAACATTTTTATTACAAAGGAAATCAAAAATGAAACTTTCGCTTAAACAAAAAGCATTCACCCAAGCTGTTGGTATTCTGATTCTGAGCATTTTTGCCGGAGTCACGGTTACTACACTTTTGTCTAAAATTCCCCCTCAGGCAGTCCCCTACATTGCATTCGCTGCTCTGTTGGGTATTGCGCTGAACCTTTTGTATAGCTTGAATGTCAGCCGGCTCGAAGCCCAGGAAAAACTGAAAAAACTCCGCGAAAAGGATTGACAATAAATCAATTTGGGTTTACAATACTTGTATTGACACTGAAACACAGGAGCTGAAATGGCAACGATTCAAGAAATCAACTCTACGATCATCGGTGGTGCCTTCACGAACGAACAACTGGATTCGATTATGATGGCTGTGAAGTTTGCCCGCAATCAACTGGCTACCATGAACAAGTTCACTTTTCGAGCAGGCTCCAAAGTGAAATTTGTAGGTCGTCAAGGCGAGACGGTGTTCGGTGATGTGACCAAAGTCAATCGCAAATTCATTATCGTCCGCAGTGGCATGACTAATTGGCGTGTCCCGGCCAATATGCTTCAAGCAGCCTAATGACATTTTTTGTAATGGTTGGTAGAAGAATTTACGGTCATAACTTTCTGACACTTGATACAAGAAAATTTTGGTCTTTGTAGCGCGGTTTCAGAAAGTTTATCACCCCAGGTGATTTCTCTACCCTTCAGTTTTTCGGATGCTGACTTGTACCCAACATCATTATTTTTGTTTTTTCCTTTTCTAGGAGATTCTGTTTGATTGCCGGATAGGTATTGGTTGGAGACATTAGTTTGAAGTGCTCTTTTGTCTCTTATCTTTTGTTTGGTTTCTTCTGAAAGAGTTTTTAACTTGTTGTATTCTAGGAATTTTTCTCGGATAAATTGGTATGCTGATCCCTTACTCAAACCTGGATATTTGTTACAACAAACGGTTCGGTATGCGGCACAATTCATTGAAATTTTGTGCTGTGGGTCGCTGACCATTTTAGTTAAAAGAATGTGACATAACCTATGTTCTTTTATTGTCAGTGCTACTAGATTTTCTTTTTTATTGGTGCCGCCCATGGATTTCGGAACAATGTGATGTTTTTCAAATTTGTTTGGCAAAGGCCTTGACTTTGCTCTATCAATTAGAGTAAAATAAGTTTTAGTATATTTGTTGGAGATGAACATGAAAAATCCTCTATATCTATTTATGCCTGCTAACATGTTGAGTGCCGCATGACTCTGTTTCTAGTAACTCTAAATATAGGCTGTGCGTACTTTGGCTTCAAGTGGGCAATGGACGCTTTCAGCAAAAACCAAAACTTTTGGGGCTGGGCAAACTTGGTTGCTAGCGCATGGAATGCCGCGGCACTGTTGAATATGATTTTTTAAGGAGTAATACTAAATGAGCAAAATGTCCGAAGTCTACATTGATATCCTGGACATGCTGGAGAAGGGTGACCGCCCGATCAAAATCTCTACCCTGCTAGACATTCCCGTGGAAATGGTGTACGATGTTCTGGAAGCACAGGAACAAACTGAGAATTACAGCCCGTACGAAACCGTCAATAGTTAATACTTAAGTATTACTTTTCGGTGAACTAAAGTATTCAAAAATCGGTTCTAGGAACGCTAGGACCGATTCTTTTTTCAGGACTGATAACTGACAGACAAAAATTAAATTGTCCAAAACTTGACAATAAATCGTTTTGGGCATACAATACATGTATTGATTGATTAAAGGAGCTTGACATGAGTTTGTTCGATTACGCTGAATTTTCTAAGACTGCCGACTACATGATGGTCGAGGGTGTTGTAGGTCCGACAGCCTGCTACAAACTCAAGCGCCTGATTGCTAACGGTCAGGGTATCGACTTGACGCAAAGTAATTACTACTTTTGTAAGCAACTGAATACTTTGATTTCTATGGGCCGAGGTGGCCTTGGTACTAAAGGTAAGCGTCTGGTCACTGACAAATACCATAAGTACAACCTGCGTCAAAAGTGGCGTGACACGGCTTTTAGCCGTAGCGTCAAGGCCGACAGCCAGGAAATTCGCGTGTCTGCAATGAACCAAATTTGACAATAAATCGTTTTGGGCATATAATACATGTATTGAATGACAAAACGGAGTGACAGAATGCGTAACAAAAAAGTACTCAAGTTGGAACAGGCTATCAATACTCTGGAATACGCAAAGTTCCAGATCAAAGAGGCTCTGGGTGACACTGACTCCTACCAAATGACCGCAAATCAGATCGACGGTCTGATTGAAGACCTGAACGTTGATATTGAATACCTGACTCAGGGTTCTTATCAGCGCGGTTGACAATAAATCGTTTTGGGCATATAATACTTGTATTGAAACTGATAAACAGGAGTTACACAATGGCGTATGTTAGTCAAGACCTGAAAAAATCTCTGGCCCCTGCTATCAAGGCTGTGCTGAAAAAGTACAACGTCAAGGGCAGTCTCGCAGTTAACAACCACTCTACTCTGGTTCTGAACATCAAGTCCGGTTCGATTGATTTTATCGAAAACTTCATCCAGACCGATCAGGACAGCAACATCGGTCGCAAGATGGAGCAGTCTCAAGTTGACTACATCCGCAAAAACCGTTCTCTGGATGTGAATGTCTACTGGTACAAGGAACACTTTTCGGGCAAGGCTCTGGCTTTTCTGTCCGAAGTTATTCCCCTGATGAACAAAGGCAACCACGATAACTCTGATGTCCAAACCGACTACTTTGATGTGGGTTGGTATGTGGATGTGAACATTGGTAAGTGGGATAAACCGTATACTGTAGTCTAATCTAACCGCAAAGGAGCAAATCATGCGTATGTTTCGTGTTCGAGTTTTTCTGTCCGAAGGTCACTTCAACGATATGGTCCTTCCCGGACTGACTTGTTGGGATGCTGAAAAGGTTGGTCAGGCCCTTAGCCCGATCCGCCGAGCAAGTTTTTTGGGCGAAGCCTAAAGAATATGGTAACACCTACGGTTGACAATAATAGTCGTTGGTGTTATCATAGTAACTGTGTCGCAAGACATATTTTTATCAACCTAGCTATTTAAGGAAACAACATGGCTAAACAAACTTTCAAAGTCGCGGGTATCACTACTCATAATGGTAACTCTAAGGTTCGTTTCACTGACGATATGATCCGTCGTGTGAAGCAATTCAGCAAGGGCGGCGCAACTCGCATTGACCTTATTGAACTTCCCGGTGAGATGACCAAGGTCGATTGTCTCAAGTATCTGCAAACTCATGCAGATTTCCAAAGCCCCGCAGATCAGGCACTGATTGCCGATGCACTCGCAGATCGTGAAAAGACTGCAACTAAGGGCGAAGTCAAGGTTAAGACTTCTAAAAAGACCAAGCCAAGCCTCGATGCTATCAAGGCACGTGCTAAGAAGGATGTTACAGCGGAAGAAATCGTCGCCGCGGCGGGCCTTCATAACGTGGATCCCGCGTAATGAAACTATCCGACAAGCTGAACAAAGTCGGAGACAGCCTGACAGTCAACATGTACGATAATGGTTACATGGTTGAAGTGTCAGGCCGTGACGAGGATGGTGACTGGGCTACTGCAAAGATTATTTGTCCTACGCTGGACGATGTGACCGCAGTAATCAAAGAAGCCGCAACTGTAATTCCACGAGATAATTGAAATGGTACTTAACACTTTTCGCAGAAATCTTATTCAACGTCGAGACTTTGACCCCTCTAAAGCTGAAGACTTGAAAGAATTGAAATACTTTAAGGACAACGGTAAATGGAAGAGCGTGTGCCCATTCTATCTTGAAGATCCGTTCATTGAAGTGCCCGCGATGTGTGAAAGTAAATTTACAAACTACATGCTCAACAAAATGTTGAGTAAGGCGAGTAAGAAATAAAAAAGCCCCTTAAGGGGCTTTTTTTATGCGGATAGTGTTGCGTAATGCCAACCACCGTTATAGTATACACCTAGTAGATTATTGGCGGCATCGATTGATATCACACCGTTTGATAAGTTTGTAGTTGCTAATGTTGTTCCAATCTTGACAACACCAGATGCGGCAACTAAGTTACCTGCAGTTACGTTACCGACTGATGTAATAGTACCCGGAGTCTCGATGTTACCGATGTTAGCAGTTCCGGTAGTTGCATTGAACGTAAATTTTGTATTTCCACCTAGCGTCCCTGCATTATTGAATTGAACTTCTGTAGTGTTTCCAACAGCAGGAGTTTGTGCAAAACTTACAACGCCTGCACCGTTCGTTTTTAGAACATAGTTAGCAGTGCCGCCCGTAATAGTTAGATTACCTACCGCACCCAAGTTGGCTGAGTATGTGATGTTTAAATTGCCGACGTTGGCAATATTACTATTTCCTAATTCTAGTCCGTCGACGGCTTGTAATTCTTGTAACACACCGGTTGATGCGTTTACAACTATTGGGTATCTTAGTGCCATTTTTTAATCCTTTTATATATTTATCAGTATAGTGTGACGCCCGCATAAGAAGTGCCGTCACGTAACATAATATCTTCTTTTCTTCTTTGAGCAGTGGGTGGTACAAGAACGGTGCTGGTTCCGTTTCTTAATAAGACGCTCATGTATTGAGTAACTACAGTCTTCCAACCCAAGGTTGCATATCCAACTGTATTTGCTTTACCGTCAGTGCCTAGGACACTAAAGGAATATCCGTCAACGTCTGGTAATACGAATGATGTGTTCTTTGGGCTGGGGTTACCGAAGAATGCTGTATAGTTAGCCGTTGCTGTATTGGAGGTGTTTGATGCCGTGAACAATAATGCACCGCCGTTAATGACACTAGCCTGGTTCATAATTACTTCATTATTAGAGCTAATGTAGTTTGCTGTTATGTTACCAGTTGCAGTTATGTTAGCAGATGCAGTTACTGTTGTAAACGCCCCTGTGTTGGGTGTGACGTTACCGATTATTCCATTAAATTGACCTGAGAAATTTGCAGTAGCTGTATTTGCAGTCAACGTATTCAACGTGGTGTTACCGGCAACGGATAGATTTCCTAAACTACTTAGTGTAGTGTTTGCTGTAATAACATTGGCTGTGAACGTGTTGCTGGTTCCGTTAGCCGGTAGTTCAATATTGATGGTACCATCAGATGTTATAGGGCTACCAGTAACAGTCAGTGTATTGCTAGTAACTTCAACACGAGTAACTGTTCCTTGATTTGTGTTTACAGAAGAAATGGTTACTTCACCGGTGTTTCCACTTAGTATAATACCTGTTCCTGCATTAAGTTTTGTAACACCCGTGTTTGTAATCTCTATCACACCGCTGCTAGTGATAGGACTATTAGCAATGAGAAGGCCTTCACCTACTGCTTGAACCGCAACGCTTGTCACTGTACCTACACTTGCAGTATTTGCGATTTGTGTAATCCTACCGTAATTGTCAACGGTGATAGTAGGTGCAATATATTCACCTGCGGCAAAAGATGGCCCTGTAGGGATCAAAGGTAAATCAACCACGATGTTACCTGCACTTACTATTGGTGCACCAGTAACATTTAATGTACTACTAGTAACATTGACGTTAGTGACACCTGCAGAACCGTTTCCAGAAGCTGAAATAATTACATTGCCTGTTGTCGCAGAAAGCGTGATTCCTGTTCCTGCAGAGATACTAGTCACTCCGGTATTAGTAATGAAAACTTGTCCGTTTGCAGAATCAGCATATGTGCTAATACCACCGTTACTTACATATGATGTATACGGGCTTGCTAATTGAAAAAGAGTTGTGAAGTTATTTTGTACTTTATTAAACGCTTGGTACAGGTTATCGCTACCTGCAGCTTCATTCTCAGCGCCTATATTAATATTTTGTTGTCCTATAATAGCCATGCTTTAGTACCTTAATATAGTATTTATCACAAATGCTTGCCCCAGCGGGTGTTGATATGTACCCAGTTCATGATTTTCCATGTGTTTTCTAGGTACTCTTTTTTGTCTGCTAGGTAGTCAAGTGTCCAGGCGTGTTCCCACCAGTCAACTAATATGAGGATATCGTCACGGACCTCGTGATTTACGATTGTCTTTATTTCTCCGTCATACGTCATATAGATCCAGCCTGAACCTTGGATCTTTAGTGCTTCTTCTTTGAACTTTTCTTTGAAGTCACGCCACCATCCGTACTTTCTTTTGATAAGATTCAGTACAGGACCGTTGGGTGTATTGTTTTCTTGGGGTTTGCGAAACTGACTAAAATAGATGTTATGTAGGAAAGCGCCAGCGTAGTTAAAATCGCTGTCGCCTTCTTTTGCGTTATAACGCTTGACATACCCTTTAGCTAGGGTGTCATAATGTAACTCTAAAGTGGCTTTAGATAGTACCGGACTTAATTCGGTGTAGGAATAACGGAGTTCTTCTAACTCTATTTTCTTTCTACGGGATTCTTCTAAACTCTCTACAACGTCATACATCGTAGAGTATTTAGTCAGCGTCGGCGGGTGATGCGACCTTTAGTTAAGTCATATGGACTGAATTCAATTTCTACTGTGTCGCCTAGCAGGATTTTGATATCGTGCTGTCGCATCTTGCCTGAAATATACCCGATAACTAGATTATCTCCGGGCATCTTGACTCTGAACATTGCGTTGGGAAGGACTTCTGTCACAACGCCGTCAATTTTTAGACCTTCTTCTTTTGCCATTTAAGTTACTTTTCTCCTTTACGTTACATATGGTTGGGCTTGAAGTTTCACCCACATAAATTTTTTCATAAGTTCTTCGTTTTTAGTGATATACCGGGAACTTGCATATTCGTTTCTATCTTTGGTGATTTTAACACCACCTTTAGGACCTTGTCGCCAAACTTTATCACTGAACTGCATTAACTCTAAGAATTTAAAATACTTGTGTCTACCAGAAGTATAGGTATACACACCCTTCTTGATGTGGTACCTGTCCTTGTGGACCTCGCAATAATATGTGAACTCAGTTTGTTTAGCCACGGCGCATCCTAGAGATTTCTACAGCTTCCTCGTCACTGAACACAGGTACAGCATTAGACTTGTGCATCGTGCCAATGCCCTTAATCTTAGTACCAGTGTATTGAGGAATGTCTTTAGTGCGAACAGCACCAGTGTGCCCTGTGTTAAGGCTTTTGATATGGGTATTGGTGGTTCGTCCAGCAGGTGCACCCAAGTTATAGGCGAGTGGCTCGGCTCCCATTGCTCTGCTACGTTTCTTTTCTTCCTGCTCAACGCCCCATTTTTTCTGCAATTCTTTCCAGGATGCGTCTAGCTCACGGGCTTTTCGAGCCTCGTCAGCATTGCGAAACTTTTGTTTACCCTTGCGCTTTCCGCCCATAGAAAGGGCCGGATGATGCAGGTGCATGGTCATAAGTAACTATCCATAGTTGTCAAAACAGTTAATAGTATATACGCCATTGGGTTATTTGTCAAGTACTACTAAAGTATTACTTCTTTAGTATGCCCCAGACCTTTTCTTTTTCTTTGATTTCGGCTTCAAGCTCCATGTACGCTTTTCGTAAGCCTCTCAGATTTTCCCATTTTTCTTCTAATTCTTCGTTGGGCCGCAAGATAGCTAGGCGTTCTTCGATGCGTTCAAGTGATTCAGCGATAGACTTACCCTTGATAGTAACATCACCCTGAAAGTTGGCATCACCCTTAACTTCTAGTGTATTGTGCATTGGGCTTGCTGCTATAGTTGCGGTACCCCAGTCAATACCGTTAACCCCATTAATTATATAGGTACCACTCGATCCTGTTGCGCCAGTCGCGCCTGTAATACTAACGCTACTCGGTACTGTGTATGTATAACTCACGTATTTGCCTTTTTAATAACATAGTTCCCTTTGTCGTCTATGTTAAATTCGACTTCATCGCCTTCTTTCCAGTCTAACGCTTTAAGTAGCTGAGGGGGGAGGGGTACTAATAAATCTCCCGTCTTTTCATCCTCTTGAACTATAACTTCGTATCTGGTATAACTTGAACTATGTTTTTTCATTTTAGCATACTATATGATTAAGTCAACACGTTTTTGCCCGATTACCAGGCTCTACATGACCAATAACGTGCTTTCCAACGTGGACCTGGGTTATCACAATTGTGTCTAGCACGGAAACTCTTGCGACGATCTGGGTTAGACTTCTTAATCTTCATGTTCTTGTCACCAAAGTTAACTTTGACAACCTTACCGTTTGGCTTGCGAACATAGACCTTTGACTTCTTAACGTCACCTTGCATTGGCTTACCTAGAGGAACTTTGCGACCCTGATATTCTGCTTCCGCCACCCCTTGCTCTCTAGGTAAATAACCTAATTGATCCGCAATGTAATCTTCGTCATAGTTCATGAGATAACGAATCTCTTTAGAACTAAATCCAGAACGCTTCATGTATTCTGCCATTTTTCCAATGATTTCATTTTCACGCTCAGGACTGTATGTAATTCCATCATTAGCCATTTGTTGACCGATATCTACACTGCGATTATATTGTTTTGTCGAACCTTCATATCCTTCTTTAGCAGCATCTTTGAAGTCTTGTGCAGATGGTGCGCCCTTACTACCAGGCTTACGCATACGTTCACCTGAACCATGCTTGATACGCTCACGCTTTGCATGGATGTTAGCCCATAGCCCTGGCTTACCTTCTGCTACTTCGTCGCTTTCTTCTTCGGACTTCATGTAGTCCCAGACTGTAACTAGCATTGACTTAGCTACTGCGATTTTCTCTTGGCACCATTCTGGTAAATTGTCACCAGCGCTGATTAGTTCGTCAATACCTTCTACTGCACGTTCTAGTGTTTCGAGGTTATTGTCAGCCATACCAGCTTCATCGTCGTATTCTTCATTCTCTAATAGAATGCCATTGATACCTAACAATTTACATGCAATGTCATCTGCTTCGATGATAATTCCATCTTCTCTGAATCCAACAACTCCGGTCTCGATAACAAATCCATTAGTCAATTCAATGTCAAAGCTATCGTGAATTTCGATTTGGTCTGCGGAACTATTCTCGTCAATGATATCTAACAGTTTTTTGAGGTCGCTCATCTTAATCTCCTAATATATTATTTATCAATATACGGAGAGTAAATCTTTTCTAATGTTGCGATGGTTAGTTCTGCTGCGTTCGGGACTTCGTCTTCGTCCTCATGTTTTACTGGTATGCCACCGGCGTCTGTCCATTTCTGAATGTATGGACCAAAGTCATCTACTAGTACGTTTTTGACACCGTCTGTGATTGCGTATTGGAATTTTTTGCTAGTAAAGATAGCGTCTTGGCTTGTTCCTGGGTTGAATTCGTCTAACCAGTCTTTTTTAGCTTGAATGCTATATTCAGCGAATGGTCCACGCAAGGGCGCGCTCAGAACAGTGAACGGAATGTTATGTTCTTTCAACCATTCTATGATCTTTTGTCCGCCTTTGAGAGGCTTTAGTTCTCGAAAGAACGTGTAGACTTCTTCTGGGTTACTGTGGGCGAGTTCTTCGATTTCTTTTTCTTTGTCTTGGATTGCTTTCCAATGACTTACCCCGTGTCTATCAGCCCACGCTCCGAAGAAGTCTGCTTGGACGCCGTCCATATCAAGATATAAATGGGGTATCTGTGTCTGTGCTATTTCAATTATTTTCATTATCCTTCACCGCTAGAAGCAGTGTGGTCGTCTTCGGTTGGCTTTTTGTTTTTGGGTTTACCTTCACCGTCAACAATAGCCTTTCTAAACTTTTTGTCTGCTTCAGAATCTACTTTCTGTGCTTCTAGTACACGCTCTGATTCTATCACTTTTCCACGCAAATGTAAAGTAGTATTGACTTTTTGTTGTAACCGAATTAGGTCATTGTCTAGCATACGAATACGATCTATCAATGCAATTAGAGTAGTATTGGCTTCACCCAAAACAGGCTTAATTTCTTTCGTAGCCCATTCCCAAACATAATATATGAGGTATCCCATACCGCCCGCAGCGATTATGGGAAACCCATATTTGTTAATCATTTCAGCTAAGTCCATGATTTACATCCAAAGCCAAATACCTTGACTCATAAGCAATGAGCCAATTGAACCTACAACAATGCTGCCCCAGAACATAGGCATACTCACAGCAAGAATACTAGCTGACAACAACACAATCGCTAGTTGGAATGCTGTTCCTGCAAATGTTAGCCACGGGGTGTGTTTCTTAGATTGATCTCTGGCATCTTCTAATGCACGAGCCTTAGCCATCAATTCTTTTTTTCCTTCGCCTTTTACAGGATCAGATTCATAGCGGTCAATTCTTGCTTGTAATTCTTCTTTACGCTTAGGATCTTTTGCTTCTTCTAATTGCCCTTCAGCTATAGATTGTTTAATAGACTTTGCTTGATAGAAGTTCCAAGTGTCGTTTGCTTTTATAGTATTCTGCAATATAGATGAACTAAACCCGTTACTAACATAGGTATTAACGGCAAGCAAAGCAGCCAAGACAGTGATAACCCATCCTGCTTTGTCTTTAATTTTTGCTTCTCTCTCGCTTCTAGAAAGTGGTTTCGCTTCTTGTGTCATGTGGTTGCTCCCTTTAATAAAAATTCTTCTAATTTATCTACTTTTTTCATATACCGTTTACCGTCGTCCCCGACAACAAACTTGAAATAATCACCTTGCTTCCAACCAAACTTGTCAAGATTTAGTTCGTCGTCAAAGGTGATCCCCCATTGTTCTAGGTCCCAGTCAAAATCTAGATGTTTCATTAATCTCGCCTTGCGTCATTCTTACCGTCAGCACGTGCGATACGATCTACATCGGGCTTCAATCCTAATGCATTACTGACGATTGTGTCTATGCGGATAACATCATGGTTCATAGTTTTCACACGGTTATCTAATGCACCGATAATACCTTTCAATCCATTCACTGAGCTAGTTACTCCGGCTAAAATGAACTTTAGGGTTAGAAAAACAAAGTAGCCCGCTCCGCATGCAGCCGCTATGGGAAACCCCACTTCTGCCACTAATTTCAAAAATTGATCCATATGTACCCCCGTTTATGTAGACTATTATTATGTTTGCCCATATGTACTTAAATATAATTAAGCACAAGTATATTTATCGGGAGTTACAATGATAAGAGGTATAGCAATAAGTACCCTGCTTCTGAGTATTTTGACTGTGAATGCCAGCGAGGTCGTTCACGGTTTTCAGAGTCCTGCGTTCATTCCGGGGAATGGATGGAGCCAGCACGTTCTAACAGTATACCAGTTAGAACAACAGAGAAAGCAAAAGTTAAAAGATGAGGCGGCGGCAGCCCTTGCCAAAGAAGAACTAGCAAAGAAGAATACCAATTTGGCTAAGTTCTTGGTTAACGTAGAGTCTCGAATCTATGCCCAGTTATCAAAACAGCTTGCAGATAGTATGTTTGCTGAAGGTGGCGGTAATTCCGGATCTATGGATTTTCAGGGAACAAACATAAGTTGGGTGAAGACTGGAACAGAAGTCACCTTGACTATTATAGAATCTAACGGTAATAGAACAGATATTACCGTACCAATTGCGAGCTTTGCATTCTAATGAAAACCCTAGTAGTGTCATTGTTGTTGGTATTACTGTCAGGCTGCGCAGTTGTTGACTATCAGAATAGTGTAGAAGAACCTGTGACACTTACACCCAAGCCGAATTTATTTGAAACTTTACCTAAAGTAGACGGTCCTCCTATTGCTATCGCAGTGTACGGTTTCAAAGATTTGACAGGTCAAAAGAAACCCAATGATAAGCTAGCTTTGTTCAGTTCTGCGGTTACTCAAGGTGCAGAGGTATTCTTGATTAAAGCATTGCATGATTGCAGAGGATGGTTTAGAGTAGTAGAACGTGTGGGATTGGACAATCTAATCAAAGAAAGACAACTTATAAGAAACCAGCGAGAGGTTTATGAGGGCAAAGATGCAAAACCATTGAAGCCTATGACAATCGCAGGTGTAATTATCGAAGGGGGAATAATTGGATACGATAGTAATATCCGATCAGGGGGTAATGGTGCTAGATTCTTGGGTATCGGCGGGAGTCAGCAGTATAGAGTAGACGAAGTGGTCATATCACTGCGTCTAATTTCAGTTAGTTCTGGAGAAGTACTGTTAACAAATGCTGTGTCTAAAACTATCTATAGCACCGTACACAATGCAGGAGTATTGCGTTTTGTTGATGCAGGCACCAGCGCTCTAGAATTAGAGAATGGTATAGCAATCAACGAACCTACTACTTATGCAGTGAGAGTGGCTATAGAACAAGCAGTTTACGACATGGTTCAAGCAGGTCACAAAAAAGGACTATGGTCTTTTAAGAAAAATTAAGGAAATACAAACATGAAAAAAACAAAAATAATGGCACTAATTGCCGCATTGTTTGTTACCTGTGCATACAGTAATGAAGTATACATAGAACAAGTAGGAAGTGGCACAACTGTTACTATCACACAACAAGGCAGTGACAACAAAGTAGGTACAAATATAACCCCGGTTTATATAGGCAGTGGTTCTAATACTGTTACTGTTGACCAAATAGGAAGCATGAACGTGCTAGCTATGGTAGTAAACGGTGCTAGTACCAATGTAATGTTATCAACTACTGGTAGTGGTAATGACATGGAAGTACAATGCGGTACATCTACTGCAAGTTCTTGCTCCGGATCATCAATTACACAAACTATTGTCGGTGACAACAACATAACTAAACAGTTGTTAGGTAGTGGTGCTAATCACACTAGTACGATGACCATAACGGGAGATACGAACACGGTAACACACAATAGTACAAGCACGGGCATTACCTCTGCAACTATAACTGTCACTGGAAACACAAATACTGTAGGAGTCACTCAGAGTGGTACATTGCAACAAACTGTTGTTGTTGATAGCACAGGCAATAACAACAACATTAGTATTGTCCAGTCAAACTAATGCATCTTCAGTAGGAAAAATTACCGAACAAACTGGTCCTACTGAAATCGTTAGAAACAAGAAAAGCACACCCAGTGCTGTGAATAGTCCTATCCAAATGAATGACATAATATCCACAGCACAAGCTAAGGCACAACTTTCATTTGATGATAATACAATCGTCAAAATGACAGAGCAATCTAAACTAATCATTGATGATTTTGTGTACGATCCCAACAAGGGTACAGGTAAGTTAGCAATGAAAGTTGCTCTTGGCACCGCACGTTATGCTAGTGGACAAATCGCAAAAAATAATCCACAACAAGTCGCAGTCAAAACTCCTACGGCAACCATTGCAGTAAGAGGAACAGATTTCAGTATGACCGTCGATGAGTTAGGTAGAAGTCTAATTATACTGTTACCTAGTTGTGATGAAAAGTCATGTGTCACGGGTGCAATTACTGTAAGTAACGAGGCAGGAGAAGTTTACCTAGACAGTCCGTATCAAGCAACATTTGTACCAAGTATCAACACACCTCCAAAAGCACCCATAATTCTAAACATAGAACAAAACAACATTAACAATTTGTTGATCGTTAGCCCACCTGTGAAGACAGAAGATGATGAGATAAAGGTGCAAACTAAAAATGCTCTAGACATAAACTTTTTAGATAAGAATATGTTTGGTGAAAATAAATTAGATGTTGATGAACTTAAAAAATTCAAAGAACTAGATGTGAATTACCTAGACACAAATTTTTTAGTGAACATGATTGATTTAGCAAACCAACAGATGTTTGCTAGCTTTGAGCAATTAGCTGGTCTCAACCAAATATTGCCCAACTACTCAGAAATTACAGGTATAAAATACTTCTTCAACGACGATGATAGTAAGATCACGGTTACTAGAAATGTGAATCATATAGCAGAGGTTACTTTATCAGTAGAACAGTCTGCCGTCATAACTTACATACAAGACGGTCAACAAATTGTCCAAAAAGTAAATACGGGCGGAACAACAAACATCACCATCATTCAGAAATAACTAAATACTGTAAGGAGCTTTTATGAGAGAAACAACTAACAGATTTGGACAAATGCGTGAATTCGTGATTGAAGTGGAGTTACCTGAAGGTAAAACTCTCAATGGATTCATCCCCTTCGAACCCGTAATCAACAGCAAGCGCGGAAGATTCCGTATCCATGCAACCAGTTATGAAGAGGCGCAAAAATTACTGTCGGAGTATTTGAACAGATGATTTATTGCCCCGTAAGGGGCTTTTTTTTAGGAGAAAATTATGAGTTGGTATAGACACAAACCACAAAGATATCCCCCTCCCCCCAAACCCGGAGAGAATCCTCGCTAAATACTTAATGTTACGCAAAATTTTACTAAGCCCTTGGACGGCTTTATTAACCCTTTCCCTTGTGTTAGTTACACGTTTAGTGGATCCATCGTTTGTCGAATCTGTTAGGTTACGATATTTCGATACTCTTATAACCAGCAAAGAATCTACAGTTAACAATATCTATACAGTAAATATAGATGAAGAAGCACTAGACAAATATGGACAATGGCCATTGCCTAGAACCGAATATGCTAGAATTGTACGAGATTTATATCAGAGGGGAGCAGGACTTGTTGTACTTAATGTTCTCATGCCTGAACGAGACCGTAGTGGTGGAGACAGTACGCTGGGTCAAACTCTAAAAGAGTTTCCCGTAATTCTATCTAACGTCCCTAGCGACAAAACTAAGAACACACCTCGCAATCCTGGGGTAAGCATCATTCATTCTGAGTTTGCAGACAGAATCATTCAGTATTCAGGTATCATTGCAAACATCCCTCAACTAGAAAACAATGCAGCAGGCGTAGGTACAGTTAACACACTGCCTGAAGTAGACGGCGTTAATCGCAGAATCCCGTTGATTGCATCAGTTGATGGTAAACTGTATCCAAGTTTATCAATAGAAGTGTTGCGTGTGGCTGCAGGAGACCCTAGCTTTCAAGTAAAACTTAGTGAACTCGGTGTTGACAAAATGCGTATACCTAAGTTTGGTCCTATTGCAACTGATAACTTAGGACGCATCTGGATTGATTATAGCCAATCAAGTAAATCAGTTAGTTTGACAAATTTACCCGCAGATTTTGCAGGCGCTGTAGTTATAGTTGGCCCCACCGCTAATGGATTGAGCAATCCTATTCCAACAAGCAAAGGAGCAATGTTCCCGCATGAAGTTCAAGCAAGTGTAATAGGTACCATGTTTAATGGAGTTACTATTCAACGACCTGATTATGCTGATGGCTTAGAACTGATTGTAATTTTCACGGCAGGTATTTTATTATTATTTTTAACAAGGTGGACGTATGTTGGTCTCGGATTTGTTGTTCTTCTTTCTATTGGTTCCGTATTTGCTAGTTATTATCTTTACAACAGTCATCTTTGGTTGTTTGATATTACTGCATTCGTCAGTGGTATTGTTCTGGTCAGTCTTCATGCATATGGGGTTAAGTTTGTCTCAGAGTTTTTGCAGAAGCAACAAATCAAGAAACAATTCGGAACATATTTAAGCCCAGCAATGGTAGAGAAGCTACAACAGAATCCTGAGTTATTAAAACTCGGCGGTGAGTCACGTGAATTATCAATCATGTTTACAGACGTTCGAGGCTTCACAAGTATAAGTGAACATTACGGCAAAGATGTACAAGGGTTAACGTCAATTATGAACAGATACATGACCGCAATGACTGCTAAGATATTGGAGCATCAAGGTACACTAGATAAGTATATAGGAGATGCACAGATGGCTTTCTGGAACGCGCCATTGGATGATCCGAGACACGCACACAATGCGGTCAGGACTGCTCTCGCTATGTTGGGAAGTTTGGATGAATTTAATATGGAGGTTGCTAAAGAAGGCATACCAGCATTTGGTATGGGTTTGGGAATTAACACCGATACTGTTGTTGTTGGAAATATGGGGTCTGTTCAGAGGTTTGACTATACTTGCCTCGGTGACGGCGTTAATCTTGCTAGCCGCTTGGAAGGACAATCTAAGCCCTACGGCGTTAGAATTGTTATTGGACCTATCACAAATCAGCAAATAAAAGACGAATATTTTACACTCGAACTTGACTGTATTGCCGTGAAGGGAAAAACAGAAGGAGTAAATATATACACAGTATTAGAAACTGATGCGAATAGCATGGCAGAATATCTGTCCGCACGTGAACATCATGATCTAATGCTTGATTACTACCGTGAGCAAAAGTGGGCATCTGCTTTGTACACCATCGAAAATCTCAAAGGTGAGTTTGATGGCAAAATGGATCAGTACTATGACATGATGATTGAAAGGATCGGTGAACTACGTGAAGCTAACTTACCTATTGATTGGGATGGCGTTTATCGCGCCACGAGTAAGTAATGCGGAAGAATCTTTGATTCAAGCCACATTGTATTGTGACGATACTAAAAAGATAGTCAACACACTTAGACAAACATTCAAAGAAATGCCATTTGCATACGGCAAGACAAACGATGATGCTAAAAGTGTAATGTCGTTATGGATAAATCCAACTACAAAGAGTTGGACTATTGTCGCTACTAAAAAAGACATTAGTTGTGTTGTGGGTGTAGGGGATGGGTTTGAGTTAGTCCCCTACAAGGACACTGCTAAAACATCTCTTTAACTCATAAGAAACGCAAGTAGCAAGTAAATCATTTGGTGAGCCATTTGATCTAGGCCCAAGTGATTCCAAAATGCAGGAGTAGTGATATCCCTGTTACCATAATTCATCTTTACCCAATCGATGTGATAATGAATCATGAAATCAAGGACAGCCAACACCACGGCGAATGCAAAGTACGGATAACCTGTAACAAGCAATGCACAAATTAACGTTCCTAAACCGTGCTTTGCACTGTGCATGATGCCATGAAAGTCACCGTAGATACCTTTACTTTTAACTTCAACATCGGATTGGTTTACAAAATCAACAAACCAGTGTTTGATTTGTAGCAGAAACAGAAATAGGATAATGTCAGTAGTCATTTTTTTGGTGTGTAGTCAATGTATGGGATCGGGCTATAATCTTTAACTAGATTGGTTCGAATGTCGTCACCGTATTTCAAAGTAATATAGCTAAAAATCTTTTCATCATCTTTGATGCCCAAAGTAAGATGCTGAAACCATTTGGTCTTTTCGTAGATTAGTTTTTTGATGTTGGGGTCTTTGAGGATATCCTCAAAGTTTGAACTTTCTCTAAAGAATGTTATATACTTCATTTTTTCCAGATAGTAAACGCTACAGCGTCACGGTCATCCCTAAAGTAAAATCTGTATGAACCAGCTTGTTTTCCAGCTTGTTCAATTATCTCATAGTTCCAATTATTTGAACAGTTCTGTTTTACCCAATCTACGATCGGGCCTAGTTCACCGTAGCCAATTTCTACGTCAATCTTGTGCCACGTATCTTGTAACATTAACACCACTCTTTTCTAGGAAATCGATTCCTGCAGTATCTCGGTAGGTATCACGATAAAACACATTCTTGATACCTGACTGAAAAATCATTTTCGCACAATGGATGCAAGGTGCAGTTGTAGAGAACATTGTAGCGTCCTCGCTAGATTCGGTTGAACCGGACACTTTAGCGATGGCGTTGCTTTCTGCATGTAGGACCTCGTCACGTGTGACTAAACGGTATCTACGCATTGCTTGAAATTCTTCTACATATTCCTCGAAGGGAAATTTTTCTTGTATCTCACTTTCAGGCATGAATCCTGCTTTGGCAGCATTCATGTATTCTTTGTATTCGCATTCATTGGGCCATCCTGTTGGCATGCCGTTGTAACCATAACTCAAGATGCGATTGTCTTTTACAATAACTGCACCTACTTGTCTACGAATTGCATGACTGAGTTTACCCGTGCGCTCAGCCACATCCATGTAATAATCTATGTACTTCTGTTTCATCGAATATATGTATTTTCAATAATTTCTTTTGCGATATCTTCGTCAGTAAGATGCTTCACTACTGGGTCGATGATTTTGAATCGTTTACAAAACGCCATACCATAATTGGTACCTTTTAACCTATCAAAAATATATTCTTTCTGAAAGACTTCATAATCTTGTTTACTTATCTTCGTGGAAGGTGTCGGATCTAAAAGTGACACCATGTTTGTAAATGCGTTCAATCCCATAGATTTTTGTAGTATTTACCGAACAGTTCGAGTCCTTCTTGGATTCGTTCTTCGTGCAATCGATGTCCTATATGGTCGTACCAGTGTTCGTCTGGGTTCTTGTCGAGCATTTGAAATGTTTTTTCCATCTTTCCGGTAATAGGGTTTGGGTACAATCTGTCTGTTTCAACCCACTCGTATTCCGCTTCACCGTGATGATATTTACTGTCATAGTCAACTTCTGCGAGTTGCTGAAATGACCAAATCATTTTGTCAAGGATTTCATCCCAGCGTTCACACGCTTTGTTAAACGCATCATGGTATGATTCTTTATAAAAATCAAATGAATCCTGTTCTGCATAATCTTCCCCGCCGAGGTTACTTACTAGGTCATTAGGTACCCCGTGCTTTTGCGCCTTAAGTTGTAGCAACGCAGGATAGATAATCTTTGCTAGGGTACCGTCGAGATTCCAAGTATCAAAGTTCTCAATCTCGATTGAGATTTTCCTAGGCGCGACCCCTTTTGGGAATTTGTTGATTTTAACTTTCATCCAGTATACTCCTTTGAGTTACCGTTGACGAACATGAACACTTTGTTCTTGTGAATGACTGCTGCCAATGCGATGTTTTTATAATCTTTGGACATTTTTGCTAATTCGTCAACGGTTGCCGCTTGGCAGATAAAATCTTTAGATTCACGGTCATAGAGATAAAGAATGTCACCTACTTGTTCGACTTCTAGTTTTCGAACAGGGTTGACTTCTTCTTTCGCTACGGTAAAGTCTTCGTTGATTTTGAGTCCTTCTTTGATGGCAGCATCTTTGATAAAGTTACGTAGCTTCCAGATAACAGTTGCGTAACCAATAAAATACCCAATGAGTCCGACAATTAAGAGCAACAAAAGTTCCATGATATTATTTAACAACAGTTAGGTTAGGTTTGTCGTTATCAGTATCTGGCTCAAAAAAGTTTTCCTTGCTTTCAATCAATGTGATTGGGAATACATAACAGTTATCATCAGACTCTTTATTGAAGAACCTTGCCAAAATTCGCTGTCCAAACTTCTTTTGATTTTTTACAGGCGCAACAACCATGCGTTCTGTTAATTCCACTGTATCTTCATTACTCAGATAACCATTACGGTTAAGCCAATACAGTGTTTGGTGACACTGTGCAGTAAGTTCTGCCCCGTATTCAAATGGGCTAAACGAAAAGGTTTCAATTTTCATTCTTCAACTCCGAAATGTTCTAAGATACCATTAGGCCCATCATACGCAAGTGTTGCGGCTTCTCGAACAATCAACTCGGCAAATCGTTCAATGAACGTAGCGGGGATGGTAAACATCTTGTCATCTACTGACACTTCGAGGTTAATCTCGTTTTCTAGAACAGCGGATTCTTGTGCCGCTTGCTCTGCTAGGTTAGCAATAGTTTCGTTCATTTTAGTCTTTCTTTGTGGAAGCCATTTTTGCTACTTTGGGTTCGATGAAACGCTTGTGGTAGTCTTTGTAATTTGTCAAATAGTTTTCCCATTGAATCCATTGTGTCTTGGATTTTGTTTTGTCAACCAAGAAGCCCCACTCACGTTGTTGTGGACCCATAAAGAAAAGAGTCGTTGCAGGGCCAACACTAGGATCCATTTCAAGCCAGTGATACTCACCTGCTTTACGTATAATTACAGAACCAGGACCACGCCATGCACTGAACTCGGCAATCTTTTTGCCTTCATTGTTAAAGACAGGAGTGTGTTCCCAATAACCACCTTTGAGAACGATTGTCATATAGGGCCAAGGATGGTCGTGAAAGATTGGGTCATCACTTTTCACGATCTTGTGAAGTGTCACGTTGAAAGGGAACCACTTGCGATCCTTCAAGAAAAGGTAATACCGATGCATGTAGTCTTCACCAGTGCGTCGATCTGGGATCAGTCGGTAACGACCTAGCTTGTTCATAACTTTGTGAAACAGACCCATGATAGCTCCTATAGAAATTGATAAACAATTATAGCATACTTTTTATTTTTGTGCAAGTAGGAAAAGGGCACTAATGCCCTTTTCTTTACTGAAAGTCTGATTAGACAGACTGTGCCAAAGCACGGAAGCCAGCCGCAACAACTTCACGGCTAGGAGTACCTAGACGGTACTTGGTAGTCACACGACCTTTGGAGTCGGTGTGCTGGTTACCATAGATCGCATAGCCAGAGTAGCGAAGGTCGCTAACAGTAGCAGTAGGATTGGCAATACCAAAACGTGCCTTGATTTGTGCGGCAGTCAGTTTTTCGCCGCTCTTTAGTGCCTCTAGTAGGCGAGATTGCTTAGTCATCATAGATTTCCTCTTTAAAGTTTCGTTCTTAGAACGTGCATGTATTATGACACATCCGTGAACGATTCTCAAGACGTATGGTGAAACTAAATCACTCATATGTCCAGAAACTTCAACTGAAACCTGTCAGCATTTTCATCCCAGCCTGCATAACCCCTAGGGTTACATACGATTCGGGTAGAACCGACCATATAATCAAATGGGTCATGGGTATGACCATGAGTCCACAGTTTGATTTGAGGATGGTCAAGGATGAACTCGCTAAGGTCGGAACTATAACCACCGTTCATCAGATAATCATTCTTGTATTTCGGATGAGTAGATTGTTTACTAGGAGCATGGTGTCCTACTACCACAAACTTTTCATCGTGCATGCCTTGAACAATAGTCTTGATGTAGCCAACGGATTGTTGGTGACGATACATCGCGTGTGCAGGCCGCAATTTAGTGTATCCACGTTCATCGTTGCGAATGATTTTGAAGTCATTCATCATATCATTGATGGCATGTAAAGTAAGAGGGTCACCCTTGTTCATGTCAGTCCACAATGTACATCCGATGAAAGTGAATTCCCCAATAGTCTTGATATCCTTTTCTAGGAAATAGATGTTCGGGAACACCGCACATTCTTCACGCAGATGGTCCAAGCTAGCCTTCCAACGACCATGATAGAATTCATGGTTACCCGCAACATAGATAACGTGTGGGAAGTTTTCGCTACAACGCTTCAAAAAGTTTCTAAAGCGTAGAGCGGTTTCCTGTCTGCGGCTCAAATCAGCAAGAGCACCAGGTGTGTATGGGTTATAATCAAAATGTTTATGGTTGTGCAGGTCTTCGGCGATCATAATGTCGCCTGAAAGAATAAGTAATTCTGCACCCTCAGTATTTTGAAGGTCGATATCTTGGAACTCTAAGTGAAGGTCACTGCATACTGCGATTTTCATTTCTTAATTCTCTACATTTCTGTTTTACTTCCTTAGGGAAGTCAGGTGATATCTCTGCTAATTCGCAGTTATACCTAACTTGGGTTTTACTGAATGCGGATATAATTGACGATCCAATAAGACCGCAATACACAAAAACCCAACTACAACGACCAAAGGAATATATTTCATTTGTTCATTTCTTCAACGTGCTTACATTTGTGACGGAACACAAAACCAGGGCAGGTGCAAGTATATTTACTGCCTACTTTTTCAATGTAATATTCTTTACCGTTACTACCTTGAACAGTGATAATATTCTTCTTGGGTTCTTCCTTCTTACCGAAATACACCGAATCGGGTTCACCTTTAGTTTTCAACACTTGAAACTTGCGACCACGAATATCGAGCCTGATAGGGCTTTTGAATTTGATAAGGTCACCCTTACCAAACTTGATATAGCCAACAGCCTGTGTCTTGTCATCATCCATATAATAGATATGATTGACAGACTTCGGGCTGTCGGCCCACTCAGTGACTTCCTGAAAGTATTTCATTAGACTTTCACCAGATCAGCAAACTTAGCCAGCAATTCTTGCTCGGCTTCTTCGTCGTTTTGCTCACGCAGTTCCTCAATGTATGCTTCCAGCAGAGGTTCGTAACCCTCACCTTGATTGACATACCACACACCATCAGTACGCAGGATGTATTCATATTCCTGATAGCCGTGATTTTGTTCGTAGTCAGCAAAGTCCTTGTAGTACTGTGCAACACAACCTTCTTCATTACGGTCACGCATGTAAAACTTGCACATGTTACCGTACTGTTCCTTGTATGATTGATACTCAGGAGTGCCAAACGAACCAGGAGCATCAAAGGGATGCTTGACACCAATCTCAGAACCGAGACTAGAAATATCACCCAGGTCAATCAGTTCACGAACCTTGAACGGGTCCATGTAGTGATTCAACAGAATCTTACCGTTGTTAGACAGATAACCGTCCCAATGACAGTACACAACACCGACTGAACCGTCAGCAAATTCCAGTGCGATAGTAGAACGAGTACCCATTTGCAAAGCTCCTTTAATCAATCAATACATGTATAGTATGATTAAAGGAGCTTTGCAAATGGGTACTCGTTCTACTATCGTGACTGGGAAACCGGACGCGTATCGTGACTGGGAAAC